>JRHI01001040.1_pt1 | contig 26022 bp, 23 predicted proteins | sample 215371 | NCBI WGS metagenome assembly JRHI01 (sample SAMN02929681, study PRJNA255918) | sediment metagenome | biome: cave system; feature: Ice Cave; material: Sediment; isolation source: sediment from deep within a dark volcanic ice cave with no known source of... ...
CCCCTCTCCCGCGCACCGGTGGGCGCCCTTTGGGCACGGCGGGGGGKGAGGGCCGACGAAGCGGAGCGGTGTCAGTCCGAGTCCGTTGCTGGCAGATGCGGGGGACACGGAAGCGGCCGTGCCGGCGCTACAGCCGCACCACCAGGCTCTCCAGATCCCGTGGGTAGTAGGTCAGCCGCTCCGCACCATTCGAGTGGATCACCACGGTGTCCGAGTGGCGGAACCCCGCCAGCCCCGGCACGTACAGCCCGGGCTCGACGGAGAAAACCATGTGCTCCTCGATCACCACGTCCGTGCTGCCCTTGTCGATGAAGGGCCACTCGTGTCCCTCCAGACCGATGCCGTGACCCGTGTGGTGGCGCTGTAATTCGCCGACACCCAACTCTTGAAAGGCATTGCTGACGTCCGTCTCAGCCTCCGCCAGGGTCCGGCCCGGCCGTAAGGCGTCGAAGCCGGCCTGCTGCACGTTCAGCATCAGGTCGAAGTGCCGCTCGAACTCCGGTGTTGGATCGCCGATCAGCATCGTCCGCTCCAGCTCGGAGTTGTAACCGCCGACGTCCGCCCCCGCCCCGGTCACCAGGACGTCGCCCCGGCGCAGCCCGGTCGCCGTCGTCAGCCCGTGCGGCAACGCCGTGTTCGCCCCGGAGTGGAACATCGCCAGCGCCGGCGTCCCCCAGTTCATCGTCAGCGGCTGGTAGGTCGGGCCGAGCGCGGCGATCATCATCCGGCTCGCCTCGGTCGACGCCTCGAACGAGATGTCCAGCTCGTTCCGCCCGAACGCCAGCTTCTCCTGCATCAATTGGTGGGCCAGGTTGCCCCAGACACAGCTCTCGACGATGAACGCCAGCTCCGTCTCGCTCTTGACCGCCCGCAGCTTGTCGACGACGTCGCGGGCACGAACCGTCTCCACTCCCTCGCCGGCAACCTCCGCCAGCGTCGGACCGTCGTAGCCGTTGATGTCGAGGTAGCCGTTGCTGTCGTAGCCGAGCTGCGTGCCCGCCCCGCTCAGCTTCATCTCCTTGAGCAGATCGGCCAGGTGCAGCAGCGGGTGCTTCGTGCCGCCGCTCGGGTACTCGGGATAGACCTTGACCCGCGTCACACCCGGCGACTTGCCGATGTGGTCCTGCTCCAACCGCGGGATCAGCGCGCCCAGGCCGCCCTCCGACGCGACGACGATCGCCATCGGCCGCTCGGTGCTGTAGTGGAAGAACCCGGAGACGTAGGCCATCCGAATCGGGTGGAAAAGGACCAGCGCGTCCAACCGCCGCGCCTCCAGCTCCCGCCGCACCCGCTCCACCCGCTCATCGTACTCCGCCTGCTGGATCCGCCACCCGATCACCGGCGTCTCCCGCGCCGCCTGCGCCTGCGCCTTCCCCTTCGTCTCTTTCGCCTTGGCCATCAGCGATTCTCCCTTTCCCACGCGACGTTGGTGACCGCCAGACTGCAAACAGGATAGCGCGGTTCTCCGCAGCACTTATCGCTTCCGGTGGCGCGGGTCGAGCGCGTCCCGCAGCCCGTCGCCCATCAGGTTGAAAGCGAGAACGGTGACGAAGATGGCGAGGCCGGGGAAGAGGGTCAGCCACCAGGCGCCGGCGATCAGCTCGCGCTGCCCGTCCTGGAGCATGTTCCCCCACGACGGCGTGGGAATGCGGACGCCGAGCCCGAGGTAGCTCAGACTCGCTTCGAGCAGGATCGCGTAGGAGAGCCAGAGTGTCGCCTCGACGATGATAATCGCCAGCGCGTTCGGAAAGAGGTGGCGGACCATGATCCGCGTCGGCCCCGCGCCGATCGCGCGGGCTGCGGTCACGTATTCCTGGCCTTTGAGCGCGAGGAACTGGCCGCGCACCAGGCGCGCCGCCCCCGGCCAGGAGGAGAGCCCGATCACGATCACCGTCGTTTTGAGCCCCGGCTGAAAGAGCGAGGCGGCCGTAATCAGCAGCATGATCAACGGGATCGCGAGGAGGATGTCGGTGAAGCGCATGATGGCGCCGTCAACCCAGCCGCCGAAGAACCCGGCCGCGGCGCCCAGGGTCACGCCGATCGTCATGATAATCACGACCGAGGCGAACCCGGCCGCGAGCGAGACCTGCCCACCCTTGACGAGCCGGGCATAGACGTCACGCCCGTTGCGGTCGGTGCCCAGCCAGTGCTGGGCCGACGGCGGCTTATCCCGCATCCCCGCCTGGATCGCATCGTACTCGTAGCGCGCGAGCCACGGCGCGGCGATCGCGGCAAGATAGAGGAACAGGATCGCCACCAGCCCGGCGACCGCCAGCCGGTTCTGCGCGAACCGCCACACGATCGCGTGCTTGCGCCGCGGCGGAACGCCGTCGAGGGTGAAGCGTGAGGGGTGAAGGGTGAGGGCCCGCGCCGATGCGGCAGCCGCTTTGCTCTCCATCACCAACTCCCCATCACCCCTCACCCCCGCGACGTGGTCAGCGCGACGCGCGGGTCGACCATCACGTAGAGGAAGTCGGTCAGGAGGTTGACGACCATCACCGCCGCGCCGCTCAGCAACGTCACGGCGAGGATGACCGGATAGTCGCGGTGGTTGATTGCCTCGTAGGCAAGGTCGCCCAGCCCCGGCCAGGCGAAGATCTGCTCGATGATCACCGCCCCGCCAAGGATGCGCGGCAGCTGGAGACCGATCACGGTGATCATCGGGATCAGCGCATTGCGCAGCGCATGGCCATAGAGGACGGCACGGTGCCCGAGCCCCTTCGAGCGGGCAACCGTCACATAGTCCTGGTTGATCACCTCCAGCATCGAGGAGCGCATGAAGCGCGCGAAGTAGGCGATGTTGGGCAACGCCAGGACGATGACCGGCAGGATGAAATACCTGATCCGCTCAGGAAACGGCGCCTGCGCCTGCCCGGTGCTGATCACTGGCAGCCAGCCGAGCTTAACGCCGATCCAGAGCTGGAGCAGCAGCGCCAGCCAAAAGTTCGGCAGCGCCAGCCCCAGAAACGAGCCGACCGTGACGGTGTTGTCGATCGGCGAGTACTGCCGCGTCGCGGAGACGATGCCGACCGGGACCGCGATCGCGAGCCCGAGCAGGAGGGAGATCGCCTGCAGCTCGACGGTTGACCAGAAGCGCTCGCCGATCAGGGTCAGGACCGGTTTGTTGCCGAAGGTGTAGGCGGTCCCGAAGTCACCCCTGAGCAGGTGCCCGGCCCAGATCAGGTACTGAAGGGGCAGCGGCTTGTCGAGCCCGAGGTTCTTCCGAACCTGCTCCAGATATTGCGGATTCTTCGCCGCGCTCTCACTCATCATCGCCGACGCCGGGTCGCCCGGCGCGGCGTGGATGAGTACGAACATGACCAGGCTGAGCCCAACCAGCAGTGGCACCAGGAAGGTAGCGCGCCGCGCCATGTAGGACCAGGTCCCGCTGCTCATCGGCAGCTGCCCTCACCCCCAACCGTGCCCAAAGGGCACCCACCAACCGTGGGCGAGGGGAGAACGGCCCTCACCCCCTAGCCCCTCTCCCGCGCACCGGGAGAGGGGAGCGTGCGCTCGTTATGTCGCAGCTCGATCACACCGTCCTGTCCCCGCCGACTGCACCCCCCGCCCCTCTCCCAATGCTAGGAGAGGGGGGTGAGGAAGATTACGTCGCCGGCGACCCGTCCCAGAGCGTGCCGCGCTCGGTCAATTCGACGACGTTGCCGTCGGGGTCGTCGAGGTAGATGGCGCGGTTGGCGTTGCCGAAGTTCCAGCCGGCCTCGACGACGTAGCCGAGGGCTTCGAGGCGGGTCTGCATCGTGTCGAGCGTGCCCAGCGGGACGCGGATCGCGAAGTGGACGTGGGCGCCACCGCGGCCGTGGTGGATCGCCCGCTCGCCGCCGGCCTCGCGCGTCCAGAGCCCGAGGAAGCCCTCGCGGCCGATGGACAGCCAGACGGCGGGGCGGTCGTCGCCCCAGCGCTCCGCGACGCGCAGACCGAGGGCATCGACGTAGAAGCGCTCGGCCGCCGCGAGGTCGGCCACTTCGAGGGTCATCTCAAGGAGTCCAATCGCCGGTGGGGCCGGCGGGGCAATCGCGGTGTCCGCATCGATCGTTGGCGCTGACGTCGGCTTGGTCGTGTCCATCGCATCCTTCCTGGCACTGGTAGCGGCCGGGCGCATCCGCGGCGACCAGGATAACCTTTCGTGCCCCCGGCGCGACTATCAAGCAGATCGGCCACGCCGGCCGACACCCGGTGATGATGATGCGTCACGACGACCGCGACGAGGACCTTGTCCGAGCCGCGCAGCACGGCGACAAGGGCGCGCTTGGTGTCCTGCTCGCCCGTCACCGACCGCTGCTCCTCGGGTTGTGCCGCCGCGCACTGGGCGATTCGGCGCTGGCCGAAGACGCGGCGCAGGAGGCGGTGCTGCAGGCGCTGCTGAGCCTCGATCGCGTGAGGCAGCCCGCGCGGTTCGGTCCGTGGCTGGGCGGCATCGGGTTGAATGTCTGCCGCCGGTGCTCGAGCGGGCGCGTCCGCGACCTCTGGTCGTGGGAGGCCATGGCAGGCGGCCGGGCCGGTGACGAGCCGCCCGATCGGGGGCTCAGCCCGGAGGAGCAAGCGGAAGCCGCGGACCTGGCGGCAGAGGTCCGGCGGGCGGTCGCGGCTCTGCCGCCGGGGCAGCGCGCGGCGGTCTGTCTGGTCTACCTCTCGGGTCTAACCCACGCCGAAACGGCGGCGATACTCGGGATCGAGGTCGGTGCCGTCAAGACCCGGTTGCACAAAGCGCGGGCCAGCCTACGACGACGCCTGTGGACGCTGTGGAGGGAGGACATCATGGTCGGTGACCGCGTCAACGCGGCGGATCGCTTCGTGGACGTGCGGGTCGCCGAGGTGCGGCGCCCTCCGGCGGTCGAGGGACGGCCCCGGGCCTACGTGGTCCTCCTTGAGGAGCTTGCCGGCCGCCGCCGCTTGCCAATTTGGATGGGCGAGTTTGAGGGGACGGCGATCGCGCTGCACCTGGAGGGCGTCGAGGTTCCGCGGCCGCAGACGTTTGCCTTCGCGGCCGGGGTGCTGCATGCCGCCGGCGGCCGGCTCCGCGAGGTTCGCATCCACAAGCTCGTGGAGGAGGTGTTTTACGCGGAAGCCGTCGTCGACGGACTGAATGGATCGCGGGCAATCGATGCGCGGCCGAGCGACGCGATCAACCTGGCGCTGCTTGCCGAAGCCCCGATCCGTGTCGCACTGGCGCTCTTCGCCGACACAACGCCGCCGCGGTCACAGCTGGACGAAGCGACCGAGGGGACGGCGGCGATCGCCGCAGCTGCCGGCGCCGGATGGCAGACGTCGTCGTGCCGGCAGGAGCGGGAGCCGGCAGAGTAGCGACGAGGCCGCATCGCGTGAAGCGCGCGTCGCGGTCGGGGAGGGCCCCCGTCGGGTGTATCCGCCGGGGGCACCCACTGGGTCCCTTCTCGTACCGCGATGGGAAGCCGTCGCCCGCCTATCTGTCGGCAATCTCCAGGGTCGTCACCTGACCGCTGCCCAAGTCCGCCACCCGGATCGCGTGGTTGTTCGTGTCGGCGATGTACAGGTTTCGGCCGGCGAGGCTGAGGCCGGCGGGTTCCCAGAACTCGGCGGTCGCGGCGTCGCCGTCGACGAGGCCGTGGCCGGCACCGCCGAAGACGGTGGTGACCTCGCGGGTGGCGGGGTTGAGGCGTTTGATCTTGTCGTTGTAGGTGTCGGCGAGGTAGACGACTGGCCCGCCGTTCTCGTTGGTGGCGGCGACGCCTTGGACGTGCTGAAGGCGGACGCTGTCGCCCTTGGCATCGACGTCGCCGAAGTCGAAGAGCCCGCGGCCGACAAGGCGGCGCACCCGGTCCTCGCCCGGGTCAACTCGGCGGACGGCGCTCGTCTCGCTGTCGGCGACGTAGAGGACGCCGTCGAGCGCGGTGACCCCCATCGGCTGGGCGAAGGTCGCCTGCGCCAGCGGGCCGTCGTGGATCGACTCGGCGCCGGTGCCGGCCGCGGGTGCGACCCTGCCGGAGGTGGGGTCGAGCGTCCAGAGCTGGTGGGTGCCGGCCATCGCGATCCAGAGCCGGTCGTGACGGAAGATGAGATCGTACGGCGAGGCGAGCGCGGTCTCGGTGCCGGAACCGCCGCTGCGCTCCTGCGTCCGCTCGCCGATGCCGGCGACGGTCCTCACGCGGCCATCCGTCAGGTCGACGGCGCGGATGGCGTGGTTCGCCCGATCGGCGACGTAGAGCGTCTGCCCGTCGGGCGCTAGCGCCATCCCCTGCGGTTCGTCAAAGCGAGCCTGTTCCGGGCCGCCGTTGCGCAGCCCGCGCTCGCCTTCGCCAATGACCCGCCGGGTGTTCCCTGCCAGATCGGTGACCAGGATGCGGTGGTGGCCGGAGTCGGCGATGAAGAGGCGACCGCCCCGTTCATCTGCCAGGACCTTGCCGGGAAACCGTAAGGCCCCCTGCGGTTCGGAAATCGGCACCAGCGGCAGCGGGGTGCGGTCGATCTGCCCTTCGCCGTCGAAGGCGGCGATCAGGTCGTGCAAGAGGTCGCGCATCGGTGCGAGCGGAAACTCGCCCTCGTGCTTGCCGTAGACGTCGCCGCGCGGGTTGACGAACATCAGCGAGGGCCAGGCGCGAACGGCGTAGCTCTGCCAGACGGCGAAATCGGCGTCGTTGACGACCGGATGCGCCAGGCCGTTGCGCAGGACGGCCTGGCGCAGGTTGGCGGAGACCTTCTCGGCCGGGAACTTGGCCGAATGGACGCCGATTACGACCAGCTCGTTGGCGAACTCGTGCTCCAGCTCCCGCAACTGCGGGATGATGTGGATGCAGTTGATTCAGCAGTAGGTCCAGAAGTCGAGGATGACAAGCTTGCCGCGCAACTGCGCCATCGCCAGCGGCGGCGTGTTGAGCCACTCGAGACCGGTCGGAAACTCTGGGGCGCGGACGGTGCCCGCGTATGTGTTTGGCATTGGCGCAGCCCTTCAGCTTGCCGCCTTGTCAGCGCGCCGGCTCCCGGCGAACGACTGCCGAGCGGTGCCGGCGGCGGCGAGTCTAGCGCAGGATGAGGGCCACGGGTCGTGACGGAATGCACCGGCCGCCCCGCATCCGGCCGCCGGCGGGCCCCGATGGCGGTAGAATAAGGTCCGCCTGTCACCGAGCAGACGGGCGCCCAACCCTCCGATCGGTCATGCTACAAGCCGACAAGCCGATAGCTGACTCGCTGAGAGCTCAATCTATGACCCGGCTGTACCGCTTATCCGTCGTGACCGCGATCAGCACCTACGCGCTGATCATCCTGGGAGGCATCACCCGCGTCAGCGGCTCCGGCCTCGGCTGCGAGAACGATTGGCCCCTCTGCCAGGGCAAACCGTATCCTCCCCTCAACACGCTGGCGATCATCGAGTACCTCCATCGCACCGTCGCCGCCTCGATCGGCTTTCTCGTCCTGGCCACGATGATCGGCGTCTGGCTCTCCCCCGACACGCGCAAGCGGACGCGGCTCATGGCCACCGCCGCCTTCGGGCTGATCATCGTCCAGGCGCTGCTCGGGGCGGTCACGGTCTGGCGCGATCTGCCATCTGAGATCGTGACGGCGCACCTGGGCACGGCGATGATCTTCTTCGCCAGCACGATGCTGACCGCCTACTTCATTGCGCTCGACCGCAATGGGCCGGCCTGGCTCGTCGGGGCGGGGCGGGAGACGGGGCGCAATGAGGACCGCGCCTTCACGCTGATCGCCCGGGTCGGCGCGGCCGTGATCTTCCTCCTCGTCCTCACCGGCGGGGCGACGAGTACGAGCGGCGCCGCGCTCGCCTGCGACCAGTGGCCGCTCTGCATCAGCGGCAAGCTCATTCCGGACCGAACCTCCCGCTACACCTGGATCAACATCTCCCACCGGACCGCGGCCCTGATCGCGGCCGGCACGGTCGCTGTCGTGCTCTACCAGTCGCTGCGGCGGCCGGTGTCGCGCGCGGCGCGCCGGCTCGCGACGGGCGCGGCGGCGATTATCGGTCTGCAGATCCTGCTCGGTGCCGCCTACGTCATGACCACCGGGTCGAGCTGGCTGAGCGCCGCGCACCTGGCGACGGCGACCCTGCTCTGGGCGACGATGCTTGGGTTGGCCCTGGTCGCGCACCGGCCCGTCGAGCCCGAGTGGCAGCCGGTCGGCCGGCGCCCATCGCCGGTGCGCCCCGCCGGCGCCGCCGAGGCCGTGCTCCGGATGAGCGCCTACGGTGGCTCCCGCGATGCGTCGAGCGGTGCGGGGCTAGCGTCCGGCGGGGCGGCGAGCGCGGCCCTGACGCCGGCCGCATCAGGGTTGACCCTCAGGGCGCCGGAGCTCGCTCAGGTACGTGAGACGGTCGCCGAGTACCTCGCGCTGATGAAGCCGGGCATCCTGTCGCTGCTGCTGGCGACGACGCTCGGTGGCATGCTCGTCGCCGCCGAAGGGATGCCGCCCCTCTCGCTGGTGCTGGCGACGATGCTCGGCGGGCTCCTGGCCGCCGGCGGCGCCAACGTGCTCAACTGCTACATCGACCGCGACATCGATGCCGTGATGCACCGGACGCGCCGCCGCGCGACCGTCACCGGTCGGATCACCCCGCGCTCGGCGCTGGTCTTCGGCCTCATCCTCTCGGTCCTGTCGATCCTGGTGCTCGGTCTGCTCGCCAACTGGCTGGCCGCCGGCCTGGCGCTGGCCGGCAACCTCTACTACGTCCTCGTCTACACCAAGTGGCTGAAACGGCGGACGCCACAGAACATCGTCATCGGCGGCGCGGCCGGGGCGATGCCGCCGCTGGTCGGCTGGGCGGCCGCGACCGGCCACCTCTCCGTCGCCGCCGTGCTGCTCTTTGCGATCATCTACTACTGGACGCCGCCGCACTTTTGGGCGCTTGCCCTCCTCAAGCAGGGGGAGTACGGACGGGCGGCGGTGCCGATGCTGCCGGTCGTCGCCGGCGAGGGTGAGACACGGCGCCAGATGCTGCTCTACTCGATCCTGCTGGCGGCGGTCTCGCTGATGTTGGTCCCCTTCGGACTCGGCTCGATCTACCTGGTCGCCGCGCTCGTGCTGAACGGGATCTTCCTTGGGATGGCGCTCCGCCTCCTCCAGGCGCCGAGCAAGCGCCTCGCCCGCCATCTGTTTTTCTTCTCCCTCTGGTATCTGGCCCTCCTCTTCGCGGCGATGGTCTTCGACCGGCTGGCGCTCGCCTAACCGACGCCCACCCCGAACGAAGCGGCCGTTTCGAGAAGCATCCAACGTATGAGCTGCTTTGTTGTCCATTCGTTTGTCGGCTATGGTTTCCAAGCGCGACCTGTCGTCGGGCGCTGGCTCCTCCGCTTCATCACCTGGAGACCATGAGATGGCCAAGACCGTTTCGGCCAGCGAGGCAAAGAACAGGTTCGGCTCGCTGCTCAGGCAGGTGGCCGATCAGGGCGAGGAGGTCATCGTCGAGCGGCAGGGCAAACCGCGGGCGGTCATCCTCTCCTTCGCCGAGTACGAAAGGATTCAGGCGCGACGTGAGCAGGAACGGTGGGAGTAAGCCTGGGCCAGGCTGCGCCGCGCCCGGGACGAGATCGCCGCGCGGAACGGCGACCTCACGTCAGAGCAGGTTGAAGAGATCGCGAATCGCGTCCGGCATGACGTCGTCCAAGGGCTGATCGAGAAAGGGAAAATCAGGTTTGCGCAGTGACCGGCGACGTTCACGTTTTGCTCGACACTAACCGGTGCATCCGCGAAGTCATGTGGGTTCCCCGCGTCCGTTGCTCAGCCGGCTGAAGCCGGCTTGGTTGGTTGAGCGCGGGGTTTTGAGCCCCGCGCCCGGCGATGGCGCCGCCGATCACCGCTTTGTGCTGGTTAGCTACGTGCTGTCTACCGCACCCGAAACAGGACCGATCGGACTCATCATCGAACTGGTGACCGACGACAACGATCTCCTCGCGCTCGGCCCCTCGCTCGCCCCGCTCAATATCCTCCGGCCGGTCGACTTCGTGCAGTGGCGCGCGGCGGATGCGGACAAACCGTAAGGAGACGAGGAACATGGCAACCACGACGGCATCGGATGACCTCATTGAGTTCCTGCGCACGCTGCGCGCGGTCCGCCGCTTCACGCCCGATCCGGTGCCGGAAGCCGTTCTCGGCAATGTGCTCAACGTCGCGCGCTGGTCCGGCAGCGCGATGAACAAGCAGCCGTGGGAGTTCGTCGTCGTCCGGGACCGCGACACGCTGCGGAAGCTGGCGGAGGCGTATCCGAACGCCGGACACCTGGCCGACGCGGCAGTCGCGATCGTGCTCGTGATGGCCGGCGGGTGGCCGAGCGGCGAGGCTTACGACGAGGGGCGCCTCACCGAGCGGATCCTGCTCGCGGCGAAGGCGGAGGGTCTCGGCGCGGCGATCGGTTGGTTAGGCTCGGACGGCGTCGCGGCCGCCGCCAAGCAGATCCTGGGCATCCCCGAGGGCCGGTTCGTCCGCACCGCCGTTGCCCTGGGGTACCCGGCCCCAGAGCCGACCCGGTCGAGCCGGTCTCAGGCGCGCAAGCCGCTGGCGGAGATTGTGCATACGGATCGGTATGGCCGGCGCGGACTGAGCGCTAACGACTGAGCCGACGTCTGGACGACGTGGCTTGCGACGTCACCCGTTTGGTATGGGGCCAGCGGAGCGACGCGATCCGCGACATTCGTCTTCAGCCCTCAGTTCTGGGAGTGACCGTCACCGGTGCTTGATCTCGACATCGCCTCCCGTTTGCTCAGTATCATCGTCATCGACCTGGTCCTCTCGGGGGATAACGCGGTCGTGATCGGCATGGCGGCGCGGCGACTGCCGCCCCAGAGCCGGCGACGTGCGATCCTCCTCGGTGGGGCAGGCGCGGTCGGGTTGCGCGTGCTCTTCACCGCGATGGCGACGCTCCTGCTCGGCGTGCCGTATTTGCAGGCGGCCGGCGGGCTGCTGCTCCTCTGGATCGCCTACAAGCTCGTCCGGCCCCAGGAGCATGGAGCAAACGTGGGCGAGGCCGAATCGCTGGCCCAGGCGGTGAAGACGATCGTCCTCGCCGACGTGGTGATGAGCCTCGACAACATCCTGGCGGTCGGGGGCGCGGCGCACGGCGATCTCTGGCTGCTCTTGTTCGGCCTCGCCCTCTCGATCCCGCTGCTGCTCGTCGGCAGTGAGATCGTCGCGCGGGTGCTGGGCCGTCTGCCGATCCTTGTCTACGCCGGGGTCGTCGTCCTGATCCTGACGGCGATCGGGATGATTCTGGATGACGACCTGGTCCGCGACCGCTACGACGCGAACGCGATCGAGACGATGCTGCTCACTGCGATCGCCGCCGCGGCGATAATCGCCGTCGGCCGCCGCACCGGACGGAATGGCATCGGCTCCCCGGCGTAGTCAGACCGGTTCGGCGATTTGGATGCCGAGGAAGCGGTCGACGAGACGCGCTCGCCAGATGTAGCGCAGGGCGAAGCCCCAGACGGTGACGACCGCCACGATGCCCGCGTAGTCCCAGAACCCCAGCAGGTGGAGGCCGAAGAAGCTCCGGAGGGGAGGCACCGCCAGGATCAGCGCGAAGCAGCCCAGCATCGCGAGCGCCAGGATCGTCGGTCGCCAGTCGCCGCTCAGCTCGTCGCCGCCCGTCCAGAACGGCGTGGGCGGCTCGGCGAAGAGGATCAGGAGCAGACCGCAGAGGATGACAGTGACGGTCACCGCGTCCCGCGGCACCGTCTGCGCGGTTTGGATCGTGGCGTCGCGCTCGACCGTGAGAGCGATCGTCGGACCTTGCAGCGCCGGGTCCTTGTAGTAGGCGAGGTAGACCCCGAGCGCGACGAGGGCGATCGTGAGCGAGGCCGGCAGGACGAAGTGGAGGAGCGTGCGCCACATGCCGCGCTCCGGGACCACGCCGCCCCGCGCCCAAGCGGCGAGGAAAAAGGCGGGGACGCCGACTGTCAGCGTGGAGAGGATCGAGATCTCCTTCGGGGTGAACGGGAAACCCGCCTGAACCGAGACGACCGCGAGCAGGATCAGGGCGATGCTGAAGACGCGCGTCAGGAAGAGCTTCATAATATCGCGCATCCCGTTGCGGATGCGCTGCCCCTCGGTGAACGCGGCCGGCAGCGCCGCGAAAGAGTCGTTGAGGAGGACGATGTCGGCCACGCTGCGCGTCGCCTGGCTGCCGCTCTCCATCGCGATGCCGAGCTGCGCCTTCTTGAGCGAGAGGACATCGTTGACGCCGTCACCGATCATCGCCACATAGTGTCCGCGGTCGCGCAGCGCCTGGACTAGCCGCTCCTTCTGCCGGGGCGTGATCCGACCGAAGACCGTCGCGTCCTCCGCCGCCTGCGCGAACGCGGCGTCGTCCATCTCGGTGAGCTCGAAGCCGGAGACAAGCCGGGCGTCGCCCGCCAGGCCGGCCTGGCGGGCGAGCGCGGCGACGGTGTCGGGGTTGTCGCCGGAGATAATCTTGAGCCGGATGCCGGCCTGTGCGAAGCCGTCGAGGGTCTGTTTGGAGTTCGGGCGCAGCTCGTCGGTAAAGCCGAGCAGGCCGAGCGGCGTCAGGCGGTCCGGCAGCCGTGGCGCGTCGTCGCCGTCGTGGAGCGGCGCGATCTCGGCGGAGCAGGCGAAGAGCAGCACGCGGAGACCGCGGTCGGCCCACTCCCGGAGGGCGTCGTCGCTCTCGGGCCGCAGGGCGACGTGGGGCCGCAGCATTTCCGGCGCGCCAAGCACGTAGGTGCCGCGCCGCGCGCCGTCGTCGAGGGCGAGGCCGCTCCACTTCCAGGCCGAGGAGAAGGGCACCTCCTCATGGACGCTGCGCCGTTGACCGGGGCAGGCCGCGGCGATCGCCTCGCTCGTCTTGTTGCCGCTCGATGCGCTCGCCGCGAAGTCGCCGAGGACACCGCGCAGCTCCGCCGCGGGGACGCCGACCGGCTGCATCTCGGCGAGGTTGAGGCGGTTGGCGGTGAGGGTGCCGGTTTTGTCGAGGCAGAGGACGTCGACGTTGCTGAGCGATTCGACCGCGTTCGCCTGCTGGATGAGGGCGTCCAGCTTCGCCAGCCGAACCGCGGCCATCGCATAGGCGACAGTGATCATCAGGAAGAGCCCCGGCGGGACCAGCCCTGCGACGACCGCGCCGGCGAGGACGGTCTCGGTCAGCGGGAAGTCGTGGACGACCGAGGCGAGGACGAGGAGGAGGCCGTAGAAGCCGGTCACGAGAAGCAGGATGCGGAGGACGAGGTTGACCTCGCGCTGCAGCGGGGTCAGGATCCGACGGAACGCCCGCGCGCCGGTCGTGATGCTGCTCGCCAGGCTCTCCGCGCCGACCTTTTCGGCGACGTAGCGCGCCGCCCCGGTCACGCAGAAGCTGCCCGAATAGACCTCGTCGCCCGCAGCCTTGGGGACGTAGTCTTCCTCGCCGCTCAGCAGTGACTCGTCGACCTCGATCCGGCCGGTGCCGACGATGCGACCGTCGACCAGAATCTGGTCGCCCGGCCGCGCCACGAGCACGTCGCCCAGGACGATCTCGTTCGGATCGACGGCGCGCTCCGTGCCGTCGCGGACGACGGTGGCGCGGGGCCGGGTGAGGAGGGTGATCTGGTCGAGCCGCCGCTTCGCGCGCACCTCTTGGAAGACACCGACCCCGACGTTGATGAAGACCAGCCCGGCCGAGATGACCGCGTCGCTGTAGCGGCCGAGCGCGATAAGCGTGATACCGACGGCGAGCAAGGCGATGTTGATCAGCGCGACGACGTTCTCACGCATGATCTGCGCGTAGGTCCGGCTCTCGGTCGGCTTGACGTGGTGCCCCTGACCCCGCGCCCGGCGCTCCTGCGCCTCGCGCTCGGTCAGCCCCTGCGCCGGATCCGCCGCTTCGTCGCGCGCCGGCTCGGGCAGCGCGACCGCGTCGAGTGTTTGTTCCATGTCAGGCAATGGCCTCCGATCGATCGGAATCGCGCGACCCATCCGTGTCGGTCAACGGTACCAAGCCCGGCGCGTTCGTGCATGGGGATGGCGAGCCGGATTGGTTGCCGACCAATCCGGGTTCGGCGAGCTGCCGCCGCAGGCGCTGGCTGCCGATCGCCTCGCACGATGATCCGCCGGGACTCGTGCTAAGATGCGGCCCAGAGATGTACGGACACGATGATGGAGCGGAAGTCGACGTCGGAGAAAGGTGAACGGTCGGTGCAGATGCCGGCGAAGCAGCTCTGGCAGGCCGTGCTCGGCGACATGCAGGTTCGCCTCAGCCGGACCGCATACGACAACTGGCTGCGCCCGACGGCGATCGTCGCTTTCGAGGGCGACGTCGCCACCGTGGCGGCCGCCAACACCTTCAGCGCCTCGACGTTGCAGGCGAAATACACCGCCGAGGTCGAAAAGGTGATGGCCGACATCGTCGGGCGGGCCGTCCGCGTCCAGTTCACCGTCCTCAATGCGACCCCCGGCGGCGCGGCGGACGCGGCCGGCGACGGCGGCGACGAGCCGGCGCTCTCGTCGCGGGCGCGCGAGACGGCGGCGCTGGTCGCAGCCGGCGCCCGATCGCTCGGCGGCGCGAGCGGGCCGGGGAAGCAGCGGCCGTCGGGGCGCGACCCCGAACCGACCCCGCTTCCGCGCCAGCATCCGGCGGCGGCCGGCAGTGCGCGTCCAGCAGCCTCGACGAAGCAGCTCGCGCTCGCCCCAACTCCCACCCACGGGCTGAATCCGCGCTACGTCTACGAGCACTACGTCGTCGGCTCGTCGAACCGGTTCGCGCATGCCGCCTCGCTCGCGGTGGCGGAGAAACCCGGCGGCAAGTACAACCCACTCTTCATCCACGGCGGGGTGGGACTCGGCAAAACCCACCTGCTCCACGCCATCGGCCACCGCGCCCTGGAGCTGCGACCGGGGCTGAGCGTCTGCTACGTCTCGTCCGAGAAGTTCACGAACGACCTGATCAACGCGATCCGCGGCCAGCGAATGGAGGAGTTCCGCGCCCGCTACCGAACGATCGACATCCTGATGATCGACGACATCCAGTTCATCGCCGGCAAGGACAGCACCCAGGAAGAGTTCTTCCACACCTTCAACACGCTGTACCAGAGCGGCAAGCAGGTGATCCTCTCCAGCGACCGGCCCCCCAAGGCGATCGCGGCGCTGGAAGACCGGCTGCGCTCCCGCTTCGAGGGCGGGCTGATCGCCGACGTCCAGCCGCCCGACTACGAGATGCGGACCGCGATCCTGCGGAGCAAGGCTGAGGAGCTCGGCGCGCCGCTGCCGGACGACGTGGTGGAGTACATCGCCCACAAGGACCAGAGCAACATTCGGGAGCTCGAAGGCGCGCTCAACAAGATCCTGGCGTTTGCCGAGATCACGGGGCGGTCCCTGACGCTGAACCTGGCGATGGAGGCGCTGACCGACGCCGCGATCGGGTCGCGGCGGGCGAAGATCACCCGGGACGACGTCGTCGACGCCGTCGCCCAGCAGTACGACATCGCGGCGAAGGAGCTGCGCGGGCGCGGCCGAACGAAGGAGATCTCCCTGGCGCGGCAGGTCACGATGTATGTGCTGCGTGAGGAGACGGGCGCGTCGCTGGTCGACATCGGTCGCGAGCTGGGTGGCCGCGACCACACGACGGTGATGCACGGGATTGAGAAGATCGAGCAGCAGCTCGAAACCGACACAGGTCTCCGCGCCGCGCTGATGGCGGTCCGCGAGCGCCTGTTCACGAACACGGCGCGATGAGGCGATGAGGCGGCGAGGCGGCCAGGCGGCGAGGCGGCCAGGCGGTGAGGCAGTGAGGCGGCGCGGGCAAAGGAACCCGGCACTGAAGTGCCGGGCTCAACTGACAAAGTCCCTTCGGGGCTAATACGGAGGACGGAGCCGCCTCGCCGCCTCGCCGCCTCGCCGCCTCGCCGCCTGGCCGCCTCACCGCCTTTCCCCGGTACCGTCTTCCCCCCCTTAAGGTCTCGTTGACAGGCCGTCCCAGGGCGGTACACTAGGCCGCCCTGGGGAACCTCGGGTTGCCGGCGCGGGGATCGACGGATGGTGCGACCAGTGGGCTGGGGTCCGGTTTCGGTGGTCGCCGGTGGGGGCGGGTGGCGGCGTGGCGCGTGCGCGTCCATGGGAGGGGGCGATGTCGATCCAATCCGGGACCAAGGGATTGCCTGGCGGATCTCGCACCGCGGATGATGCCGCGGGCGCCCGTGAGGGGAGCCGGGGACGCTGGCTCTCGATCAACGCCGCGTGCCACTACCTCGGCGTCGACCAATCCACCCTGCGCCGGTGGAGCGACGCCGGTAAGGTGCCGGTCTTCCGGACGCCGGGCGGGCACCGGCGGTATGCCGAGGACGACCTGCGGGCCATGGTCGGCGAGGGCCCGCGGCGGCAGGAGCGGCAGCGGGTGAGCCGCCAGGAGCTGACGGATCGCTCGCTCGCCGCCTACGAGGACGAATACCTGCGGGGCGCCCGCGAGCGCCGCTGGTTCCAGGCCTACGGGCCGGCAACCCAGGAGGGGCATCGCCGCCTGGGACGGCGCCTGGTCGACCTTGCGATTCGGTACGCCGCCGCGCCGGGTGCCAGCGACCGCCCCTCGCTCCTCGGCGAGGGCCAGCAGATCGGCGAGCACTACGGCCGATCGGGCGCGCTCGTCGGCCTGAGCGAGGTGGAAACGGTCGAGGCGTTCCTGTACTTCCGGTTCCCCGTGGTGCGGGCGGTGATGGGAATGATTGAAGAGGAGGACCTGGCGGCCAAGCGGGCCGCCCGCGTCTTCGTCGAGATCGGCCACTTCATGGATCATGTGCTCGTCGCCACGGTGCGGGCGCACGAGGCGCACGCGGCAGCGGCGTTCCCACTGCCGACCCACGGCGCGAGCGGGGTCGAGGTTGGTAGCTCAGGAGTGTGATGAGCAGGCCACGGCGCGGTTCGGGTCCAATGGTGCCCTGAGGAGTATCCGAATAGGCCCGCACGGTGACTATCTGGCAAGGGTACCGTTCGTACGTGCTCGACCGGCTTCCCCCTTCCCTCGCCGGTCGGCACGACGACCCCGCGGAGCCCCCTGCTGCAACAGGGGGCTCGGCATGTCCGGCCGATGAGGCGCCGGTCGTGATTGGTGCCTCCCAGTGCGGGATCAAGGGACCTGTGCGGGGTGTGTCCGTCAGGGCGCTGCTTGCTGCGCCCTCGTCGCGGACCGACGACGCCCGCGCATTTCCCCTGATCCCGCACGAGGCACGCTTCGGCGGCGAGTCGGGGCGCGGCGCTGGGTCACGCGCGGGGTGGTCGTCAGGCGCGCTTCATCGTGCCTGTCGCAGGTCCGGGGCGCCGCGTTCGCCCGCGACGTTGGGTTTCGGCGCCAGCAGCCACTCGGCGCGGTACAACTGCTCGCGACGGGCGCGCACCCGACGCAGGCGGTAGCGGAAGAGCAACGGGCTGACGCCCAACACGATGGCGACCGCCAGCCACGGCCAGGTCGTCGCCGCGACGAGGGCACCGGTCTGGTAGTCGTGGGCGGCCCAGACGATGAGGACGAGCGTCGCCAGCTTCGCGAGGTAGATGGTCCAGACCAGGAGCCAGACACCCGAGGGGGTCGACTCTGCCTCGTCGCGCAGCTGGGAGATGGGAACGCCGTGACGTCCAGGATCGTCGGCCATCGCGCGCTCCGCTCGTGGGATGACACCTCCGCGGAGAGCGAGGCGCGGTGGATGCCAGCGGTCGGAATCGGTACGGTGAGCTTACACCGGCGGGGCGCCGGTCGCAAGACACCGGGCGGGCGCCGCGACGGATCCCGGGCGGCCTCGCTGACTTGGTCGACCGTCGGTCGGCCGGCGCACCCTGCTATCATCGGGGGAATGGGCGGTGGTCGCCGTGGGGACGAGCGTATGGGTCCGACCGAGTATCTGCTGTTGATTCTGGTGATTGTCGTGCCCCTGGTCATCGCCGTCGTCGTGACTCTCTGGACGCTGGAGCAGACGCGGGCGCGGTCAAAGAAGCATCGCCGGCGCCCGGCACCGAAAACCGACGCTGGGCAGCCACCCAGCGCAACGCCCTGAGCTGTCAATCCGGTCGCCGCTCGGTGTCGCGCGGTCACGGCGACGCAGCCTCACCCCGGCGGCGGGGTCGCTTTGGTCCGATTGGGCTAGAGGGGTCGTTGAGCGGTCATTTGCCATCCCCCTAGAATGACTCCACGGAGGCACATCCCGGCCGGCCGAAGCCGGGCGTTGCCGATCCCGTCAACGGGCGGCTGCACCGGCGGGCCGGCTCCACGGAGACGACCGGATCGCCGCGCGGTCACGATGCCTCGCCTCGCATCCGCAAGGGGGTCGGTTGTGGAGTTAGTTGAGCTCATTCGCGGCACGCAAGAGGCCATGGACCGGGGGGATTACTACCGAGCGGCGGCCGCCTGCATGCACGCCCTGGGGACCTACCCCTCGTGCCTGAGCGCGCACCGACGGCTCGGCGAGGCGTTGCTGGAACGCGGCGAGCTCGAGCCCGCAGTCCAGCACTTCGATCGGACGTTGGGTCTCGACCCCCTGAACGTCGTGGCCCGGCTCGGGCTCGGCGTCGCGGCGGAAGAGCGCAAAGATCCCGGTATGGCGTACGCGCAGTACCTGCACGCCTGGGAGATCAATCCCGCGCTCGATCAGGTGCGCGATGAGCTGGTGCGGCTGCGGGTGGCGCTCGGCAGCCAGGACCGGCTGCACCCGACGCGGGCGGGGCTGGCTGGCCTGCACGCCCGAACCGGTCAGCTGGGCCGGGCGGCCGCGGAATGGCGGGCGATTCTGTCGGTCGAGCCGGACAGCGTGCGGGCGCGGGCGTCGCTGGCGGAGGTGCTCTGGCGGGCGAACGATGACGCGGGCGCCGCCGCCGTCTGTCGAGACCTGCTGCGCACCTCGGCCGAGAACGCTCGGGTGCTGGCCATCCTCGCCGACATCGAGCGGCGGCAGGGATCGAGCGCCGTCGCCGATCTGGTTGAGCGGTACCGCGCGATCGACCCGCTCGGCGAGGTCGTCGCGGTTCTGCACGACCTGCGCGAGGGCACCGATCTCTCCTTCCTGCGGGCGGAGGCCGCACCCGTCCCGGATTTCGACTTCACCGCGGTGGCACCGCCCCAGGGCGGAACGCTGCCGGCGGCGTTCCCCAATCCGGCGGCTTCGCTCGCCGCGTCCTACACAGCCGCCCCGGACCTCTGGGATACACTCGTCCGGGATTTCCAGAGCGATCCCGCCGCGGCGCTGCCGGCCGGCGATGGACCGGGCCTCGAGCCGTTTAGCTGGCCGGATCTGGCGGGCGACGGCAGCGCTCCGCCGGGGTCGGGGCCGATCGCGCTTGATGCGGTCCAGGATCTCGAGCGGGCGGCGGGCGACCCGTCGTTCGCCACGGGCGTGCCGGCAGCGCCGGTTGCGGCCGAGGCGCCGGCCCAGCCAGACGCCGAGAGCGCCGGACTGCGCGCGACGGCCGGGCGCGCCGGTGCGATGGCTGGGCTGCACCGCGACGAGCGGCCAGCGGCGCCGGCAGAGCCGGACGATCTGGAAGCATCCCTGGCCGCGGGGCTCGCCACCGGTACCGCCACCGAGCACGACGCCGAGCCGGTTGCGGCGCTGGCCACACCGGCGGTGCCGGAAGCTCCGGCAGCACCGGTGCCGAGCCTGCCGCCGGCCGACCCGTTTGTCACGGTCGACGGGCGCGTCGACCTGACGATGGGCTGGGACGACCTTGACCAGGCGCTCCAGGCCGCAACGCCCTCCCTCGACGGTGGAACCGATTACGCCGATCTGCTTGCCGAGCTCGACGCGAACGGCGCGGCGCCGTTCTCCGCCGCGGATCCGGTCGGGGACGAGATCGCGTGGGAACCCTTCACGGTCGACGAACTGGGTAGCGCGGGGGGCGCCGTCGCGGGGACAACCCCGATCGCGGCGGCCGCCAGCGTCCGCGAACAACCCGGCGCCGATGCGACGTGGGGCGCCGTCTCGGAGCCGGAGCCGGCGGCAGGCGCGAACAGCTGGGACCGGATCGACGACGACCTCCTCTCGGCGATTCCGCTTCAGCAACCAAGTGGGTACACCCATCTGCTGCGTCATGTTGATGAGGACCTCCTCCAACCGTTCGCCGCGGTGGGCGACGAGCAGGTGGTCGACGCGTTCGCCAACCCGGACGCGGTCGGTGCCCCGCTCAATTTCGACGACCTGCTCGCGGTGACGAGTCAGGACAGCACGGCGCCGCTGAACCCGACCCTGACGGGTGGCGAGACCGCGGAGACACCAATCTGGGCGGAGCCGGCGGACGATGTGGCCGCCTTCGAGCCGTGGGCGAGCGACGGTCGGGCGGCCGGCGATGCTCTTGCCGAACCGTCGCTCGCCGGCGAACGCGGGACGGCGACGGCTGGCTGGGCAACGTCCGATTCCGACCGTGGCTTGCTCGACACGGAGCTGGACGGGATCGAGCCCTTCGCGTTCGATGACGGCTCGGCAGAGATCGGTCAGATCGGCAGCGACGGCGATGCCGCCGATTTCTCCGACATCGACAAGGTGCTGTTCGATCCGGCGGCCTACGAAGCGCCGCCCGACATGAGCGCGTTCCACCAGCCGTTCACCCTGCCGCCGGCGGCGGAGGCCGACCTCGGTTTCGCCGAGGTCGGCCTCGGCGAGCGTGAGGCCGAGCTGGAAGCGGACACGGCGCCAGTCGCCGGCGACGAGCTGGTTGCCGCGGAAGAGCGCCCAGCGGTGTCGTGGCCAGCCTTCGTCGGGCATACCTCGCACCTGATCGATCGACAACAGGGGGGAGAGGGGCTCTTCGCCAGATTGCGGGAAGCGAAGCGGGCGCTGGTCGATGCCGGCGCGGTCGTCGCCGATCGCTCGCTGAGCGGAGCCGGGGCGCTCGGTCGGGTCCCATCCGGGCCGGTGCGCGCGCAACCCGCGGGCGCGGTGCCCGCGCCGGCGCTGACGGTGGTGGCCAATGGCCACGCCGCCCATCGCCCGGCCGCAATCAGCGCCGAGGGCGCGGGGCTGGATTTGACCGAGATGCGGGTCCGGCTGATCCAGAGCGACGAGGCGGCGGGCGAGATCGCGGCGATGCTCGAATCGGCGGTCACGCAAGGGCTGGGCGACCCGCTCGCGTTGCGGGTGCTTGGGGAGGCGTACCTGCGACTCGGTCGCACCGAGCAGGCGGCGGCGCAGTTCCGCCAGGCGATGCTCGCGCGACGGCGGTCGCGCTGAGCCGCCCGGCGGCTGTGACGAACAGGAAGCGGGGCAAGGCATGGCGGAAACGGCGGGCGGGGTCGACGAGGTGCTCGGCGGCCTGCTGCGATACGAAGAGATCGTCGGCGTGGTCGCGGTCAGCGTCGAGGGACTGGTGATCGGCCGTGCCGGCGTGGACGCGGAGGACGCCGACCTGGCTGGAGCGCTCGGCGCATCGCTCGTCGGCGTGGCCGAGCGGACGATACGCCGGCTGGGCGCCGGTGCAGCCAGGGAGGTGAGCGTCGCCACGACTGACGGCATGGTCCACCTGCTGCACTGCGGCGAGTTTGCGCTGATCGTCTTCAGCGAGCGGTGCAACGCTCTGGCGATCGGCGATGTCTGCGAGGGCGCGCTGGACGAGATCGGACGGCTGCTGAATCCGAACGGAGTCCATGGTCGGTAGCTGGTCGGCGCCGGCGGTCGTCGCTGGGCAGACGGTGCATGGGGCGTCGCGATTGCGGGGCAATGCCACGGGGGACGCATCGCGCGTCCCCCGTGGCGTGTCTGATTGAGGCTGTGCTAGGCTCGCGGGCTGCGGCGCCGTCGGGCGAATGGGCGCCGGGGAACGAGGCGCGGGAAGGAGCAGGGGGTGGCGGAACACGAGCGGACGTTGGTCATCGTCAAGCCGGACGGGGTGCAGCGCGGGTTGGTCGGCGAGATCATCGGCCGCCTCGAACGGCGAGGGCTCAAGATCGTGGCGCTTCAACTGCGGCAGATCGATCGCGCGCTGGCCGAGCGGCACTACGCGGAGCACGAGGGCAAGGTGTTCTACGCCTCCCTGATCGACTACATCACCTCTGGCCCGGTGGTGACCTTGGTGCTTGAGGGACCCGGGGCGATCGCGATCACGCGCTCGACCGTGGGCGCGACCCGACCGGCCGAGGCCGGCCCGGGAACGATCCGCGGAGATTTCGGGCTCACCGTCGGCCGTAACTTGATCCACGCCTCCGACAAGCGCGAGAGCGCCGCGCGTGAGGTCGATCTCTTCTTCGGCGGCTCCGCGGTGGCGAGCTACGGGCGGGACGTCGACCGCTGGATTCTCGAAGGATAGGCCGATCTGGTTTCACGTGAAACACGGTGGAACGGCGACCGGCGCGAACGGAGCGAGACGCCCGCGGGAGGGTGGCCACGGTGGGGGAGGGCACGTCCGCCGGGCGGATCGAGCTCGACGCGACCGACTGGGCCCGATACACGGCGCGGACCGCATGCGGCGCGGCGGCGATCGGTCTGGGACGCCGGCTATGTGTCCGTGATGTGGATAATCGTCGGCTGGAAGTTCCAGCGGGATATCAACTCCGCGATCAGGTTGCGCAGGGCTTGGTCGGAGATGGCGGCGTCGATCGGTCGCCGATCCTCGAACGGCACCCCCCCAAACTTCTCCCGGCTCGCGCTCGACCGCGCATCGGTGCGGGCCGAACGGAAGTAGAAATCCGCGGAGAGCTGGGAGCCGTCGGAGGTCACGTAGAGCGCGTAGCTGGGATCAAGCTCGATACCGATCAGACCCCGGTCGGGCGCATCGACGACCACCGGATACCCGTCCGGCGTGCGGTCGCGATACTCCTCGGCGACGTGACGGAGCATCGGCATCAGCCGCTCTCGGATCCCCCGCACCAAATCAACCGACACCGATTTGCCCACCTCGCCATCGCCCCACCACGAGTCGAGCGCGACCCGAGCGGATGCCCCCGTCCCGTATGAACCGCGAGTATGCGCGGTCATAGCAGGCCTGTCCAGCCCGCGGCCGCGTCCGGACTCCGTGGGTTTCACGTGAAACCCACGATCGCGGAGCCGGCGGCGCACCGGCGCTACACTGTCTCGCCGCTCGGCTTCCCATTGCGCGCTGCCGCCGGCTCGACCCCCTCCCCGCCCTTGTTCTCCTCGGGCAACAGGCTCGCGCGCGGCGCCTGCTGGCCCGCATACTTGTTATTGCGCTTCAACCGGTAGGGCGTCCGCACCGGAGAGCTCAGCGTCTCGAACGAAAAGGCGCAGATCCGCATGCCCGGGTAGAGCGCCACCGCCATCCGACCGAGGTTGCTCAGCTCCATCGTCGCCGTGCCCACCCATCCGGGCTCGAAGACCGCGGCGGTCGAGTGGACGGTGATCCCGAGACGCGCGATGCTCGATCGACCCTCCAGGCGGCCGAGGAGATCGTCGGGGAGCTCCAGCGACTCGACGGTCGACGCGAGCGCGAAATCGCCCGGTTGCATGATGAAGGGCTCGTCTTCCTCGACGAGGATTGTCCGCATCGCGTCCGCGATCGACTGCGGTCGGCGCGGGTCGATGAAACTATGCCGGCTGTGCTCGAAGACCATAAAGGTTCGCCCGAGCCGAAAATCGATCGAGATCGAACCTAGCTGCGTCGCCAGATCCGGCATCGGATCGATCCGGATCCGGCCCTCCTCGAGCGCCCGCGCGATGTCACGATCCGAGAGCACCATGGCTGACACACTCCCAGGTGCGCTCCCGCACCGCGCACACGACCGCCGCGGGCAGCCGGCCCATGATGTACGTACGCTACCCCACCGTCCCCCCGCCGTCAAGCTCGGACTGGGCGTGAGCGGCCCACGAGCGTCGCGGCGTCACCGCCGACCAGGTTGGCCCGTGGTAGACTCTCGGCCATCCCGTTGCGACGCCCGGCGTCCAATGAGCGACCGCTGAGACCGCTCATTGGACGAGGACGGGAGCGATCGCCTGAGTGAGTAGATAGCCCCTATGCCCGAACCGCCAGACTATCCAGGGCTGGCCCGGCGCCGCCAGGGACGACGCGGTCAAGCCGGGCGGCGGCCGTCCCGGGGACGGCCCCGCCAGCCGCGGGCGCCAGGGGGCCGACGCTCGGTCGCCGGCGCCGGACGCTACGCGGCGCTCCCCGCGGCGCGCGAGCACGCTGCCGCCCTGTCGCCGCCGCCGCTCTTCCCCGCCGCCATGCGTGAGGAGCGACCGGGCGATGCCATCTCGCTGCACGACGAGTTCGGTCGCGTGCGCGCGGACCAGGAGCGACGCCACCGCCGCGGAGCGCGCCCGTCGCTCAGCAAACGGCGACTCGCGATCGTCAGCGTTCTCCTCATCTTCCTGATCGCGACCGCCGCCGTGATCGGACCGGCTGTCTACCACGGGACCAAGGCCTATCAGAATGTCTTCGTCGACTCCGCTCCGCACCAGAATCCGCGCCTGGTCGCCGTGGTCAACGCCCAGGGGACCCCGGTTATCGCAACCGTGACCGCCACCGCCGCCCCGCCAATCCCGGAGTGGGATGGCAAGGATCGCCTCACGCTCCTCCTGCTCGGCATCGACCGCCGCAAAGACGAGCCGGCGCGCTCCGACACCATGATCCTCATCAACGTCGACCCGGTGACCAAGCGCGCGGCGATGCTCTCCATCCCCCGCGACCTGAAGGTGATCATCCCCGGCTATGGGGTCCACAAGATCAACGCGGCCTACGCCTTCGGCGACGCCGACAAGGTGCCCGGCGGTGGGCCGGCACTCGCGAAGCGGACCGTCGAGGCGAACTTCGGCATCCGCGTCGACTACTTCGCCGAGGTGGATTTCCGGGGCTTCATCAAGATCGTCGATACCATCGGCGGGCTCACCCTGGACGTACCGTACCCGATCAAGGACGACGCCTATCCGGCCTCCGGCAACAACTATATGCGGATCTACTTCCCCGCGGGTTGGCAGCACATGGACGGCACCCGCGTCCTGGAATACGCGCGCACCCGCCACGACGACGGCGACGGCCGGCGCTCGGTCCGCCAGCAGCAGGTCTTACTCGCGCTCCGCCAGCAGGCCGTCAACCTCAACCTGCTCCCCAAGGCCGCCCAGATCCTGGCCGACGTCGGCGACTCGGTCCGCACCGATCTCCAACCGACCCAGGCGCTCCAACTGGCTCGCCTCGCCTCCGAGTTCGCTCCGGGCGCGATCACCCAATATTCGCTCAACCCGGCGATCACCGACGAAAACGTGCCGGGTCAGCCGTACTACATCATCGCCAATTGGGACGCCGTCGGTCGCATCCTCTCCGACTTCGCCGGCGCCAAGGTGACGCCGCCGATGTCGGCGCTGGCCAACCCACGGCACGACCTGCCGATCCGCGTCGAAAACGGCACGACCCGCCCGGGTCTGGCCGCCCGCGTCGCCGCCGTTCTCGTCGCCAACGGCTTCACGAACGTCACGACGGTGGCGCTCGCCGACGCCGGCCCGCACCCGACGACGTCGCTCACCGCCCCGACAAACGACCTGACCACCGGCTACCTGGTGGCTGGTCTCGTCGGCGTCGACGTCGGCGCCATCAACGTCGGGGAGACTGCCGCCACGCCGACCGCCGTCGCAGCCATGACCCCGCCGGGCACCCCACCGCCGGCCTCACCCTTCGCCAGCCCGCCCGCCAGCCCGATCGACCCGACCCCGGCGGGCCAACCGTCCGCGGCGACCGCGGGCGCACCGATCGTCATCCTCCTCGGCGACGACGCGCGCGACCCGGCGTTTTTCACCGCCGAGCCGTTCAAGGACGACATCGTTCCGACCCCCGGTCCGGGGGGCAAACCCCGCCCCGCGCCAGCGGCCAGGAGCGGGATGAGCGCGCAGCCCGCGGCGCCGGCCACCGGCGCCGATCTCGCCGGTGGGTCGACGGGGGATGCCGGCACGACCGGCGGTCAACCAAGCTCTTCTGCCACGGGCGGCGAGGTCGGCGGCGGCGCCCCCGGCGATGCCACCTCCGGTGGCACGACGACCGATGGCGGCATCGGGCAAGGCGCCGGCGCGCCCACGGTCAGGCCGGGCGGTTGAGCACGGCAGAGCGGCAGACGCGCCGCCCGATCGCCACGCCCGTGTGACTGCCCCGCGCTCGGTGCGCAGCCGGCTTCAGCCGGCTTTGTCG
>JRHI01001041.1_pt1 | contig 26013 bp, 26 predicted proteins | sample 215371 | NCBI WGS metagenome assembly JRHI01 (sample SAMN02929681, study PRJNA255918) | sediment metagenome | biome: cave system; feature: Ice Cave; material: Sediment; isolation source: sediment from deep within a dark volcanic ice cave with no known source of... ...
CACAGTCCGCGCCGCCTCGCCTGTACCCGGACGGTGGATCCAGGCTGAGGACAACGAGCGCGGCGCCTCCCAGTACCACGGCACCGGCGGCCCGCTCTCGGTCTCCGACGGCCGCTCCCGGAACGTGATGATGGCGGCCTTCGTCGAGGCCGCCCAGGGGGCGGGACTCGCCCGCAACGACGACTTCAACGGCGCCGAGCAGGACGGCGTCGGCTTCTACCAGGTCACCCAGCGTGGCGGCCGCCGCTGCAGCGCCGCGATCGCCTATCTGCATCCCGCGGCGCAGCGTCCCAACGTCACCGTCGAGACCTACGTCCAGGTCCACCGCGTGCTCATCGAGGGTGGCCGCGCCGTCGGCGTCAGTGGCGCACGGCTCGGCGAGACGCTCGAGTTCCGGGCCGGACGCGAGGTCATCCTCTGCGGCGGCGCCTACAACTCGCCGCAGCTGCTCATGCTCTCCGGGGTGGGGCCCGGTGCGGTGCTGAGCGCTCTCCAGATCCCGATCGTCTCCGACCTGCCCGGGGTCGGCCAGAACCTCCACGACCACCCGCTCTGCGGCGCGGTGTGGTCCACGCCGGAGCCGGTCTCGCTGCTCACCGCCGCGACCCCCGAGAACCTCCATGCCTTCGTCGAGAACGGGACCGGTCCGCTCACCTCGAACATCGCCGAGGCGGGCGCCTTCCACCGCACCCAGAGCGGCATGCCCGCGCCCGACATCCAGCTCCTCGCGGCCCCGGTGATGTACCTCGAGGAGGGGCTGACCCCGCCGCCCGGCCACGGCTTCACCATCGTCACCTGCATCCTCAAGCCGTCCAGCCGCGGCGACGTGACCATCGCCTCCGCCGACCCCACCGCCAAGCCGGTGATCCGGCACAACTACTTCACCACCGACGACGACATGCGGAGCATGAGCGACGGCATCCGCCTCCTCGTGGAGATCGGCGGCCGCCCCGAGCTCGCCCGCTACAACCAGACCGCGTACCAGGTGCCGGAGTCGCTCTCCGACCAGGACGTGCAGTCCTTCCTGGCGCGCAACACCCTCACCAACTACCACCCCGCGGGGACGTGCCGGATGGGGTCGGACGACGCCGCGGTGGTGGGCTCCGACCTCCGCGTCCACGGGGTCGAGGGGCTGCGCGTCGTCGACGCCTCGATCATGCCGTCGATCGTCCGCGGCAACACCAACGCTCCCACCATCGCGCTTGCCGAGAAGGCGGCCGACCTGATCCGTGGCGTCGACGCCGCGGCGTCCAGCGCGGCGAGCCTGGCGGGCAGCAGCGCGTAACCCGGCGGGACGGCGCGCACCGGGCGCGCGCCGTCCGTCGACGAGTGATCGGGCGACTGGGATCTCCTGCGCCTTGCGCTCGCCGAGGGCATCGGCGGCCAACAACCGGAGAGCGGGAGTTTGGCGCCGCCTTCAGCTACGCCCGGGGCGGTTCACGGCGGCCACGTCCACGCTGACTAGGAAGGGCCAGTCGACGTCGACGACCGCGCCCTCGGCGTAGGTCGTGTATTCGCCGCCCTCGAGCCGCAGGCAAGTGATCGTCGACGCGTCCGGGTCGATCAGCCAGTAGGCGGGGACGCCGGCCGACGCGTAGGCGGTCCGTTTGAGGATGAGGTCGCGGCTCTCCAATCCACAGAGGATCTCGACGACGAGAAGGACGGGGAGGCGAAGGCGTTGGTCTCCGATGGAGGTGTGGGGGGCAACCATGAGGTCGGGGATGACCCGCTGCTCGCCCGGAAGGTCGAGGCCGCAGAGGCGGTACGACGCGTGTTCGGCCGGGACAGCATGGGCGAGGATGGGCCCGAGATGGAAGGAGATCCCGCCGTAGTGGGCCGGCCACGGGCTCACGATGATGTTCCCGTCGATGAGCTCGTAGCGCCGCCCGTCGTTGCCGGGCATCGCCTCGAGGTCGGCCAGGGTGGAGCCGCCGGGCTCGCGGTGGACGGACGGCATAGACCACGCATTCTTCCACGTCGAGGGCCGGCCAACACGGGTCGACGTCAGGGGGAGGGGGCCCACTGTCAGACTGAGCCGATGCGCACATCCCGTTCCCATCGCCTCCCCGCGGCCCTCGCCGCGCTCGCCCTTCTCGGAGCGCTGGTGGCCGCCACCCTTCGCGCCGCCCCCGTGCGTGCTCACGAGATGGACCCGCACCTGCGCACCGTGATGGAGTCGGTGATCCCCGCGCTCCCCGCCGGGGTGACCGTCAGCGTGGGCAACACCGTCATCTCCTCGGAGATGCTCGTCGAGAACCACACCCCGACCGAGCTCCAGGTACTGAGCGACGCGGGGCGGGCCTACCTGCGGATCGGGCCCCAGGGAGTGCTCGGCGACCTCAACACCCCGGAGTGGTACCAGTCGAACAACCCGTACGGGACCGCGAACATCCCGACGCCGGCGCAGAACCCCGACGCGCCGCCCTTCTGGGGCCGGGCGAGCCACGACCCCGACTGGGGGTGGTTCGAGCACCGGATGCACCCGAAGCCCACGATGGACCTCCCACCCCCGCCGACGTCCGGGGTGCAGACGATCTCGCGGTGGATCGTCCCCCTGCGCTACGGCAACCAGGACATCAAGGTGCTCGGCAGGGTCGACTACATCACCTTCAAGGGCGGCTACAAGGCGGTCCTCACCTCGACCCCGACCCCGTTCTCCGGGGTGAACGTCTCGGTCATCCCGGGCCGGCTTCCGGGCGTCTTCCTCGAGAACACCGGCACGGTGCCGGTCGTGGTGAAGGGCCGTCAGGGCGAGCCCATGCTCCGGATCGGCCCGGCGGGCACGGAGGCGAACCTCCACAGCCCGTCATGGGTCGACAACCTCAAGGGCCACGGCGACACGCCCACCGTCGAGGCGGACGCGGGCGCGCCTCCGCAGTGGTCGCTCGTGCATCCCGAGCCGCGCGAGCTCTGGCTCGAGACCCGGGGCTTCTACACCAAGGAGATCCCGCCGGACGACATCATCACGCGCAAGCAGGCGACGGTGCTCCTCCGCTGGAGCGTGCCCCTCGTCCAGGGGACGAAGACCGCCACCCTCACCGGCACCACCAGCTACATCCCCGAGGCGCAGCCGCCCTCGGCCCCGGCGCCGGCGAGCACCGACGACTCGGTGCCGTGGGTCGGGCTGGTGATGTGGGTGATCCTCCTCGCGCTGATCGGCACCGGGGCGGTGCTCGGCCTGCGCTGGCGGCGGGCGCGGATGGCGGCCGGCGCTGCGGCGCCTCCGGCGGGGGCGGGGGCGAGGCGGCGACGATGAGCCGGGCGCGCCGGCTGCTCGTGGTCGCGCTCGCCGTCTGCCTGGGCACCGTGCTCGCTCCCGCGTCGGCGGCCAGGGCGTCGGCGCCCGCCACCCGGCCGGCGACGACCTACCCGCCGCCCACCACCCTGCTCGAGGTCTCCCGCTTCCGCTACTGCAACAACGCGCCCTGCGACCCCGACGCCCAGGGCTACGTGCGCGGCCCCTCGGGACCGGTGTACGAAAACCACGTCGGCCGCATCCGCATCCTCCCCGGCAGGCGGGTGACCTGGACCTACGCCGACGACCTCTGCGACAGCTTCAGCGCCCCGCCGCTCGACTGCCCCGGACACGAGGTGCGGCTCGAGAACGGCACCGCCGAGGGCAGCACCCCGCTCGGGACCCTGCCGGCGCGGTCGGGCCGGGTCAGCCTCGAGTGGTACGTCCCCCGGCACGCGCCCGTGGCGTCCTGCTCGGCGGCCGAGCGGTAGCATGGGAGCACCCGCCCCGGGCCGCGCGCGGGTACGCGGCCCACATTCGAGGAACCTTGATGGCGCTCTTCCGGCGCGAGAACATCGCCGTCCCCGACGAGCGGAAGGACCAGATCGTCTACAAGTGGCCGGACCTGCAGATCCGCCGCTTCACCAAGGCGATCGTCGCCCCCGACGAGCAGGCGGTCTTCCTCTACCAGGGGCAGGTCATCGGCACCATGCCGCCCGGCCGCCACCAGGTGGACGCCACCGAGCTGCCCTTCCTGGGGATGTTCAAGGACATCCTCACCGGCGGCAACGCGTACCGCACCGAGCTCTACTTCGTCTCCTCACGGGAGATCCGCGACCGCTTCGGCGGCCGGGTCGACGAGGTGCAGGACCCGCAGACCGGGATGCTCGTCACCCTGCGCGTCTTCGGCGACTACATCCTCAAGGTCACCGACCCGGTGGCGCTGATCACCAAATACAGCGGCACCCAGAACGTCCCCGACAACAGCAGGATCACCGACCTCTGCGACGACCTGCTGCTGCGCTCGCTCCGGCAGGACCTCACCAAGAACATCGTCCGCAACGGTTGGCCGGTGCTGGGCCTCTCCGCCTTCACCGACGAGATCGAGGGCACCACCCTCGAGGGCGGCAACGCCCGGCTCGCCGAGTACGGGCTGGCCCTGGTGGGGCTCACCAACTTCGTCATCAGCCTGGACGACGAGACCGAGGCCGAGCTTCGCCGCCTCGCCAAGGACACCGCCTACTCGCGCCTCGCCGGCGGCTTCCAGCAGTACGCGGCGGGCGAGATGGCGCTGGGCGCGGGCGAGGGGATGGCCAAGGGCGGCGGCGGCGTCTCCGGGGCCTTCCTCGGCGCCGGGATCGGCCTCGGCGGGGTCGCCGCCCAGCCGCCGCCCCCGGGACCGCCGCCGCCGCCCGCCCCCGGCTTCGCGGGGGGAGGCGCCGGGTACGCCACCCAGCAGCCAGCCACCGTGGCCTGCCCCTCGTGTCACGCCGCCAACACCGCCGGCGCGAAGTTCTGCGCCTCCTGCGGCAGCTCGCTGGCCCCCCCAGCAGTGCACCGCTGCCCCTCCTGCCAGGCGTCGAGCCCGCAGGGGTCGAAGTTCTGCCCGTCCTGCGGCACCTCGCTGGTGCCGGCGGTCCGCACCTGCGCCGGCTGTGGCACCGAGCTCGCCGAGGGCGCCAAGTTCTGCCCGTCCTGCGGCAAGCCCACCGCGCAGCCCGACGCGCCCCCGCCGGCGGCCCCGTGACCACCCCGCTCCTCGCCGCCGCGGGGCTGCTGGCGCGCGCCGGCGGCGGCCACAGCTTCGGCGGTGGCGGCGGCTCGCGCGGCAGCACCGGCGGCGGCAGCAGCTTCAGCACCGGCGGTGGCGGCGGCGGCCACGGCTTCTTCTTCTTCCCGTTCTTCCTCGGCGGCGGTGGCGGTGGCGGCGCCATCATCGGCATCCTGTTCCTCGTCCTCCTGGTGGTGGTGGCGTTCGTGCTCTTCCGCCTGGTGCGCAGCTGGATGTCCGGTGGCGGGATGGCGCGGCGCGCCTTCGACACCGGCTCCACGGGCTCCAGCGGCGCCTCCTACGGCGCCGGGACGGTGCCGGCGCCGCCCCGCTCCTCGACCCCCTACGACGACAGCCGTCCCATCGGGGTGCCCGAGGGGCTGCGCGGCGCGATGCTGCCGGGAAGCTCGCCGGTGGCGATGGCCTCCGAGGGCACGCCCGACGGCCTCGCCGCGATCACCGCCCACGACCCCGCCTTCGACGAGAGCGCCTTCCTCGGCGAGGCCGAGCGCGCCTTCTTCGTGGTGCAGCAGGCGTGGACCGAGCTCAAGCCCGACCTGAGCCGGCGGGTGATGGCGGACGGCATCTGGCAGCAGCACAAGGCCCAGATCGAGGGATATGTCGCCCAGGGGCGGCGCAACGTGCTCGAGCAGCTCGCCGTGGGGAACGCGCGCATCATCGCCGCCCACAGCGACCAGAGCTACGACACCCTGACCCTGCGCTTCCTCGCCGCCTGCGCCGACTACGACGTCGACGTGAAGAGCGGCAAGGTGGTCCGCGGCAACCGCAGCGTCGAGCAGTGGACCGAGGACTGGGTGTTCCAGCGGGCCTCGTCGGCGACCACCAAGCCGAAGGGCGGCACCCTCTCCCAGAAGTGCCCGAACTGTGGGGCCCCCCTCGACCTCGACCTCGCCGGCGTCTGCTCCTACTGCCGTGCCCCGGTGATGAGCGGGAAATATGATTGGGTGCTCACTCGCATCGACCAGGTCTGAGCCTGTCGCTGACCCGATGATCCGCGCGGCGCGGGACGGGGATGCGGGCGGGTTGATCGCGCTGGTGGGGGCGTGCTGGGGGAGTACCCGGGGTGCGTGCTCGACGTGGACGCGGAGGAGCCGCACCTGCGGCGGATCGCGAGCGGGGCGCCGCCGGTACGATTGCAGCGCATGACCCGCAGGCTCCGCCCGATCCTCGGCGCGGCGATCGCGACGGCCGCCGTCCTCTGCGCCGCCGCACCGCCGGTGTGCGCCTTCGCGGCCGCGGTCGCCGGTCACGCGGACGCCACCGAGGCCGACAACGGCACCACCGTCACCCTCCACCGTGGTGACACGCTGACGGTCACGCTGCACAGCACCTACTGGACCATCAGCGGCAGCTCCGACCCGGCGGTGCTGGTCGCCCGGGGCCCGCAGGCGACCCAGGGCGAGCCGCCGTCCTCCCGGCACTGCGTGCCCGGCCAGGGCTGCGGCACCGTGACCCGGAGCTTCACCGCCATGGCGGGCGGCACCGCCGACGTCGGCGCCTCCCGCACCAGCTGCGGCGAGGCACTGCGCTGCACCCCCGAGCAGAGCACCTGGGTGCTCCACGTGGTGGTGACCGGATAGCGCTCCCCTGAGACGCCGAAGGGGCGGCGCGCACCCTGCGCGCCGCCCCTCTCTGCTCCGGGGGAGGGAGGTGCCTAGACCTCCTTGAACTCCGCGTCGACGACGTCCTCGCCGCCCTGGGCGCCGTGGGCTCCGTGGGCGCCCTTGTCACCGGCGGCCGGCGCACCACCGTCGGGCGAGCCGTTGCCGGGACCCGTGGGCGGGGGTCCGGCCTGGGCGTACACCGCCTCGCCGATCTTGGAGATGCTCGCCTGCAGGTCGTCGTGGGCCTTCTTGATGGCGTCGTTGTCGTTGGCGGCGATGGCGTCGCGGATCGCCTTCACCTTGCCCTCGATGTCGGTGCGCAGCTCGGCGGGGACCTTGTCGCCGGCGTCCTTCAGGGCCTTCTCGGCCTGGTAGGCGAGCTGGTCGGCGTGGTTGCGGGTCTCCACCGCCTCGGCGCGCTTGCGGTCCGCCTCGGCGTTGGCCTCCGCCTCCTTCACCATGCGGTCGACCTCCTCCTTCTGGAGCGTGGTCGAGCCGGTGATGGTGACCCGGTTCTCCTTGCCGGTGCCCCGGTCCTTGGCGGTGACGTTGAGGATGCCGTTGGCGTCGATGTCGAAGGTGACCTCGATCTGGGGCATGCCGCGCGGCGCCGGGGGGATGCCGTCGAGCATGAAGGTGCCGAGGATGCGGTTGTCGCGCGCCATCGGCCGCTCGCCCTGGAGGACGACGATCTCCACGCTCGGCTGGCTGTCCGACGCGGTCGAGAAGACCTGCGACTTCGAGGTGGGGATGGTGGTGTTGCGCTCGATCAGGCGGGTGTTCACCTCGCCCTCGGTCATGATGCCCAGGCTGAGCGGGGTGACGTCAAGGAGCAGGACGTCCTTGACCTCGCCCTTGAGCACGCCCGCCTGGATGGCGGCGCCGATGGCCACCACCTCGTCGGGGTTCACGCCGCGGTGCGGCTCCTTGCCGCTCAGCTCCTTGACCAGCTCGGCGATCACCGGCATGCGCGTCGAGCCGCCGACGAGGATCACCTCGTCGAGCTCGGAAGCGGTCATCCCGGCGTCCTTGAGGGCGTCGGCGAAGGGCTTGCGGCAGCGCTCGGTGAGGTCCTCGGTCAGCTGCTCGAACCTGGAGCGCGAGAGGGTCAGCGCGAGGTGCTTCGGACCGCTCGCATCGGCGGTGATGAAGGGGAGGTTGACCTCCGTCTCCTGCCGCTGGGAGAGCTCGATCTTCGCCTTCTCCGCCGCCTCGGTGAGCCGCTGCAGCGCCTGGCGGTCGCCGCGCAGGTCGATCCCCTGGTCCTTCTTGAACTCGTCGGCGAGCCAGTCGACGATCCGGCGGTCGTAGTCGTCACCGCCGAGGTGGGTGTCGCCGTTGGTCGACTTCACCTCGAAGACGCCCTCGCCGACCTCGAGGACCGAGACGTCGAAGGTGCCGCCACCGAGGTCGAAGACGAGGATCTTCTCGTTCGCCTTCTTGTCGAGGCCGTAGGCGAGGGCGGCCGCGGTGGGCTCGTTGATGATGCGGAGGACGTTGAGGCCGGCGATCTGGCCGGCGTTCTTGGTGGCCTGCCGCTGGGCGTCGTTGAAGTAGGCGGGGACGGTGATGACCGCGTCGGTCACCTTCTCCCCGAGGTACGCCTCCGCGTCCGTCTTCAGCTTCTGCAGGATCATCGCGGAGATCTGCTCGGGGGTGTGACGCTGGCCGGCCACCTCGACCTCGACGCGGCCGGCGTTGCCGGTGACCACCTTGTAGGGGACCTGCTTGGCCTCGTTGGTGACCTCGGAGAGCAGCCGTCCCATGAATCGCTTGATCGAGTAGACGGTGTTCTCGGGGTTGACGGCCGCCTGGCGGCGCGCCAGCGTCCCGACCAGCCGCTCGCCGGTGCGGGTGAAGGCGACGACGGAGGGGGTGGTGCGACCGCCTTCGGCGTTGGCGATGACGACGGGCTCCCCGCCCTCCATCACTGCCACCACGCTGTTGGTGGTGCCGAGATCGATGCCGACGGTCTTTGCCATGAAACGGGTGCCTCCGGAGATGATGACGGTGGGATACCGGCCGGGCGCCGACGCCCTCGCATCGGGGCAGGGCCACGGGGCCGTACTCCCTGGGTACCGCGGCCGGCGCTCACTCTAAACGTGAAGGGTCCGGGGTGGGGAGTCCCGGCCCCGCCCCGGAGGCGTAGGCTCAATCCCGTCATGGCCGAGGACGGGCAGGAACTGAGCGTCGACAGCCTCCTCCGGGAGCTGCGGCAGCGTGCCGACGAGGACTTCGTCGCGCCCGCGGGGGCCCACGAGACCGGCCGTCACAGCGTCGAGCTGGCGGAGATGGGCATCAAGGTGAGCATCACCCGATCGCGCTATCCCAACCGCGCCGACGGGGTCGACCAGTACGCGGTGACCATCTCCCGGCTGAGCCTCGACCAGGCTCCCGAGGAGGCGCACACCAGGCGGATCCTGACGGCCGCCTTCGGTGAGGCCGCCGCCCAGGCGCAGGTGCGGCCCGGCGGCCCGGTGGTGCGGATGTTCCGCGTCCCCGCCGCCTGACCTGCCCGAGGACCGGCCGCCGATGTGCACCATCCTCATCGCCTGGCGCTGCGTGCCCGGCGTCCCGGTGGTGCTCGCCGCCAATCGCGACGAGTTCCTCGGCCGTCCCGCGGCGCCGCCCGCGGTGCTGGCGGAGCGGCCCCGGATCGCCGGCGGCCGCGACCTCGTCGCCGGCGGCACGTGGATGGCGGTGGCCGCGGACGGGCGGGTTGCGGCGGTCACCAACCGCCGCTCTGAGATGCGCGACCCCACCCGCCGCTCCCGCGGCGAGCTGCCCCTGGCGGTGCTCGGCGAAGGCGACGACGCCGGGGTGCGCCGCCTCGTCACCGGGCTCGACCCCGGCGCGTACAACCCCTTCAACCTCCTCGCCCTCTCCCGGACCCAGGCGCTCGTGGCCCACGGCGTCACCCCGCTCGAGGTGGTCGAGCTGCAGCCGGGGCCGCACGTGCTCACCGTCCACGACCTCGACCAGCCCGGCGAGCCCCGGGTCGAGGACCTCCTCGCCCGGCTCGACGACGCGGCCGGGCGCGCCGCCGGACCGCTCGCGCTGCTGGAGGAGATGGAGGACCTGCTGCGCGACCCCGAGCGCGGCTGCGTGCACGGCGACCTCTACGGCACCGTCTCCGCATCCTCGGTCATCGTCCACGCCGGAGCGGTGGTCTACCGCCATGCCGCGGGGCGGCCCTGCGAGGTCGCCCACCGCGACGTGAGCGGGCTGTTCGGCGCCTGAGCCGCTAGTAGCCCTCGCGGCCGACGAGGCGGACGAAGCGGCAGGGCCCGAGGTCCTCCATGTCGCAGCGGCGGCCGGTGCGGCGGACGCGGAGCAGCCGCTCGCCCTCGTCGCCGAGGGTGACCGGCACCACCAGCCGGCCGCCGTCGGCGAGCGCCCGGATCAGCGACTCCGGCGGTCGCGGCGCGGCGGCGCCGACCGCGATGGCGTCGAACGGCCCCCGGCCGTCGAGGCCGGCGCTGCCGTCGCCGGCGACCACCTCGACGTCGATGCCCATCCGCTGCAGCCGCGCCCGGGCGCTCCAGGCCAGCTCCTCGATGCGCTCGACGCTGACCACCCTGCCGCCGCAGGCCGCGATCACCGCGGCCTGGTAGCCGGAGCCGGTGCCGACGTCGAGCACCCGCTCGCCCGGCCGCAGCTGGAGGGCCTGGACGATCACCCCGACCATCAGCGGCTGGGAGATGGTCTGGCCGTGGCCGATGGGCAGGGCGCGGTCGGCGTAGGCCTCGAGCTCGTCGCCCTCGACGACGAACGCCTCGCGGCGCAGCTCCGCCATCGCCGCAAGCACCCGCTCGTCATCCACGCCGCCACGACGGAGCCGGTCGAGCATCTCGGCGCGGCGCGAGTCGGGGGTGCCGGTGCCGCCGCCCCAGAGGCGGCCGAGGAAGTCCGCGCCGTGTCCCATAACCAAGTCGTACCACCCCTGCCCGCCGAGCGAAAGCGGTCAGCCCCCCGGGCCTGGCGGTGCGGGCTCGTCGACGTAGACGCGGGTGCCGGTGGCCGGGTTCATGTGGACCCGCTGCCGCCGCCCGGTCTCGGGGTCCACGAGCACCTCGCCGGTGGGAACGGTCGGCCCCGGGTCGGCGGGGTGGTAGCGCTCCCAGCCCAGCTTCCAGGTGGCGACCGCGGCGGCGAGCACCCGCGCGGCGGCGCCGCCGTCACGGCCCCGGCGTGGCCGGTGCGCGTAGCCTGCACCGATGCGCATCGAGCGGCTGGCGGCCGAGGACGACGCCGAGGTCCGGGCCATGCTCACCGAGCTCGCCCTCGACGAGCAGCAGCGCTACGACCATCCCCGGCAGACCGCCGAGGAGGTGGCCGGCGGCACCGCCTTGCCCCGGCACCACTTCACCGGCGAGAACCACCTGCTGGTGGCCCGCGACGAGGCCGGCGCCGCCAACGGGCTCTGCTGGTGCGTCCTCTTCGATCCCGGTACCGGCCTCGAGGGCGAGGTGGCCGAGCTCTACGTCCGCCCCGAGGCGCGTGGCCGCGGGGTGGCGAGCGCCCTGCTCCGGGACGCCATGGCGCTGTTCCGCCGCCGCCGGGTCACCTTCGCCTGCGTGTGGACCCGGGACGACAATCCGGCCGCGATGGCGGCCTACCGCAATGCCGGATTCGCCCCCACCGAACAGGCGGTCCTCACCTGGCTGCCGCTGCCCGGTCGATAATGCCTGCCCATGTCCCTCACCCCTGACGAGGTGGCCCACGTCGCCATGCTCGCCCGTCTCGGCCTCGACGAGGACGAGAGGGCGCGGCTGGCGGTCGAGCTCGGCGCCATCCTCGAGCACATCTCGAAGCTGGACCAGGTCGACACCTCGCAGGTCACCGAGACCGCGCAGGTGGGCGGCCTGGTCAACGTGTGGCGCGAGGACGAGGATCGGCCGCCGTTCCGGCAGCGCGCTGCGCTGGCCAACGCCCCCGACCACGACGGCCGCTACTTTCGCGTCGGGCAGATCCAGGAGGAGGGAACGGCGTGAGCGCCGAACCCGAGACCCTCGTCGAATGCGTGGCCGCGCTGCGCGCGGGCACGGTGACCGCCGCCGGGCTGCTGGAGCGCTCCCGCGCCCGCATCGCCGCCCTCGACCCGCAGATGAACGCATTCCTCGCCCGCACCGGTGAGCTCGCCGACCGCGCCGCCGCGGCCGCCGACCGCCACCTCGCCGAGGATCCGGCGAGCGCCCCGCCGCTCTGCGGCGTGCCGGTCGCGGTGAAGGACGTGCTCTGCCTCGAGGGCGCCGAGACCACCGCCGGGTCGCGGATCCTGGGCGGCTTCCACCCCCCCTACACCGCCACCGCGGTGCAGCGGCTGCTCGACGCCGGCGCCGTGGTGGTGGGAAAGACCAACTGCGACGAGTTCGCCATGGGCTCCTCCAACGAGAACTCCGCCTACGGGCCGGTTCGCAACCCCTGGGACCTGGACCGGGTGCCCGGTGGCAGCAGCGGGGGCAGCGCCGCCGCCGTCGCCGCGCGGACGGTGCCGCTGAGCCTGGGCACCGACACCGGCGGGTCGATCCGCCAGCCCGCCGCGCTCTGCGGGGTGGTGGGATTCAAGCCCACCTACGGCCGGGTGTCCCGCTACGGGCTGATCGCCTTCGCCTCGTCGCTCGACCAGGTGGGGCCCTTCGCGCTCACCGTCGAGGACGCGGCCCTCGGCTTCCGGCTCATCGCCGGCCACGACCCCGCCGACGGCACCTCCTCGCCCACCGCCGTCGAGGACCCGCTGGTGGGGCTGCGCGAGGGGGTCGAGGGCCTGCGCCTGGGGGTCCCCCGCGAGTACTTCGGCGTCGGCCTCGACCCCGGCGTCCGCGCCGCCGTCGAGCGGGCGCTCGAGGTGCTGAGCGGCCTCGGCGCCAGCCTCGAGGAGGTGTCCCTGCCGAGCACCGACGCCGCCCTGTCGACCTACTACATCATCGCCCCGGCCGAGGCCTCCTCCAACCTCGCCCGCTACGACGGCATCCGCTTCGGGCTGCGCGAGGACCGCGGCAGCCTGCTGCAGGCGTACCTGGCCACCCGCGACGCCGGCTTCGGCCCCGAGGTGAAGCGGCGGATCATGCTCGGCACCTACGCGCTGAGCAGCGGCTACTACGACGCCTACTACCGCAAGGCGCAGAAGGTGCGCACCCTCATCGCCGAGGAGTTCACGCATGTCTTCGAGCGCGTCGACGCCATCGTCTGCCCCACCTCGCCGGTGACCGCCTTCCCCCTCGGCACCCACTCCGACCCGCTGTCGATGTACCTGCTCGACGTGCTCACCGTGCCCGTCAACCTCGCCGGCCTGCCCGGGGTGTCGGTGCCCTGCGGGATGGTCGGAGGGCTGCCCGCGGGCCTGCAGGTGGTGGCCCCCCGGTTCATGGACGCGCGGGCGCTGCGCATTGCCCACGCCTACGAGCAGGCCACCGAGTGGCACACGCTGCGGCCCGGCGGCGTCGAGGCGGCGGCGACGTGACCGGGACGCTGCGCGACGCGCCACCCGCGGTCGACTACGAGGCGGTGATCGGACTCGAGGTCCACGCCCAGCTGCTCACCCGCAGCAAGATGTTCTGCGGCTGCCCGGCGACCTATGTCGACGCCGAGCCCAACGACAACACCTGCCCGGTCTGCCTGGGGATGCCGGGCACGCTGCCGGTGATCAACCGCCGTGCCGTCGAGTTCACGGTGCGCACCGCGCTGGCGCTGCAGTGCACGATCCCCGACTTCACCAAGTTCGACCGCAAGAACTACTTCTATCCCGACCTCCCCAAGGGCTACCAGATCTCCCAGTACGACCTGCCGCTCTCGGTCGCCGGCCACCTCGAGTTCACCCTCGACGGCCGCCGGGTGCGCTGCGGCGTCACCCGGGTGCACCTCGAGGAGGACACCGGTACCCTCCACCACGCCGGGGACGTGCTCCAGAGCGCGACCAGCTCGCTGGTCGACTACAACCGCTCCGGGGTGCCGCTGATGGAGATCGTCGGCGAGCCCGACCTGCGCAGCGCCGAGGAGGCGCGGGAGTACCTGGTGCGGCTCCGCCAGATCCTCATGTACATCGGGGTCAACGACGGCAACCTCGAGCAGGGCTCGTTCCGCTGCGACGCCAACGTCTCCATCCGGCCCCGGGGCACCGAGACCCTCGGGGTCAAGGTGGAGATCAAGAACATGAACTCCTTCCGGGCGGTGCAGCGCGCCGTCGAGTACGAGATCGCCCGCCAGGTCGCGGTGCTCGACGGCGGCGGCAGCCTCCACCAGGAGACCCGCGGCTGGGTGGAGGCGCGCGGCGCCACCATCTCCCAGCGGAGCAAGGAGCAGGCCCACGACTACCGCTACTTCCCCGAGCCCGACCTCGCCCCGCTGGTGCTCGGCGCGGAGTTCGTGGAGGAGGTGCGGCGTGCGCTCCCGGAGCTGCCCGAGGCCCGGGCGGCGCGGCTGGTCGGGGAGCATGGCATCACCGAGAAGGAGGCGGCCCTGCTCACCGCCACCCGCGCCGAGGCCGACTCCTTCGAGCGCATCGTCGCCCGGGGAGTTTCCGCCCAGGTCGCCGCCAACTGGCTGGGCAACGACGTGCTGCGCCTCGCCAACACCGACCACGTCCCGCTCCGGGAGAGCGGCCTGGGCGAGGACGGGCTGGTGGCGCTGCTCGGGCTGGTGGAGGCGGGGACGGTGAACTCCACCACCGCCAAGGCGCTGCTCGAGGAGCTCTACCTGGCCGGCGGCGACCCCGCCGCGATCGTGCGCGACCGCGGCCTCGGCCAGCTCAGCGACACCGAGGCGCTGGGCGCCCTGGTCGACGCCGCGATCACCGCCAACCCCAAGGCGGTGGCCGACTTCCAGGCCGGCAAGGAGACCGCGCTGCAGCCGGTGGTGGGGCACGTGATGAAGGCAACCCGCGGCCGCGCCGATGCGCGTCTGGTCAACCGGCTGCTGCGTGAGCGCCTCTCCGGCTGAGCGCCGGGCCGCACGGCGCGCCGCCGGCACCCGGCTGGAGGTGAGCTGTGGCCCGATGGTGCACGGCGGCGCCTGCCTCGCCCACGTCGAGGGCGGCGTGATCGAGGGTGAGCGCGGCGAGACCGTGCTCGTCGAGGGCGCCATCCCCGGCGAGCGGGTCGAGGTGCGGGTGCACGGGCGCCAGGGCGGGGTCTGGCGGGCGCGGGTCACCGAGGTGCTCGAGGCCTCCCCGGACCGGGTCACGCCGCCCTGTCCGTACGTGCCGGCGTGCGGCGGCTGCGACCTCCAGCACGTCGCCTATCCGCGGCAGCTGGCGCTGAAGCGGGAGGTGGTGCTCGACGCCATGCGGCGGCAGCACGTGGCCGTCCCCGACGACGTGCCGGTCCACGGCATGGACGACCCGTGGCGCTATCGCCGCCGTGGCGAGTTCCACGTGGTGCGCGGCCCCGAGGGCACCGCGGCCGCCGACCTCGGCTTCAACCAGGCGCGCTCGTGGCGGCCGATCGCCGTCGACGACTGCCTCATCCACCACCCCACCATCGGCGCCTCGCTGCCGGCGCTGCGCTCGCTGGTGCGGCGGGGCGGCACCGACGACCTCAGCGCGCTCCACCTCACCGTGGGCGGCGGGGGTCGCGACCTGCTGGTGCGCGCCCGCCCCCTGGACGGCGTCGACCCGGCGGTGCTCGACGAGATCGCCATGGAGGCCGGCGAGGCCGTCACCTGGCACACCGCGGCGGTCGGCGTGGAGTGGCGCGGCCTCCAATTCCGGGTCGAGGCCGGGACCTTCGTGCAGGTGAACCACGCCCAGATGGAGGTGCTCTACGAGCGGGTGCTCGACGCCCTCGGCGACCTCGCCGGCGGGCGCGTCGTCGACGCCTACGCGGGCATCGGCATCCTCAGCACCGCGATCGCCGCCGCCGGCGCCGAGGTGGTGTGCATCGAGGAGGTCCGCTCCTCGGCGCGACTGGGGCTGCTCAACGCACGGCTCAACGGCGTCGAGGACCGGCTCCGCTACGTCGCCCAGCCGGTCGAGCAGGCGCTCGCCGGCCTCGGTGCGGACGTCGACGCCGCCGTGCTCGACCCGCCCCGGGCGGGCTGCGCCGGCTCGGTGACCGGCTGGCTGGCGCTCGCCGGGCCGCCAAGGATCGTCTACGTCTCCTGCGACCCCGCGACCCTGGCCCGCGACCTGCGCCTGCTCGCCGTGCTCGGACCCTATCGGGTGGAGCGCCTCGAGCTCGTCGACATGTTCCCCCAGACGCACCATGTCGAGAGCCTCGCCGTGCTCGGCCGGTCCTGAGCCGCCGCCAGCGCCGCGGGCCGCGTTCCTCCAGACCGTGGCCGCCCCGCAGGTGCGGATGGCAGCGGCGCCGGCGAGGCCGGCGCACGGGGTGGTCGCGAGCAGCGCGAAGCGCTTCCCGCGACTGGACGGGGGGACGTAGTCCCCCCGCGTCAGAGAGTCAGCGCGCACCAGCGGGCGATGCGAGCCGCGGTGTCGGTCAGCGGCTGCACCACCCCGTCGAGCTGGGCGAGCCGGGCGCGCGGCATCGACACTCCCACGGCGCCGACCAGGCTGCCGACCACCACCGGGGCGGCGACGCAGGCGACGTCGGGGAGGTACTCCTCGTCCTCGACCGCGACCCCGGCGGCGCGGATCCGCTCGAGCTCGGTGAGCAGCGCCTGGCGGCTGGTCAGGGTGCGCGAGGTGTACGGGTGGAGGGGGTGCCGTGCGAGGTAGTCGTGGCGGTCCCTGGGCTCGAGGAAGGCGAGGACGCAGCGGCCCAGGGCGGTGGCGTGTGCGGCGTCGCGGAAGCCGACCCAGAGGTCGATGCGCGGCGTCTCCGCGCTGTCCTGGATGTCCTTGACGACGATCTCCCCGCCCTCGTGGAAGGCCAGGTAGGCGGCGGCGTGCACGCCGTCACGGAGCGCGGCGAGCGCCGGGCGGGTGCGCTGCAGCAGCGCCTGGAGCCGGCTGGTGTCGAGCAGGGTGGCGATCTCCTCGCCGAGCACGTACGAGCCGTCGCTGCGGCGCTGCAGGTAGCCCTCGTAGGTGAGGGTGCGGAGCAGGTGGTAGGTGGTTCCCATGGGCAGGCCGACGCTGCGGGCCAGCTGCTTCGCCGGAGCCCCGCTGGGGGCGCGCGAGGCGGCACGCAGCAGCGCGAGGGCGCGCTGCACCGAGCTGATGAGCGTGGCAGGCGCGCACGTCGTCGTCACCGGGCAAAACCCTCCCCGCGTTCGCCGCCGCCTCCTCGGGCGCCACCAGCGTTGTGCCGGATTGGAGCAGGAGACGGGGGCGAACGAGTGTCCTGCCTTGAGACATGTCTCACTTTGAGACATGTCACGAATAGCCTCCTTGTGGGTGCAGAGGTGCTCTTCTATAGTGACGAGGCGAGGAGCGCAGTGGCACCGGGGATCCCGCCGGGCGCTGTGTGGACGACCTGCCGTGGACATTGAGGGCCTCGGGGAGGCGGGCCCGCAGATGTGGAGGAGCCGCGAGCGGTTCCTCGACGAGGGACTGGTGTCAGAGACGGTGCGCCCGGAGATCGCGCGGTCCTGGGTGCGCTCGAAGCAGAGCGGCGTGCTCGCGGTCGGCGACCCGGCCACCCGCCACACCGACTTCGACCCGGGCAACCGCCTGCTGCGCCTCGCCGCCCCGATCCTCGACCGGCTCGCCGACGAGGTGGCCAACGCCGACATGGTGGTCATCCTCACCGACCCCAGCGGGCTGGTGCTCGATCGCCGCGCCGGCACCGCGGCGCTGCGCCGCGGCCTCGACCGCGTGCTGCTGGCGCCCGGCTACCTCTACTCCGAGGACACAGTCGGCACCAACGGCATCGGCACCGCCGCGGAGATGCGGGACGTCGCATGGGTGGTCGGCAGCGAGCACTACGCGGAGTGGCTGCGCTGGCTCTCCTGCGCGGGGGCGCCGATCCGCAACCCGATCACCGGCCGGGTCGAGGGGGTCATCGACCTCACCTGCCGGCTCCAGGACACCAGCCCACTGATGGTGCCCTTCATCAAGGAGGGGGCGCGCGAGATCGAGCGCCGCCTCTACGAGGACGCCTCGCAGAGCGACCGTGACCTCCTCGACCGCTTCGTCGCGGTGGCGCGCCGCTCCAGCCGGCCGGTGGTCGCCCTCAACGCCCACACGGTCATCGCCAACGCCGCCGCGGCGCGGCTGCTCGAGCCCGCCGACCACGCGCTCCTCTGGAACCACGGGGCCCGAGCGATCGAGGCGGGAAACGTCGCCGCCCGTGCCTTCCGGCTCGCCGAGGGCAGCCTCGCGGCGGTGCGCTGCATCGACTTCGCCCAGGGCAATCCCGAGCATGGCGTGGTGCTGGAGATCGACCTCGAGCGTCCTCATTCGTCGCCGTCGCGGGCGAGGGCGGACAGCCGGCCGGGGCGGCGGCTTCCCGGGTCGCTGCCGGGACGCAGCCTGGCGTGGCGGCAGGCCTGGACCGCGGTGATCGACCATGCCGCGCTGCGCCTGCCGCTGCTGCTCACCGGCGAGCCCGGCACCGGCAAGCTGGCGATGGCCCGCGCCGCCCACGACGAGGTCGGCGACGGCGGTCCCTTCACCGTCGTCGACGCCATCATGGCGCGGGTCGACGGCGACACCACCTGGCTTGGCCAGGTGCGCACCCGGCTCGCCGACGCGGCGGGTACGCTGGTGCTGCGCCACATCGACGCCCTCGACATCCGTACCGCGCACGCCCTCGGCAGCGTGCTCGAGGGCGCCGTCGGCGAGGCCGCGCCCTGGGTGGTCGCGACCCTCTCGCAGGCTCCCGACGGCGAGCCCGGGACCGACGTCTCGCTCGCCGACCAGTTCCCCGCGGACATCCGGGTACCGCCGCTGCGCGAGCGTCCGGAGGACCTCAGCGACATCGTCCCCGCGCTCGTGGTCCGCCACGCCGGCGAGCCCGGCGGCCACACCGCCGCCGGGCTGATGCAGGCGCTGATGCGCGCCGACTGGCCGGGCAACGTGCGCCAGCTGGAGAGCGTCATCCAGGGGATGATGGCGCGGCACCCGCGCGGCGAGCTCACCCTGCGCGACCTGCCGGCCACCTACCAGCGCGTGCCCTGGCGCCGGCTCAGCCCGATGGAACGGATCGAGCGGGCCGCCATCCTCCACGCCCTGGAGCAGACCGGGGGTCACAAGGTACGGGCCGCGGCGCTGCTCGGCATCGGCCGCGCCACGCTCTACCGGAAGTTGAAGGAGCTGGGCATCGCGGACCCCCGGGAGACCTTCGCCTAGCCCACGCCGGCCATCGGCCTCATGCGGGGCCGGCCCCGACCGTCGGGCGCCCCCAGAACCCTCCTGTCGCGGTGCCGAACCGCCGGCCATCGGGGGTCTCGAGCCCAGGTCGCCCTCGGCGCAGCTCCGCCTACCCGGGCTTTGCCACAGGAGCATACACAAACAGACGTTCGCACTGCAAGCAAAAACCACGAAAAGCGAAAGCAATGCAATACAAACGCAAACCCCCGTAAATCCCCCCTCCCCAATGGCCAGACGAACAGACGCAGAACACCCGCCAAACGCAGACCGCCCGCAATCCGCACAGACCAGGGCGAAAAACGCGCCCCCCGGGGTCAGCGATGCGCGGGCCGAGCCCTCTTCCGCGCACACGCGGCGCACAGGCCACGCCCGGCAGCGGCGGCCTCCGCGACGATCTCCACCCGGCACGAGCGGCAGACCGGCGGCTTCCGCAGCCACGCCTTGACCCGCTTGTCCACGGCGTAGAAGAGCAGGCCGATGACCGTGAAGATGATCACGTACATGCCGATGGAGACCACCACCTGCAGCAGCGTGTCCATCCTCCACCTCCTCCTCGGCGCACCGGTGTGTCGGGCCAGCGTACGCGCTCGCCGGGTGCCGGGGGAACCCCCGACGCCGCTCACCATCTGAACGCCCCCGCACCCGCCGCGCATCTCCGCCCCGCCGCCGCCACACCCCCCTCCCGGCGCGCCTGCTCACCATCTGAACTCGCGGCACTGGCCGCGGCACCGGGGGGCCGGTACATCTCCGGGAACGGCCACCCGTGCGCTGAGGAGGGGCCGTCCACGCACCACGAGGACGAGCGGAGATGTACACAGCCCCCGACGGCACGAATTACTACGTCGTTGACGGCCATGTGCACTGGTGGGACGCGAGCAACGCGAACTATCGCGACGAGAAGCACGCGGACGGGTGGATCCGGTGCTTCTACGACTACCACAAGAACCTCAGCCCGGCCGAGTACGTGTGGCCGTTCGAGCTGTACCAGCAGTATCCCGAGGAGCGGATGATCCAGGACCTGTTCGTGGACGGGTACGTGGACAAGGCGATCTTCCTGCCCACCGCCCTCACCGACTTCTACACCAACGGGTTCAACACCACCGAGCGCGACGCCTACATCAAGGAGCGCCATCCGGACAGGTTCATCCTCAACTCCTGCTGGGACCCCCGCGACGAGGAGGCCGGCCTGCGCAGGCTCGAGGAGGAGTCGGCCCGGTACGGCCTCAAGGGCGTGAAGCTCTACACCGCGGAGTGGAGGGGCTCGTCCAAGGGGTGGAAGCTCACCGACCCGATGGCGCGCCGCTACCTGGACAAGTGCGCCGAGCTCGGCATCACCAACATCCACGTCCACAAGGGCCCGACCATCTGGCCGCTGAACAAGGACGCCTTCGACGTCGCCGACGTCGACGACGTCGCCACCGAGTATCGCGACAGCCTGCGCTTCATCGTCGAGCACTGCGGGATGCCCCGGGTCGACGACTTCTGCTGGATCGCCACCCAGGAGTCCAACGTCTACGGTGGCCTCGCCGTGCTCATGCCCTTCGTCCACGCCCGGCCGCGCTACTTCGCCGAGGTGCTCAGCGAGCTGCTCTGGTGGGTGGGTGAGGACCGGCTCACCTTCGCCTCCGACTACGCGCTCTGGAGCCCGAAGTGGATCATCGAGAAGTTCGTCGACTTCCAGCTCCCCGACGATATCAGGGAGCAGAAGGGGGTCGACCTCACCACCGACGCGAAGCGGAAGATCCTCGGCCTCAACGCGGCGAAGCTGTACGACCTCGAGGTCCCGGCGGAGCTGCAGATCAGTGCCGAGCCCGCGACGGCGGCGGTGTGAGGGCGGGGGGGTGGCCTCCGACCTGACCGCCAGCGTCACCGGGGCGCTCGACACCGTGACCGACCCCGAGCTCGACCGCTCGGTGGTCGAGCTCGGCTTCGCCCGGGCGGCGGTCGACGACGCCGGCAGGGCCCTGGTCGAGCTCCGGCTGCCCACCTTCTGGTGCGCGGCGAACTTCGCCTACCTGATGGCCGCGGATGCGCGTGACGCGGTGGCGGCGGTGCCCGGGGTCCGCTCGGTGACCGTCCGTCTCGTCGACCACTTCGTCGCCGACGAGGTGACCGCCAGCGTCAACGCGGGGCGCTCCTTCGACGAGGCCTTTCCCGAGCACACCGACGGCGCCGGGCTCGAGGCGCTGCGGCGCTTCTTCTGGGTCAAGGCCTTCACCGCCCGCCAGGAGGTGCTGCTCCACCGGCTGCTCGCCGAGGGACGCTCCGATGGCGACGTGTGCGCGCTGCGGGTCGGCGACCTCGACATCGCCGATCCCGAGACCGGCGCGTACCTGGAGCGGCGGGTGCGGCTGGGCATCTCCACCGCCGCGGAGGCGCCGGTCGCCGTCCACCCCAACGGTCAGCCGATCGCGGTCGAGCGGCTCGACTCGTATCTCACGCGTGCCCGCATGACCAGGGTGTGCATGGAGGCAAACGGCAGCCTGTGCGGAGGCCTCCATGCCACCCGCTACCCCCGACACGAGGAGACCACGGTATGAGGGCGGCCCGGCTCCACGCCTACAACGAGCCACTCCAGATCGACGAGGTGGCGACGCCCGAGATCAGCGGGCCCCACGACGTGATCGTCCGGATCGGGGGCGCCGGGCTGTGCCGGACCGACCTCCACATCATCGAGGGCATCTGGCAGCGCAAGGTCGAGGTCCGGCTGCCCTACACCCTCGGCCACGAGAACGCCGGCTGGGTGGAGGCGACGGGCGACGCCGTCACCAGCGTGCGCGAGGGCGACGCGGTGATCGTCCATCCGCTGATCACCTGCGGCTACTGCGAGGCCTGCCGCCGGGGCGAGGACATGTACTGCGCCAACGGCAGCTTCCCGGGGATCAACGCCGAGGGCGGCTTCGCCGACTACCTGCGCACCTCGGACCGAGCCCTCGTCAAGCTGGCCGAGGGCATCGACCCGATCGACGTCGCCCCGTACGCGGACGCCGGCATCACCGCGTTCCGGGCCGCGAGGAAGGCGGCCGGGCTGCTGCGCCCCGGCAACTGGGCGGTGGTGATCGGCATCGGCGGGCTCGGTCACATCGCCATGCAGTGCGTCCAGAACCTCTGCGCCGCCGGTGTCATCGCCGTCGATCCCTCCCCCACCGCACAGGCACTGGCACGCGAGCTGGGGGCCGACGAGGTGGTCGGGGCGGTTGGAGAGGACGCGGTGCGGGCGGTGCACGAGCTCACCGGCGGCGGCGCCCACGTCGTCCTCGACTTCGTGGGAGAGCGCGGCGCCGAGAAGGATGCGGTGGCGATGCTGCGGCAGGGCGGCACGAACATCGTGATCGGCTATGGCGGCCGGGTGGAGATCCCGACCATCGACGTGATCTTCTCGGAGATCTCGGTGGTCGGCAGCCTGGTGGGCAACCACACCGAGCTGTCCGAGCTGATGACCCTCCAGGCCCAGGGCAGGGTGAAGCTGCACACGCAGCGCTACGCCCTCGACGACATCGGCACCGCCGTCGACGACCTCGACCACGGCCGCATCGCGGGCCGTGGCGTGGTGCTGCCGGCGGCGAACGGGGCCGCCGCGCAGGCGGCGGCCGGGTCCACCGAGTACAGCACGGCGATGCCGTGAGCACGGCGACGGCAAGGGGGGGCGGTGACCGCCTCACGGAGGAGAGGTACTTGGAGATGCAGACGTGACCGAGCAAGTGGCAACACCCACCGAACAGCAACGGGCGCCGGAGCGCGCCGCCCCCGCCGTCTACGACCCGCCGGACATCCCTGGCAGGGGGCCGATCGACTGGCTGGGGGGGTGGAAGTGGGGCCTCATCTCCCCGCTGATCCTGCTGGGACTGGCCATCGCCATCCGCATCTATCAGGCGTTCGCCGTCTTCCCCTGGGGGCTCGACTCCTCGACCACCCAGTTCTTCTGGATGTGGCGGATGCTGGTCGTCGCCTTCCTGCTGGGGGTCGGCATCTTCACCGTGCTGTGGTGGCGATGGATCCTCCAGAGCGCGAGGAGCCTACCCCAGCGCATCAGCCGCCGCGAGGAGGTACGGCGCATCGCCGTCTTCTGGGGGTTGATCGGCGCCACCAGCGTCAACCTCTACATCGAGGCCAGCTTCTGGCCCAACCAGGACGGCGCCTTCCACCAGACCCTGGTGCGGGACACGGCGTTCACCGTCTCCCACATCCCGATGTTCTACCTGTTCTTCCCGCTCGGGGTCACCCTCGCGGTCGGGACCTATCTGTACGGGCGCACCCGGATCCCCGCCGTGTACGGCCCCGACAAGGGCTTCCCCTGGTCGTTCTTCCTGCTCATCTCCGCGACCGTCACCGAGGTGGCGCAGGTGGCGATGAACGAGTGGGGCCACAGCGTCAACCTGGGCAACGCCGGCGCCGAGGAGTTCTTCGCGGTCTGGTTCCACTGGCCGTTCGTCCTCTACGGCTGGCTGGCCAGCGGCATCTTCGCCCTCTGGGGGGAGACCATCCTGCGTCTGTACCAGATCGAGGACGAGGAGGCGGCGGACGCGCGCGACACCGCGCCGGCTGCCGTCCCCACCTCCGGCGCGCCGGTCGGCGGGAGCTGAGCGATGGCAACAGCGACCATCGACCTCGAGGCGCTGCGGCTCCGGGAGATCGCCGAGCGCAGGTACAAGTTCATCGATCGCAAATGGGACCTGATGTTCTGGGTGACCGCCGGCTTCGTGGTCGGCGCCGCCGCCAACATCACCCACCTGCTGTTCGCCGGTGACTGGGACTTCTGGACCGACTGGAAGGACCGGCAATGGTGGATGACGATCACCCCGTTCGCCACCATCATCATCCCCTCCGCGCTGCAGTACATCCAGTGGAGAGCGTGGAGGTTCCCCACCGGGGCCACCTACACGGCGGTCTGCCTCTTCTTCTGCACCTGGATCGGCCGGCTGCTGCAGTGGAAGTACTTCATCAACATGCCGATCAACTTCGTCTGGTCGGCGACCTGGATCCCCGCCGGCATCCTCGCCGACTACGTGCTGCTGAAGTCGCGGAGCTTCATCCTCACCTCGCTGATCGGCTCCGCGGTCTGGACGATGGGCTTCTGGATGTCCAACTACATCATGCAGCTGCCCTACCTTCAGCCGACCCGGTTCATGGGGCACACCCTGACCGTGGCCGACGTCCAGGGCATCGGCTACATCCGGGCGCAGACCCCGGAGTACCTCCGCGTCATCGAGCACGGCTCGCTGCGCACCTTCCTGCAGGAGACCCAGTACGTGTCGCTCGCGTTCGGCACCACCCTCTGTGTCTTCGGCTACTGGGTGGGGCAGTTCCTGGGGAGACGGCTGGCGGTGTGGCCGATCTTCAAGTACCTCAAGCAGTACTGAGGAGGGGAGAGCAGCGATGAGACGGTTCATCCTCATTGCCCTCGTCGCCCTCCTCGGAGCGGCGGCGATGACCGGGCTGCGCACCACCTCGGTGTCCGCTCACGGCGAGATCGCCCAGGAGGGGTTCGTCCGGATGGAGGCGGTCGGCTGGTGGGACGTCAAGTTCTCGAAGTCCGACCTCACCCAGAACGACAACATGGTCATCAGCGGCACCACCAAGCTGCTGGAGACCTGGCCGTCGAACATGAGCAACGGCAGCCCCGAGATCTGCTACCTCACGGTGGTCGAGCCGGGGGCGCGGTTCGTGCTCGTCGACCGCAAGATCAACGGCATGGAGTCGCCGCAGTCCTTCTTCTGCAGCAAGGGCAGCGTCTACAACTTCTCGATGACCCTCCGCGCCCGTGACCCGGGGAACTGGCACGTGCACCCGGCGCTCGCGGTCAAGGAGTCGGGCACCCTCATCGGCCCGGGCCAGTACGTCAACATCAGCTCGAGCCCGTCCGGGTTCAGCTTCCCGATCACCCTGCTCAACGGCACGAACATCGACGTCGAGGGCTACGGCACCTGGCTGGTGCTCGGCTTCTCGGCGGTCACGCTGGTGCTGGGGATGTGGTGGATGCTGTACTGGACGGCGCCGGGCGGGATCAAGCGCACCGTCTGCCGGCTGCGGGTCGCCAACGAGCTGCCGCTCAACCAGGACGGCGGCCCCGCGGTGGGCATCATCACCCGGCGCGACCACCGGCAGATGGCCTACATCACCGGCGCCACCGTGGTGCTGGTGGGGGTCGGCTTCTTCTGGGCCTCGAGCCACTACTCGGGGAACATCCCGCTGCAGGTGCAGTGGGTTAAGCCGCCGGCCCCGCCCGCGGAGGCGCAGCTCGCCGTCGCGCAGGCCACCGACGCCATCTACAACCCGGCCACCGACACCCTCGACATCATCACCACGGTGACCAACACCGCGAAGACCCCGCTCAGGGTGAGCGCCTTCAGGACCGGCAACCTCACCTTCCTCAACCCGCTCGCCGGGCTGCCGCACGGCGACTACGAGTACCAGATGAAGGCGAGCCCGGAGAGCGCCATCGCCCCCGGTCAGACGGCGAAGGTCACCCTCAGCATTCCCGGATCGGTGCTGAAGCAGCAGGAGCTGCTCCCGCTGGGTCAGGCGCAGTACGTCGTCGCCGGCGTGCTGGAGCTCACCGACACGGAGGGCAACCGCAACTTCGACACCATCAACACCTCGCTCAACCCCACCTCGACCTGAGCTGACCTGACATGACAACACGGCCGCCGGATCGTCGGAGAATGTGATGCAGGAGGTCCTGGCGCGAGCCGTCCTCGCGCACAGCATGGCGCAGAGCATCTGGGAGATGATCGCGCTCATCGGGCCCTTCGCCATCGTCTTCGGCGCCGGCGCCGTGCTTGTCATCGGGCCGATCGTGCGCAGCCAGGGTGAGCGGTACCAGCACCATGCGATCCGTGGGGACGAGACCCACGCGCACACCAACGGCAGCACCAAACCCTCCCGGGCGGCGGCCTCCTCGGGGCCCCCTGAGAGCCAGGCCGCCGCCTCCACCGGGGCCCCGCCCGAGGAGCCGAACTAGGACCCGCAGCGCCCACCACCGCATGGCCAACGACCCATTTCTCGACCTGCCTCCGAGCGACCCGGCCTGGGGTCACGGGCTCTGCACGGACCGGCAGGGCCACCGGGTGCACTACGTCCGCTGCGGGGGCGGTGCCCCGGTGGTGCTCCTCCACGGCTGGCCGGGTAGGTTCGGCAACGTTACCTGGCCCCACTTCGGGCTGAAACGGCA
>JRHI01001042.1_pt1 | contig 25993 bp, 17 predicted proteins | sample 215371 | NCBI WGS metagenome assembly JRHI01 (sample SAMN02929681, study PRJNA255918) | sediment metagenome | biome: cave system; feature: Ice Cave; material: Sediment; isolation source: sediment from deep within a dark volcanic ice cave with no known source of... ...
GCATCATCGGCGGCAGGCCGACCTTGAGGTGCAGGTCGGACCCCTCGAACTTCATCACCGCCCGGAAGAGTTTGTTGGCCTCCGGCTCGCGGCGCGGCACAACGGGAAGCTGAGGGGGCTGCTGGTCGTCGGCAAGTGGCTCGAGGTCAGCGCTGGCCATCATTACCTCCAGAGTGGCTAGTGGCTAGCACCAGCCGGTATTTCAGTCAGCGCGGGCGTTGCAGGCCGCCCGCGCTGACGCTTCGGGTTAGTGTAGCATGCCATTCTTCAGAGGAGTATCCCCGGATACTGGTTGGGGCTAGCCACTAGCCACTAGCCACCATGCGCACGGGCACCCCGCGTTCGGCCAGGTAGGCCTTGGTCGTGGCGATACCGTATTCATTGTAATGGAAAATGCTCGCCGCCAAGGCCGCGTCGGCGTGGCCGGCGGTCAGGACCTGGAACAGGTGTTCGGGCGACCCGGCGCCGCCGCTGGCGACGACGGGGATGGAGACGGCGTCGGCGACCGCGCGCGTCATGTCCAGATCGTAGCCGGCCTTGGTGCCGTCGGCGTCCATCGAGGTCAGGACGATCTCGCCGGCGCCGAGTTCCTCGACACGGCGCGCCCAGGCGACCGCTTCGAGCCCGGTTGGCACCCGGCCACCATTGATGTGGACCTCCCAGACTTCCCGGCCATCCTTCTGAACCCGGCGCGGATCGATGTTGACAACGGTGGCGCAGCGGCCGAACTTGCGCGACACCTCGGTGATCACTTCGGGCGTGCGGACGGCGGCGGAGTTGATGCTGACCTTTTCGGCGCCGGCCTGGATGAGGCGGGTGGCGTCGTCGAGGGAGCGGATGCCGCCGCCGACGGTGAACGGCATGAAGATCTGCTCGGAGACGCGGCGCACCACGTCCAGCATGATGGCCCGGCCCTCGTGGCTGGCGCTGATGTCGAGGAAGACGAGTTCGTCGGCGCCGGCGTCCTCGTAGCGGCGCGCGACCTCGACGGGATCGCCGGCGTCGCGCAGGTTGAGAAAGTTGACGCCCTTGACGACACGTCCGCGCTCGACGTCGAGACAGGGGATGATGCGTTTGGTCAGCATGCAGGTTCCGTCGCCGGGTCGCTCCGCGCGCAAGGAGATCCAAACTCCAGGCGGTCCAAGCTCCTCCAATGTACGCGGAGCGCGCAGCGCGGTCAACGGCCTTGAGCGGCCGAGTCGTCCGTGGCGACTGTCGCCGTCAGCTGGTAGGATGGCAGCGCAGGTGAAGTCCCGCGCTGTTCGTGTCTTCGTGTCTGTCATCGATTGGGAGCCGATCCATGTCCTCCGCGCCATCGACCGCCGCCGAGCCGTGCGATAACGTGGCCGAACTGCTCGAACGGTTGGGCCAGGTGCCGCCGGAACGCATCCGCATGCAGCCATTGCCGGGCACCGCCACCGAGGCCGACGTTCTCGCCGCCCTGGAGGCGCCTCGCAAACGGCTGTGCGAGCTGATCGACGGCATCCTGGTGGAGAAAACCATGGGCTATGCGGAATCGATCCTGGCGAGTTTCCTGATCGAACGGTTGAACGCTTTTGTGCGTTCCCGCAACCTGGGCCTGGTCACGGCTCCGGACGGCACCATCCGTTTGTGGGCCGGCCGCGTGCGCATTCCCGACGTGGCCTTCTTCTCCTGGGACCAACTCCCCGGCCGGCGCGTGCCTGACGAGCCGATCCCGACCCTTGTGCCCGACCTGGCAGTGGAGATTCTCAGCCGCAGTAATACACCGGCCGAGATGCTGCAGAAGCGGCAGGACTATTTCGCGGTCGGCGTCCACCTTGTTTGGGAAGTCGATCCCGACGCACGCACCGTACATGTGTACGTGACGCCGGAGCCACCTCACGCGGTCCTCGGCGTGGCGGACACGCTGGAGGGTGGCGCCGTGCTGCCAGGTTTCGCGCTACGGTTGGCCGAGCTGTTCGCCGAACTGGATCGGCAAGGGTGAGTCTCTCTGCCTAGTCCGCAGCGCCGGCACGGGCGACGACGAGACCAGCCGAGTCACTTTGCCAATTCGACGGTACGGTGCAAGGTGACGGCCGCGTCACAAGTGCGCGTCATCGGCCGGTTTAGTGCGGGAACGAGGGGTCGGCCTGCCAGGTTGCCAAGCGACTGGAAGGCCTATCGGCTGTTCGAGGATCGGGCTGGAGACGTCAAGAGTCCGCAGGGGCCAGGACTGATCGAGGCGGCCGTTGGCAGTTTTTTAAGCGAATTGTGCCTCTGCGATGTCGAGTATTGGGCCGGCGAAAAGCGTAGATAAGAATAGACTGCTCCTTGTGCGGATGCACTTCCGGAAAGACCGCTGGTGCGAGGAGAGGCGGAGCCGTTGCCGCGTCTCTTTGCCGGCAGTTTCACGAAGACGCCCGGCGGCGTCGTTCCCTGTGGTATAATTGAGCGTGGCTGCATGGCTGGCGGGCCTTGTATCGCTGATCCCTTCTGCATCCGAGGAGCAAGCAATGGCATCGAAGAAGACCCGTCGAGAGTTTCTCCGCAAGGGGGCTGCGGCGACCGCCGGCCTTATCGGCGTCGGGGTGGCTCAACCGGCCGAAGGTGTGGACCAGCCAGTAAAGCCCGCAACCGCTCCCAAGCCTCAGCACCAGCACGAGGATTATCCACGCGACCACCCCGGCTCAGGCGGCCCCGTGGGCAGCACCATCGACCGGGGCAAGCTGGTGCCGGGACGGCGAGCCAGCGGACAACCGCCTGTGTTGGTCGAGACCCCGGATCTGGCCAAGCTCCCCTGGAAGATGGTGGACGGCGTGAAGGAATTCCACCTCCACGCCCGGCACACGCGGCGTGAATTCTTGCCCGGCGCCTGGATGGACGTCTGGGGCTACAACGGCAGCATGCCCGGTCCGACCATTGAGGCTGTCGAGGGCGACCGCGTCCGCATTGTCCTGCACAACGAACTGCCGGAATCGACCGTCCTCCACCTGCACGGCCTGGAACTGCCCAACCGCTTCGATGGCGTCCATGGGATCACCCAGGACCCGATCAAGCCGGGCAAGGCATTCGCGTATGAACTAACCCTGCACCAGAACGGCACCTTCTTCTACCATTCGCACGGCCCCATGCAGGAGGGGCTGGGCATGGCCGGGATGTTCATCATTCACCCACGCCAGGCATACCAGCCCTCCGTGGATCACGACTTCGCCCTCATGATCCAGGAGTGGGCCGTTCTGCCGCTGAGTACCGTCCCCAACGTCACGTCGATGGAATTTAACTGGTTCACGCTCAACGGGCGGTCGGCGCCGTACATTACCCCACTGCTCGTGCGCCTCGGCAGCCGCGTGCGCATCCGCATGGTGAACATGAGCCCCATCGACCACCACCCCATGCACTTGCATGGCCACACCTTCTGGGTCACGGGGACCGAGGCCGGCCGAATCCCCGAATCGGCCTGGATTCCCAGCAACAACGTGCTCGTGGCCGTCGCCCAGGCCCGCGAAGTCGAGTTCATCGCCAACAACCCCGGCGATTGGGTGCTGCACTGCCACATGTTCCACCACATGATGAACCACATGACAGTGATGGTCGGCCCGATGGCAATGCAGATGCGTGGTATGCCCGCAGGCGCCAACGCACAGTCGGGGATGGGTATGACCCAGGGGGGACCGGCTCTGTCAGCCGAGAACGGCACGAGCCTGGGCCGGGGCATGGGCGAAAACACGAGCAACGAACGGGCCGTGCGTACTGGTCCCCAAGACATGGGGCAGCAAGGTGCCCGGGGCGGCTCCATGGATGGGATGCAACACAGCGGTCACGGCTCGATGGGCGGCATGCAGCACGCGAGTTCTAACGACCAGCCCGTGCCGGGCTTCCCCGCGGACATGATGGATATGATGGGGATGTATTCGGAAGCTGACCTGAAGAAGATCAACAAGCCGGAGACACGCGGCATGCGCGGCAACTGGTTCGCGGGCGTCGAAGCGCTGCACACGATCGTCCGCGTCCTGCCGTCCGACCTGTACGACAAGGTGGTGTCGGGCAAGGGCGACATCCCACCCGGAGCCAGCGTTCCCGGTGGCGGGACTGGCAGCATGCCAGGCATGAAGGACATGCCAGGCATGAAGGACATGCCAGGCATGAAGGACATGAAACATGGCGGGAAGCCCGGCAAGCCTGGCGAGCACGAGCATCACCAGTAGCCGTGGCCTGGCCCGCGACGGACACCTCGCCGTCCAGCTGCTGCCGGCCCTGGCCAAAGGCGCGCCCATGCCTCGACCAGGGCCGGGCCTGCCGGAGAAGCGATGGGATCAGGGCCTCAGCCTCCTTGGCGAGGGCTGATCGGTTCCGGAAGCTCACCCGGCTGTGCCCGGCTCGGGACACGGCCCTCGCTCGGCGGACCTGGGGGTTCGTCCAACCCGTCCACCAGGAGCAGGCCGAGGATGGCCACCTCGGCTCGCCGCACCTCGTCCAGGGCCTCGACGTAGTCCACGCTGATCTGGAAGTAGGTCCGCTGGGCCACTAGCACCTGCGGCCAGGCGGCGCGTCGGCTGCGGAAGCTCTCCAGGTACAGTTCGTAGGCTTGGCGCGCATCGGGCAGATTATCCTTGTGGTAGCTCTCGACAACTGCCAGGGCAGTGCGGTAGCGGGCGTAGACCCGCGCCAGCCGCTGGCGCAAGGACAACTCGACCCTGCCGAGCTCCGCCTGGGCGTAGGCCAGCTGGGCGTTCGCCGCTCGGATGTTGCCCTGGTTCTTGTCGAAGACAGGCAAGCGCACGCCGACCTGGACGCTGGTTACGTCGTTGCGCGTCTCAAAGTCGTAGCCATTGCTAAGCCGGAGCTGGATGTTCGGGATCGACTCAACCTGTTCGCGCCTCAAGGCGAACTGGTTCCGGACGACCTCGGCGCGAGCCACCTGGATTTCCGGACTGGCTTCGAGTAGGTGGCAAAGGGTAGCGTCGAAGTCCGGCACAGCGCCAGGGGCCTCCAGGTCGCCCTGGAGTCGCCCCGGAGGCATGCAGGGGCTGCCGACGAAAGCGGCAAGCTGTTGCCAGGCCGCGAGGTACAGGGCGCGCGCGTTCTCCAGGGCAACCCGCTCTTGGCGGGCCTCGATGCGCGCTTGCAGCAGGTCAGCCTTGTTGGCCGCACCAACGTTGACTAGCTGCTCGGTGGTTGTCACGGCATCTCCGGCGACCTTGAGCAAGTCGGCGCGCACGTCGAGCAGCCGCTGCATCGCCAGCAGTTGGTAGAAGCGGACTCGCACGCCGTTCAGCACCCGGTACTGCTGGCCGAGCGCCTGTGCCTCCATCTGCGAGACCTCCTGGGCGTACTTGGCCCGGCTCAGCCGCAGTTTGTCCGCCGTGACAATGGTCTGGTCGATGAAGACGCCTTGCATCTCACCGGCACTCCCCGCCGCTCCGATCCGATCGGCCTGGTAGCCCACGGTGGGGTTGGGGTAGAGGCCCGCCTGTACCGTTCGGCCCCGCGCTGCCTCAACCTGGGCTGCGGCCTGTGCCAGGGTCGGGTTGCCCCGTGCGGCCAGCTGCTCCAGGTCGGCCAAACTCAACACGGCTGCCGGTAGGGCCGTCGGCGGCGGGGTGCCGGTCGTGCTGATGGGTGGAGGCTCCGCCCGCACGGCGGTGCCCGAGACGACGACGGTGACGAGCAGGCAGGCGCGCAGAGCTGCCGTCCGTGTGCCAGGACCGCGCATGGGGGTCTCCTTCCCTGTTTATGGTCCGTGCCCGCCAGCATCATGACCTGTCGAAAGTATCGGTTGCACCGCCAGCTTCTCGCTTCCCGGCAATTAGAGTTTGTCCTTGGGAATCGCCTGGGAGATTCAAGCCTTGCCGGGTTTGCGGAACTTCGGGGCACCCCCCGAGACCAGCCAGTCTCACGGTCACTGGCCTCTTGCCCACCTTCCCTCAGCATCCTAGGCACAGGCCATAAGGCTGCTGCAATCGTGAAGTCCCCTTGATTCTCAGGGGTGAAACGCCGATAATAGTCCGATGAAGAAATAGGCTCCGGCGTCGTCCGCCGTCAGTCTCTGCCCTGCTAAATGTAATGGTGAGTCGGCGAAATGGTGCGGATCGGCCTATCCTTGTACTTGATGTTCTCGGCGGCAGTAAGCCCCTGCTTCTGCTGTTGCACCGGAGAACGTCTGGCCGCGCTGTTCGCTCCCTCGGGTCGCCAGGCTGCCCACAGCGGTTGCTGCGGACACCATCAGGACGCCACAGGCCTCCGGTCCCACGGCACCCCGAAACAGCATCCCGGTAAGCAGCACCAGCCGGGCCATCCTTCCTGTCCTTGTAAGGAAGACGGCCGACAGCAAATCCCTTTAGCCTCTCTGAACTCCGAATTCGCCAAGCAGCTTGAGTCCCGGCAGTTTGACCAGGGACCGATCGAGGTGCTGCCCGATTTCCTAACGGCGATCTGCCTGTCGTCGGAGGGCAATGCCCATCCGTCCGACGAAAGCGTGGCCTTGCCCTTCGTGACTGCCCAGGACATCCTGCGCGCCCTACACATTCTGCGCTGCTAATCCATTCCTCGAAAGCCGGCGTGTCGCGCCACTATAACGGTGCGCCCGTCTCGTTTTCGCTTCCCCGACGTTCCCAAACTGCGTATGGCTCGCGGCCCTCCACGAGGGCCGAGCGTCACTCAGTTTCATCCTAAGGACAACGCCTTGGGCAGCGGCGCCCAGGTTTTCAATACCTAAGGAGGAGCTCATGTTGCGCAGACTCATTGCGTTCTCTTTCATGGCCCTTGCGGTTGCCTCCATGGCCCTCTACGTGGGCTGCAACAACTCGCGAACAGAGGCACCCCAGTCAGGCGAGAAGGTCGTGCCGCAGGAATCCAAGCCCACGGCTGCCAAGAAGGACGGGGAGCACACCCACAAGCCCGGCGCGCATGGCGGCAACATCGTCGAGATCGGGCGCGACAACTACCACGCCGAGGCCGTCTTCGAGAAGGGCGGCACCGTCAGGCTTTACACGCTGGGCAACGACGAATCGAAGGTCCAGGAAGTCGAGTTCCAGACCCTGACCGCTTACGTCAAGCTGGGAGGCGGCACGGAGTCCGCGTCCTTCCAGCTGCGACCCGTGCCTCAGCCGGGCGATTTGGAAGGCCGGACCTCCCAGTTCGTCGGCAACCTGCCCCAAGAACTGGCCGGTCAGCGAGTGGAGGTCACCATGCCGAGCATCCGCATCGCCGGGGAGCGCTTCCGCCTGGGGTTCGCGTCGGCCAGTGACTCCCACGACGAAGGGATGCCCGCCAAGGTCGCCGCCCAGGCAGAGCGCCAGCTGTACCTTGTCCCTGGCGGCAAATACACCGAGGCCGACATCAAGGCCAACGGCAACGTGACGGCCTCGGAGAAGTTCAAGGGCCTGATGGCCTCGCACGATCTGCGCCCCAAGCCCGGCGACAGGATCTGCCCGATCACTCTGACGAAGGCCAACCCGAAATTCACCTGGTTCGTCGGAGGCAAGGTGTACGAGTTCTGCTGCCCGCCTTGCGTGGACGAGTTTGTCAAGACGGCCAAGGAACACCCGGAGGAGATCAAGGAGCCCCAGGACTACGTCAAGAAGAATTGACCGGGGGGGCGGCATCTGCCCTCGCGTGTTAGGCGAGCGTCGGGAGTAGTGCTTCCGCCCCGCCCCTCCTCCGGCTGAGCGGCAAGGAGTATCGGATGGCGAAGCGACTGCCACGCCCCGGAGTCCGGCTGACCCGCGATGAGGAGAAGCGGATGCGCCAATGGCGCGCATGCGGCGCCCTGTCGCTGGCCATCCTCGCCGGGCTGATGGCCCTCTACGCCGCCGCTTACTTCCTCCGCCGGGGGCCGCACGAGGAGGACCACCCCCACCGGCCCTCGGCACATGGAGGCGTGCTGATGTCGCTCGGCGACGACGAGGGCGGGCACTACCATGTGGAAGCCATCGTGGAGAAGGGAGGCATTCTCAAGTTCTACACCTTCGGTGGGGACGCAGACCAGGTGCTGGAGGTCGAGACCCAGGCGCTGACGGCCAGCGTGCGGCCGGCGAGTGGCGGCGAGCCTGTCCCAGTAGCTCTGATGCCGGTGCCTCAGCCGGGGGACGCCGAGGGAAAAACCTCCCAGTTCATCGGCAAGCTGCCCCAGGAACTTCGGGGCAAGCCGCTGGCGGTCAGCATCCCCGGCATCACCATCGGGGGGCAGCGGTTCCCGCTCGACTTCAGCACCAGCGACCCCCACGACCACGAGGGCGGCTCGGCCGCCTCGGCCGAGGAGGAGAAGCTCTACCAGACGCCGGGGGGCAAGTACACCGAGCAGGACATCCAGGCGAACGGCAACACGACTGCCTCCCGGAAGTACCGGGACTTCCAGGCGAAGCACGACACGAGGCCACGGCCCGGCGAGAAGGTTTGTCCGGTGACCCGGACGAAGGCTAACCCGAACTGCACCTGGGTGGTCGGCGGTAAGAGATATGAATTCTGCTGCCCACCCTGTATCGACGACTTCGTCAGACGGGCCAAGGAAAGGCCACAAACCATCAAGGAGCCCGAGAAGTACGTGAAGAAGTGACAGGCGTGTACGGAAGCACGCCCGACGTTTCAGTTTTCAAAAGGAGGCAGTGATGCGAACGAGAAGCGCTTGGATGGGCCTGGCGACCCTGGCCCTCCTCTCTTCTCTGGGTGACGCGCTCTGGGCGGCGAACCCTGTCGTGATGACAATCACGGTCCCCGACATGCACTGTATGGGCTGTGCCAAGAAGATGGCGAACCAGCTCTATCAGGTGCCGGGGGTAGCCGAGGTGAGGGTCAGTGTGCCAACGACGACCTTGACCGTCAGCCCGAGGGCACAGATCGCCCCCTCACCCCGCGGCCTGTGGGAGGCCGTGGAGAAGGCCGGTTACAGACCATCCCGACTCGAAGGACCGGCCGGCACGTTTACCGCCAAGCCGGAGTCGTAACTGTGCATGGAAGCGGGCGACCCCGTGGGGGTCGTCTGGCAGGCAATCGCTTCGGGGGGCCGTCTGCCCGAGACGTGCTCGGGCAGACGGCTGCCCCGGATGCCGAAACTCAAGCCTCGGGCTAGCCCATCGGGACGTTCCCCGACCGGCAAAGGCCCGCCCACGAAAAGGAGAAGCCGATGACGGCAAGGATGCTGCGATGGGGATGGGCGGCAGTCTGGCCGCTCTTGGGTCTGTTGCTGATCGCGCTGGCGGGATGTCGGTGCCCGTGCTAGACGACGCGCGGCCAGGCGTGGACGGACGGGGCAGCCGGTCCTGTCTCTCCCAGGACTGGCCCCGTCCTGCCCGACGCCGTGGGTCAGGGCGGGGTGCTACGCGGGACAGCGGTTGAACCGGGACGAGGAAAGGAGAACGAATCCATGAGAGCAAGGATGCAACAAGACAGTTGGGCGAAGGGATGTGGGTTCCTGGGGTTGGCCCTGCTGGCGCTCACGGGCTGCGCGCACAGCCGCGGCAGCAGGGCTTGTAGCGGCGGCTGTTGTCAGGGTCGGACCTACGGCGGCGCAGCACCGCCCGCCAGCGCGGTTGCGAACCCGACCCCGCTCGCCACCCGGCAGCCGGGCCTTGACTCCAGCGGTGCCGTCAAAGAGCTGCCTACGACTACTACGAGCACCACTGCCCGGGGCACCTACGGCGGGCAGAAGACGTGTCCGGTGACGGGCGAGGAGTTGGGGAGCATGGGTCCCCCGGTCCCCGTGGTGGTCAAAGGTGAGACGGTCTACGTCTGCTGCCGGGGCTGCGCCGCCAAGGTCCAGCGAGACCCCGACATCTACCTCGTAAAGGTCCGGGCGGAGCGCGCGGGCCAATGACGGGTCGTGGTCCGGACGGCCGAACCAAGGATTAAGGAGGAGAGAACTCATGGTGACAAGGACATTGCGGGCAGGCTTCGTGGGGGCCGGAGTGCTGGCGGCTCTGGTGATCCTCGTCGTCGCGGGTTCGGGGCACTGCTGACCGAACCACGGCGGGGGCTCCCCACCCTGGCTGTTTTCCTCGGGGAGCCTCTTCGGACTCGGCGGGTCCGAACCGTCCACGCAGCGTAAGCCGGAACCTTACGGGGGGCAAAAAGTCTGCCCGGTAACGGGCGACCTGCTCGGGTCCATGGGACCAGCCGTGCCCGTGGACACCGGTATCGGGGCCAAGCAGCCTTCCCCCCCTGGGCAGGTTGGTCGGCCGCAGACCCCAGCCAGGGCTGGTCATCTACGTCTGCTGCCAGGAATGCGTCGAGAAGGTCAAAGTCGCCCCTGCCACTTACTTGTCGAAGGTGATCGCGGAGCGCGGCGGGTGGAAGAAATGAGGCCCTCTGCCCTCCTGCGGCCTGGCAATGCACAAGGGAGAAACCTCCGTGCCGACCTGGGTTACGGGCATGTGCCCGCCAGCCTTAGCCCGGACTCGGTCGGCCGGAGTTGACAGTCGAATGAGCGAGGTCACCTATGGCACTCTGCATCTCTGCGATCATGGCCAAACGACGCTTTTCTTGGCTCGCTTCCGGAGCCTTTGTCGTACTGTTGACCGCGGCCGTTTCCTGGGTCTGGGCGCATGCGGGCCACCATGCCCTGCCGACGAAGGGGGTGGACACCAGCGAGATTGCCCAGGGAAAGCTGACCGTCAGTCGCGCGTCCCGTGATGTCCTGGATGTCCAGACCGTGGAAGTCCAGCCGCGTACGCTGGCTGAGCGGGTACTGGCCTATGCCACCTTGGTCACGCCATGGCAGCAACATGCCTACGTCACCACGCGACTCCCTGGCCGGATCACCAAACTCCATGTCCGGCCGGGGCAGGCGGTGGCCGCCGGCCAGTCCCTCGCCGAGGTGCAGAGCCTCGAACTGGAAAATCTTCAGTTGGAACTGCTCAACGCCCAGAACGATGTCCAACTTTCGGCCAGGGTCGTCGACGAACTCGAACCCCTGGCCAAACAGCAGGCGATCCCCGAACGGGACTTCCGCGAAGCGCGGGCGAAGCACCGCCAAAACGTTAACGCCGTGGAAATCGCCCGCGCCAAGTGGCGGAGTCTCGGCCTGAGTCAGGAAAGTCTGGAGAAGCTCCTGCACGACGGCAAGCCGCAATTGCTCCGTGCCTTGCCGATTTTGAGTCCCATTATGGGCACGGTCATTCATGTGGACTTGACGGTCGGCAGGGTGGTGGAACCGACCGAGCATCTCTTTGAAATCGTGGATCTGTCAAAGGTGTGGGTCAAAATCGGCGTCCTGGAACAGGACCTCCACAAAATCGACGTGGGGCAGCCGGTGGAACTCACCTTGCCGGCCTACCCCGGGGAGGTGTACCGCAGTACGGTTCAGGTCAAGGGCTCCTACCTGGACCCACAGACCCACCTGGGCACTGCGTGGGCCGAGTTGTCCAACCCATCGGGGCAAGAACCACGTCTACTTCCCGGCATGTACGGGCAGGCCCAGGTCCTCCTGCCAGCACCCAACAAGCTGCCGACGGTCCCGGCCACCGCGCTGATTGCCGACGGGGCCGAGCGGTATGTCCTCGTGGAGAACACGAACACCGCCAAGTCGTCTGAGTATCAGAAGCGGGACGTCGTGGGCGGGCTGCAATCCGGCCAGTTCGTGCAACTCCGCGAGGGGGAAGTCTATGCCGGAGACCGGGTCGTCACGACGGGCAGCCATGAGTTGTCCACCTTCTTCGTGCAAGGTGTCTTGCGCCTCAGCCCCGAGGCAGCGAAAAACATCGGCCTGCGCCTCGAACCGGCACGGCTCCACGTCGTGGAAGACGTGCTGGAAGTGGACGGGGCCGTGGAGGTGCCACCCGACCGCCGGGCCTTCGCCTCCACGCAACTGGCCGGCACCCTCCAGAAGATTAGTGCGGAACGCGGGCAGACCGTCCACGCCGGGGACATCCTTGGGGAAGTCGCCAGCCTGGAACTGCAAAACTTGCAGTTGGAACTAGTGCGGTCGCACCTACAGATTGGGCTGTTGGAGGAAACGCTTCAGCGCCTGCGCCAGGTGGACCAGATCGTGGCCCGCAAGCAGCTCTGGGAGACGGAGAGCCTGTACAACGAGACCCGGAACCGGCGCGACAGCCTGCAACGGAAGCTGGAGTCCATCGGACTTTCCCGTGAGCAGGTGCAGGCTATCCTGACAGAGAAGAAGATCGTGGTGACGCTGCCGGTGCGGACACCCATCGATGGTATCGTCGTGCATTTCGACAAGGTACTGGGGCAGGTCATTAAAGCCGAGGAACCGCTCTTTGAGATTCATGATCTGTCGCACGCCTGGGTGAAGGGCTACCTGTCGGAACGGGAACAGCCCCAGGTGCGGATCGGCCAGCAGGCCCGCGTGCGTTTCGTGTCCGATCCGAGCCTCCTGATTGAGGCCACCGTGACCCGCAGCGGCTGGGTCTTCGGTGTCGAGAACCGCACACTGGAGATGTGGGTGAAACTGGACCGGAAACCGGCTCCGACCTTGCAACACAACATGCTGGCCCGCCTGACACTGACGCAGCGCCGGCCGGAGCCGACACTAGCAGTTCCCCTGGCTGCCGTGGTCCGCGAGGGCACCCGGGCCTACCTGTTTATCCAGAAGCCGGACGGCCTCATCGAGCGCCGCCCCGTGGACACGGGCCGTGCCGACGACCGCCACGTGGAGATCACCCGCGGCCTGCGGCAGGACGAGCAAGTGGCCGTGGGGGGAACGGCGGATTTGCAGACGGCTTATGCCTCGCTGCGCTGAGGGACGACCATGCTCAACCATATCATTGCCTTCTCCCTGAAGAACCGTGTCCTGGTTCTCCTGGCCGCCTTGGTGTTGGTGGTCTTCGGCACCTATCAGCTTGCGCACATGCCCGTGGATGTCTTTCCGGACCTGAACCGGCCGACCGTCGCCATCATGACCGAAGCGTCGGGGCTGGCACCGGAAGAGGTGGAAGTGCTGGTGAGCAGGCCCCTGGAGTTCCAGCTCAACGGGGCCACGGGGGTACAGCGTGTTCGCTCGGCCTCCGGCATCGGACTGTCCATCGTCTGGGTAGAGTTCGAGTGGGGCACCGACATCTACAAGGATCGGCAGGTCGTCGCAGAAAAGCTCCAGCTGGCCCGCGAACAACTGCCCAAGGACGCCAACCCGGTCATGGCTCCCATCTCATCCATCATGGGCGAGATCATACTCCTGGGCGTGCGCTCCACCGCCGACCCCAAAACGCCCGAAGAACGGGCGCAGAAGGCGATGGAGCTGCGCACGCTAGCGGAGTTTTTCCTGCGCAACCGCCTGCTGGCGGTCGAGGGCGTCTCGCAAGTGACTGTGATGGGAGGGACGCTGAAGCAGTACCAGATCATCACTTCCCCGGCCCGCCTGGCGGCACAAAACGTCACGCTCCAGCAGCTCACGGAGGCGGCGGAGAAGGCCAACGTCATCACGGGCGGCGGCCTCATGGAGCGCTCGGCCAAGGAAACTCTTATCCGCATCAGCGGCCAGAGCCTGACCCTGAAGGATATCGAGGATACTCCCGTCGTCTGGCGCGATCCGAGGCCGGTGTTGATCAAGGACGTGGCCGACGTGCGCTTCGGCGGCCCCATCAAGCGGGGCGACGGCAGCGCCTGGGTTAAGGACGGGGCAAAGGCCATCGGCGGCCCGGCGGTCATTCTGTCGGTGCAGAAACAGCCCAACGCCAACACGCTTGTCCTGGACCGCGAAATCGACAAGGTCCTCGACCAGCTCCAGCAAGACCTGCCACCCGATGTCAAGCTGGAGCGGCACATCTTCAAGCAGGCGGATTTCATCCAGGCGGCGGTCGCCAACGTCGAGGAGGCCATCCGCGACGGGGCCATCTGGGTGTTCGTAATCTTGTTCTTGTTCCTCTGGAACTTCCGCACGAGCCTGATCACGCTCACCGCCATCCCGTTGTCCATCCTGATTACAGGGCTGGTCTTCACCTATTTCGGCATCTCGATCAACACCATGACGCTGGGCGGCATCGCCGTGGCAGTCGGCGAGTTGGTGGACGACGCCATCGTGGACATCGAGAACATCTACCGCCGCCTCAAGGAGAACCGCCACAAGCCGAAACCGGACTCCCCCCTCAAGGTCGTCTTCCTGGCTTCCACTGAGATCCGCAACTCCATCGTCTACGCCACCCTGATTGTCTGCGTGGTGGTGCTGCCGCTGTTCGCGATGGCTGGGCTGGAGGGCCGGATGTTTGCTCCCCTGGGCCTGGCCTACATGGTTTCACTGCTGGGGTCGCTGATTGTGTCCCTCACCGTGACGCCGGTCCTGGCCTCGTTCCTGTTGCCGCGCGCCCGGTTCATGGAGCACAAGGGCGACCCGTTTCTGCTGCGCTGGCTCAAGTGGCTGGACAGCCGTGCTTTGCGTTTCACCCTTCGGCATCCCTGGCCGATCCTGGCGGGCACGCTCGTCCTCGCGGTGCTCTCCAAGCTCGCCATCTTCTGGATGGGTGGGGAGTTTCTACCTCCGTTCAATGAGGGCACCCTGACCATCAACGTCATGACCGAGCCGGGGACCAGCCTGGGCGAGAGCGACCGCCTGGCCCGGCGGATAGAGACACAGATGTTGGAGGTGCCAGAGGTCCTATCGGTCTCTCGGCGGACGGGCCGGGCGGAAATGGACGAGCACGCCGAAGGTGTCAATTCTTCGGAGATGGACGTGCGCCTGCAGGAACACGAGCGCCCCAAACCGGGCTGGGGCTTCGCCGCCCTGCGGACGATGCCGGGGCTACATCAGTGGGGCTTGGAAGAAGTGGGCCGGCCGCGTGAGCAGGTCATCGCCGACATCCGGGACCGCATTACCAGTGTTCCGGGTGCGAAGGTCAACATTGGTCAGCCGATCTCGCACCGGCTGGATCACATCATGTCGGGCGTCCGGGCACAGGTCGCCATTAAGGTTTTCGGCCCCGACCTGCGGGAACTTCGCAATACCGCTCAGGACGTGCAGACGCGCATGAGCAAGGTGCCGGGCGTCGTGGACCTGCAGATCGAGCCGCAGGTCGAAATCTCGCAGCTGCGCCTGAAGGTCAAACGTCAAGAGGCCGCCCGCTACGGTCTGACCCCCGGCGATGTGGCCAAGCTCCTGGAAACGGCTTACAAGGGGCGGGTGGTTTCTGAGGTCCTGGACGAGGACCGCCGCTTCGATCTGGTGGTCTGGTACGACGAGCAATCCCGTTCCGACCCGGCGGAGATCAACAAAACGATCCTGGACACCCCATCGGGTCGGAAGGTCGCTCTCGGCCAGGTGGCCGAGGTCCTCGACAGCACCGGCCCCAACACCCTGAACCGGGAGAATGTGCAGCGGCGGATCGTCGTCTCCTGCAACGTCCAAGGCCGCGACCTGGCCGGCGTGGTGGCCGACATTCAGAAGGGACTGGCCCCCGTGGAGCAGGACCTGCACAAGCTGCCAGGCAACTACCACATCGAATACGGGGGACAATTTGAGGCGCAGGAACAGGCCACCTTCCGCCTTACAATCCTCGGCATCCTCGCGGTCATTGCGGTGGGCCTGCTCTTGTGGAAGTGCCTGGGCTCATGGGTGGCGGCCCTTCAGGTGCTGTTTGTAAACATCCCCCTGGCGGCCGTCGGCTCCGTGGCTCTGTTGATGCTCATCAACCGGCCGAATGCGGCGGCCCTCCAGGCGGTGCCCTGGTGGCAATGGCCCAAGGTTTGGGCACAGGCCACCACCCTGTCGGTGGCGCACTGGGTCGGCTTCATCACGCTCATCGGCATCGTCAGCCGCAACGGCATCATGATGATCTCGCACTACATCCACCTCATGAAGCACGAGGGCGAAAAGTTCGACGAGCACATGATTATCCGTGGCAGCCTGGAGCGGTTGTCACCAGTACTCATGACCGCCTTCGTGGCGGTCATCGGCCTGGTCCCCCTGGCGCTGGGCGCCGGCGAGACAGGGAAAGAGATCCTGCACTCCCTGGCCATTGTGGTCATCGGCGGGTTGCTGGACTCGACCCTGATGGACCAGGTCGTCACCCCGGCGGTGTTCTACCTGTTCGGCCGCCTCTTCGGCTCGGAGATCTACGTGGGCAAGGCGGACGTTTCTGGCGAGGGCGAAGCGATGGAACGCTGGGCGGAAGCCCATTTCCCCAGCCCCGCCGCTGTCGGCGACGCGCCTGCAAGGACCGCCGCGCTGGTTCCCGCCGGACATAACAATCGGCTTTCAGAACCCAAGGCACCTGTTTCTTCAGGAGGTACACCATGAATGCTTGGAGTCGGTGGCTGGTCCTGGTCGTCCTGACCACGGCCTCAGTTTGGTGGCTGAGCGGCTGTAACGGGAAGACGGATACCCATCCCACGGGCAAAGCGGCCACGCCCCAGGTGGGCGAACGCACGCACACAGACCACAAGGAGGGTGACCACAAGGAAGGCGACCACAAGGAGGGCCATGAGGAAAAACCGCTGACGGAGAAGGACGTGCAGATGCCCACTTCCTTCAAGGGCGGCGTGGCCCGCTTGGAAGAACTGCACAAGACCATCGAGCACCACATCGAGCACGGGGAACTGGACAAAGTTCACCGCACCGCCGAAGAGATGGCCCTTGTCGCCAGGAAGATGAAGGAGCAGGCCCGGAAGGACCTGCCCGAGGACAAGCAGACGGAAGCCGGCCGGCTTTGCAATGAAGTGGCTGGCTACTACAAGCCCATCGACGAGGTGGCGGACGCCGGCAATAAGCCAGAGACAGTGGCCATTCACAAGAAGATGGGTGCGACCATCGAGAAGCTGAAGAACCTGACCAAGTAAGATCATCGGCGACCGGCCTTGCCGGCGCAAGGAGTCCCCGCCACGGCAAATCGCTGAAGCCGGGCAAGGCTGGTCGCCGATACAACTCGTGGATTCGCTATAGTCGCGACCACGGGGAGATTGCGCCTTCTGATCATATTCGGAAGTTCTATCGTTCGGCAAGGCCGCCAGGCGTTTTACGAAGGGGAGAAGGCATATGAGAAAGCACCAAAGTTTCGCGGGAGCAGCATGCGGACTGTTCCTGGTGCTACTCGTTGGCAGAGGACCCCTGCTGGCCCAATTGGAAGTCTCGCCCGCACCCACCGCTTTTCGAGAATCGACTTCGTCTACTCTCTTACCCGCCCCGAACGCTCTGGGCTTGGCCGATCTTCTGCGTCTGAGTCTGGAAGCAAATCCCAGCCTGAGCCAGGCGCGGTTTGATGTGGATGCGGCTCGAGGGCGTGCCCTCCAGGCCGGACTGTACCCCAACCCGACCGTGGCCGTCCGAGGAGAGGAGGTCGGTGGTCGGGTCGGACGGGGCGGGATTGTCAACCTCCCGGAGGTGAGCCAAGAGATCGTCACGGGCGGCAAGTTGCGCCTGAGCCGTGCCGTGGCCGAACGGGAGGTGGACCAAACCACGCTCGCGGTACTCCGCCAACGCTTTGTGCTCTTCACGGCGGTGAGGCAGGGCTACTTTGAAGTTCTGACCATCCAGCGTCGCATCGATGTCCTCGACGAACTGGTGAAGCTAGCTACCCGATCGGCCGATAACGCTCAGAAGGTATTGGGTGCCGGTGAAGTCGCCGAGCCAGACGTATTGCAGTTTCAGATCGAATTCAATCGGTTCCTCGCTGAGCGCGAATCCGCACAGCAGGAGTTGATTGCGGCCTGGCGGCGGCTCACCGCCACCATGGGCACACCGGGCTTACCTTACTCCCCGCTGGCAGGTTCCCTGGAAGCCCCACTGCCCGATTATGATTTTGAGCGCGCGCGGGCGTGCATACTCGAACTTCATCCGGAGATCCGATCGGCCCAAGTGGGCATCACCCGCGCCCAGCTCGCCCTGCGCCGGGCGCAGGCAGAACCCATTCCCAACGTGACCGTCGGTGCTGGCTACGTCGCCAACTTCAAGGACCGAGACAGCGAGTTGGCGTATCAGGTGAGCGTCCCGCTGCCGCTGTTCAACCGCAACCAGGGCAACATCCATGCGGCCGAGGCGGAGCTGGGGCGGGCAGTTCGGGAAGTGGACCGCGTACAGAACGACCTCATCAACCGGCTGGCAGCCGCCTTCGGGCAGTACGCCGCCGCCCGGCAGCGCGCCGAGCGCTACCGCACCACGATCATGCCTGCCGCGGGCGAGTCCTACCGCTTGACGGTGCTCGCCTTCCGAGGCGGCCAATTCGAGTACCTGCGGGTTCTCCAGGCGCAGCGGGCGATTGGTGAGGCCAACCTGACCTATATCCAGGCCCTTTTGGAGGAATGGCGCGCTGCCAGTGACATTGCCGGCCTCCTCCTGGAGGAAGACTGGCCGGCTCCAACAGTCACAGCTTTCGAGATCCCCTTGCACCGATGATCGCCCAGGCAACCTGCTCCCGCGACTTGGTCTTGCTCCCGGAGAATCTGCCATGCGGGTAAGTTCCTGGTTTGCCATCGCGCTGATGCGCTGCACCCCTACCTTCTGCGTCACTTGTTAGAGACCGCGCATCTGGAACAGATGTCCAGACCTTTCCCTCCCTCCAGGGCACATATCCAATCCAGGGACTGCTCGACCTCGTCTTACCTGTTGGACGTCTCCCCAACCGCCTGGTCTTCATTTTGGGCGCCGGGAACCAGTTGGTTCTCCGCCGAGGCCCACCGAACGGCTGAGGAAACACCGTGGCTGTCGACCAGAATCGATTGTTGCTCGACCAGTTGCGCGAAAGCGGCCTGCTGCGGCCGGCGCAGCTGGAACAGCTCGCCTGCTTGCCGGAAGCGCGAGACCCCGATCCCCGCGCGCTGGGCCGGCAGCTGCTGCAGCGCGGCTGGCTGACCCGCTTCCAGGTCAACCTGGTGGCCCAGGGACGCGCCAGGGACCTGCACATCGGGCCGTACCTCCTCCTCGACCGGCTCGGCGAGGGGGGCATGGGCGAGGTCTTCAAGGCACAGCACCAGCACATGAGCCGCATCGTCGCCCTCAAAGTCATTCGCAAGGACCGCTTGCGTCACGCCAAGGCCGTCAGCCGGTTCTATCAGGAGGTGCAGGCCGCCGGGCAGCTGCACCACCCCCACATTGTCCTCGCCTTCGACGCCGGCGAGGCGGGCGGCACCCATTTCCTTAGCATGGAGTTCGTGGACGGCCAGGACCTTCACCGGATGGTGGTGAAGGCCGGCCCCTTGCCCGTCGCTCAGACGTGCGACTACATTCGCCAGGCGGCGCTGGGGTTGCAGCATGCCCACGAGCGCGGACTCGTCCACCGTGACATCAAGCCGCATAACCTTCTCGCCACCTCGGCTCCATCGGGCGAGAAGACCGCCGACGGCAAGGCGATGCCGTGGGGGATGGTAAAGGTCCTGGACATGGGGCTGTCCCGATGGCGGCAAGGGCTGGAGGAACCGGAACGCGGCCTGACGCGGGAAGGGGCGGTTCTCGGCACGGTCGCTTTCATGGCGCCGGAGCAGGCGCGCAGCGCCCACACGGCGGATAGCCGGTCGGACCTGTACAGCCTCGGCTGCACCTTTTACTACTTGCTGACTGGACGGACGCCGTTCTATTCGGAGTCGCTGACCCAGCTGCTGCTCCAGCACCAGATGGAGGAGGCCGTCTCCCTTGAGTCGATCCGCTCCGACGTGCCGGCAGAGGTCGTGAGCATCGTGCGGGTGCTGCTGGCCAAGCGGCCGGAAGACCGTATCCAGTCGGCGGCCGAGTTGGCTGTCGCGCTGGAGCCATTCTGCGGCGCGGATGGTGCGACCCCGCAAATGCCGCTCGCGCAGGCGGTCCAGCCAGCGGAAGAGAACACCTGGGCCACCCTCCTGGGCGGGGAGGAGAACAGCGCACTCGTCCGCTCGCGTTCCGCCTCGACCGACAAAACGCTGGTTGGGAGCGAAGACGAAACCCCCATCCGTGGCAAGGCCCGCCAGGCAGCGCGGACGGACGTACTGGGCGGTCGCAAAGGACTCGTCCTCGCCCTGGCCGGTGCGGGCGTCCTTGGCGTCACGCTGCTTGCCGTGGGCATGGCGCTGTGGATTCGGTCCGCCCCCGCGAAAGTGGTCCTCCCACCGCGCACGACGCCTCAGGTTCTTCAGCTGACAGATAACGCCAGGGCCGAAGAAGCGGCGCCGGTGCCGGAGGCGAAGCAGCCCGCGGCCTCCGGCGAACTCTGCCGATTCGAGAGGCACACGGCGAAGGTGACCGGCGTGGCGTTTCTGCCGGACGGCCGGCGTGCCGTTTCCGCAGACTTTGACAAGACGGTCTGGCTCTGGGACCTGCGGAGTGGCAAGATGGAACGGGGTTTTACGGCTGCCGGGCAAATCAACGCCCTGGCCGTGTCCGCCGACGGGACGCAGTTCCTTACGGGCGGCCTCACACCCCAGGTGCAGATCTGGGACGTGGACGGCAACGGCGGTCCCAGCCTCGCGCTGCCGCCGGGCACCACGGTTGCCAGTGTGGCCTTCGCCCCGGACGCCGGCCGGGCGATCGTCGGCAACACGAACGGGAGCGTGCTCCTCTGGGCGAAGACGGGCGGGGTCCAGAACCTCAAGGTCCCGAAGTGGGGCACTCCTTGCAGCATCGCCACCTCTCCGGACAGTCACCGCGCGCTCTTCGGCTGTGCCGACGGCAGCGCGCACCTGTGGGACCTGGAGGCAAACCGGGAAGAAGGCCAGTTCCTGGGCCACACCGGGGCGATTTTCGGCGTGGCCCTCTCGCGGGACGGTCGCCAGGCCCTGACCGGCGGCGCGGATGGCACCGCTCGCCTGTGGGACGTGGTCACGCGCCGGGAAGTCCACCGCCTGCGTGGCCAGGGCGGGCGGATATTGAGCGTGGCCCTTTCGCCCGATGGCCGTTTCGCCCTCACCGGCGGCGCGGACCCGGTTTTGCGGCTGTGGGACACCCGGAGCGGTGCCGTGGTGCGCCGCTTCAACGGACACACGGGACCGATCACCAGCGTGGCCTTTTCGCGCGATGGCCGGCAGGCCCTGTCCGGCAGCGAGGATAAGACGGTGCGCTTGTGGGAGTTGTCGAAGCCTGCGGCTTCCTCCTGATATAGGGACCCGGTACACTGCAGAGGGATCGATGACCCTATTTCGCAATTGGATGCGTCACCTGTGCAACGGCTACGCGCGCCCTGCCGCAAGGCGCCCCTGGCCGCGCCGCACGCCCCGGCCGCGCCTCGAACTGCTCGAGGACCGCACCCTGCTCTCCGCCAGCCTGGTCGCCGACATCAACACCAGCGCGGCCAGCTCCCATCCTGCCGGCTTCGCCACCCTCAACGGCGCCGCCTACTTCTTCGCCGATGACGGCATCCATGGCACCGAACTCTGGAAGAGCAACGGCACTCCCGGCGGCACCCAGCTCGTCAAGGACCTCAACCCCGGCGACGCTGCCAGCGTCTCGTCCTTCAGCCCGCCCCCGGTGGTCCTCGGCAACGACCTCTACTTCTTCGCCAACGACGGCGTCCATGGCACCCAACTCTGGCAAAGCGACGGCACTGCCAACGGCACCGTGCCTCTCTCCAGCCCCGCACCGGGGACCGTCACCTACGCCAACCAAATCGCTGTCGCCAACGGCTTACTCTTCTTCTCCGACCCGGCCAGCAACAACCTCTACAAGACCAACGGCACCCCCGCCGGCACCGCCCCGGTCACCGACGCCAACGGCAACGCCATCGCCTTCCCCTTCGACCTGGCCAACGTCGGGGGCGCCCTCTACCTCAGCGGCACCCAGTCCGGCACCTCCGGCACGCAAACCGGCCTCTGGAAGACCGACGGCACCGCTCCCGGCACCAGCTTCATCCAGGCCACTGCCGGCAGCATCAGCGACCTGACCGGCGTGGCCGGCACTGCCTATTTCGTGGTCCACAGCCAGGCCACCAACGGCCAGCAAGACGCGGCCCTCTGGATGAGCAATGGCACCCCCGGCGGCACCGCCCTGCTCCACGACTTCGGCACTGTTGCTTCCCCCCGGCCGTCCCCGCTCGCCGACCTCACCGCCTTCAACGGCCAGCTCTATTTCGCGGCCGACGACCATACCGCCAACCCCGACCTCGGTCGTGAACTCTGGACAAGCAACGGCACCAGCGCCGGCACCCACCCGGTTCTGGACATCAACCCAGGCCCCGGCAGCGGCCTCGGCGCCCAGCCGGACCTCACGAGTTTCAACAGCAGCCTCTACTTCCTCGCCGACAATGGCCAGGGCCAGGCCCTTTGGCAAACCAACGGTAGTGCAACCGCCAAGGTCCTCGACGCGGGCGGCAACGCCATTTTCGCCGACTGCATCCTGAGCATCGTCCACAGCACCACCCTGTATTTCGCCGGCTCTAATGCCACCGGCTCCGGCCTCTGGAAAACCGGCGGCAGCGCGGCCACTACCCTCTTTGTCCACACCGCCTCCCTCGCTGCCTCCGCACCCGGCTCGTCCACCGCGGTCAACAGCCTTCTCTTCTTCCCGGCCAACGACGGCAGCCACGGCATCCAGCTCTGGACCAGCGACGGCACCCCCACCAACACCGGCATGCTGGCCGACATCAATCCACATCCCTCGTCCAGCCCTCAGGCGATTACCGACCTCAACGGCACGGCCCTCTTCGCCGCCGATGATGGCACGCACGGCACCGAACTCTGGCGCAGCGATGGCACCGCCGCCACCACCCGGCTCGTCAACGACCTCAACCCCGGTAGTGGGGCAGGACTCGCTTTCGCCGGCACACCCCGCCTGCTCAACGTCAACGGTACCGTCTACTTCTTCGCCTACGACGGCAATCCGGCCGATGGCACGGTCCAACTCTGGAAAACCAACGGCAGCACCGCCAGCACGCGGCTCGTCAAGGGTTTCACACCGCGCCAGAGCGGGCCCTTCGGCTTCTTCGCCGGCCTGCCCGACACGCTGACCAACGTCAACGGCGAACTCTTCTTCGTCGCCGACGACGGTGTTCACGGCCTGGAACTCTGGAAGAGCGACGGCACCCGCACCGGCACGATCCTGGTCCAGGACCTGAACCCGGGCCCCAACGGCTCGAACCCCGCCGATCTCACCGCCGTGGGCGGCACCCTCTTCTTCACCGCCACCGCGGGCACTCAAACCGGCCTCTGGAGGACCGACGGCACGACCATCTCTTTCCTCGAGCCCGGCGCAGCCAACCTGGTCAACGTGGGCACACTGCTCTACTTCACGGCCCCCAACCCGGCGAACCCAGCCAGCGGCCCCGCCTTGTGGAAAACCGACGGGACAACCACCACGTTGATCACAAGCCTGGGACAGGGCAACACCCCCCGCCGCCTGACCAACGTCAACGGCACCCTCTTCTTCGTGGTGGATAGCTCGACCTCGGAGACCCTGTGGATGAGCAACGGCAGTCCCGCGGGCACCGGAGCGCTCCATACCTTCACCGGCAACCAGCCGCTCAGCGAACTCACGGCCGTCGGTAGCACGCTCTACTTCATCGACCAGGGCAGCAGCGGTCCGCAGCTTTGGCTGAGCAACGGCACGGCGGGCGGCACCGGGTCGGTTTCGGCTCTGCAGTCGGCCTTCACCAGCTCCGCGCCGTACTTCGGCCTCACCAACGTCAACGGCACGCTCGTCTTCGCCGCCTCCGACCCGAGCCACGGTCAGGAAGTCTGGACGAGCAACGGCACTGCGCGGGGCACCGCACTCGCGCAGGACGTCAATCCCGGTGTCCCGGGTTCCTTCCCGCACGGCTTCGCCGCAGTGGCCGGCAGGCGCTTCTTCGCCGCCAACGACGGCATCCATGGCACCGAGCTGTTCGCGGATACCAGCGGCACGTCCCGGCCCACCACGACCACGAACCTGAACGCCTCCGCGACGAGTGTCCCGCTGGGCCAGCCGGTCGCCTTCACGGCCACGGTGACTCCCACCCAGGGCAGCCTGGACGGCGGCAGCGTGACCTTCCTGGAAGGCCAGACCGAGTTGGGAACAGTACCGGTGACCAACGGCAGCTCCACCTTGAATGTGTTCCTCGGCACGGGGCAGCACAACGTCACGGCCGTCTACTTGGGCGACGTGAATTTCGCCGGCAGTACCTCGGCCTCGGTGACGGTGGCCGTCATTTCCACCGGCCCGGTCGCCACGACCACGAGCCTGACCGCCTCGGCGACGACGGTGCAGCTGGGGCAGTTCGTCGGCTTTACCGCGACGGTGAAGCCGCCACAGGGCAACGTGGACGGCGGCAACGTGGACTTCACCGACGGCGCGAACGATCTCGGCACGGCGCCCGTGGACGCCGACGGCATCGCCACGCTGAACAAGGCGCTCGGCGTCGGCAGGCATACCATCCTTGCCACTTACTCCGGCGATGCCAGTTTCAACGGCAGCACGTCCTCGGGCGTCATCGTGACGGTCAACCAGCCGGCCGCCACCACCACGACGCTGGTCGTCTCGGCGACGAGCGTCGTCCAGGGCCAGTCGGTGGATTTCACCGCGACGGTGCAGCCCGCGCAGGGCAACGTGGATGGCGGCAACGTGGACTTCATGGAGGGTCAGAACGACCTCGGGACGGTGCCCGTCAACGCCAACGGCGTCGCCCTGCTCAGCAAGGTCCTGGCGCTCGGCGCGCACAACGTCGTGGCCGTGTATTCCGGCAACCCCAACTTCAGCGGCAGCAGGTCCGATCCCGTCACCGTGACCGTCAATCCACCGGCCGCCACCACCACGTTCCTGACCGCCTCGGCGACCAGTGTTACCCAGGGCCAATCAGTGACCTTCACCGCCACGGTCACCCCCGCCCAGGGCAACGTGGACGGCGGCAATGTGGTCTTCACCGACGGCCAGACCGACCTTGGCTCGTTCCTCGTCAACGCCAACGGCGTCGCCACGCTGAATGTGGTGCTCGCTGTCGGGACCCATCACGTCGTTGCCACCTATGGCGGCGATGCCAGCTTCAGCGGCAGTGTCTCCTCGGCCGTCACGGTGACCGTCACTCAGCCGGTCGTCACCACCACGTTCCTGACCGCCTCGGCGACGAGTGTTACCCAGGGCCAGGTGGTCCATTTCACCGCCACGGTCACCGCGGCCCAGGGCAACGTGGATGGCGGCAACGTCGATTTCATGGATGGCCCGACCGACCTCGGTTCGTTCCCCGTCAACGGCGGCGTGGCCACGCTGGACGAGGCGTTCACGACCGGCACGCATCAGATTGTCGCCGTCTACTCCGGCGATGCCCACTTCGGCGGCAGTACCTCTTCGGCCGTCATCGTGACGGTCAGTCCCGCGTCTTCGCCGGCCAGCACGCAAACCATCCTGACCGCCTCGGCAACGGCGGTGAACGCGGGCCAACCACTGACCCTGACGGCCGTCGTGAGCAGCAACGCCGGCCCCGCGCGTCCGGTGGACGGGGGCACCGTGTTGTTCCTGGACGGCGGCACCCTGTTCGCCAGCGCGCCGCTGGAGGCCAGCACCGGGATGGCGGTACTGACCACGATCCTGGTTCCGGGGACGCACAGCATCACAGCGGTTTACTTTGGCGACTCTGCCTTCAGCAGCAGCACCTCCTCGCCGGTCCTCGTCACGGCCGCCGACACGGTGCCCCTCACAGGCGACGTTACTTCCCTGCTGCAATGGAGCCTGACGCCGCCGGTGCGCTCCGGGATGGGTCATTCCCGGGGCTTCACCGAAACGCTTACCATCCTGAACGCGAGTGAGCGACCGCTGGAGGGGACGCTCTACGTGTTGCTGCGTGGCCTGCGCGGTGGCATCAACCTCCGTGGCGCCGCCGGTTCCATCGGTAGGCGGAGGCGGAGAAGTCCCTTCGTGGCAATCGACCTGACCGGCAGCACGGTGCGGCCCAACGGCAGTATCAGCGTGGCCTTGCAGTTCAGCGGCCGGCCGAACCAGTTCGCCCTGTCCTTCTTCGCTGGTTCTCCGCCGCAGTGACGGTTGCGCGAGCGAAAGATTGGTTAACGCACGCCGGCACGTCACGATGCAACCCCATTGCCCGTGGACTGTGCAGACAGACCGCATGGCACGGATGCACGCGTCAGTCCGTGTAGCGCAGCGCCGCGGCCCATTTCAGGGCGGATCCGAACGCAGGAAAAAGATCGAAAACAGGAAGCAATTCCTTGACGGGGTGCGCTCCACGCCGTTAGGCGGCGTCCAAGAATTAGTTCCAATTCCACCATCCCGGTT
>JRHI01001043.1_pt1 | contig 25989 bp, 23 predicted proteins | sample 215371 | NCBI WGS metagenome assembly JRHI01 (sample SAMN02929681, study PRJNA255918) | sediment metagenome | biome: cave system; feature: Ice Cave; material: Sediment; isolation source: sediment from deep within a dark volcanic ice cave with no known source of... ...
TCAGGCTGCAACGAAATCTGCTTCACTTTGCAATCGTCTTGAAAGACGATCCCCCGCCGTTGGATTTCCTCGCCTAGCGCATTCTCCAAGCGCCCACGGTCCAACTGGTACGTGGCGATGCCGATGGGCGGAAGTACAGCATGACCGAGTTCCATGCGTCGTGTGATATCGGAGTTGTCGTCGGCACTAAAGAACATGCGCAAGCCAAATTTTCTCAGTTGCTGTGTGTGTAGATGCTCTTCAAGTCCCAGGATATCGCGTAGGTAGTGCGCCGCAATCTCAACGGTCGATTCACCCACTTTATGCGTCGCCTCTGGCACCGGATGTTGCTGTTTCTCCACTACCACGATGCTGGTAGCTGGGCGCGTCTTTTTGATTTGCAGGGCTAGGGTCAAGCCAGCCATCCCGCCACCCAAAATGGCGACATCATACGCGTGTGGTTCTTTCATCTGACTGCCTCCTGCTCATATTGGTGCTGATAGGCTACGGCGATCCAGCTATCGTTGAGGGGATTCGTTTCATCCTCATGCCGATAGAAGGCCATCAAGTCTGCGAGGAAGGACTCCGTTTGCCATTGCTGAATCTGGCTTTGCATGGCCTCGCTCTTTCTCTGATCAGCATATGTTGCGATCACCTTGCTGACGATCTGGCCCGCAAGTTGCTCAAACAAGTGGATGTTCGTCACAAAGCGTGCTTCTAGCTCGGCATCGGTCAAGTCCGTTGCCATTCCAGTATGAAGTTGCACCATGAAATCAAGCGGGGAATAGAGGTCAACAAACGTATCGGATAGGGCGGGTTGATCAAGGGCATTCCATTCGCGGAAAAACGCTTGTACCCGATTATTGAGGCGCGAGAAGCGAAACAAATTGCCAGTCATTTCTGGCTTATCCGCCAGAGAGGGGAATTTGTCGTGAAAGTAGAGCAGGCCAAACACACCCCAGTAGACCGCTGTGTCCCAAATGATCTTTGCGACCATCACCTGGGCATTACCCAGCAAGCTATATTGTTGCTCATAGACCTTGAGCCAAACATCGGTTAACGTGAGAAGCAGTTTGTTATGAATCACCGCTCGGTCGCGGATATTCTTACCGTTGAGGTCTCTGTTGATCAAATCGCAGATCAGACCGTTGCTAATGGCGATAAAATCGCTACCGGGAGAGTAGAGCGGATCGATAGAAATTGCTGCCTCCCCTGTCAGGCACCAGCGCTCACTGGAGTAGACCTGCTCGGCGCTATAGGCGTAGTTTTTCAGGACACGAAAGTCCTGCACATCGGCTTGGTGTTGTTCTATAATAGCGGCGCATTGTGGTTCATGCACATGTAACCAAGCCAATGCTCGTTCAAAGAGGTTCATATCCTCAAAGGAATGCATGTTCGCATCGGTGACAATGCCAACACTGGTCGAGCCGGACGCCAAACGAATGAGCCAGACCCAATAGCCTGGACCCACCAGATGACAAGTACTGAGAGAGCGGTCTCCATTACTGACACGAGCATGCCACTCAGGATCATTCGACCACAGCTTAATATCGATGGGGTGGTTGACACGCAGCCAGACGGCATTCGCAGAGTGTGCTACCTTTTTAGCAAGCCCCAGTTGTCGTTTCAGCACTGCTGAACGCCCACTGGCATCCACTACCCAACGCGCCTGAATGGTCAATTCCTTCCCTTCGTGGAGGAGTTGTAGGCGATGAGAGTTCTGCTCTTGCTGCAAAGAAATCTCTTTCACTTTGCAGGAATCTAGGAAGACAATTCCATAGCGTTGCACTTCGCTGCCCAGTGCATTCTCTAGTCGCCCGCGATCCAGTTGATAGGTAACGAGAGGTGGAAACACCGTCGAGCCAAGTTCTACGCGCTGTGTGATATCCTGGTTCCCGTTGGCGCTAAAGAACATGCGCAAACCGAATTTTCTCAACTGCTGTGTTTTCAGATGTTCTTGCAGCCCAAGAACATCGCGCAGATAGTGGGCAGCAATCTCAACAGTGGATTCGCCCACTTTGTGGGCAGACTCCGGCACAGGATGCTGTTGTTTTTCAACGACCAGAATCCTGGTGCTAGGACGCGTTTTTTTGATTTGGAGGGCCAATGTCAAGCCAGCCATCCCGCCCCCCACAATGACCACATCATAGGAATTGGGATCGTCTGCAGCAGGTTGCTTCCGCTCCTGCAGTTGTCGTAGCAGCACAGCCCGCTTTTCTGCGGGAAGCGCGGCAATACGCTCTAATACATCACCCATCGATAGCTCTCCTTTATAATGGTATCTACTTAAATTGTATCCAGAAGCATCTTTTCAAAAGCAATTCAACTACCTACACGATGGAATATGCTGATATTTTCTATTTGCTCGACATGATGACGGCTAGAGCATATGTCTGCTCTACAGGGACGATATCATCGGGAAACAGTTTTCGGTTGGTAGTGTATAGATATGCACATCTCCAACCAGATCAACGACCTATTGTTACAGGTCATTGCGTCTTTCTGGAGACAGCGTAACACGGGCTGCTGGTACTAACGCTGTTAGAAGTGCTGGTAAAAACTCTAATGATTTACATGCTGTAAATGATGCAGCTTTATCTCGTGATAAAAAATAAAAGACAACGCAGTGCCACAATCTTTGAGGATGAAGAGGTTTTTATGCCCGCTACGCCCACTACTCCTAGTTCCTCTGCTCATCAGATATTTGATGAGATGGAATTGAATTTCATGATGCGACAAGATTTTATTGTCCATTGTGGTTCCTTGCCATGCCCTCCACTAACCAGCTTTATTGGCCGACAGCGCGAGATGACCGAGGTCAAGAGGTTGTTGGGCGTCACGCGGCTGCTTACCCTCACGGGAACTGGTGGCTGTGGCAAGACGCGCTTGGCCTTGCAGGTAGCGACCGACCTCTCGCTGGAGTTCGAGCAAGAGGTATGCTGGGTCGCGTTGGCAACAGTAGCTGACTCGTCACAGGTATTGCCTGCAATAGCTTCAACTTTGAACGTGTGTGAGCAACTCGGTCGCTCGCTCCTGAATACGCTTTCTGACGCTCTGCGCTATCAGAATCTGCTCCTCGTTTTGGACAACTGTGAGCATGTGGTAACTGCGTGTGCGCAGGTAACAGAGAGATTGCTGAGTGCTTGCCCAAACCTGCGCATAGTCGCAACGAGCCAGGAAGCACTACGCATCGGCGGAGAGATTGCGTGGCGGGTACCTCCTCTCCATTTGCCTGACCCTCAACATCTGCCATCTCTTGAAGCCTTGCTGCGATGTGAAGCGGTTCAGCTCTTTATTGAGCGGGCCGCGACGGTATTGCCATCCTTCACACTCACAAAGGAGAATGCATCCACTGTGGTGCAGATATGCCAACGTTTGGACGGTATTCCTTTGGCAATCGAACTGGCAGCAACACGGGCAAAGATGCTCTCAGTGGAACAAATTGCCACCCGCTTAAACAATAGCTGTCGCCTGTTAACGACTGGAAGCAGAACGGCATTACCTCGACAGCAAACGCTACGTGCAACTATCGATTGGAGTTATAGCCTACTCTCAGAGCAAGAACGCACCCTATTTCGTCGTCTCGCAGTCTTTGCCGGGAGTTTTACATTGGAAGCCGCCGAAAAGGTCTGTGTAGGCAACAATATCGAAGAAGATGAGCTTCTTGATCTACTTTCACGCTTGGTAGACAAATCGCTGGTACTAGTGGAAGAACGTCATGGTCAGGTGCGATACCGCGTCCTTGAGACGCTTAGGCAGTATGGACAGGATCAGGTACAACTGTTGCAAGAAACGACAGTACTGCACCAGCGTTACCAGGAGTATGAGCAGGTCACAGAACACTCCAAAACCAGCATGGCCTTGCCCCAATAGAAGGAAGACAAGACAGGAATTACTGTAACTCTTGCGGAATTGCCAGCAAGGACCAAGGTACAAGGGCGATCAGCGCCTAGCAAGACAAAGGTGCAGTCCGAACTCTGTCTCTTCGCGCTAGGCCCAGCACGGGTCTATCGGGACAAGCAAGCTCTCGCTCATACCGATTGGACATATATCAAAGCGAGAGAGTTGCTCTTCTATCTCCTCGATCATGAAGCAAGGACAAAAGAACAAATAGGGCTAGCACTCTGGCCTGATGCATCACCAACCCAATTGCGCAACAGCTTCCATGCCACCTTGCATCACCTACGTCGGGCACTCGGTCAGTCAGAGTGGATTATCTTCGAGCGGGATCACTACACCTTTAACCGCCAGCTTCCCTACTGGTTTGATGTCGAGGCTTTCGAGTCGCACGTAACCCAGGCGCACCAGCTGCAAAAGCAAGCGCCTACACAGGCTATCTATTGCCTGGAAAAGGCTACCAAGCTGTATCAAGGAAACTTCTTAGCAGACATTCTGGATAGTGATTGGTATCAGCATCGACAGGCAACGCTCCAAAAAATGTATTCAGATGCCCTCTTGACTCTAGGCCAATTGTTCTTTGCTCATGAACAGTATGCGCAAGCAGCCGAGACGTACCGACAGCTGATTACTCACGACAACTATTTAGAAGTCGCCCACCGTGAGCTTATGCGCTGTTATGCATACCAGGGTGAACGCGGGCAAGCGCTGAGACATTACCAAGCCATGAGCACATTCATGCACGACGAGCTTGGTGCGCCACCTGCCCCAGAGACAACCGCACTCTTTGAACACCTACGCCGCAGCACCGTCGTAGGGGCCTGATTTATCACGCCGCTCGTGGGGTGCGCAGACCTTGGCGACGTTGACCATGTGGACGACGGGCGCCATGAATGGAACCTATACGCACCAAGCGAAGAACGATTGAGTTTTCAGTAGGGACGGGGGCAGCGTGGCGGGATGGGTGGGGACCCTTGTGGTCGTCCGTCGTCGCCAAAAAAGACGAACAGAACCATCTGCTTGTCACAAGCGGACGACCACAAGGGTCTCCACCCATCCCGCCACGCCGCCCCCGTCCCTACTGTTGAAAGCGTGCCAAAATCTAACACCCCCCCCCAAATCTTCTTGACGCACGGCCTCCCGTACTCTACAATGCATAGATCAACACATCTCAATTGCTACTCAAACATCGTATTGTGAGGGGATAACACGAGATGATAGATCGTTCCGGCCAGCAACTTGATAACTACCACCTGCTCAAACGTCTGGGGCATGGCTCCTTTGGCGAGGTCTATCTCGCCAAGCATGTTGTGCGCAAAACGCAGGTTGCCATCAAGATTTTCAATATCGACGCGCATCAAGTCAATCAGCCGGACATGGTTGAAGAGATACGCAATCTGGTGCGCCTCAATGGGCATCCCAACATTGTCAGAATCACCGATTTTAGTGTCAAGCCGCCTGCACCCTTCATCGTCATGGACTACGCCCCAAACGGAACGCTGGCAACCAAGCATCCTCGAGGCATGCCCGTCCCGCTGACAACCGTCATGGTCTATGTCACACAAATCGCCTCAGCCCTGCAATACGCCCACGACGAGAACTTAATCCACCGTGACGTAAAACCTGCTAACATCCTCATTGCCCAGGATGGTACGCTCCTGCTCAGCGAATTCGGCATCACCATTCCCTCTCAATCCATGCTTGTTGTGAACAGAGGCTATCAAGGCTTCGCGGGTACACCCGAATACATGGCCCCCGAACAAATACAATACCTACCCAGCCGCGCCAGCGACTAATACGCCCTTGCCATCCTTGTCTACGAATGGCTCACCGGCTACCCCCCTTTATGCGCAACCAAGGAGATATCCTCAGCAAACACCTCTCGATTGCTCCGTCACCTCTGCCCAGCACCGTGCCACCTGAACTAGCAGCAGTACACATGAAAGCCTTGTCCAAAGACCCCAAAGCCCGCTACCCCACCATCCAGAACTTCGCTTCCGCCCTGGAACACGCCTATGAGGGAAATGAGCATCATAAAGCAAAAAGATACAACGAAGCTATAGCTGCATATACTAAAGCGATAGAACTTGACCCTGCCTTTGCCGTTGCTTATAGTGGACGAGGCCTTGCCTACCGTAGCCTCAAGCGATACGAGGAGGCGATACGTGATTACAACAAAACGCTAGAGCTAGATCACACGCGCATCAATGCTTATGGTAATCGAGGCAATACCTACCGTGACCTCATGCAATACGAGAACGCTATTAGCGATTATAACAAAGTCCTTGAACTAGACCCTACCGACGTTAGGGCCTATTACAACCGGGGCCTTACCTACGATGCCTTCAAGAATTATAAACAAGCGATAGCCGATTATGATCGCGCTCTTGCATTAGACCCCAATTACACCTCGGCGCGGGAGTATAGAGAGATTGCTTTGCGAGAGTTACAAGAAGAAAGATCAGGTAAGTGAGAAAGGGAGCAGAAAAAGTCTACACCATTTTGGCGGCGCATATTTGGGTTGGAGGAATAGGGTGATGTGGAGGTGGACAGGAGCAAATGGTCCCTACGACGGGCTTCCTGCCCTTGTGGGCGCCTTGTCCAGAATCACTTATTGTTGCCGATCAACCCTTCTCATGACAAAACGCATCGCGCTCGTCGTATCAGAAACGGAGGACACCTTATTATCAACCAAGCCAGCAGCCGCTCCCGCAGCAATCAGCTCGTTCTGATCAACATACCCCGCCTGCCTACGTTTAGGTGTCAGCAACCAGATACCGCCATCAGCTTGCAGGCGCGGCTTCCAAGAAGTGAGCACCTCAACAGCATTCATTTCCGCAGTCACAACAGCAAGCACCACATCTACCTGCTCACTTGGTTCTGCCAAAGCACGCCCCGTCCGCCCCAGAATCTGCTGATAGAGCGTTTCATCAATATGCATACCATCCTTCACATACGCGACCACATGAGCAGGCTTGATGCCCAGCTTATCTACGACTTCACGATGACTATAATCTTTGTTGGACATAGCTCTTGATCCTTCAAATCCTTCTTCTATATTTGATATCTCGTCAATATCCTATCACGATTTTTGCGAGAGTGTGTCATGTTTTTGCACAGTAGTACTCTGTTTACCTTTGATGTGAATGACCATAGCGGTAGGGGCAGCAATTCATAGCGCCCCGCAGGAACGAGCGCAGCAAGGTTCCTGCTCGTCCAGCCACGACGATGCAAACCACACTATGACGTTGGCACGAGTGCAAGGACCTTGCTACCTTCTAATATTGTAGACTATACTAGACTCAATATTCTCTTCACGAATATTTCTATAGGTTATTTTTGTATTTGGTCCTGCTAGTTGATATCAACTATGGTTGTAATAACCATGGTTGAAGAGAGGACATGGTGTGAGTGACGGAAAGGCATTAGTGCCTCGGGTGCTGCAGGAGGTTGATTTCTACAGTGAGTCGTTGACAGTAGTAGGTAGCAATGTTGCAAAGATTACAAGAGGAAAGCCCATATAAATGAGAAAAGGATATTTATGATACATATCTCTTCTCTACTCCGTAAGAGCATGACTATTACCCTTCTGCTTGGTTCTTTGGTATGTATGGTCTCTTGTGCTCCATATGCAGACCAAAGTGGTACGACTGGAAAGGGAGTGATTCCTATGCCAACTATGATTCCTCCAACGCTCAAGGGGATGGGGGGCTGGTATCAGATACGGATGTTTGATACGAAGATTGGGTGGGTAGCGGCTCAGAATGGTATCTTGCGCACGACTGATGGGGGTCTGCATTGGACTCCTGTAATACAATGTACTGCTCAACCGCCCCGTTTTCCGTCACATTCTGAATGTATGAGTTCGTTTGACTCAGCTACCTCTGCCACAACTACTCTACCTATTGAAGATGTCGCGCATAAAAAGTTTGTTGGTATGGCGATCAATCATACCTCGGATGGTGGGCAGACGTGGCAACGTCCTATCGTTCCCGTTGGGCTGATCTTTTCCCCTCATTTTGTGGATCGTGTACATGGTTGGCTGATTACAACCACTGAGGCACATCCTGGAATTATTACGCTGTTTCGCACGGAAGATGCTGGTAAAAGCTGGCAGGAGCTATCTCCTGGCCCACATATTAGTGATATCAGTGATATGAATTTTCAAGATGCTACGAGCGGGTGGATCACGACTACAGTGAAAACTGATGTGAATACAAGTGGTCTCCTTCATACGAGCGATGGAGGGCAGAATTGGAAAGGGGTGCCTCTCAAGTTTCCTGCTAGTCAAGGGATTTCACCAGTGAAGTTTTTCAATCAGCAAGAGGGTCTGTTTCTGTTGAATACAACACAGCCCCCTGCTGGTCCGTTTAGCACGACTATCTATGTCACACACGATGGTGGGAAAACGTGGCTACAGTCTGCTGTTGCTCCTTATTTCCTTGACCTAAACGATTTCATGAGCATGCAGGATGTCTGGACGCGCAGCGATAAGCCCGGCGAGAAAGCTCTCTATGTGAGTCATGATGGCGGGTTACATTGGACAAAGATTATGCTGCAAGGTGTATTTCAAAGCCTGCTGAGTTATAATTTTGTTTCGACAACGATTGGTTTTGCGCTCGGTGGCACTATTGGGCAGAGTCCTGCTACGGGTGTTTTCAAAACAACGGATGGAGGGCATATATGGCAGGAATTGGTACAATTGAACTCCTCCTTGCAACAATAAACGACACCCATAAAACGACGGTCCCTATGACATTAATTGATGCGCTATGAGATATAATACACGAAATAGCCTGAGCAATGACGTTCTTTCCCTATAGGGAAGCTATACGGCTTCTACATATTTGTAAGGAGGACATCGTGCGTTACAAGTTCGCGATTTTTCTCAGCCTTCTCGTTCTATTACTCCTCGGTAGTTTTTTCCTTCCCGCTCGTTTCCAGTCTGTTGCTTCTGCACAGGGACGAGCGATGTTTGCCCTGCGAGATGTCGGGAGTGAGCCGTCACTGGTCAGCGTCAGCCAGTTGCTGGGTCACGCTGCGACGGACAACACGCTACAGATGAGCGTTGGTCTCGCACTCAATAACCGGGCGCAACTTTCGGCTCTGCTCAGCGATCTCTACAATCCCTCTTCTCCTAGCTATCACCAGTTTCTTTCTGTCGAGCAGTTCACTGAAAGGTTCGGCCCGACCACTGCCCAGGAGCAGGCGGTTTTCACCTATTTACTACAACAGGGCTTTACCATCACGAAGCTCTATCCCAATCGTATGTTGATCGACTTTAGCGGTTCAGTGTCCTTGGCGGAACGGGTTTTTGGTGTCTCGATCAACACCTATCGTGATCGGACTGGGCGACAATTCTTTGCCAACAATAAAGCGGCTACGCTGCCAGCCTACATCGCTGCTTCGATCACCTCCATTAGTGGCCTGAATAACGCCACTGTCTATCATCATCCCCCGGTGACCGCTCAATCCACGTCCAGGCTTCACCCGAACGCAGGCAATTGTCCAACGGCGGGACAGGGTGGCGGCGCACAGGTGGCCTATATTCCATCGCAGTTCTCCACGGCCTATAACTATGATGGTCTGCACAAGGCTGGCTTGCAGGGCGCTGGTCAGACCGTCGGTGTCTTTGAACTCGATGGCTACGCGGCCAGCGATGTACAGGTATATACGCAGTGCTTCGGCGGAAGCAGTGTGCCAGTCAGCAATGTTATCCTAGATGGCTTCAATGGTCAGCCAGGAGCAGGTGCTATTGAGGTAGAGCTGGATATGGAGGTCATTATGAGCATGGCCCCCAAGCTATCAAAGCTGATCGTCTACGAGGCTCCGAATACCACGCAGGGCTACAACGACGAGTTCGCCCGTATCGTCAATGATCGCACGGCCGTTATTAGTGTCAGTTGGGGCGATTGCGAGACCAATACAGGCCAGCAAGAGGCGCAACAGGAAAACACCTTTTTCCAAACAGCCGCCGCGCAGGGCCAAAGCATCCTCGTTGCCTCCGGTGATAGTGGTAGCGAAACCTGCTGGCAACAAAACTATAATCCCGCACTGGTCGCCGATGATCCCGCCACGCAGCCCTATGTGACCGCCGTTGGAGGAACAACCCTCGCGCTGAACAGCAATAACAGCTATGCTTCGGAGCATGTCTGGAATGGTGGTTTCCTGGGTGGTGCTAGCGGCGGTGGCATCAGCCAGTTCTGGAAGCAACCTAGCTGGCAGACTGGTCCCGGTACGCAGAACTCGTACTCAAATGGCAATCGTGAGACTCCCGATGTCTCGCTTGATGCCGACCCCGCCACTGGCTATCCCATCTACTGCACGGCAGGCTCAAATTGCAGTGGCGGTATTGGTGGTATTGGTGGCGGTGGTTGGCTGACGATTGGTGGCACCTCGGCGGCTGCACCCATGTGGGCCGCACTGGTTGTACTCGCCAATGAGCAGGCGGCCAAGGCAGGCAAAGGACGCATCGGTTTCCTCAATCCGCTGCTGTATAAGATTGGTAGTGGAGCCAACTATCATCGTGACTTCCACGATATTACGCCGCCTAGCGATCCCAATACGCCCTCCAATAACGACGAGTTGGGTATCAATGGCGGAGCCTATCCCGTCACCAATGGCTACGATATGGCAACAGGTTGGGGCAGCTTCAACGCCGCACTACTCGCCGCAGATATGGTGGCTATGTCAAAGTAGACTTGATGATACAACAAAACATGGTATCATGAGCCAAGGCTCATGATACCATGTTTTGTTGTATCATCAAGTATGATAGTCATACAAAAGGAGAAAACAACATGCCACTACTTGACCTTTCATTGGATGAATTGCTTACGACGACTCGTGCGGTACGCAAGCGGCTTGATCTGACACGTCCCGTTGAAGATGCGGTGCTTCGTGAATGCTTGGAGCTTGCAGTACAAGCTCCTACGGGTGGCAATAGCCAGACTTGGCACTTTGTGATTGTGACCGACCCAGAGAAAAAGAAGGCAATCAGCGATTTGTATCGCAAAAGTTTTACCAGCTATCGTGCTGCTCGCGCTAGTCGTCCACAAACACGTTCGGTTGACCCTGAACAGCGTGCGCAAACGTTGGAACGCGTTGCCAATTCGTCAGATTATCTGTCAGACCACATGCACGAAGTGCCAGTCTTGCTCATTCCGTGCATTTACGGCCGCCTTAACCGGCTCAACACGACTGTAGAGCAAGCAGGTTCCTGGGGGTCTATTTTGCCTGCGGTATGGAGCTTTATGCTAGCTGCGCGTGCGCGTGGCCTTGGCACCGCCTGGACCACTCTCCACCTAACTTATGAGAAAGAGGCGGCAGAGATACTTGGTATTCCTTATGAGAAAATCACACAGGTCGCACTCATTCCCGTTGCTTACACGCTTGGCACCGATTTCCAACCCGCCAAACGCGAGCCGCTCGACACGATTCTGCATGTCAACGGTTGGTAGGGGCTCGATGTATCGCGCCCATCGTCGTAGGGGCCAGATCGCGCCCCTACAACCTTTGGCGCGTTTCTGCGTAATATATTTAGGAGCAAAGATACAATAATATCATAATATTGCAAGAATAAGGCTTTTCAATTTTCTTAAAAACAAGTATATTATAAGCGTGTATTCAGTTACAAAAATAAATGCTCTTGCGAGGTATACCTATGAGTCTAAAGTTGATAGCAGCAAAAAAAACTGATGTGGGAAAACAACGTGAACAAAACGAAGATAATGTCTTTGAACGAGTCGCGAAGTTAGAGGACGGGGATTATGGCCTCTTTATCGTTGCCGATGGCATGGGTGGCTATAAAGCTGGAGAAGTCGCCAGTCAATTAGCCGTTGAAAAGATGAGCCAGACACTTGAGAGTTTCTTCAAACCACGTTCTGAACAATCCACTGTACAATTGAATCTGAAAGACATACAGCAAGCTACATCTAGTGGCACTACTGCTCCCGAAATAGACCCTGATGCGACAGTGAAGTTGTCAAGGTTGGCGAGCGATGTAGGGGCTCAATTCATTGCGCCCGCGCAAAACAGTAATGAAACGGTGAAATTTCCTGAATCATTAGAGACATTGACACGAGAAACACAATTAAAAGAGGCGATTCAGGCAGCGAACAAAGCCATTTTACAATACGGAGATAAACAATCCTCTGCCCGTGGTCTTGGATGTACCGTTACAACGGCATTAGTGGAAAAAGATAAAGTCTATATTGCCAATGTCGGTGATAGTCGCACCTATCTGTTCCGTAACAAGAAGTTGAAAGCGATTACGAGAGATCATTCACTGGTGGCACGTCTTGTCGAGTCCAAGCAAATTGAGCCGGAGGATGTCTACGCCCATCCACAGCGCAACCTCATCTATAGATCATTGGGAGCAGGCCATAAAACGGTCGAGATCGATACCTTCTCAGAAACGTTAGAAGCTGGCGACATGTTGCTTCTATGCTCAGATGGCTTGTGGGAAATGGTGCATGACGCAGAGATGGAAAAAATCTTGCAAGAGCAAAGTGATCCGCAAAAAATGTGCGATAAGCTCATTGATTTAGCGAACGATCATGGCGGTGAGGATAATATTACCGCACTTGTCGTTCAAGTGCATGAGAACTAGTCGCGGAGCAATATTCATATGGCCCTCCCATTAGGTGCAATCCTTGATGGAAAATTTAAAGTTGTGCAGGTCCTTGGCGAAGGAGGCATGGGTACCGTCTATAAGGTAGAACAACTCGGTACTCCTGGCTATTACTATGCTGTCAAAGAGTTGCTGATTAATCCGAACACGACTGAGGAAGAGCGTAAAACGGCAATTGAGCGCTTTACCAAAGAGATTGATCTCCTGCGTAAGCTCAAGCATCCACGCATAGCTGGGTTGGTTTTGCCCTTCCAGGAGCGCGGTAATTACTACTTTGTGATGGAATTTGTGCCTGGCCACAGCTTGGAAAAGATTCTCGAAGATGCCAATAGCTCTTTGCTAGAAGACAAGGTTCTCGCCTGGGGTATGCAGGTGTGCGAGGCATTGAGCTATATTCACGCGCAAACGCCACCGATTATTCTGCGTGACCTCAAGCCTGGGAACATCATGATTACAACAGATGGGGATGTCATGCTGATTGACTTCGGTATTGCACGTCGTTTTGACCCAAATAAGCGCACCAATACCGAGAACTTGGGCACCATCTCGTATGCCTCGCCTGAGCATCTTGGCTCAATTGTCGCACCCGGACAGAAGCGCTCTCCCAAAAATCCTGGTCAACTGGTGCAAACCGATGCTCGCTCTGACATCTATTCGCTAGGCGCAACGCTCTATCACGTGCTCACCAACTATGAGCCAGACCCGATTCAAACACCTGCCACGGGCACAATACTGGCAAAAAATCCGAAACTACGGACAGTCAAAGTGGGAAACAACACCGTTTGTCCAATCGAGCAGGTAATTATCAAGGCCATGCAGCAATTGCCAGCGCAGCGTTTCCAAAATGCTGATGCGATGCGTATGGCGCTACAGCATTGTCTGCCAGCCAGTGCGAGCATAGGTACCGTCGCAGCGACGGTGCAAATTCCTGCAATGTCACCCAGTGCAACGATCTATGTACAAAACACTGTGTCGGCGATGCAGGCCACCAATGTGGTTTGTCCCAAATGTGGCTTCTCAAACCGTCCCGGCGCGAAGTTTTGCAAGCGCGATGGACAACCCTTGGCACAAGGCGCACGTTCTGTTCCACCACAGCAGGTACGAACAGTGCCACCACCACGCGCACCTATCCAAGCTCGTCCTGTGCAACAGCCTATTCGGTCACGACCGGTACAGCAATCTACCCAGGCGCGTCCAGCACAACCCATTCAAGCGCGTCCAGTGGGTTCGGCGGTACAATCGCAGCAGAGCATTCAAGCACGGCCCGTCACGCGAACTGCGCCACCACAGCCGATTCGTGCCCGTCCGATCACTGGGAACGGTACCGCACAGACGACAACAAACGACCCAAACGCAGCCTATCGCCAAGGTTTACAACATCTGCTCAACAAAAAATATGTGGAAGCCATCGCCGCATTTAAGCTAGCTCAAGCCAATGGCTCGTCCTATGACATCCTCTATAATCTTGGGCGTGCATATCGACAATACGGTCAATCCCTCAAAGAGAGCGATAAAAAGCTGTCTAATGAGAACCTGAAACTGGCCGCCGAGAAATTAGAAGAAGCGCGAGGTGTCAAAGTCGATGCGCTTGATGCCTATTTCCAGCTTGGTATGTGCTATCGTGACTTGGCATTGTATCCACTTGCTGTGGATGCCTTTAAAAAGGCTCTCGCGCTGGCTCCGCAAGACCCGGCTATCTATTATCAACTCGGTATATGTGCTATAGAGCAAGGCTACAACCGCGAGGCCGAGGCATATTTTCTTGATGGTTTACGCATCGCGCCCGACCATACCCTGATTCTCGTGGCCCTTGGTCGCCTCTACTCCGACACACGGCGCTACTCCGATGCTGCGGCTGCCCTGCTACAGGCAACGCAACATGACCCCATGCTATGGGAAGCGTGGCTCGAACTGGGGCRCGTCCATATCAAGGAGAAGAAATGGCAACGTGCCCTGAGTGCGCTCGAACAAGCACGGCAACAGCATAGTACTTTCTCCGCCGAGATCTGCATTGCTATGACGACGTGTTACTTGCGTCTGGGCAAAAAAGGCGAGGGGCGCAAACTACTCAATGAAGTCCTACAACGCGAACCTAACAATCAAGAAGCTCTAAAACTCCAAAAACAAATAAACTAGTCAAATGAATAGCATCCTGCCAACGACGCCACGCTTCTAGTGCTTCGCACTCAGGCAGGATGAAAGGAAGTAAGGAGGGCAGGAATGCTCTGTCCCAAATGTCATACACTCAATCGTGAAAATGCTCGCTTCTGCAAAGGGTGCGGTATACACTTTACCGCCGAACAACTCGCAGAAGCACAGGGCGCGATCAATCAGGCCCCCACGACGCAGGAGGGGGCGGTACAAGCTAGTGAGAACGCCTCTGCGCAAGCTCCTGCAAGTGCAAATGCAAATGCAGCTATTGCTGCAGCGCAGCCAATCCAAGCGTCAGAGCCACCTCAAACACCGTCTCCACCTCTTATTCCAGAGGTTGCGGTAGATGAAGATATAGCACACGCACCAACGCAAATCATCTCTCCTCAAGAGATGGCGGCTATGCAAGCCCGCCGTTGGCAACACGAACAAGGACAGAATCAACCATCCAAAGATGTAGAGCAACACGAACAACCCTCGGCGGATGTTGTAGGGGCCAGATTGATCGCGCCCTCTGCACAATATGTGCCGATGGATGGAGTTGCGGAGGGCGCCATACATCTAGCTCCTACAGCAACACCAGAGATACAGGAAGAGCAAGAGCCGACTCCTATGGTTGAGGCTGAAGCAAAGAATGGGGTGGAGGAAGCGACGGGCGCGATCAATCAGGCCCCTACAACACCCCCACCGCCAAACGCCAGTAGCGTAGCGCCTCAACCAGACCCAGCACTGATGGAAACGATCTATACACCACAACCAGCGCAATCTTCTGAGCTTGCGCAGGAGCTGCAACAGCAACCAAATCAAGCAGACCCAGCATTTTTGGAGACGGTCTACACGCCACAGCCTTCTCCTGCGTCGTCAGCGCAACAGCAAGCACAAGACCCAGCAGCGATGGAGACGGTCTATGGAGATATTCCTGCTCCGGCGCATGAGGAGAAGGTGGCGCCAGCACAGCCAGCGTCAGCACAACCCGTGCAGCCAGCGCAACCAGCAGCAGCATTTCCAGTGTTAGCCGTTGGTACTACACTTGCCAAGCGCTACGAGGTGACACAGGTCGTAAGCGAGGGCGAACAAGAGCATGTCTATCAAGTTGCAGACCATCAAGGCTATCAGCGTTGTTGGAATTGTGGCTCCGAGCAAAATACCGAAGGCGCCGAATACTGCATTGATTGTGGAGCAGCCTTGCTGAATATGACCTATACTATGCACGAATATCCAGCGACTGCCAGCAAGAATCAAGAATCGCATGTCTTGCCCGGAACAATCGTCAACACGTTTATGCACGAGGGAAAAACATACCTGATCGAGCAACCACAAGCTACGCAAATCTACTTCCCCAATGGAGTACACTTGCTCTCCGCCTCTGACTCCGACGCAGGGAATGTACGGCGGGGTGAGCCTAACGAAGATAGCACCCTTTTACTGGAATTACAACGCGTCCATGAATCGATCTCTGGTCCCGTTGGCGTCTTCGTTGTCGCGGATGGCATGGGTGGGCATGATAATGGTCAAGGAGCCAGCCGCATGGCTATTAACGTGATAGCCGAGCATGTGGTCAACGAACTGTTGATGAAGCCATTGAGCACCGAAAAAGCTGGACAACCGCGTGAGCCACTCGCCGAGGACGATCTTATTGCAGTCTTCAAGGGTTCTATTGAAGAGGCCAATGGTGCCATTTGCCATGCCAACCAGCAAGCGAAGACCGACATGGGTTCCACCGTTACCGGTTTCATGGTTATCAACGACCACGCATATATTATCAACGTTGGGGACAGTCGTACGTATATGTTACGAGACGGAACATTATATCAACTGACGAACGATCATTCGCTCGTTGGGCAGTTGCTTGCAGGCGGTTTGATCGAGCCAGATGATGTCTATACGCATCCGCAACGCAGCCAGATTTTCCGTAGCCTGGGCGACAAACTGAATACACAGGTGGATGATTTCAAGCAGCAACTCCACCCCGGTGATATTCTACTCAGTTGCTCAGATGGTTTGTGGGAGATGGTACGCAACCCACAAATCACAGACATTCTCAGTAATGCGCCCGACCCACAGACAGCGTGTACACAACTGATAGAAGCGGCAAATACGAACGGTGGCGAAGATAACGTTAGTGCCATCGTCGTGTTTATACGTTAACATATATGATATACTACACTCAGCCGAACGTGAAAGGAGCTGAATATATTATGCCTGGAGAGGTAACACTGGCGCACCAGTTAGGAAAAGAATTCATGCCAGTGACTGGTGGTAGTCAGGTCGCATATGTCTTACTAGACGCGAAGCCAACTGAACTCATGGCACAGGTACGCATGCCATTAAACTTTGCTCTAGTACTCGACCATTCTGGCTCCATGAAGGGGCCAAAACTTACAAACATCAAAGAAGCGGTTAAGATGGTCATCGACCGTCTGGAACCGACCGACTACATTTCAGTCGTCATGTTTGACGACACGGCACAGGTCATCATTCCTTCTATGCCTGCTAACGACAAGATAGGCATGAAGGCTGCCATTGACAAAATTCGTGATGCAGGTGGCACTGCCATGTCTCGTGGTATGGAACTGGGGCTTGGCGAGTTACAGCGCTGGAATATTCCCAACGCGGTGAAACGCATGATTCTGCTGACAGACGGTGTCACCTATGGTGACGCGCAAAAGTGCCGTCGGTTGGCAATGGAAGCCGCAGCAGCTGGCGTCAACATCTACACACTCGGTATTGGTCAGGATTGGGATGAGGGTCTTCTCGACGATGTCGGCCAGACCAGCGGTGGTCCGCCCGCAGAATTCATTAGAAACCCTCTGGATGCAATGAAGCTTTTCGAGCAACAGGTACAAAGTGCTGTTGCTGTTGCCGTTCGTAATGCCACGTTGACACTACGTCTGCCAGCAGGCGTTTCACCGCGGAAAGCGGTGAAAGTGCTACCGCTGATCCGCGACGTTGATGCATCCGCTCTTTCTGACCAACAAGTGGTTATTCCCCTGGGCGACTTGGAGAAAGATAATGCCCAATCGGTCCTGATCGAATTGATGCTTGATCCGCGTCCGGCTGGTCTTTTCCGCATTGCACAGGCCGAACTCACCTATGATGTCCCGATAGCCAATCTGATTGGCGAGAAGATTCGTGATGATATCAAAGTGACATTTACATCCGATGCGGAGCAAGCGGCACAGGTGAATGCACAGGTCATGAACTTTGCGGAAAAAGCCAATGCCAATCGCCTAGTAACACGCGTCCTGGACGAATACAAGCGCACAGGCAAGGCTACTACCCGCTTGGCCCCCAATGTCACACGTGTGCTTGACGAAGAGACACAAGCAGCGCTCGAACAGATCAACCAGGGTCAGCAAATCTCGCAAGATCAGGTGAAATCCATCGGCAACAAGACGCGCAAATTAACACAACGCTTGGACGACATCATACCGTAGGGGCTACCTTCAGGGCGCCCATCTCGGTGATAGTCAATTCATTGGACATAGCCCATGCCAACGACAGAGTTCGTTCAGATCAAGATTGATCGAGTAACATCAAATAGTATGAAGGAAGGATAGATTAGTATGTCAGTAAAGTGTTCTTTGGGTCATGAAAGCCCTGATGGCTCCCTCTATTGTGATGAATGTGGTGAGCCGCTGACTAGTGTAGCGCCAAACCCTGTTGCTGCCGTTGCACCTGCTGTCGCCACTCAGGTCTGCCCAAGTTGTGGCGTTACTAACCCAGCTGGCGAAGCGTTCTGTTCCAGCTGTGGAGCCAATCTGCAAGGCACATCGGCACCCGCTGTAGGGGATGCCGTTGCACCCGCACCAATACCTGTTGATCAGAACTTGGCTCCTGCATCAGCACCAATGGCAACTGCACCTGCTGCTGCACAAGCCCGTCTCATCGTCGAAGCTGACAACCAGGAATTCGATATCAGTGGCAAGGATAATATTACTATTGGACGCGAGGATGCCGTCAGCAACATCTACCCCGATGTGGACCTGACCCCACACGGTGGTGAAGAAGGTGGCGTCTCGCGCATGCACGCTCGTCTCTATGTAGACAACGGCCAATATCTAGTCGAAGACGAGAATAGCACCAACTTCACCTTCGTCAACCGCCAGCGTCTGTCGCCCAAAACGCCCACGCCCGTCCATGATAATGATGAGATTAAGTTGGGCCGGGTGCTGCTAAGGTTTAAGACGTCGTAATACGTCGCTTAATAATGCCTTATAAGCACAAATCTAGGAGCATACACTACATCCTCTTATCTTGGTAAGAGGATGTAGTGTATGCATAAAATTCCACAATATAAGTGCCTTCCGAGGAATTACGGATGAACTCTGGAATAATCTGTGGAGCAGCAGATACTATGTCTAAGATAAACTCAGCTATTTCATTTAGATTACTTACAAAAGAAGCCGGAAGTTCTCACCCCTGTTCCAGAGGTGAGAGCTTCTGGCTTCTTTTGTGAATGAGAACCATATCCCTCATCTAGACCGTGCTTGAACCAGCTCCCTCGGCTGATACACTATATTAGCCGTTTTCTTGGCTGTCACGGCTGGATGTGGATGGCGTTTCGCCTGCGCGGATTTGCGTATGCGGGCTATGAGCAACCCGCCGACCAGGAGGCCACTGCCGATATATAAGCTGGCTGCCCACAGTGTCTTCGTGTCGCTACCGATGGCGATACCGTGTAAGAGGACGAGAACGTAGAGTAGAAACGTCAGGTAGTGAAAGCTGCGCCACCACTTATATCCGAGCTTGGGGCGTAGCCATGTGCTGATGCCAATGGCAATACCCAGGTACAATGCAACGATGCCCAGTGCCATCCAGAAGGTGTGGTATGTGGATACGAAGGGAATAAACACGTCACGCCAACCGAATTTAGTAAAGGGGTCAATCCAGATAGCTAGTACGTGGATAGTTGTAAAAATGAGACCGAGCAAGGCAAGAAAATTGTGCAACTCGCTATTGATGATGCGCGGCCACCAGCGGGCCGACTGCCAGTGTATTGAGAGGGATAGCCCCACAGCGACAGAGAGTGTCATAAGAATGAAAGCGGTAATGCCGCCTGTCCGTGCTATATCCCACGTTACTGCATCCCATAAAGTCGTACTCATTGTTCGTCCTCCAATGTTTGCATGAGTGTCACAGGCCACGCACCTGCACTGGTCCAGTGCCCATCTATATGGACTAATAAACCTGACAGGCCATGATCCTGAAGAAAATCTTTGCCTCGTTTTGATCCTAATAAAAACGCTACTTTGGCGGCTACCTCGGCATGCTCACAACTGTCTGCTGCTACAGTGACCGACCAGAGGCCGCTCCGCGCCGACTCCCCTGAGCGAGGATCGACGAGGTGATGGCGGGTGAAGTTGCCCTGCTGCCAGTGACGCTTGGCTACACCAGAGGTTGCCAGAGCGCCGTACTGAAATGGAATGCTCCATGATATATCTTTGCCCGCAATCGCTAGCGGCCAACTCTCATAGCCATCTGGAAGTCCCATCGTCGCGAGGTCTCCACCGGCATTGGCCAGTGCTGCCGGGACTCCTAACAAGCGTAACTGTGTGAGCGCTTCATCCGCTGCCATGCCCTTAGCAATGCCGCCAAACTCTAGAGCAACACCTTTTGGCAAGGTGATGGTTCTCTTCCGATGATTCAGGTATACTTCGCGCCAACCACCGCCGGGGCGAGATGGCTGTGCGGAGGCTGGTGCAAATGCTGGTACCTCGTCAAAGGTACGATCATAGCCGATGTGCATAAGTTGGTGAGGAGTGTTGGATCAAAGAGGCCCTCGGTCTCCTGAGCAGCAGTCAGTGCTGCTTGTGTGACACGGAAGAGCAGGTCACTGACTTTCACTGGAGTTCCAGCTTGCTGATTGAGGCGCGAAAGCTCACTCTCCGGTAAGAAACGGCTCAATGTTTGTTCCCACTGGGTGAATAACTGGCGCGTTGCCTCGGTCCCAACCTTGAGAAATGTGTTGGGGAGTAGGAGGGAGACGGTCGTGCCCATCGCACGAAACTCCGCACGCGCCATGCCAACAGGTGCAGCGAACTGTTTAGGAGGCACTAGACCCGGATACAGGTGTGCTCGTGGAACTGCTTGTTCCGAAACCATATCCCCCTCCTTGTTTTGATGAACTCGTTGCTGCTGAACTACTCGCTGCTGTCGTCTTACTGCTCGTTGGAGTTGGAGTTGTTGTTGTTGTTGTTGCTATTTGGCTTGTCGCCTGTTTAGTGGTCGTCTGTGCTGCCGTTATACTTGTATGGCTGAGAATAAGCCCACCGAGTGAGCCGAAGCAGAGGATTGAGGCAACCACAAGCCCACGCTTCAATTCTTGTACCAGCGCCAAAGCCTTTGCCTTGGGCATGGGTGGCTGTTTGGGTCGCACTGACACTGGTTTCTGTATCCGTGGTGCTTGCATTATCTCATCCTCACCACGTCCATGTATAGAATTCATGACTACTATCCTTTATGTTTATGCTAGTATGCTCAGATTTGTTTTCTGATTCCTGTAAGAGAGGTTTCTCTCTTGACACTCATAATGGTAGCATTGGTTCATTGAAAGAGTATTGGAGGGGGATGAGAGATTTCCAATAATGCCTCTCTCCGGGGCATGATGTCGTAATAGTCTGCCAATGTTCAATCGATGGGTTGCGTCGTAGGGGCCCCATTCATGGCGCCCGTCGTCCACATGGTCAACGTCGCCAACATGCTGCACCGCTACGACGGGCGCCATGAATGGGCCCCTACAACAGGTTTCGTCCTTATGGCTGAAGGTGCGTGAAAAGACGGTGCTCGCCTTTGGGATACAGTGTCCATACAAGATCTGCAGTCGTAATAATGGTAATCACGAGTACAGCGAATGCCACATACGCAAGGCTGACGATTTGTGTGTTCAAGAGGTATGGTGTATAGCTGAGTAGTGAGCAGAGTTGTGTGATCACGGCTATATAAAAGTAGCGTGGGAAGTAAAAGGCATAGACGATAGAGAGAACATCTGCAAGGTAAAAGTAGCGCTCATGCATTTCTGGTAACAAAAATGGAATTGCCAATGCGAATACAAGGGCGACTTTAAGCAGAACATCAGCTGTAAGGTGCTTCTTACTTGCTACTAGCAAAGTGCCAACAAAGGTAATGAATGCTCCGGCTAGGAGAATGCCGACCCATTTCCAGGAAGCAGGCGCATTAGCCGGGAGCCATTGGTAGAAAGAAGGTGCATTCAACGTCAATGACGAGGATGAAGAGCTGCTTCCACCAAATCTTCTCCCATTAGATTGTCCCGTGCTTCCACCGTTAAACTGCCTTGGCGGATTGCCATTGAATTGTCCTGGTGGGTTGCCATTAAATTGCCGTGGTGCTCCATTATTGATGCGTCCTGCTCCTCCGCCGTTGAACTGGCCTACTCCTCCAGTAGAGACTTGTCCCACATAGATGGTGAGCAAACTTTGTGCATCTCGACCGGCAATATACGCTGGCATCAGCATGAGTAGGAAGATCAGCGGAATCAGGGCGAGGTATTTCAGGGACAGTTTTCTTTTCAATAGTACTATGAGTAGAACGGGTAAAAAGAAAATTGCTTGCAATTTGAACGAGAGCGCTACGGCAAAAAACACACATGCCCATGCAGGTCGTTCCTTGAGCAAAAAGTAGAGACTACCCAAGCAAAAGGCGGTATAGATGGCGTCACATTGTCCCCACGCGCCACTATTGATGAAGATAGTGGGCGCGAAGACGATGACCAACGCGCCTGCAATAGCTGCATACGAATGTTTGTACTTCAGGCTGATAATGAGATAGGTGAATAGGCCAAGTACGCCATCGAACACGATTGAGAGCGTTTTGATCGCAAGCAGTTTCGGGATGGGTAGATAGGTTAGCAAGGTGAGGAGATAGAGGTAGGGAACATTATAGTTCAGGACTTTCGCTTGAGAGCAAAAGATAGTAAGATAGAAGCATGATAACCAAGCAACAATACGTGGAATACTTGATCAGCACACCTATCAATTACACCTGCACAAATCTAGCCGAGCACTTAGAGGGGATCAGCCACGATACGATAACGGACTACTTGAGTGAAGCGCGACTGACCGCTCGGCATGTGTGGGAGATGGTCGAGGGATTGATGCACGATAGTCCGAAGGCGTTTCTCATCGTCGATGATAGCGTGCACGACAAACGGTACTCGCGGAAAATCGAGATGGTGAAACGCCAGGATAGTGGGACGGAACATGGCCTAGTGCGAGGCATCGGCGTGGTCAATTTGGTGCATACGACTGGACAACCAGGTGATTTCTCCCCCATTGATTATCGCATCTATGCGCCCGAGATGGATGGCAAGACCAAAAATGAGCACTTCCGCGAGATGTACCTGCGTGCGCTGGCAGACAAAGGCATCCAAGCGCAACGCATTCTGTTTGATTCGTGGTACGCCGCAGCGGACAATCTCAAGCTCATCCATCGATCACATCGCTTCTTTTACACGACGCTCAAGGAGAACCGGATGGTGAGCCTGAGCAAAGAAACTGGCTACGTGCATTTACAGGAGATCGAGTGGAGCGATGAGCGTCTGCACACAGGGATTCCTGTTCGTTTGAAAGAAGTGCCGTTTCCCGTGCGATTATTCAAGCTGGTTGCCACAGACGGCAGCATTGACTGGCTCATCACCAATGAGCTCGATGACACTGTGACCGCGCAGGTCGCTCACGAGGCGAACGACGTGCGTTGGCAGGTGGAAGAATTGCATCGTGGATTCAAGCAACTCACCGGTAGTGAGAAGTGTCAGTGTCGCAAAGCCCGTTCCCAACGCAATCATCTGGCGTGCTGTTATCATGCCTGGCTCTCACTCAAGCTCTCGGCTCTACGGATGGGGCAAACCCTGTATCAAGTACGTACCTCCCTCTTCTCTGCCTACTTACGTGCTGAATTGCTTCAACCGACTATTCGAGCGTGTTAAGCAAAAGCCCTGACGAGAGAGTCCGTTTGCAGAACGGTGGATGAGACGATGCTACCGTTGTTTCTTGCCTATGGTCTGATCTGATACTCTTATTGCTTGTAGTTGAACGACTCTTACGTCGTGGACAGATCTCGAAAACGCCGAAGACCCAGCCGCAGGATCGAGGAAGTACCCCCGTTGATCGGGAGCAGTTTTGGATGGGGTATACTGGTCCTTGTGAGAACTGCATTTCTTCATGGGCAAATAATTAACGTAAGCGAAAGTCCTGTAGTTAGAAAAGTTGTATTTCAGGGCAGCAAAGCCACCATGGGTTTGAATGAAGTCATACCATTGGCTTACAAACACAGTATAGTCGCTGGTCTCCACGTGATAGAGTGATATACGCAATACAAGCGCGAACAAGAACAGCATGCCAATCGCGCACCCTGCAAGTATGTGTAATGTAGGCGTGAAGTGCCTCTTTGTTATAAACATATGTATCTTATGCTCCTTGGGCGCCATGAATGTAGCCCCTACGACATATCCCATCGATTGAACATTGTTCAGAGCACCACCGTATTACCCTTATTTTGATGCTGTGTACATGTACAGTGTTCCGCTCCTACCAAAACCGGAATCGGTTGTGGTTGAGGTTGATTGCCATTGGCTGGTCGGGACAACAGTGCTGTGCTGCTGAATCCAGGTGGTTAGCGAGCTTTGACCACCACAGGGTCCTCCATTGCCGCCGATCAAGAAGAAGCGTATTGTGCCATTGGTGGCCAGTTTTGCAAGCTGACTGGTGGTTAGAATGGGATCACTGCCGGAGAAACCGCCCAATGCCATCACAGGCTTATTGGTTGATAGGATGATAGAGTCTGCCTCGTTTGAGCTAAGCGTGGCAACGAGGTATTTCGCGTTCCCTTGGTGCGCTTCCAGGTAGCGAATCAGGGCTGTGTTGGTGTTGATCTGCCCACCTGGGCCACCACTGCCACCGAATTGCTGGGTTGGACCTGCGATGGACAGATCGGCTGCGATGTTCTCCACTACTGGAATGGTTGACCAGACGGTGGGTGTAAGCAGCAAGGCCATGACGCCGAGGCAGAGCACCGGTATAAGAGTACGTGCGTCGAACTTGAGACGTGGGAACAAACGAGCAATGAACAGTGTCAACGCTGCGAGTACACACGGAATAGCGATGAGCGGTATCAACCATGTTCCCCAGGAAGTGTTGCTCATAATGATGTGTATTTGCTCAAGAGCGGTCAACAGCAGCGCTACTGGCAGCAGCCAACCGCGCCAGCCAGAACGTCGGTAATCTTGCCACATCACAACGACACCGATACCGAAAAGGGCGCAGATGATGGCCGGGGCGAGTGTTGACAGGTAATATTGGTGGAAGAAGCTCGCAGCACTAAAGAAGACAGCCATCGTGAGCAGCCAGACGCCCCACACGATGAGCGATTGTTGCTGACGATCCTCGCGGAAGTTGGGGCGACGCTGCCAAGCTATGGCGAGCATACCCAGAATTGCTAGCGGCAAGAGCCACACAATCTGGCCACCTAACGGTTCATTGAAGAGTCGTAGGATACCTGGATTGCCCGTATTGAACATGCTAGTGCTATTGCCTCCACCAGGACCACCACTGAATCCTTGTGGTAGTTGACCGCCATTGCCTGGGCGTGGGAAGTTGCTGGGAGGTGTGCCCGTGTTTGTACCATTCGAGGTGGGAGGTTGCCCCGAAACACCACTGTTACTTCTGCCATTTGTACCCCTAAAGCCGAATGAGCCGAGGAGACGTTGGATGCCGTTGTAGCCAATTGCTAAACTGATCTCCGAATTGTTCTGACTGGACCCAACATATGGGCGTTGTGATGCTGGTGTGAGGTCTACTGCGACTGCCCATGATAATGAGATGGTGAGCATAACAACTGCTGCCACCAGGAGTTGCGCGATACGCATTTTGAGACTTCTGGCGCGGCTAGCAGGTAAACCAGCGCATAGGCAGGTACAACCAAGTATGCTTCGAGCATTTTGATGTTAAAACCGAGGCCGACGAGTGCGGCAGTGAGCATCAGCCAGCGCCATTTGCCTGTCTCGGCAGCTCGCATCACGGTCCATGTGCCCAATAACATCGTCAACACAGGTGTGACACAATTTATGCCCTTGCCAGATGGAACATATGATATACTACAACTCTTCATACTGGGCAGTATGATAACTACTGCGAGATTGGCTGTGACCATTGCTTGGGAGCAGCCTTTTTCGTGTCATCTTGAAATAACCTGTGCTATAATGGTTACTCTATGCTTGGACTATCCTTCCAAAACACCCCCTGTGACCATACCTGTTTATCCAAGCCAGGAGAGCGAGCTGTCTTTACCCCAGGTGACTTTATCCTCGTTCGAGG
>JRHI01001044.1_pt1 | contig 25955 bp, 20 predicted proteins | sample 215371 | NCBI WGS metagenome assembly JRHI01 (sample SAMN02929681, study PRJNA255918) | sediment metagenome | biome: cave system; feature: Ice Cave; material: Sediment; isolation source: sediment from deep within a dark volcanic ice cave with no known source of... ...
TAGCGGCAGCGGCAGGCGGCTGTTGATGGAGCCCAGCGTGACGATGGCGCCGCGCTTCCTCGTAATCATCTGGCGCCCGAAAGCGCGGCACGCGTGGATGGTGCCGTTGTAGTTCACCTGCCACATGCGGTCGTGCGCGGCCATATCCATGTCCATGATGGCCTCGCTGTTGGGGATGAGGCCGGCCGAGGTGACCAGGATGTCGGCGGGGCCGAGGTCTTTCTCGAGCTGCCCGGCCGCGACATCCACCGCCTCGGCGTCCGACACATCGCAGGCGTAGAAGCGCCCCGAGAGCGACTTGGCGACGGCCTCGCCGCCGGTCCGATTCACGTCGAGGATCGCCACCGCGCAGCCGTCGGTCGCCAGGCGCCGTGCCGTGGCCTCGCCGATCCCGCTCGATCCGCCCGTGATCACCGCAACACGCTTCGCCGCCATGGCATTCCTCCGTCATCTCGATTTTTGCTTTCCTCACAAGACAGTCGGGCAGCGTGGGCGGCAGATCAAGGGCTGCTTGCAGATGTCGCCGTAGCCACCACCCCAGTCCTGAGCCTGTCGAAGGACGGGCCACGCGCACCAGCCGTGCTTCGACAAGCTCGCACGCGGTTGGAGATCGGAGTGGATCGATATTCATAGTCATCCTTGCAAGATGGGCCACACCGCATGACACTGCGGCCACGCTCGCCCGCGACCCTGGGAGGAAGACATGAAGAAGCCCGCGCCGGAACCCACCACCATCCGCGCCGAGGACATCGACCCGCGCTACAACTGGGCGCGCGCGCTGCCGGCGCTCGGCACCATGGCCGTGGACTTCGAGGAGCGCGTCGACTACCGCCGCCTGCACCGCTACCGGCTGGCGCGGGCCCGGCAGGCGCTGGAGAAGTCCGACCTCGGCGCGCTGCTGGTGATGGACGTCAACAACATCCGCTATCTCACCTCCACCAAGATCGGCGAGTGGGAGCGCGACAAGATCTGCCGCTGGGCCTTGCTCACGCGCGGCAGCGCCGATCCGATCCTGTGGGACTTCGGTTCAGCGGCTGTGCATCACCGGCTCTATGCGCCGTGGCTCAAGCCGGAGAACTGCAAGGCGGGCCTGCTCGGCCTGCGCGGCACGGTCAACCCCGCCTTCGGCCTGATGGAGCGGCATGCCAAGGAGATCGCGGCGCTGATCCGGGATGCGGGCGTCGGCAAAATGCCGGTTGGCATCGACATCATCGAGCCGCCGATGCTGTTCGAGCTGGAGAAGGCGGGGCTCAAGGTCGCCGACGGCCAGCAGACCATGCTGGAGGCGCGCGAGATCAAGAGCATCGACGAGATCGCGCTGCTGAACCGCGCCGCGGCCATGGTCGACGGCGCCTATCACCTGGTGCACGAGCAGCTCAAGCCCGGCGTGCGCGAGAACGACATCGTGGCGATGGTGAACGAGTTCCTCTACCGCCACGGCTCCGACGACGTGGAGGCCGTCAACGCCATCTCGGGCGAGCGCTGCAACCCGCACCCGCACAACTTCACCGACCGCATGCTGCGCCCCGGTGACCAGGCCTTCTTCGACATCCTGCAGTCGTTCATGGGCTACCGCACCTGCTACTACCGCACCTTCAACGTCGGCCGCGCCACGCCGGTGCAGCACGACGCCTACAAGAAGGCGCGCGAGTGGCTCGATCTCGCCATCGACCTGATCAAGCCGGGCGTCACCACCGACCGGGTGTGCAGCGTGTGGCCGAGGGCGGACGAGTTCGGCTTCCCCGACGAGATGAGCGCGTTCGGCCTGCAGTTCGGCCACGGCATCGGCTGCGCCATCCACGAGCGCCCGATCATCTCACGCGTCGTCTCGCTCGACCACCCCACCGAGATCAAGGAGGGCATGGTGTTCGCGCTCGAGACCTACTGCCCCGCCAAGGACGGCTTCTCCGCCGCCCGCATCGAGGAGGAAGTCGTCGTCACCGACAAGGGCTGCCGCGTCATCACCCTGTTCCCGGCCGAGGAGCTCCCGATCGCGAACAGGTATTGAGGTGGGTGTCAGACGCTCTGGGTCTGACACCATTGCGCCAAGGCTGGTGGAGTATTCCTTCACGCTGCGGGTGCGCTTTTCGACCTGCGCTCGCCACCGGGAAACCGGCTGGAGGCTCTTATCGGGGATCGAAAGGGACAGCATTCGATCCGCATCAACGCCCAATGGCGGATCTGTTTCGTTTGGCGCGATGGCGGCGCAGAGAATGTCGAGATCGTGGACTATCATTGAAGAGGCAAGGGGAATGACCAAATTGGCCAAGAAGCTTGAGCCCATTTTCCCCGGTGAAATCCTGGCGGAGGAGTTCATGGCTCCGCACGGGCTGAGCCAGAATCGGCTGGCGCGGGACATCGATGTCAATCCGGCGCGCGTCAACGACATCGTGCATGGCCGCTCGGCGATCACGGCGGGAATCGCGCTGCGGCTGGCCAAGTATTTCGGCACGACGCCGCAGCTGTGGCTCAATCTGCAATCGGACTACGACCTGCGCCGCGCACGCGCCGGCGATTGGCCGAAGATCGAGCCGCGCGTTCGCGTCCTGACGGCAAAGTAGTCCGGCTCCGCTGTCATCCCGGGCTTTATGCCCGGGATCCAGCCAGCGACACGCTCCTGACATCGCGGTTGGACGATGACTTGACCCGCAGGCATCCGCTCCACGCTGAATCCCGGGGACAAGCCCCGGGATGACAACCGTGCGGGGTGGCGCTACTCCAATCCCGTCGGCACGGGCTGGTTCTCGCTTTCGACTTTCATGCCCGCCGCCAGCGCCATGGTCTCGAGCAGCGCGGCGAAATCGCCGGCCAGGTATTTCTCCGGGTCGGCTTTGAGCGTGGCCGCGCCGAAGTGGCTCTGCAGCACTTCTCTGGCGGCGGCCGTCACCGGCATCGGCACGTCCTGCTCGCGCCCGAGCTCGAGGCCCAGGTCCATGTCCTTGCGCAGCAGCTCCGGCGTGAAGGTGGTGGTCCAGTCGAGGTTGACGAGCGCCGGCGACTTGTAGCGCGTGAACATCGAGCCCATGACGCCGTTGTTGAGGAACGCCAGGAAGGCGTGGCGCGGCACGCCCATCTTGTTGCAGAGCAGCGTGATCTCGATCAGGTTCTCGATGACGACGCCCAGCATGACATTGTGGGCGATCTTGCACACGCGCGCCAGCTCGCCCTCGCCGACGTAGGAGACGCCGCGCGGCGCGAACGCCCTGATCAGCGGTTCGACTTGGGCAAAGGCGGCCTTGGGCCCCGAAGCGACGCAGGAGAGCTTGCGCGCCAGGATCACCTTGGCGTTGCCGCTCACGGGCGCCGCTATGTACTGGGCGCCCGCCGCGGTAAGCCGCTTGCGCACCGCGGCCGATTCCTCGACGCCGATGGTGGAGCAGTCGACGAAGACGGCCGGCAGCTTGCCCTTGCCGGAGGTCACGCCGCTCGCGCCGAAGTAGACCTCGTCGAGGTCCTTGCCGGTCGAGACGATCGAGAACACGATGTCGAGGCCGGAGAGGTCCGCTGCGCTCTTCACCAACTTGGCACCGAGCTTCGCAAGCGGCTCCGCCTTGGCGGTCGTGCGGTTCCAGACGGTGACGTCGTTGCCCGCCTTCACCAGGAGCTCGGCCATGGGCAACCCCATGCGGCCTGCGCCAATCCAACCTATGCGTGGCGCGTTTCCAGCCATGCTCGCTCTCCCTTATGCGCACCTCGGATTCAAGACACTAGGCCCGCACGAGGCCGATGCTGTCAACGCGGGGAGGCCGCGTGTCGGCCGCGTCAGATGGTCTGGGCATCAGCGTGTGCCTCTTCGCCCCATCGGGATCGCTGATTGACACCGGCCCCGATCGGTTACGACATTGGGCCATTGTCCCGAAGGGACGGTGAAAGGCGCGAGGAGACGGCCCCATGGATCTGGAACTCAAAGGCAAGACCGCGATCGTTACCGGCGGCAACCGCGGCATCGGCAAGGCGATCGCCAAGGAGCTGGCCCGCGAAGGGGTGAATGTCGCCATCGTCGCGCGCGACAAGGCCGTGCTCAAGGCGGCCGCCAAGGAGATCTCGGGCAACACCGGCGTGAAGGTCCTCAATCTGAGCGCCGACACCGGCGACGACGGCGCGGTGAAGAAGATGGTGGCGGACGTGGCCTCGGCCTTCGGCCGCATCGACATTCTCGTCAATTGCGCCGCGCAGGCGGGCGGACAGGGCAAGCCGCCCTCGCTGACCGAGATCACCAACGAGCACTTCTGGGCCGACATGAACGTGAAGGTGCTGGGCTACCTGCGCACCGCGCGCGAGGTGGCGCCGCACATGATCAAGCAGAAATCGGGCCGCATCATCAACGTCTCCGGCCTGGCGGCGCGCCAGACCGGCACCATCATCGGCTCCATGCGCAACGTGTCGGTCGCCGCACTGACCAAGAACCTGGCCGACGAGCTGGGCCCGCACGGCATCTCCGCCGTTTGCGTGCATCCGGGCCTCACGCGCACCGAGAAGACGCCGGGCGTGCTGGCGGCGCAGGCCAAGGCGCAAGGCGTGTCGGAGGCGGAGATCGAGAAGCGCATGGCCGGGCGCAACCTGGCGCGGAAGATCATCACCGCCGAGGAGGTCGCCTACGTGGTCGCCTTCATCGCCTCGCCCAAGGCCGTCGCGCTCAACGGCGACGTCATCGCCGCGGGTGGCGGCGCACCGGGGGTGATCCACTATTGAAGCGGCGCGGAGCGGGCGTCACGGCTCGAGCGGCCGCGCCGCCCAGTGCTCGGCGCGGCGACCGCTGGCTTCCCCGATGCGGGCCAGCTTCTCCTGCTCGGCATAGCGCACGAGATCGCGTTTGATGCGGGCGACGAGGCCCGGTCCCTCGAACACGAGCCCGGTGTAGAGCTGCAGCAGCGTGGCGCCGGCCTCGATCTTGGCGACGGCCGCAGCGCCGGAGTCGATGCCGCCGATGCCGATCAGCGGAATTCGCCCCTGCGTCAGCCGGTAGAGGCGCGCCAGCATGACGGTGGAGCGGTGGAACAACGGGCGCCCCGAGAGCCCGCCTGCCTGCTTGCCCAGAGCGGGATCGCTCAGGCCGGGTCGGCCGAGCGTGGTATTGCCGATGGCGATGCCGTCGACGCTTCGGTCCACCAGCACACCGACGACCGGCCCCAAATCGGCCTCGGCAAGATCGGGAGCGAGCTTCACCACGATTGGGCGTCTCGGCTTGCCGGCCGCCATCATTTCTTCCCGCGCCGCCAGCACGCGCGCCAGCAGCTCATCGAGGGCTGCCGGCGCCTGCAGGTCGCGGAGGCCCGGCGTATTGGGCGAGGAGACGTTGACGGTGAAGTAGCCCGCGACGTCGTAGAAGCGTTGGATACCCTCGACGTAGTCGGCCGCGCGATCGGGCGCATCCTTGTTGGCCCCGACATTGATGCCGACGACGCCACGGGGCGGCCGGGCCTCGAGCCGGGCCAATGCCGCGGCGTGACCGCCGCTGTTGAAGCCGAGCCGATTGATGATCGCGCCGTCCTTGCCGATCCGGAAGACGCGCGGGCGCGGGTTGCCCTGCTGTGGCCGCGGCGTGACGGTCCCGATCTCGGCGAAGCCGAGCCCCATGGCGAGCACGGCCCTCACCACGCGCGCGTCCTTGTCGAAGCCGGCGGCGATGCCGAGTGGATTGGGGAACGTCAGGCCCCACACGTTCGCCGCCAGCCGGCCGTCGTCCGACGCAGAGCTGCGCGGATAGATGCCGACCTCCATGGACCGCAGCGTCAGCTCGTGCGCCTGCTCCGGATCGAGAGCATTGAGCAGGGGCCGGGCAAGTGCGAAGACCGCTTCAAGCATCGAGTTGGCTTTTTTGCATCACCTGTGAGATGGCCGACAGTGCGCAGTGAGCCAACCGCGCGGGGCTCGGCTGCGGCGGAGCACAAACGATAGCCGCAGGCAAGCACGATGTTTTTATTGCGCACACAAAAAAAGTCCGCTCTGAATCGCCGGCGATCCCCAACGAAGAGCGTCGCTCATGTTCACCGCGCAGATCGTGCACATCATCGAGCTGTTTGCCAATCTGATCGAAGCCCCAACCTACCAGCGCTCGTATGCGTGGACGTCGAAAGAGGCCGGTCAGCTGCTGGACGACATCAGTCTGGCGCTCGACGAGGCCGATGCAGATGGCGACTACTTCCTCGGCACCATGCTGTTCATCGACCGCGACGGCTCGGGGGCCAGCCCGTCCCGCCTGTCCTGGCGGGCGCGGCCGAGTCGAACGCTCGAGGTCATCGACGGCTTTCAGCGGCTGACCACGCTCACCATTCTCCTCTGCGCCCTGCGCGATATCGACAGCGGCGCGGATCGGCCCGCAAATATGCGGTTGCTTGGAGCGATCCGGGTCGCGCAAGCAGCCAATGCACGGCCCCGCCTGAAGCTCATGGAGACTGAGGACAAGTTCTTTCTCGACCACGTGCGCGCGTCCGGCGCCACCGGCGTGTCGGCAAGCACCAATGGCCTTTCACCGGCGGAAGAGCGGATCTTGGAGGTGCGGGACCATATCCTGACCGTGCTCGGCGCCCTCGACGCGGCCGAGCGCCGTCGGCTTGCGGACTTCTTGCTCGATCGATGCTGCGTAGTGCTCGTTGCCACGACCGGCATCGATCGCGCCCATCGCATGTTCACAGTGCTGAACACGACGGGAAAGGAATTGGCACGCAACGATATTCTCAAGGCGTATCTGCTCGGCAGCGTTCGTTCGCCGGCCGATGCGCGGTGCCTGGCCATCTGGACGGAGGCGGAAACGCGCCTGGGCAAAGAGTTCGAAAGCCTGTTCAGCCACATTCGGGCCATGCATGGGCGACCCGGCAGTCAGGTGATCTCCGGCGTGATCGAGATCGCAAAGGGCCGCGGTGCGCAAGCGTTCATCGAGGAGGTGCTGCAGCCGGCGGCGCGCATCATGGACGACATCCACAACGCGCGGCATGACGGGACTGCGCATTCGGCTGCGATCAGCCAGTATCTGCGCTATCTCGGCTGGCATTCGTTTGCGGACTGGAAGCCGGTGGCGCTGGCGTGGTGGATGAAATACGGCAAGGACGCGGAAGGGCTGAAGCGGTTCCTGGCCAAGCTCGATCGTCTGGCCTTCGGCATTCGCATATTGGGCATTGGCGGCTCGAAACGCGCGCGGCGCTTCGGAGCCGTGGCCGATGCCATCGGAGCCGGACGCGACGTGATGGGCAGCGACAGCCCGCTGCTGTTGACGCGTCAGGAGCTGCGGACCATCCAGCACCACCTGCGCGACATGCACGGGCGTCATGCAACGACGGCCAAGCACCTACTGCAGCACCTGACCGATGCGAAGGCGGGCAAGCCCCAGTCCCTGTCGCTGCCGGGCAATATGACGGTCGAGCACGTGCTGCCCAAGAAGTTCGGCGCCAAGAGTGAATGGCGCAGGTGGCATCCGGAGCCAACGGATCGCGAGCTGTGCACGGACTCGTTGGGCAACCTCGTGCTCGTGACCAAGGACCAGAACGACAAGGCGGGCAATCACGAGCTCGCCCATAAGCTCGAGATCTACTTCAATACTCGTGGCGCGCCGGTCGTGGCCATCAACGAGGACTTGCGCGGGCGGACGGAGTGGAAGGCGCCCGATATCAGGGCGCGGGAAGCCGAGCTGTTCCAGCTGATCGAAGGGGTCTGGCAGTTCGGCATGATGCCGTCGAGGGCACAAGCTGCCGAATGAGAGTTGGCGCGCCGCTGGTTGCGGACGCTGTAGTTCTCGCCAGCCCCTGTCGCAGACAGAATCTAAGCCGCCTTCTTTTTTCGCGTCGAGGCAGGCTTGATGGGCGCGGCGGGTAGCGCCGTGCCGATCATGCTGTCGCGCGTCACGAGCGCGGCGAGCTGCTCCTCGCTCCAGTCCCGCGTGCCCTTGGGGCGCATCGGCAGCACGATGTAGCGCAGGTCGGCCGTGGAATCGTGCACGCGCACCTCTACGCCCTTCGGCAACTCGACGCCGAACTCGGCCAGCACGCCGCGCGGATCGACGACGGTGCGCGAGCGGTACGCCAGGCTCTTGTACCAGGCCGGCGGTACGCCGAGCAGCATCTTGGGGTAGCACGAGCACAGCGTGCAGACGATGACGTTGTGCACCTTCGCGGTGTTCTCCACGGTGCGGAACTCGGCGAGCGTGCCGATGTCGATGCCGAGCTCGGCCAGTGCCGCGCGCGTGTCCTTGAGAACGCGCCGCTTGAAGGCGGGGTCGGCCCAGGCGCGGGCGACCACCTTGGCGCCCAGCGCCGGCGATCGGCTGTCCATGAGATCGACCTGGGCGGCAATCTCCTGGCCGGTCAGCACGCCCTTCTCGATCAGCAGGGAGCGGATGGCCTCCTCCAGCACCTCGTAGGCGCCGACGGGACCTGCGTCGTGATCTTTCTGGGGCGGCGCGTGCGCATGCGCGTGGCCATGCCCGTGATCGTCATCGTCATGATCGTCGTGGTCGTGGTCATGCATGGGTGCTTGCACTCCTCACGTGATGGGCTCGAGCCAGTGCTCGTAGATGTCGGCCTCGAGATGGTCGCCGGCAGGCCCCGCATAACGGCCCCAGAGGTCCCCTTGCGCGAACCGAACCTTGTAGAGAACCAGGGCCGGCAGCCCCGGCTTGTGATAGGCGAGCTGCTCGGGATTGCGAAACCGGCCGTACACGGCCGCCACCACGCCCGACTTTCCGCGCAGATACCAGGGCGTGCGGCAGTGGCCGAGCACCGGCCGCTTGGCGACGCGCACCGGGTCGCCCGGAGCGAAGGCGCCCGAAAGCGCAGCTGGCTTGCGCACTTGCGGCCGCTTGCTCACCACGGCACCGTTTCCTTCGCGGCCTTGCGGCCGGCCTTCTCGTGCTTCGCGCGCACCTCGGCCATCTTGGCCTCGATCTCCTCGCGCGTCAGGACATCCTGCTCGACGAGAAGGTTGCGGACGGAGCGGAGCCATTTCTCGTAGTAGGTGGTGCGGTCGTATTCCTGCTCGCCGTAGCTCTCGATCATGCGTCGATGCGCGTCGACGGAGAGGACGCGCCGCTTGTTGTCCCTGAGCAGGATCAGCATGGCGTCTGTGCGCTTCTCCCAGAGCGCCAGGTCGTGCTCGGAGCGGTCGATCGGTCCGAACTCGAGCCCACCGACATCGTGCACGGCGCGGCCCTTGGCCCCCTGCCGCAGCATGTTCTTTCGCTCAGGCTCGCTCATCTGCTGGTTACCCTCGGCTCCAATTCTCCCCATGATGCCTCCGGTCCCGGGCGAATGCCAAGGCCCGAACTGGATTGCCCGCCCGGCACCTGCACATCACCGTCGTCGTTCTGGCTCTGTGCTCTGCCGCCGCGCTCGGCGTGGCGCTGGAGCAGGATCGCTTCAGATTGAATCGCCTGCTCCCAAATGCAACGTGGGGCTGAAGCGTGAATCCTGCTCTACTTATTGAGTTTTAGAGCGAGATTCACGTTCCTGGATGGAAGCCCCAATGCTTCCATCAGGAACGATCTCTCTCTAGTCACCAATAGCAAAGGGGCCGCTCTGAAGCGGCCCCCGTGAGATCAGCGGCGCTGTGCCGGAAAGGCGGCTCTTGTCGGCCGCCCCTAGATACGCTCGTTCAGCCCTCGTAGGAGGCTGCTCCAACGAATGCGTGATCGAGCTTCAGCGGCCTCGCCGTCTGCAAGATCCCACTAGACATTGGATCACCTCCTTCCCGTTTGTTGCGATTCGCGCTCAATGTAATCGCACTCGTGCCCTTTGAAAAGGGGGTCGATTGGCCGGGCAGCCCGGTGCCCCACCCACTGTCTTCGTCCTGAGCCCTGTCGAAGGACGGCCGCGAATGCCAACCATGGTTCGACAAGCTCACCAAGGGGGTTGGGGAGTTACCGCCGGTTGGAGGCGATCGCGCGCCGGGACGGCCCTCGGCGCCGCGACACGGAGCGCGAAACGCCGTTGCAGCTACAGCATCGGCCTCGGGCTATGCTCGATGCAACCCGCACCGGCATGACGCGAAGATCGAGGAGGATACCCCATGGCCGCTGAGCCCCAAGGCAGCAAAGACGCAACGCCCCCCACCTGCGCGCACAACCGCTCCTTCCTCGACGCACTGCCGTTCGGCGATCGGACGGACTTCGAGGACGCCGCGCGCGGCTTCATCGGCACGCTGCCCAAGGTCGAGTTCCGCAACGCGGAGGGGCGGGTCATATTCAGCCTCGAGGACTATGCCTTCCTCGCCCACGAACAGGCGCCCGACACCGTCAACCCAAGCCTGTGGCGGCAGGCCCGGCTCAACATGAATAACGGCCTGTTCCAGGTCAGCGACCGCATCTACCAGGTGCGCGGTTTCGACATCTCCAACATGACGATCATCGAAGGCAGCCGCGGCGTCATCGTCATCGATCCCTTGGTCTCCACCGAAATCGCGCGCGCCGGCATCGAGCTCTACTTCCAGCATCGCGGACGCAAGCCAGTGACGGCGGTGATCTACAGCCACTCCCACGTCGACCATTTCGGCGGCGTACGCGGCGTCATCGACGAGGCGGACGTGAAGGCCGGCAACGTCATCATCATCGCCCCGGACAAATTCATGGAGGAGGTCACCAAGGAGAACGTGCTGGCCGGCACGCCGATGCTCCGCCGCGCCATGTTCCAGTTCGGCGGCCTGCTGCCCAAGGGCCCGCGGGCGCAAGTCGACGCCGGCCTCGGCAAGGTCATCTCGCGCGGCACCGTCACGCTGATCCCTCCGACGCAGATCATCAAGAAGCCGATCGAGGTGCACACCATCGATGGTGTCGAGATGATCTTCCAGCTCACGCCCGACACCGAGGCGCCGGCCGAGATGCACATGTTCTATCCGGGACTGCGCGCGCTCAACCTGGCCGAGAACGCCACCCACAACCTGCACAACATCTATCCCATCCGCGGCGCGCAGGTGCGCGACGCCAACGCCTGGGCGAAGTACCTCAACGAGGCGCGCGACCGCTTCGCGACCAAAGCCGATGTGGTGTTTGCCCAGCATCACTGGCCGATATGGGGTAACGCGCGCCTGCTCGACTACCTCGGCAAGCAGCGCGACACCTACAAGTACTTGCACGACCAGACGCTGCGGTTCATGAGCCACGGCCTGAAGGCCGGCGAGATCGCCGAGCGGCTGGCGCTGCCCAAGAGCCTGGAGAAAGAGTGGCACGTGCGCGGCTACTACGGCACCTTCAGCCACAATGCCAAGGCCGTCTACCAGCGCTATCTCGGCTGGTACGACGCCAACCCGGCCAACCTCAATCCGCTTCCGCCCGTGGAGCGCGCGAAGAAGACCATCGCCTACATGGGCGGCGCGGCCGCGGCGATTGCGCGGGCACGCGAGGACTTCGCCAAGGGTGAATACCGCTGGGTGGCGGACGCCATGAGCCAGGTCGTATTTGCGGAGCCGGAAAACACAGCGGCGCGCGAGCTCGGCGCCGACGCGCTGGAGCAGCTGGGCTACCAGTCGGAGTCGGCCACCTGGCGCAACGCCTATCTGCAGGGTGCCCGCGAGCTGCGCGGGGGCATGACGGTGCCGGCCATCCCCTCGCGCGCCGGTACGGACATCGTGCGCGGCTTGAGCCTCGATCTGTTCTTCGATTTTCTCGGCGTGCGCCTCAACGGCCAGAAGGCGGAAGGCAAGACAGCCGTCATCAACTGGGAGTTCCCGGATACCGCCCAGCGCTATGCGCTGACCCTGCAGAACTGTGCGCTGACCTACCTGGCCGACCGCCACGCCGAGGGTGCCGATGCCGCCGTCACGCTCGACCGCGCCACGCTCAACCGCGTCATCCTGCGCGAGCTGGCGCTGCCGGAAGCGCTGGCGGGAGGTTTGGTCAAGATCGCCGGCAACGGCATGAAGGTCGCAGAGCTGTTCGCCCTGCTCGACGATTTCACTATCGACTTCGAGGTCGTGGAGCCGTTGTGTACACACTAGAAAAGCAGCGGCCGGCAAGGCTGTGCGCGGGGAGGGGGACAGATGGACTTCGATTATGTGATCGTGGGCGGCGGATCGGCAGGCTGCGTGTTGGCCGGCCGCCTCAGCGCGGATCCGGCCACGCGCGTGTGCCTGATCGAGGCCGGCCCGTCCGATGACCACGTATTGTGCCGCGTGCCGTTCGCCACCGCCATCTTCGTTCCCGGCAAATGGCGCAACTGGGCATTCGAGACCGTGCCGCAACCGGGCTTGAACGGCCGCCGGGGCTATCAGCCGCGGGGACGCATGCTGGGCGGATCGTCCGGCATCAACGCCATGATCTATATCCGCGGCCATGCCAGCGACTACGATGATTGGGCGGCTCAGGGCGCCCAAGGCTGGTCGTTTGCCGAGGTGCTCCCGTACTTCAAGCGCGCGGAGGGCAACGAGCGGTTTGGGGGGACGCTGCACAACGGGGACGGCCCGCTCAATGTCGTCGACCAGGTGAGCCCCAACCCGCTCAACGAGGCCTTTCTCGAGGCGTGCAACCAGCTGCAGCTGCCGCGCAACAACGATTTCAACGGCAGCGTCCAGGAGGGCGTCGGCCCCTACCAGGTGACGCAGAAGAACGGCGAACGCTGGAGCGCGGCGCGCGCCTACCTGCCGCCGGAGGTCCGCTCACGCACGAACCTGCGGATCGCCACGGACATGCGGGCACTTCGCGTCCAACTGTCGGGACGGCGCGCCACCGGCGTCGTCTGCCGCCGTGCCGACGCGGAGGAGACGATCAACGCCGGCCGCGCGGTGATCCTTTCGGCCGGTGCCTTCCAGTCGCCGCAGCTCCTGCTGCTTTCGGGCATCGGGCCTGGGGCCGAGCTTGCCCGGCACGGCATCACGGTCGCTCACGAGCTGCCAGGCGTGGGCCAGAACCTGCAAGATCATCTCGATTTCACGCTGATCTACAAAGCCAAGAGCCCGCACCTGTTCGGCTTCACGCCAGCGGGCCTGGCCCGGCTTCCGCGCGAGATCCTGCGCTGGAGGCGCGAGCGTCGCGGCCTCCTCACCACCAACTTCGCGGAGTCGGGTGGCTTCATCAAGTCCGACCCGGCCCTGCCGCGGCCGGACCTGCAACTGCATTTCGTGCTCGGGCTTGTCGACGATCACGCGCGCAAGCGTCATTTCGCCACCGGATACAGCCTGCACGTCTGCCTGCTGCGGCCCAAGAGCCGCGGCTCTGTCGGCCTTCGCGATGGCGACCCGATGAGCGCGCCGCGTATCGACCCGCAATTCCTCTCCGATGCCAACGACCTCGAGGTCCTGCTGAAAGGCGTGAAGACGGGTCGGCGCATCATGGATGCGCCGCCGTTCCGTGCGCTCGACCCGAGCCAGCTATACACGGCGCATGTGCGCGACGACACGGCGCTGCGCCAAGCAATCCGCGACCGCGCCGACACCATCTACCACCCGGTGGGGACCTGTCGCATGGGTGCGGCCGATGACCCGATGGCGGTGGTCGATCCCTCGCTCAAGGTGAGGGGATTGGACGGGCTCTACGTCGTAGACGCATCGGTGATGCCCACCCTGATCGGCGGCAACACCAATGCACCGACGATCATGATCGCCGAGAAGGCAGCCGACCTGCTGCGGGCGGCGTGATCCGGGCGACAAAGCGCACTGCGTGCGAGCCGGCGAATTGACAGGGCTACAGGGCTGCACATAACTGGCCGGGCACACGAGCACAGCGGAGGGCGGCATGGGCGTGAGACGGCTCGGCATCGTCATGAACGGCGTGACGGGACGCATGGGGACCAACCAGCACCTCGTGCGCTCGATCGTCGCCATCCGCGCCGAGGGCGGCGTCGCGCTCTCCAACGGCGACCGCGTCATGCCCGACCCCATCCTAGTGGGGCGCAACAAGGAGAAGCTGGCGGCGCTGGCCAAGGCCAGCGGCATCACGCGCGTCACCACCGATCTCGACGCGGCTCTGGCCGACAAGAACGACACCGTCTTCTTCGACGCGGCCACCACGCAGATGCGCCCAGCGCTGCTCGCCAAGGCGATCGCCGCCGGCAAGCACATCTACTGTGAAAAGCCGGTCGCCACCAACCTGGAGGAGGCGCTCGGCATCGCGCGCAAGGCCAAGGCCGCCGGCATCCGCCACGGCGTCGTCCAGGACAAGCTGTTCCTGCCCGGCCTGCGCAAGCTCAAGCTGCTGATCGACTCCGGCTTCTTCGGCCGCATCTTCGCGGTGAAGGGCGAGTTCGGCTACTGGGTGTTCGAGGGCGACCTGCAGCCGGCCCAGCGYCCCTCCTGGAACTACCGCGCCGAGGACGGCGGCGGCATGATCCTCGACATGCTCTGTCACTGGCGCTACGTGCTCGACAACACCTTCGGCAACGTGCGCTCGGTGTCCTGCCTGGGCGCCACCCACATCCCCGAACGCGTCGCCGAGGACGGCAAGCGCTACAAGGCCACCGCCGACGATGCCGCTTACGCTACATTCCAGCTCGAGGGCGGCATCATCGCCCATTTCAACAGCTCTTGGGCGACGCGCGTGCGCCGCGACGACCTGCTGACACTCCACGTCGACGGCACGCACGGCTCGGCGGTGGCAGGGCTGCAGGACGTCGTCACCCAGCAGCGCATGGCGACTCCGAAGCCCGTCTGGAACCCCGACGTGAAGGAGGGGATTGATTTCTACGCCGGCTGGCAGCCGGTACCCGAGACGCAGAGCTTCGACAACGGCTTCAAGCTGCAATGGGAGGCCTTCATCCGCCACGTCGCCGAGGACGCGCCCTACAAGTGGGACCTGGTGGAGGGCGCCAAGGGCGTGCAACTGGTCGAGTGCGCGCTGCGGTCCTGGAGGGAGCGCCGCTGGGTCGATGTGCCGGAACTGAAGCTGTAGGTTGGGTCAAGCAAAGCGCAGACCCAACACCGGCCGAGATCGCAACTTGTGTTGGGTCATCGCTGATGCTCGACCCAACCTACGCAGGAACGAGCGACCACCATGAACGCACCCATTCTCTCCTCCCTGAAGATCAATCTGCCGACGGACGCCGGCAAGCTCGAGACGTTCGTGCTGTCCGAGCCGCGCACCTATCCCGACAAGGCCAAGGGAGCCTTCAACCGCGTCGCTTTCTCGGCCGCGCATGTGGTGACGGATGCCCGCGCCGCCAACGATCCCTGGATCGATTGCACGCTCGCTTGGGAGAGCACGCTTCGCTACCGCGAATATCTCTGGGACCTCGGCCTCGGCGTGGCCGAGGCGATGGACACGGCCCAGCGCGGCATGGGGCTCGACTGGCCGACCTCGCTCGAGCTGATCCAGCGCGCGGTGAAGGCAGGCAAGGCTTGGGAGGCGCGCAACGGCAGGCCAGCGCTGATCGCCTCGGGCTGCGGCACAGACCATCTCGATCTCGCCCAAGTGCGCTCCCTCGACGAAGTGGTCCGCGCCTACGAGGAGCAGATGGCGGCGATCGAGAAAGCAGGCGGCCGCCTGATCGTCATGGCGAGCCGGGCGCTGACCCGCGTGGCCAAGTCCCCCGCCGACTACGAGCGCGTCTACGACCGCGTGCTCGGCCAGGCGCGCGAGCCGGTCATCATCCACTGGCTGGGTGAGATGTTCGATCCCGCGCTTGCCGGCTATTGGGGCAGCCCCGACCACATGCAGGCGATGAAGACAGCTGTCGGCGTCATCAATGCGCACGCCGCCAAGGTCGACGGTGTCAAGATCTCGCTGCTCGACAAGGAGAAGGAGATCGTCATGCGCCGCCAGCTCGCCGAGGGCGTGCGCATGTATACCGGCGACGACTTCAACTACGCCGAGCTGATCGCCGGCGACGAGAAAGGCTACAGCGACGCGCTCCTCGGCATCTTCGACGCCATCGCGCCGGCGGCGTCCGCCGCGCTCACGGCACTGGCAGCCGGCGACCGCAAAAACTTCGATGCGATTCTGGCGCCCACGGTGCCGCTGTCGCGCCACATCTTCAAGGCCCCAACGCGCTTCTACAAGACCGGCGTCGTCTTCATGGCCTATCTCAATGGCCTGCAGGATCATTTCGTGATGGTGGGCGGCCAACAGAGCGCGCGCTCGCTTCCGCACCTGGCGGAGCTGTTCCGCCTCGCCGACCGCGCCGGCCTGCTGCGCGATCCGGATATGGCCCGCCGGCGCATGGGGCGCGTGCTGTCTGTGCACGGGATCGCCTGATGCGCGAGTTGGCGGGCGACGTATCGCTGCTGTCGATCAACACGGCGACGGTGAGGAAGCAACTCGAGCTTCCCGCCGTTATCGATGCCTGCGCGCGGCGCGGCATCGGCGCGCTGTGCCCCTGGCGCGACCAGGTGCAGGCCGCGGGCCTCGCACAAGTCGCCAAGCAATTGAAAGACGCGCGCCTCGTGCTCACGGGCTACTGCCGCGGCGGGTTCTTCCCGGCAGCCGATGCCGCGGGACTCCGGGCCGCCCTGGAGGACAATCGCCGCGCCGTCGACGAGGCCAAGACGCTGGGCGCGCCCTGCCTCGTGCTGGTGGTGGGTGCACTGCCGGGCGCGCTTGCCGGCAAACCTTCCCACAAGAACATCGGGCTTGCCCGCGCCCAGGTCCACGACGGCGTCGCCGCAACACTGGAGTATGCGCGCCGCGTCAGCATGCCGCTCGCCATCGAGCCGCTGCACCCCATGCAGGGCGCGGACCGGGCCTGCGTCAACACGGTGGAGCATGCGCTGGACATTTGCGACGCGCTCGATCCCGGCCGCACCGGCGCGTTGGGCGTCGCGCTCGACGTCTACCACGTGTGGTGGGACCCCAAGCTCGCCGGCCAGATCGCGCGGGCGGGTGCCGAGCGTATGCTCGCCTACCACGTGTGCGACTGGCTGGTGCCGACCCGCGACCTCCTCAACGATCGCGGCATGATGGGCGACGGCATCATCGAGCTGAAGAAAATCCGTGCGCTCGTTGAGGCAGCGGGCTACATGGGCCACGTCGAGGTCGAGATTTTCTCCGAGGCGTGGTGGAGCCGCCCCGCCGACGAGGTGCTCGACACCTGCGTGGCGCGCTACCAGACGGTGGTGTGATCTCACTCAATCGTGAGCGGCTTTGACTTGTGCTTGCCATACCGATCACTCAACGTCCCGGCGTGGTGCACCATCGATCCCAGCAGACGCAGCCCTCCCATCGGCTAGCTTCGAGCTTCTGTGCGTACGCCGTTGTCCTCGCAGCGCTGCTGGGGGGTTGGGCGACTGCCTCAAATGCTTCCCCGCCGGCCTCCGAGCTGGTGCAGGCGGAGCTGATTGCCGAGCCCGCGGCGATAAGACCCGGTGAGCCGTTCTGGGTGGGCCTGCGGTTGCGCATCAAGCAGCATTGGCACGTCTACTGGCGCAATCCGGGCGATTCCGGCGAAGCCGTCAGCATCAATTGGCGGCTGCCGCCGGGCTTCTCAGCCAGTGCCATCGCTTGGCCGACGCCGCAGCGCATCCCTGTCGCCCATCTCGTCAACTTCGGCTACGAGGGCAAGACGACGCTGCTCGCACGCATCACGCCTCCAGCCGCGCTCGCCTCTGCCGCACCCATCGGCTTCTTGGCCGACGTCACCTGGCTGGTGTGCGAGAAGGAGTGCATCCCGGGCGAAGCGAGCCTGTCGCTCAGCCTGCCCGTTGCCGGCGCTGCCGCCGCGCTCGCCGCAACGGCGACGGCCCCCTTCGACACCGCGCGCAGGGCTCTGCCGCAACCTTCGCCCTGGGGCGCGCGCATGGAGGTCGCGCCGGAGGCGTTGACCCTGAAGCTCGACGCCAAAGGGCTGACGCCAGAGGCTATCCGCTCGGCCTTCTTCTTCCCCTACGCGGAGACGCTGGTGCGGCACGCGGCGCCGCAACAGCTCGACGTCACCCGCGACGGCCTGGTCCTGCGCCTCGAGCGCAGCGCGCTGTCGACCGCCGCGCCGACGGACGCCGGCGGCGTGCTCGTCCTGGAGGAGGCCCTCGGGGCAACGACTGCAGCCCAAGCGTTCGAGCTCGCCAACGTTAGCATCGGCCAGGGGGCCGCACCTTACGAGGCTGCATCGCTCACGGCCGTTCTGCAGGCCGTAATTCTCTCCCTGATCGGTGGCGTCATCCTCAACCTGATGCCGTGCGTTTTTCCGGTGCTCTCCATCAAGGTGCTGGCTTTGGTCGAGCAGGCCGGCGGATCGCGGCCGCAGGTGCGCCGCCACGGGGCCGCCTACACGGCCGGCGTGCTGGTAGCGTTCACGGCCTTGGGGCTAGTGCTGCTCGGCGCGCGCGCCGCCGGTGCCGAGGTCGGGTGGGGCTTCCAGCTGCAGTCGCCCGCGGCTGTCGCGGTCCTGGCCTATCTGCTGCTGGCGATGGGCTTGAGCCTTTCGGGCGTATTCCATCTCGGATCGTCGCTGCAAGGCCTGGGCCACGGACTGACACGGCGCTCGGGGCTCGCCGGATCGTTCTTCACGGGCGCGCTTGCGGCCGTGGTGGCGACGCCCTGTACGGCGCCGTTCATGGGGACGGCGGTCGGCTTCGCCCTCACCCAGCCTCCCGCACTGTCGCTTGCCGTTATCCTGGCGCTCGGGCTCGGCCTGGCGCTGCCGTTCCTGCTCCTGACGCTTGCGCCGCAACTGATTGGCCGCCTGCCGCGTCCCGGCGCCTGGATGGAGACGCTGCGGCAGCTGCTGGCCTTCCCGGTCTACGCCACGGTGGCCTGGCTGGTATGGGTGCTGGGCCAACAGGTGGGCCCGGCCGGACAGTTCGCCGCCCTCGCCGGGCTCGTGCTCGTCGGTCTCGCGGCGTGGTCATTCGATGCAGCACAATCAGCCGGCGGATGGAGCCGGCGCATGGCGACGGGCGCGCTCGCCGTGTCACTCGTCGGAATTGCCGTCGCGGTCGCCGCGCTGGAGCGCGACCGCAGCGAGCCGACCGACGCCTCGCAGTCGGCCTCGGCGGCACGCACCGAGCGCTTCACGCAAGTCCGGCTGGATGAGCTTATCGCCGCGCAGCACCCGGTTTTCGTCAACATGACGGCGGCCTGGTGCATCACCTGCCTCGTCAACGAGCGCGCGGCGCTGGGAAGCGAGGCGGTGCAGGCTGCGTTCGCCGCCAAGGGTGTCGCCTACCTCAAGGGCGACTGGACCAGTCGCAACCCCGAAATCACCCGCCTGCTCCAGAAGCACGGCCGCAGCGGCGTGCCGCTCTACCTGCTCTACACGGGAAGCGGCGAGCCGGTCGTGCTGCCGCAGATCCTCACTCCCGCCACGGTGCTGGGCGAGATCGACCGCATTCCCGATCCGCCCCAGCGCCGAGCCTCTCTACCAACGCCAGCCAAGGAGTAATGCCATGAAGCTTGTTGCGCGACGCACCGTGCTCGCTGTCGGCCTCGGTGGCGCCGCAGCCATCGCACTCGACGTCGCCCTCGCCCCAACCATCGCCTATTCCGGCGCGCAGGCGCGCATCGGTGCGCCGGCCCCGGCCTTTACGCTCTCCGACAGCAACGGCAAGACCGTCTCGCTCGCCGACTTCAAGGGCAAGACCGTCGTGCTCGAGTGGACCAACCACGATTGCCCCTACGTGCGCAAACACTACGGCGGCAACGCTATGCAGGCGCTGCAGAAGAAGTGGACCGCGCAGGGCGTGGTGTGGCTGACGCTGATCTCGTCCGCGCCTGGCACGGAGGGCTACGTCTCGGCCGAAGAAGCCAACAAGCTGACGGCGCAGCGAGGAGCGGCGCCGAGCGACGTCCTGTTCGATCCTAAGGGCGATGTCGGGCGCGCCTACGGGGCGCAAGTAACCCCGCACATGTACGTCATCAAGGGCGACGGCACGCTCGTCTACATGGGCGGCATCGACGACAAGCCGACCGCCAGGTTGGCCGACCTGAAGATCGCCAAGAACTTCGTCGATGCGGCGCTCAGCGAGATGGCGCAGGGCAAGCCGGTGTCGGTGACGACGTCGCGCCCCTACGGCTGCAGTATCAAGTATTCGTCCTGAAGTGGACGTCCCACGGCGCGGCGCGCTCAGGGGTTAGGGGTGGGGTGAACTTCAAGCGGCGTCCAGGTCTTGTTACCCCCACCCCCGACCCCTCCCCGCAAGGGAGGGGAGCCTGCGCTGCATCGTCGGTTGAGGTCACGCGTCCTTGGCGATGCCCGCTTTGCACTCGGCGAACGCCCAGTCGAGCCAGGGGGTGAGGGCCGCCAGATCGGCCGCCTCCACCGTCGAGCCGCACCAGATGCGCAAGGACGGCGGCGCATCGCGGTGGCCGGCGAGGTCGCGGGCAGCGTTCTCCTTGTCGAGCTTGGCCTCGAGCTGCTTGACGAAGGCGCGCTGCGCGTCGAGCGGCAGCTTGGTGACGGTCGGATCGACAATTCTGAGGCACACAGAGGTGTTGGACCGCGTCGCCGGATCGACGGCGAGGTTCTCGACCCAGGGCGTGCGCTCGGCCCAGTCGAGCAGCACGCGGGCGTTGGCATCGGTGCGGGCGAACAGCGCTTGCAGGCCGCCAATGCGCTCGGCCCACGCGAGGGCGTCGAGATAGTCCTCCACGCACAGCATCGAGGGGGTGTTGATGGTCTCGCCCTCGAATACCTCTTTCATGAGCTTGCCGCCCTTGGTCAGGCGGAAAATCTTCGGCAGCGGCCAGGGCGGCGTGTAGCTCTCGAGCCGCTCGATGGCGCGCGGGGAGAGGATCAGCATGCCGTGCGCCGCTTCTCCGCCGAGCACCTTCTGCCAGGAGAAGGTGAGGACATCGACCTTCGGCCAGTCGATCGGCTGGGCGAAGATGGCGGAGGTGGCGTCCACAAAGGTGAGCCCGCCGCGCTTTGCCGGGATCCAGTCGCTGTTGGGCACGCGCACGCCCGACGTGGTGCCGTTCCAGGTAAACAGCACGTCGCGGTCGAAATCGACGGCCTTCAGGTCGGGCAGCCTGCCGTACTCGGCCTCGAGCACCCGCAGGTCCTTGAGCTTCAGCTGCTTGGTGGTGTCGGTCACCCAGCCCTTGCCGAAGCTCTCCCAGGCCAGCGCATCCACGCCGCGGGCGCCCAGCATGGTCCACATCGCCATCTCGAACGCGCCGGTATCGGAGGCCGGTACGATGCCGCAGACGTAGCCGGCGGGCAGGCCCAGCAGCGCCTTGGTCTTGTCGATGGCGAGCTTCAGGCGCGCCTTGCCTTCCTTGGCGCGGTGCGAGCGGCCGAGGAATGCCTTGTCGAGGGCCTGGAGGGACCAGCCGGGGCGCTTGGCGCAGGGGCCGGAAGAGAAGAGCACGTTGCCCGGCCGTTTGGCCGGCTTCGTCGCTGCGGTCATGACATCTACCCTTTCAGATAGCCGCCCCTCGGTGGGGAGGGGTGTCCCGGGGCGGCTTGTGCCGTCGGCACCTTGGAAAGTCAAGGAACTCGCACGCCGCAGGCACACTCCGGGACACCATATGGGAGCCTGTGACCGGCCGCCACGCTGGCTCGGGGACTGTCAACAACGTGGATGGTGTAGGGTTGTGGCGTTGGGCGAGAGTGCGGAACGAGCGGCTTGGAACGGGCAAAAAATATCTTCCTTTTCCCCACGCGCGAAAGAAATTGGGCCGTGATGGAAGAGGCGAGCGGCCAGCATTTTGCACACTACTCGGATTACGAGGAGGCCGAGGAATTCGCCCTCGAGCTGGCACGCAGCCGCGGAGTTCAACTCCTGGTAATGGATCTCCAAGGCATCAGGACGCGCCACGATTTCCGGCCGTGGTGGATGCGGCTGCTCTTCAGGGAATAGCCGAGGCCCAGCGTTCCTACTGCGCCGCCTCGAGCGTTTCGGGCTTCGCGGCGCCCCTCGTCTTCCTGGCGAGGTCCTGCAGCCGCGCCTGCGTCTCCGGGTTCACCATGCCGGCCGAGATGATGATCTTGGCCGCGTCCTCGACGCTCATGTGCACTGGCATCACCGTCGAGCGCGGCACGAAGCACACGAAGCCCGAGGGCGGCAGCATGCCCGTCGGCATGAACACGCTGATCAGGTCCTCGCCGGGGATCTCGGCGGAGATCTGCTCGGCTGCATCGCCGGTCACGAACACGAGCGACCAGATGCCCTTGGAGGGGAACTCCATCAGCGCGACCTTCTGAAAGCCCTTGCTCGGTGCCGACGCCGTCACCACCGACTCGAAGATCTGCTTGAGGCCCTGATAGACGTTGCGCACGATCGGCATGCGCCCGAGCATCAGCTCACCCGCGCTGATCAGCGAGCGGCCGAGCAGATTGGCCGCAAGCGCGCCGATGAGCGTGAGGCCTATGATGGCGAACAACAGACCTACGCCCGGCACGGGGAAGTGGAGGTAGTACTCGGGATTGTAGATGCGGGGAATGTAGGGCTTCACCCACGCGTCGATGATGTTGATGAAGTACCAGGCGATGTAGAGCGTGATCGTGACGGGACCCACCACCACCAGCCCGGTCAGGAAATAGTTGCGCAGGCGCGCGCCGGCGTGCAGCGGCTCGGGCGCCGCGTCGAGTGCCAGCTTGGCGAGCCCCGTCTTCAGCTCGGCCGTCTCATCCTGCGCGAGCTTGGCAAGCTCGGCCTTGAGATTATGGCCCTCGTCATGAGCGTGGCGCGAGCCCGGGGGGCTTGATTGTTCCTGCATCGGCACGGTTCACAAATGAGCGGTCTGGCTGTCTGCGCTCGTCATGTTCGCGCACGAGCTCGACGTTCAAACTCGGCACGCATGTGCGCGGCTAGACATGCAAAAGCGCGGCCAGTCTCGATTCTAGGCTCCATTGTCATGAGAGATGGTGCCGGCGCAAGGCCACAGGAAGTCCCCCAGCCACGGATTGGCGCGCGCAACCCTCGCGGGCCTATAACACCATGGAATTATTGCTGTTTTTTCTTGCGACCGCAGCTACTGGGGGACCACCAGGCAGTCGACGCCGGGGCCTTTCAGCTTGGCGCACGCGGCCTGGCCTTCCTGCGCGCTCGCAAACGGGCCGATCCGCACCCGATAGAATGAGCCCATGTTGCCCACCGTCGCCTCGTCGATTTCCGGCTCGCGCGTCGCCAGCACCGCTGCGTGCTCGCGCTTCACCCGCGTCGCAATGGACTGCGCTTCGGCCTGCGTTCGCGCCATCCCGACCTGAATGCGGAACTTCCCTTCCGGCTTGACCAGGGCGGCGCTCGTCGCGGCGCGTTCGGCGCTGCCGTGCACTTCCGTGCTGCGGGCCCATCCGCTGGACTTGGTTGCGGTCGCAGGCGCGGCAACAGGTGACGGCGGAGCTGCCTCGATCGATGCGGTGGTCGACGGCGGGCTGGGGGAAGGCGACGAGGAGCCGCCAAACCAGCCGGCGAACGGATTGTACCACCCGCCGCCGGACTGCGTCGAGGAAGCGGACGTGTCTGGCGAAGTGAGGTTTTCCGACGCGGAGGCCGTACGCGTCGCGCGCCCGGCGTTCGGCACCGCCGGGGCGATCGGTTCGCTTCCTTGAGCGAGCCCCGCCTCCTGATAGGCGGACGACCGCTGCTTGAGAGCGTCACTGCGATCGGCCTCACCCAGTCCGCCCTTCAGCCACAGCGCGCTCGTCAGATCGGCGATGGCCTGCGCCGGCTTCTTCTGCTGCCGGTAGGCAATACCGCGGTAGAGCAGAGCCTTGGCCATGATCGCCGGCGGCAGGTTACCGCCGTTGAGCACGGTGGTCAGCGCCTGTGCGGCCTGATCCGGCTTGCCGACCTCGAGCAACTTCAGGGCCGCTTCGATGGCACGCTGCGCCTCGACGGGGTCCTGCCTTTTTTTCGTTGGCTTCTTGGCAGCGGCTTCCGCGCCATCTGCTGGCTGCTCGGCATCGGTCTCGTTGGCTTGATCTTTCTTTGCCGTCGTTTGGGCGGGCGCTTGCGCTTGCGTATGGGTGGCGCAGGCAACAGCGACGGCTGCTGCGGCCAATGCCGCCAGAGCCAGCCTGCGCCAGTCGCCCGTCATTTGCGCTCCCCCCGGTTGACGTCCCGTCGAACGCGGAGCACCTCCCAGGCCACAGGCTACGCCATTTCGCATGGGTTAAGCAAATCCGGCGGCCGGGCGGAACGGCCCTATTCCACAGTAACCGATTTGGCAAGATTGCGCGGCTGGTCCACGTCGGTGCCCAGGAACACTGCCGTGTGGTAGGCGATGAGCTGCACCGGAACCGCGTAGAGCAGTGGGTTGACGAAGGGGTGCACCGTGGGGACCCGGATATGCGCTTCCAGAGCACAACCGGCCCGCTCCGCCGCGGCGTCCGACAGTAGAATGATCTTCCCCCCTCTTGCCGCCACCTCCTGCATGTTGGAGACGGTCTTCTCGAACAGCTCGTCGGCCGGCGCCACGACGATCACCGGCACGTTCTCGTCGATGAGGGCGATGGGCCCGTGCTTGAGCTCGCCCGCCGCGTAGCCTTCGGCGTGGATGTAGGAGATCTCCTTGAGCTTCAGCGCGCCCTCGAGCGCCAGCGGGTAGCTGATGCCGCGGCCGAGATAGAGTACGTCCCGCGCCTTGGACAGGTCGTGCGCGAGCCGCTCGTACATGGCCTCGTTGTGCAGCAGCGTCGAGACATGGCGCGGCACTTCGGCCAGCGCGTGCGTCAGCTCCTTCTCCTGGGCCTCGCTGATGGCGCCGCGCGCGCGGCCGAGCGCGATCGCCAGGCAGGCCAGGACGCTCAACTGGCACGTGAATGCTTTGGTGGAGGCGACACCGATCTCGGGGCCCGCCAGCGTCGGCAGGATGACGTCGGACTCCCGCGCGATGGTGGATGTGCGCACGTTGACGATGGAGGCGATGCGCTGGCCTTGCGCCTTGCAATAGCGCAGCGTCGCCAGCGTATCGGCCGTCTCGCCCGATTGCGTGATGAACACGGAGAGACCGCCCTTCTCCAGCGGCGGCTCGCGATAGCGGAACTCGGAGGCCACGTCGATCTCGACGGGAACGCGCGCATAGCGCTCGAGCCAGTACTTGCCGACGATGCCCGCGTAGTAGGCGGTGCCGCAGGCGGAGATGGAGATCTTGGTGATCTCGGCGGGATCCAAGCCGAGATCGGGCAAATGCACGCGCCCTTCGGCGAAATCGATGAAGCTTCCCAGCGTGTGGCTGATGACCTCGGGCTGCTCGTGGATCTCCTTTGCCATGAAGTGGCGGAAGTTGCCCTTGTCGACGAGGAGCGAACTCGCCACCGACTTGATGGCCGGGCGCTCGACCTTGCGGCCGTCGAAAGCGAAGATCTTCGCCGACTCGCGGGTCAACACCGCGCAGTCGCCGTCTTCCAAATAGGTGATCGTATCGGTGAAGGGGGCCAGCGCGATCGCGTCCGAGCCGAGGTACATCTCACCCTCTCCGTGCCCGATGGCGAGCGGCGGCCCCTGCCGCGCTCCGATCATCAGGTTGTCCTCGCCGGCGAAGATGACGGCGAGCGCGAAAGCGCCTTGCAGCCGCTGCAGGGCCGCCCTGGCCGCCTCGACCGGCGCAACGCCCTGATCCAGATAGTCAGTGACGAGGTGCAGCACCGTCTCGGTGTCGGTCTCGGTCTGGAAGACGTGACCCTTGGCGGAGAGCTCGTCGCGCAGCTCCTGGAAATTCTCGATGATGCCGTTGTGCACGACGGCGACGCGCTCGTTCATGTGTGGATGCGCGTTGCGCTCGACCGGCTTACCGTGCGTCGCCCAGCGCGTGTGCCCGAGGCCCGTGCGTCCCTGCAGCGGATGATTGGAGAGCCGCACCTCCAGGTTCTTGAGCTTGCCTTCGGCGCGCCGGCGATCGAGATGGCCGTCCTCGACGGTGGCTACGCCGGCCGAGTCGTAGCCGCGATATTCGAGCCGCCGCAGCGCGTCGACGAGATCGCCGGCGACTGCCTTCTTGCCAAGTATGCCGACGATGCCGCACATGCCTCGTTTCTCGCTCCAAGTTCCGCTGGTTCCGACAGCTGCAGAAACCTGCAAGCCGCATGCCGTTGACGGTGCGATCCCAAAGATGTCGCATCAAGCATGGGATGCAGCGCCGTAGGTACGCTGATCCGCCACAGCCGACAATTCAAACTCTGTCCTGATTACGTACGATGCTAAGCCACTTTTTTGGTAGTCAGGCC
>JRHI01001045.1_pt1 | contig 25894 bp, 24 predicted proteins | sample 215371 | NCBI WGS metagenome assembly JRHI01 (sample SAMN02929681, study PRJNA255918) | sediment metagenome | biome: cave system; feature: Ice Cave; material: Sediment; isolation source: sediment from deep within a dark volcanic ice cave with no known source of... ...
ACAATAGATTCCCTCACTTTACAAGTATTATTCCCTGACAACTCCTAAGCTGGGACGCGCTGTAGAGAGCGAGAGACCGACCTGCTCCCACGCTTCACCAGTAGCCTGCTGGACAATACCCACATAAGAGACCTCGACTGACCCCTCACTCTTCTCGGCATCGAGCTGGACACGTAGATCATAATGGGGTCGCCAGGAAGCACCTATAATCAGATAAGAGATTTCTAGTTCTAGCTCACCGGCCTCCGCCAGCGCTACCGTGATGATTGCTGCAAGCCGATCAGGGCTGGCATTGCCTGCTACCTGATGATATTCACGCGATTTCGCTGCAACCTCCTGCTGAAGCTGCCGTGATTGCAGTTCTATCCCTAACGCCGTCTCAGCATCCTGCTGTGCCTGTTGCGCCATAAACGTAAAAAATTCGGTACAATCGGTAGGTTTCATCTGCCCCTGCGCAAAACCCTTGGCGAACTCTTTTGATTGCTCCCCCAGCGCCCTCAGCCATTGACGGCGATCATTGAGCGCATCTTGTCGCGCCTTCACCAATTGAAGTTGTTGCTGCAATTGCTCCAACTCACCTTGCAGTTTTACCAATATAGCTTCTGGTGGTTGGCTAAAAAACGCATTGGTGACATCGACATTCAGAATAGTTGTTCCCTGCGGCCCCCGGCCAGCAGCACGCAAAGAGTCACGTTGAAACTGTGGCAGTGTATTGATACGTAGCTCGTGTTCACCCGCTTCAAGAGAGATTTTGCCCTGCCGTGTCACAAGCGCACGATCCGCATACACAGTTACATAGTTGATCGGAGCGTCAAGATCAATCATAGTTTGGTATCCTTTTACGATGAAATTTTCAGTGTAGGTATGCAAAGAATAAGACGCTAAAACAGACAAAAAAGTGGCAAAAGATATGCTTTCATCTTAGAATACAGAGGGCACAATCACATGCCGAAAGTCCCCCCCACTTTCAACAACACCGCATTTGATGCCATAATGGATGAGAGAATCCTTTCGAGACATTTGCCATGTCTCGTCCTTTGCGGCTGAAAGAATTTTGATAGTAACATATAAGGAGAGAGCATAGATGACAAACATTGAAATGCATGTCGAAGGTGATAAGCTGATTGTGGTGATCGATCTGAAACAGGAACATGGGCTTACCTCATCGCAGAAGTCGATCAAAGTAGCCAGCACAGATGGCAACGTTGCGGTCCCAGGCCGTGAAGAGATCAAAATAGGCATCAATGCCTATAAAGCAAAACAATAGCTTCCAGTTCAGCCCTCAAACTGGAGCAGAAAGCTGCAAAAACTGCGTAATTGCGAAAGGTAGGAAATCCTACCTTTTTTTGACAGCACACAAAGAATGTAGTATGGTACAGGTGTTTCAAAGTTTAAGATACCTGTTATTAGAGGGAATTTATGTCTACACCTGCTCGTCGCCAATATCTACAAATTAAGAGCCAATATCCTGATGCCATTTTGATGTATCAGATGGGCGATTTTTACGAAACATTTGATGAAGATGCCCATATTACGGCACGCGAACTCCAGATTGTGCTCACTAATCGCGGCAATGGTGACGATGGCACACGCATTCCTCTGGCAGGTATTCCCTTGCATGCCCTTGATAACTATGTTGGGAAGCTCGTACATCGCGGCTATAAAGTAGCGATTTGTGAACAGGTAGGAGAGGTCGGAAAGGGCGTAGTTGAGCGTGCGGTAACTCGCATCCTAACAGCAGGCACGCTCTCTGAGCCAAATCTCTTGCCAGTGCGACAAAATAACTATTTAGTAGCTATCGCCTCAGCGCGTACACAAACGGCTCTGGCAGCAGTTGACGTGAGCACTGGTGAATTTACGGTGACGTGGTTTGCACCTGACGAGATGCCTGCAGCACTTGATGCAGAACTACAACGTCTAGCCCCGGCTGAATGTCTACTGCTAGAAGGTGGCAACAAAGACACATATCAGTTTCCCAATAAAACCGTGACGATTACCCGTTGCCCTGCCTATTTTTTTCAACAGGACGCGGCACAGACACGGTTATACAGGCTCTTTGGTGTGCAATCGCTCGACGCCTATGGGTGTGCTCAGGTATCACAGGCAATAGCCGCCGCAGGAGCAATTGTAGCATACCTGGAAAAGATGAATGGTGCCTTACTCTCGCTGCTAACGGGTCTACGCTCGTACCAGACGACGCACTATATGGTATTGGACGCGCACACGCAACGTAACCTCGATCTGTTGCAGGGAGCAAGAAGTGGCTCTGTGCAAGGCAGTTTGCTGCATGTTCTGGATAGAACTATCACGCCAATGGGAGCACGGCACCTGCGCAAAACGATTACGCAACCACTCCTCGACCTCAGTCAGCTACAAGAGCGGCTGAATAGTGTCGAAGAACTCTATGAGAGTCCCGCCTTGAGAAGTCGCTTCACAATGTGTTTGCAGGGCTTAGGCGACCTGGAACGTATCTCTGGACGCGTACGCCAGGGCACGGCAGTACGCAACGAGGTGCTTGGTTTACAGCAGTATCTTAGCACGATGCCACAACTACGCATGGTGCTCCTTGGCTGCGAAACGTCGCTCTTACGTCAACTGGCTGACGAGCTAGACCCTTGTCCTCCCGTCATAGAGCTGATCACACGCGCATTGCTGCGTCCAGGAGAAGAGGAGGAAGAAGACGAAGGTCGCCTGATTCGCAATGGTTATCATGCCGAACTAGACGAGTTATTCGCCTCCATCCGTGACTCACGGCGTTGGATGATTACCCTGGAAAGCAGAGAACGAGAACGAACAGGAATTAAGTCGCTTAGGGTCGGTTTCAACAAAGTCTTTGGCTATTACATCGAGGTCAGTAACGCTAATCTCAAGTTGGTGCCAGACCATTATATGCGCAAGCAGACACTGGTGAATGCGGAGCGTTTTATTACGCCTGAACTCAAAGAGCACGAAGCGCGTGTGTTAAGCGCCACAGAACGTATTGAAGAGATGGAGCGCAGCATTTACACGGACCTGTTGCGCCAATTGAGTGTCTATTATCCGCAACTTCTCACGACGGCGACGGCTGTTGCGAAGCTTGATGTCTTGTTAAGCCTTGCGGTAGTAGCAGCCCATCAGGGTTATGTTCGTCCCCAGCTTGAACATGGGCATCATCTAGAGATTGTGGGTGGACGACATCCAGTGGTTGAGTACGCGCTTGATGGCGATGTTTTTATTCCCAACGACACACAGCTAGAAGCCGACGAGGGTACACGCATTGTATTGCTCACCGGGCCAAACATGGCAGGGAAATCAACCTATCTCCGACAGGTCGCGCTCATCACGCTTCTGGCACAGATTGGCAGTTTTGTGCCCGCACGTAAAGCACAGATTGGGGTTGTAGACCGCATCTTTACCCGCGTTGGTGCAGAAGACGATATTGCATCAGGCAAGAGTACTTTTATGGTCGAGATGGAAGAGACCGCGACCATCCTGCACCATGCGACACACCATAGCTTGATTATCCTCGATGAAATTGGACGCGGCACCAGCACCTATGATGGATTAGCCATTGCGCGTGCAGTCGTAGAGCATCTGCATAATGAGATAGGCGCACGCACACTCTTTGCGACACACTATCATGAGCTTTCGGTTATGGCAGACGAATTGCCGCATTTGAGTGTATGCACGATGGCAATCAATGATGATGAGCAAGGAGGCATTGTCTTCCTCCATCGTGTGACTCCTGGCTGCATCGGGCGCAGCTATGGCGTACACGTCGCAAAATTAGCAGGTATGCCACCGAGTATCATCCAAAGAGCCGAGGCAGTGCTTCAACACCTGGAGCATGGCAAAGATGGCACAAATCAGCGTGATGTGTTCGCCCATATGGGACGCGAGTTGGCAATCGAACACTATACTCTACGCGCACATAACGGAGATGGCGTTCTGGTCGCCGAGCAAAACGGACGGTATGCGTGGCAGAGTGACGAGGCACGCCAAGTAGCAGAGTCGCTTACACAAGCCAATGATATAGAAACAGACCTGAGCGCAATTGATCTCTGTGCAATCACCCCCTTAGATGCGTTGAATCTGTTATTCCTGATGCAAAAGAGAAGAAGTAAAGCAAAGAAATGAGCCAGACACTTCCTTCATCCAATATTCACACACCGCTACACCGTACACATATTCTCACGCTACCACCTGATGTAGCCGAGCGTATCGCAGCAGGTGAGGTTATCGAGCGGCCTATGTCCGTCGTCAAAGAGTTGATCGAGAACGCGTTGGATGCAGGAGCACATGAGGTAAAGGTCGAAGTGCGTGGTAGTGGCTTGCGCCTGATACGCGTGACTGATGATGGCTATGGTATTCCAGAAGCAGAGGTAGAGCATGCCGCACTTCGCCATACCACGAGCAAGATCAGTACGTTCGAAGACCTGAATTCCCTACACACACTTGGTTTTCGTGGCGAGGCTCTTGCCAGCATTGCCGCCGTCTCCGAACTCACACTGCTGAGTCGAGCGATTGAGACCGAAACACAAGGCGAAGACGTTGGAGCATTATCACTCACGCTACGCGGTGGAGAGATGACTCAGCGCCAGCGACGGGCACGCTTACATGGAACAACGGTAACAGTCCGTGATCTATTCTATAACGTGCCAGCACGACTCAAGTTCCTACGCGGCGCCCGCACTGAAAACGGGCATATAGTGCAATTAGTGCGCCGCTATGCTGTTGGCTATCCAGCCGTTCGTTTCAATCTAGTCGTTGACGAACACATCGCCTTGCAGACAAGTGGCAGTGGCGACCTCGCAATCACTCTAGCTGAGTTGTTTCACTTACCCCTCAACGAGATGCTTCACCCAGTACTGAAGGACAGCACTACACAATCCCAAACGTTGCCCCCATTAAGTATATATGGCTATATAGGCAATCGGGTCTTGGCGCAGAATAGCCGACAGTATGTGATGTTGTTCATTAATGGACGTTGGGTACAGTCACGCCCACTGCAAGAAGCACTTGAAGCTGGTTATCGCAGCCTGTTACCAAAGGGCAAACATCCTTTGCTTGTGCTCTCACTTGACCTGCCACCTGAAGAGATAGATGTGAACGTACATCCTGCAAAGACAGAGGTACGGCTAGCACACGAGGAAGAGATTGTAGCGCTATTAACACAAACAGTGCGTTCTGTGCTAGAGCGTAGCCCTGCTTTACCCGATACCATACAATTTCCTGGTCCGCTATTGGCAAACCAGAAACGGCTTCCCGGTCCACATAGGCGCGGCTTACGGGTAGCTGAGACTGCGGAAGGCTACAAAGCGGAGACAGCCCCTGTTGGAACAGCAGAAGTAGTAGCGCAGTTGCGTCCCCTAGCACAGTTGCAGCAAGCAGTAATACTGGCCGAGGCTCCTGATGGTAGCCTATACCTCATCGATCAGCACCGCGCCCATGAGCGTGTGATCTACGAATATCTGCGCCGTACTTACATAGGTAATGCAAAGGACCAATCTGAAACCGAGATGGCAGATGCACACCTTCTGTTAGAGCCAGTGTTGGTTGAAATGAAACGTCATCACGCCGATCTATTAGAGCAGCGCCTACCAATGCTGCGCGGTCTAGGTATCGAGTGTGAGCGTTTCGGAGGACGCAGTTTCCTGATTCGTTCAGTGCCGAGCAGCGAAAGTGGAGCGGGACAAGAGCAACTCGTCGCGCACCTGCAAGAAATTGCAGAAACCGCCGCCGAAGACAGTCCCGACTGGGAAGATCACCTCTTAATTAGCCTATCCTGTCGCTCAGCACTACGGCGTGGACGCGAACTGAGTCTTGGTGAGCAAACAACGTTGCTTAAAACTTTGGCGGATGTGACGGCTCCGGCGGTGTGCCCACATGGTAGCCCCATCCTACTACAGTATAGTCGAGCGTTTTTAATTGAAAGGTTTGGGTGGTAATGATCCCTCTCCATTTGGTTATACCAAATAAGTCGGACCTACAACGGTTGATAATCACTAAACCATCGGACCCAGCTTAATTTTCCTTTCACGGTATTCCATAGTCTCGTATCTGCTGTCCAAAATTCACAATCTTCACTATGCGCTAATGCAAGATAATGCGCATCATAGGTAGCTGGTAGACCGAATTCATGTGCAAACTCCATTGCTTGGGCACTAATGTCCTCGTACAATGAGAACTTGAGAAGAACACCTGTTGCGAACAAATCTGTTAATGCCCGCCTTGCTTCCTCATAAGTGAGTTTGCCCTTCACAACTTGGCGATGAAGTGTATTAGCAACCTCATAGGCAAGCAAGGCAGGAGCAATCACATCCATGCCTTCGTTAACCCAGCCATCCAAAAGTCTGTCTGCTAAATCGGAGTCTGACTCATCGAGAACCCATTTGAGCGCGAGGCTCGCATCAACCACAACAACCCCATTCATCGTTGTTCCAACTCTCTTGTTCGTTCCTCACGAGCTTGGTACAGCAATTCTGATGAGTCCTCAAACACGTGTCCAGGGTGAGCACGCTTAATTTCTTCACGTGTTCGTCGCAGTTTTTCCACTGCTGCACGATTTAACTGACCAGTACGCTTCTGTGCGTAATTTTTTTTAGGGGAAACGGCTTGCTCAAGAATATGTGCAATGTATTCCTGCACAGAAAGGTTATTCTCTTCTGCAGCCTCTATAATACGCTTACGTAGTTCGGGAACAATGTCAATAATGAAGCCCCTCTTCTGGTCATCATCATACTGATGTTGCATTGCCATAGTTATCCGTCCTTCTTTGCGCTTCGTGTTTCTTACCAGCAAGCACTTTACGATGATAGCACGCTTGAAAAATACATGCAAGAGATTCTGATATTGACAAAACGTTTTATATCTCTACCGCCTCACCACTTGCACCAAAACCTCGGCAATAATGAGAAAAATCAAATCGAGCAGGAGCAAAATGACTAAGGCAAAGCCGATACGATAAGCAATGAAGGACGCCACTTGCAGCACCATGAGCAGGTTGAGGTAGTGGAAGTACCAGAGCGCGATGGCAGTTACAATGACGAGCAAGAGGATGCCCACGACAAAAAGCCATGAGCCACGCCAATCTTGACGACTGGGCCAGAGTTCGGAGGTGACGGTGAGAATGAAGTAGGGCACAACGAGCAGCATCCACCACGGCCAACCGGGACGTTGGAGAGAGGCTCCAAAGGGAACATCCCAGAGATTGTAGCCAGTTGCAGCCCAATAGAGAAAGGTCAGCATAGCAACACCGCCAAAGAGTGGAGCGATACCACTCAGGCCATCACCGATATAGCTCATAAACCTGCCTTGTGGACGAACATATTGTACTTCGCCAAGTTGCAGGGATTGGCGCCCACCACTGCGTACAACACTTCCCTTTGTAGTTTGTGGGAGGGCTTTAATATGGAAGAATGTGATACTCGTGATGCGAAAGCCCCACGGCCAGAAGAGCAACACCACGAGGGCATGACTTAACTCATGTACTGCTACGCCTGGCGCATTCAGCCACAGCCAAAGATAACCACCATTCTCACGCGACTGGCTATAGCCAAATCTATCAATACGACGTCTTAATCCTTTGCGTGTTATACCAAGCAATACGAAAAGTACTAGCGCCCCAACGATAATCAGCCAGGGACGATAGGGAGCGATTTGGGCCAGTGTTGTTGCATCTAGATTCATTGAAATTTTACTTTCGCATATACACTACGGTCTCTTATTATAAACGCAACATCCTTCTCAATCAATACATATGGCGCTTTCCCGATGACACTGTATCTGCTTCCTGTTGACCTTGCTCATTATAGTAGGTTTTCGCATCTTGGGCAAGTGCTTGCGGCGGGTGCTTACGCTCATAATAGATGCCCCATATGCCAAAGATCAGTTGACCAGCAGACATCAGATAGAGCACGTGCTCAATGCCATATAGGTCTGCAAAACCTCCGATGAATAAGATAATAGGGATGGCACAAGCGTTATAGAGCATGAGTTGCAGCGAGAGAACACGTCCCTTAATCCCATCCGGCGTTTGCTCCTGAATAGCAGTCTGAGCGGGAATATTGATAAAGTCCAAAGCGACACCTGCTGTAAACATGAGTGATGCGACGGCTAATAACAAAAGAGGATTCGTATTCCAGCCATTGGGCTGCAGCGCACGAGCTAGTGTCGTCGAGAGTGGAAGCAGGAGTGTCGCACTGGTAAGAACGATGATACCGATTATGACAGCACGCGACTTACCTAGACGCTTGGTAATACGTGGCATGAAGACGGAGCCAACCACTAAGCCAATGCCAGCCGGTGCGAACACAAAAGCCATTGTGGTGGGTGCAAGCAGTAACAACTTGGTCACAATCGGAGTTGCAAGCTGGCCAAGCACCAACAATAATACTCCCGCAAAAGAGAGTTGGACGACCGCCAGGAAGAGCGCCTTACGCTCACGCATAAAGCTCCAACCTTGATGTATTTCACTCCAAATATTGTTCATGATACTTCCGAGCGGCTGGGTATCATTTCCACGTATGTCGGCCTTTTGCTTCAAGCTACTAGGTGGAATTTGCATAATTAGGAACGCGCACACGAGATAGAGAATAGCAATAAGAGCATAGAGCTGTTCTATAGGGGTGACGAGCAGATGATAGATTGTAAAGGTAGGAAGCAGGCTCAAGGCAAGCGGCGCGAAAATAATAAAGCCGAGAGCCTGCGAGAGCATAAATGTGATATTAAAAAGCGACAGGGCGGGCATGAGTTCGTCCTCGCTCACTAGCATGGGAATAGTTGATCCCTCGGCGGGTGTGAAGAATTGTCCGATGATAGAAATCAAAAAAGTGAGCAGGTAGAGGGGCACAAGTTGATGACGATTGAGCAGCAAGGATACCACAAACACCAGTGTGGCGATGGCACGCAAATCGTTGCTTCCCCATAGCACGCGCCGTTTGTTCATACGATCTACAAACACACCGGCGGGAGCACCAAAGAGAACTGCGGGGAGGCTAAAGCCGATAATAGCAAGACCTATGAGTGTGGTCGAGCCTGTCACTTCCTCAATGAGAATCAGTAGAGCATAATTGGAAGCATTTAGAATGGTCATAGAGATCAGTTGAGCTAGCCAGAGACGTAAAAAATTCCTCTTTTTGAGCAGTGTTAGAAACCCTTCGCCGCGATTGGCTAAAGCCATACCCTCATCTCCTTATTCGTCCGCGAACGGGTCTGCATCCGGCTTCACTAAGCGCGGCAATACTTGTTTGACACGCCGTTCGACTTCTGAGCGTGGCAAGAGTACACGCCGTCCACATTTTTCGCACCGCAGGCCAATATCTGCTCCCAGGCGCACAACTTCCCAATCGTAGCTACCGCAGGGATGTTGCTTGCGTAGACGTAGGCGGTCTCCTAACTCAAAGTGTTTTGGTTGCATGAATAATTTGTTTTTTCTCCTTTATTATCTATCTCTGTATAAGCCATGTTCCATTATATATTGCTCAACGCTCTCTGGCGTTTGGTATTTGATCGGGCGACCCTCAGCGACACGCTGGCGCAGATCCGTGGCTGATATCTCCAGTTGTGGTGCTGGCACAACGAGAAGCTTCTGGGTAATACCTAGCAGCCGCCTTTCTAACAGGTCTTTATACCCAGGTTCTTCTACATGTCCTGGGCGGCGCACTGCGACAAGATGGGTAATGTGCTCAAGCAAGGCAGCAGGTTCATGCCAATGGTGCAATTCTTCCAAACTGTCCCAGCCAATGATATAAGAAAGTTCTATCTGGACGCCCCATTGTTGCCGTAAGAGGCGCAACGTATCTACCGAATAGGATGGCCCCGGTCGCTCTATCTCCACAGATGATAAGGTAAAATACGGGTTCGATGCTATAGCTAACGCGACCATAGCAGCACGATGCGAGGCAGTCGTAATATCTTCTTGCGCTTTATGTGGGGGGTGCCCAGCGGGAATAAAAACAACTTCTGGCAATCGCAGGCTGATACACACCTCTTCAGCAACCACAAGATGACCATAATGAATAGGGTCAAAGGTTCCTCCCATTAACCCAACACGTCGCACCTTCGTTGCCGCTTTATCTATACTCAACGTTTTCTCATCTCCACTGTAACAAGGTGTCGTAGGGGCCAGCTTTAGCGCTCCCGCTGCTGGCCCCTACGACATGATTCAGACGTCACCCGCTGATTCCTTAACCGTCAAGGTCGCATTGGGAAACGCTTGACGTAGCTCGTAAATAACGTCTGAGACTGTCGCATACTGTCCACTGGCAACCCAGAAACGTACAGTGATTTGTGCATGTTTGTCTGCAAAGCCGACCAGCAATGCGGTTGGCTCTGGTTTTGCTTCCACACGCTCAACGCGCTTGACCGTTTCAACCAATTGGCTGATCGTCTCCCCTTTGGTAAATTCCTCTTCAGGCAACGTAACACTTATTGTAGCACGCCGCTCACCATAAAAGGTATTATTGATAACGGCACTTCCAAACACGAGTGAATTAGGAATAGTGACTTCTTCTCCACTCACCAAGCGCAGTTTGGTGGCACGTAACTGCACATCTTCTACTTTTCCTACATAGTTAACGGTGGTCATGGCGCTAATCTGATCGCCGATACGAAATGGGCGCTCAATGAGAATATAGAAGCCCGCGACAAGGTCTTTCAAGACATCTTGTATAGCGACGGTGATGGCAACGGTCAATATACCAATAGCGGTGACGGGAATGGTAATGGGGATTTGCCAGACAGTAAGGAGCCAAAAGATGGTCAATGCTAAGATGATATAGTAGAAGACACGAGCAATCAGGGTACGAATATTAATATCAACGCGGTTTTCGCTTAACCCACGGATGGTCAGCGTCTTGACGGTACGTGCGATACCAATGCCCAAACTAAACAAGAGCAGAGTTCCTGTTACATGAAACACAAGGTCTTTGATATCAGATATTTTTAACGGACCTATGATACCATTCCAGAAAGGGAGTAGCAAATTGGGGTCCCAGATCAGAGAGCTACCTAGCGCGGCGAGAATGAGGGGCAGAAAAACGACCACAACACCTAACGTCTGGCTAATCCAATTATCCAGCACGGTACGTTTTAGGCGACGCACCAGCAAGCGTCGCAAGAGCAAGCCCAGCCCAAGTGCGACGAGCAGTGTGATGATGATAAGGACAACACGTAAGGTAATAGACATGGCAGCGGCCATCCAGGTATAGCTGTTATTACTGATTACGAACGACATACGTTACAAAAACCCAATTCTAGTTATCTAAATTTGGGCTATTATATCATATCGGTGATGGCGATATATGGAAACTAGTTCTATCTAGCCACACAACGCTCCGACCAAGGGCAATACGTATGTCGGAGTCCCTCTGTGGCTGGATACACATCAAATTGAGCGAGCAGATCAACGAGTGTGCATAGGGGCAAACCAACGACATTAAGATAACAACCATCGATACGCTCGGTTGACTGAAATTGGGGATGCTGAATGCCGTAGGCTCCCGCTTTGTCCAGCGGATCGCCTGTTGCAATATAGGCGCTAATCTCTTCGTCGCTATAGGGGCGCATCAAGACGGGAGTCGTACAGCTTGCACTCTGCATCTGGATAGCGCCATCAACGATAGTGCTGACGACAACACCTGTGACAACGGAATGCCAACGTCCATGCAGCGAGCGTAATAACTGAAAGGCATGAGCCTCGTCATATGGCTTACCTAGTTCTTTCCCTTCAAGAATAACGGTCGTATCGGCTGTGATGACGATACGATTACTGGCCTCTGGTAACGTCAGAGTTGCCATCGCCTTGTGTTCGGCGGTCCACTGACCAAGCTTCTCAACAGGCCCTTTATATTGCTTTTGGACGGCGTCTTCATCAGTAAGCGCGACAGCAACAGTAAAGGGCAGACCGAGTTTGGCGATGAGCTGTCGTCGGCGTGGCGAGGCCGAAGCTAACAGGAGTGGGTGCGTTGTGGTCATAGATTACGCTCCAAGATTGCGATGGTTTCTATATGGGCCGTCTGCGGGAACATATCGAGTGGTTGCACCGAACAGAGACGATAGGCGGCTGGGCTCAAATGGCAGAGAATGTGCAGATCGCGTGCCAGCGTTGAGGGATCACACGAGACATAGACAATACGCGCCACAGGATGCTGTATCAGCGTATCGAGTACAACTTGCTGACAACCTGCACGCGGCGGATCAATCACAAAACCATCGACCAATGTAGAGATAGTGGGCAACACATCCTCGACTTTGCCCTTGATAATCTCGACATTGGGGGCATCACGCAGATTCCACTGCGCATCTTTGATGGCACTAGCCGATTCTTCTATGGCAATGACCTTGCCCACATGACGCGAAAGCAGCAAGGCAAAGGTACCCACACCACAATAGGCATCAATCAGTGTAAGTTGCTTGAGCGCTTCTGCATCCTGTTGCATAGCAAAAAAGAGGCTATCAATAATCATATGCACCATCTTTTCAGCCTGAGCCGTGTTTGTCTGGAAGAAGGAGCTAGGACGAATACGGAATATCTCCCCAGCTAGTGACTCTTCCATCGTTTCCACGCACAAGTCTAGCCCCGCTTCTTGCAGTTGTTGTGCCACCTCGGCTGGCTGCAGTGGCTGAATGAGCATCTGCACTCCCTGCTCACTCGCAGCACCACAACGTATTAACGCCTGCGGCTTGGGGTTGGTATACCGTGACAGAATAGACAAAGCGCGGTTGATCGGCTCTTGCGCAATCGGACATTCAGTAATGGGCAACACACGATGCGTGCCTGTGGCGGTCAAACCCGGCTGACCACTGCGATTGACAGAGAAGCGCATATGGTTGCGGTAATGCCAGGGCACATCACAAGGCACAGTCTCCAGTAGTGGAGGGTCCGCAAAGCCGCCAATGTCGTGTAAGAGTTGACCCACAACTTCGCGCTTCCATGCCAGTTGTGCCTCGTAGCGCATATGCTGCAATTGACAGCCGCCACAGGTGCCAAAGATCGGGCACGGAGCCTGAATGCGCAAGGGCGATGGCTCATGAATTTCCGTGATCCAGACACGCGGTGGGCGCGGCTTCCAACGCCGACAGTGCTTCCCTGGACGCGGTTGTCGGGGCGCCTCTACAGCAATGGTGACGCGCTCCCCCGGCAAACCAGCTGGAACGGCGAGGGTGAGCGATTGCGGTTCTCCCTGCTCACCCTCTTCGTGTATCAGCGTTATGGTTGCCAGAGCGTTCCCCTCACGCGTAAGCATGCTTAGCGTGACGGTATGATAGCTGATAGCCCGTGCTACTTCTTGCTCTATCATCGTTTCTTTTTCGGGTTGTTCGGTCTGTTGGGCTTATTCGCTTTTCCAGAACGCTTTTGGGCAGCCTTACGCGACTCATAGAGCCTGCGCACATTTTGCACCATCTCATGGTCTGAATCGATCTCCTCGGCCTCGGAGAGATAATCGTCAGCACTATTCAAGTCGTTCTGATAGATATATGTCAGAGCATGAGCGGCAAAGAGATCGGCAGAATCACTACGTTCCATACCTTGATCGAGGATAGCATGCGCCTTGTCAAACTGGTTGCCTGCGGTGTAGAGAGAGGCCAGTTCAACATAGGGATACGATTCATCAGGATTGATGGAGATGGCCTGCTGATAACTCTGCTCGGCCTCTTTTAACAGGCCCATTTTTGACTGTAGGTCGCCAATGTTCACCCACACATTTGGCAAACCAGGATGTAACTGGGCAGCCTTTTGATAATGGACCAGAGCTGCTTTGCCATCGCCTCGCGTCTCAGCGAGATTGCCCTGCGCACCCTGCACCTGCGCCTGTGCGATGGGTTCCTTTGCGAGCGACTGGGCCTTCTTGAGCAACGTCTCGGCCTCGCTTAGCCGTTTGCCCTCATCAACAAGGAAGTTTGCGAGCAGGATATAGGCGGTGAAGTTGTCATCAGTGGCAATAGACTCACGTAGTAACTTTTCGATCAAGGTAGCGAAATGTTCAGCCCGCTCAGTCATGCCTTGCTCGTCATAGGTGGTAACAAGATTAGAGACAATGATAGCTAAGTTGCTCAGAGTTTCGCCACGCTGCTCAGGAAAACGCTCCGCAATAAGGCTGACATAGGCGGCTGAATGTTCCCAATCCTGAAGCAAGGCTGCTTGTGCCGCCGCTCTATCATAAAGCTCCATGTCAGCAGGAGATTTGGCGATTACCGCATCACTATAGTGCATGCCACGCTGTGTGAGCCAAGTTAAGTGTTGGAGTAACTCGCTAGGATCACCAATCCCCAAAGCCATAGCTGCCGCTTCCTCGTCACCAAGCGCATCAACATCTACAGGAACATCGGGGTCTACTCCCAGGTCCTGCATCATACTTTCGATCTCTTTTAATTGGGCATCAATCCGCTGTTGCAGCTCTTCTAGAGGAAGTTGTTGCGCGGCAGTGCCCTCATCATCGATATCGAGAATACGATAATCCTCTTCATCTTCGATAACGGTATATTTCGTCCAGAACCAATGTCGGCCCGTTTCAGGATAGACAATAGTTGCATTCGGCAATTCTTCAAGCGTCTTGCCAAGCGGAGTATCGGCTATTTCGAGCGACCAGAAAACCTCAACGACATCCGGCTCATTCTCACCCTTCTCCTCTTCGTCATCGAGAGCATCGTCTTCGTCCGCATCGTCTTCGTCCGCATCGTCTTCTGCGTCGATACCTAAGCCAAAGTCCTCGTCATCGGCGATATCAAATTGCACATTCGCGGGACGAGCCTGTTTTGCCCAATCCTCACGCCGCTTGACCCACTCGATTTGAGAGAAGCCCTGCCGCAAAGGGCTATGCGCAGCTAACTGGTTATAGGCAGTATCAAAATCTTTGGCAGCCCATGCCTCTATGAATGTTGCGACAACCTCTGATGGGTCAAAGCTCCCTTCACTCAGCAAGGTGTCTTCATCTTCAAACATATCGTTCTTTCTTCCTGTTATATACTGTGCTACTTACTTCTTCTTCGTTGCATCGTTAAGCATCTGTCCTACGCGGACGGTGACTTCATCCTCCGGGTCAATCGCTTCGGCCTGTTCCAGCATACGTTGCGCATTGCGTCTATCTCCAAGCTCTAGTAGGGCTGAGGCATATAACGCATGTAGACGGGCCGAGTCAGGATTGTTGCGAATGCCTTGCGCCGCAATATCCCGCGCCTCGGTTTCCTTCTTCTGGTTCATGTAAATGGCAATCAATTCAGAATATGGACGATAATCGTTCGCTTGCAGCAGGATAGCTCGCTTATAGCTCTCAGCGGCAGCGTCTAAGCGACCAAGTAGGCGCTGTGCAAAGCCGATGCTAAACCAAATGCCAGTATAGTTCGGTTTGAGTTCAGCCACGCGCTCGAAATGAGGCAGAGCTTCACTCATGAGTTCGCGGCGCATGGCAATACTACCAAGACCAACTTCCACAGACGCCTCTTCTTCAACACTAGTGATCAGTTCTTTTGCCCTGAGTAACTCTTGCTCGGCCTCATCGTTGCGCTCCTGAGAAAGATACAACTCGGCCAACAGCGAGCGATTCACCGCATCGTCATTCAAGGCAATAGCTTCACGGAAGGTGCTTTCTGCCCGCGCAATCAGGTGGTCTTGTCGCTCCTGCATCCCCGCTATGTTGTCATAGTTAAAGCCCAAAGAAGCCAGTGTCGCGCCAAGACGCCTGAGCACATCTACTTTGTTATCCGAGAAATTGTTGACAAGGCGATCAAGGTAGACCAGAGTGTGCTCAGGGCTACCTGTTGCGACAGCATGATTATAGGCATCTTCACAGATTTGTCGATCAAGGGGCAGACGCGCAATTAAGGCATCATAGAAATGCAATGTCTGTGCCAAGCGCCACGCAGCCTCCTGTACGAACTCTCTGTGATTCCCACTACTCTTCTTGGCTACTGCTTCTAAGGCTGCATCATAGTCTTTAATGCGTTTCTGCAACTCTTCGACGGCCAAGCCCTGTATATTGGCCCCTTCATCAGCAATACGCTGAATGCGCCAGCTATTGTCCTGTTTGATAAGCGTAAAGATGCTCCAAAACCAATGCCTATCGGTCTCCTTGTTGACGGCAGTTCCCATAGGCATTTCATCCAGTGTGCCACTGAGAGGGGTCCCGTGCAGTTCTAGAGACCAGCCCACCTCTATCTCTTTTCGTCCCAAAGGACGACCTGCAAAAGGTGCCGATGGTAGCCACAGTGTGCTCTGCTGTGTCTGCTCGCGCTCGTGAACAAAGCCTAATTGCAGACGCACCGGATGAGATTCTTTTGCCCATGCACGATGACGTTCAATCCACTCGTCACGCGTCATTCCTTCACGAGGCGCAGCATCAGTAGTAAGCAGGTCATAGGACAGGCCAAAATCGTTCCAGGACCAACTCCCGATAAAGTTGACAATAACTTCTTGTTCCATCAATTCGGAGTTAATGTAGGTTCTACCACGGTCTACACCAGGATCGGGGGCTTGCAAAATAAGTTGCTTGATAGTAGGCAAATACGTACGATATTCTTTAGCTGGCACTGTATCATACCACTCATTAATTGAGAGCGCCTCTTCGATCAGACGTTTGGCCTCCGCAACGTTGCAATCGACAATCGGCGCGTCAATATGCATGCGCATCTCATCTATACTCTCTTCTACATGGCGCTTCCCCCCAACTTCAACGACAACATCCTTGATGCCATCTTTCCAGAAATCGAGCAGAAAACGTATTGAGCGCGTTTCGCTATAATCATAGCCTTGTTCCCATGCAAGCAAGACTGGCACTTCACCCTGTTCTCGTGTTTGCGCAATCACTCCCTTCCAGAAGCGTGGTGGGTTAGGAACATTCACCTGAATACCAGCGGCTGGCGTGATTGGTGCGCTCCAATGTGGATACGTTTTTGTGGCTTCAAGACGGATGAGCGAACGACGAGCCTCTTTGCGCACCTCTTTGGAAGGACTAAAAGCGTTAATCGCAACGAGAATATCTGCGACATCGGTCTCTGCTATCTTTGCGAGTGTTTTGAGCAGGGCTATTTGTGTCGGTTCAGATAGTGCGTTTATTGGTTGTAAGACTGTTTCCACCTGTGCCTGATCGCTGCTAGCACGCACGTCTTGCGCAATTTGGGCATACGTATCGACAATATGTTGTATGTCGTTGGTATCTTCTGCTGAAAGAGCGATTTCGCTCTCTTTTTTACCTGCCATAAAATTTACTCTTCTCTCTTATGATGACAGCATGCCACTGTCTACGTTTGTGTGGATTGTACCACGAACGAGCAGAAGAGTCGAGCGGGACGATACATGCTTAATCTACAAACTGTGATATATATTTGCCCCGTGGGCAAACATATATCACAGTTTGTAGATCTCAACTTTTTCCTTTGGTTTTGTCACCATTAAGAGGAAGAGTGGGAAGGCAGCGCAATAGAAGTAGGAAGGGAGACTACGCCATGCAAAGAAGAGCGGGATGACCGCTAACAACATGGCAGTTTCTGGATAAGCACGGCAGATACGCCAATACCAACAGAGGCAACCAAGCATGGCAATAGCCTCTAGCGTCGGATAGACAATACTTGGAAAAAAGGGCAAGAGGTGCGTTACGCTCAAGCCAATCAATCCCACACCCACAGGAAACATAGGGTCGGCAACGGGGGCCAGAATACCGACTAACCACGCCTGCGGATTCCACAGAATGAAGGGCAGGTTGATAAGTAACGCCAGCAAGCCAGCTACAGAGAGACGAGCAAGAACTTCCTTGAAGTTGTAATGTCGCCACACCATAATGGCGTAGAACGGGATAAAAAACCATGAGGTTTGCTTGGTGGCAAAGGCGAGACCAAGGAAGAGCACCGATAACCAACGTCTATCGCGTAGCATCCAGGCCAGCACTACTAGCAGGATGGCAAAGATGTCGAGATTGCCACCCACCGTAGAAGTCCACATAGAAATGTTCGCCATACTGAGCAAGAGCACCCAGGGGCGTAATTCCGGTCGCGCCATTCTCCACGCCACATACACAAGCAACGCATAGCTTAATAGGTAGAAGGGCAACACGTTATAGTCTTTGAACAAGGCAAACGGCACGAGACTCAAGAAAGAGAGCGCGGGATAGCTGACCTTAGACTCAAATTCAGGTGCGGCATTGCCTTTTAGATCAGTGTCAAGCACAGTTTGCGAGTCGGATTGTGTAGGGTAGTCCAGACGATTAGCGAACTGTCCACGCCGGAGGGGAGTAGTCCAATCGGGTTGAATGTGAAAACGGCGCACCATGTCGAGCATATTGGAATCGGTGTAGGGGTTACGCCCTTGGAGCAGGAGCATTGCCGCATTAGTATCCAATGATGTCCCATCATTAGAAAACTGCGGCGGCAAAAAACACATCACAACTGTACGCCCAAGCTCGATACCCCCAGCAATCGTGAGAGCAAAGGTCAACATGAGGAGTACCCGTTGCCAACGGCTCACCTCACCGCGTCGAAAATGTGCCTTTTGCTTTACAGTAGCGGGACGAAAAGCCATATAAATGGCAACGAAACTCCCCAATATCAATAGAAAGGGAATCAGCGATCCAAAGGGCATCAGATAAGGAATATACCAAGCATGGTCTATCTCATTAATGGCTTGTAAAATAAGTGCAGCACCAATCCACATAGCGCGTTGCTGTAACTCGGCAATGGGCCGATTGATCGCGGCAGTCCCCTCTGTGAAAAAGTAGCGCATCCAGGCGTATTTCAGTGTGTACGATGTCTCTACACGTAGGGGGGTCGGCGTCAATACCGTTCGCTGTGCCATAGAATTTGGTGCTCCCTTGATGTTCCCGTTTATATCTTTTCTACGGGTTCCCTCTTAGTCCACGTGTTACAACGAAGAAAAGAAACACTCCGTCACAAGCGCATACCCTTTTGACAAACCCTGCAACAAGATGGTACAGTGAGAGGTACTATGACTACCCTAACTCTTTCGCTAATCCTCGTTTCTGCTATCCTACACGCGACCTGGAACCTGTTGGCTAAACGTGCTAATGGAGGAGCCGCGCTGATCTGGCTCTATGACACATGCTCGGTTCTGCTCTATGCACCTGTTGTGCTCATCTTCTGGCTACTTGCGCACCCACAACTCAGCCTTATAAGAATACTTTTTATCCTGGGAAGCAGTGTTCTGCAAATGGCATATTTTCTGCTCTTACAACGTGGCTATCGCGTGGGTGATCTCTCTGTGGTCTATCCCATTGCCCGTGGTACAGGGCCACTACTCTCTACAATCATGGCTATACTCATCTTTCATGAGCACCCAACATTATTAGCTCTCGTAGGGACAGTGCTTGTGGTAACAGGTGTCTTTATTATCGCCAGTGGCAAAGATACATTTAAGAAAAAAGGGGCCTCTACCGCATTCATATATGGTGCGCTCGTAGGTGTGAGTATTGCCGCATATACGCTCTGGGACAAACAGGCGGTTAGTATATTGTTAGTGCCGCCATTGCTGCTCTATTATGGCACCACAGTTATACGCATGCTGGTATTAGCACCCTTTGCGCTTACACACAGAGATGAAGTACATACACATTGGCACGAGCATCGCTTCGAGGTCTTTGGAGTCGCTGTACTCAACCCGCTCTCCTATATCATCATATTAACCGCATTAGTCTTCAGCCCCGTCAGCTATGTCGCACCCACACGCGAAGTTGGGGTCTTGTTTGGCATCGTACTCGGAGCACGCCTACTCTCAGAAGGAGAGGTCAAGCGCCGCCTCTTTGCTGCGGCCATTATGGTAATAGGGATTATCGCGTTGGCTTTATAAGGACAATCGATAGTATAGTTCGCGATGACGCAGCACAAAGCCAAGTTCTTCGTAAAGGCGAATGGCAGGCACATTATCCTCCCAAACATGCAGGTCAACGGCCTGTAGCTCACATTGTGTGCGTACAAAATTGAGCATATACTGCATAAGTTGACGGGCAAGACCTTGCTTGCGGTAACTGGGATGGACAACCACGCGTTTGATATAACCAACAGGAGAGGGTGTATCATGCGCAGGAAGCATCAGCTCAGCTTTCGCTGCCGTAGCTCCATTGACTTCCGCCAGAAAAATCAGAGTACGCTCATGCGTAGAGGGATCTATAGAGCCAAAATATTTCTCCATGTCGCGATGAATATCGCGTGTGGGCGAGATACTAAAGCTATCGAGGTGGTCGATCTGGTCTATATCCTCTGAAACAGCGAGGCGCATTACCAACGACGTTGTCGGCAGTTCATCCAGCATAGTTTTTTCCTAACAGACTACAAAACGAAGCAATTCCTAATAAGTAGTTACTTTCTGCGTGGAAGCATCAAGAGTGAAACGAGCGCATAACCAGCACAACCAAGCAATAGCACGGCATAGACAATGCTCTCTCCATCTCCCTTGGGCGTGTTCAGCGTCGTGATACCTGAGACGAGCATAGATAATCCCCACCAAAAAAAGCCAATGAAAACAGCAAAGAGCAAAAACGTGCTCATAAATTTCTTGTTCATCGCGTGATAGGTCCTTTTGACATCTATTTAAAGAGGTGTTTCTGTTCCCTTTCTCTATTCATAAGATATTATAGCACGTGGAAGGTTTCATCACCATTCCCCCTACACAAGGACCTCGGCAACGGCGCGGTGAATAGCAGCGCGGAACTGCCCCCAATCATGCAAATCACCTCCAATCTCTCCACTATCCTCCGAACGCACGTGCTCTAAGAAGGTCGCTAACTCCGATAATTCCGACGGCAGCACTTCACGAAAGGCTTCCACGCGCTCAGATTCGTCGATTGCGCCAAGCACGCCGCCCGTTTCTTCCAACAAAAATGCAAAGGTGTAGAAGAGCGGTGTCTCTCGTACAGCAGGAACACGATACGCTACAGCCACAAGAAAGCGCGACACAGTAACCTGTAGTCCCGTCTCCTCATAGGTCTCGCGCAAAAGCGCATCGAGTACCGACTCCCCGAAGTTAATGCCACCTGTCAGCAATCTATACGCTCCACGAGGATAAAACACCTTGGTCATGGTCAGTAGAGAACCAGTGGGGCGGCGCACAACCATGCACACCTCGCCATAGCGATCACGAGCGCTCAATGGGTCGAAAAGAGACAATGCATCAAGCGTAACAGTGCGCACGAGAGGCTGTCCAAAGCGTTGGGCCAGCTGTGTAAGATCGTCCTGAATATCCTGCGGTAGAGAGGAAAACATAGTTAACATGCTCCTATCAGTTGTTGGGCCACAGTAACACCATGTTCGAGAGCCAAGTGTACACGCCCGCCAACGAAGCAGTCACCACAAAAGGCCAAGCCGTACGGCAATGTCTGTGCATTCAAAGCATCTGCATCAGCCTTCGTAGATGGCAACGCATACAGCCAGTATTGGAGATCAGTAAAGATAGGTTGCGAGAGGTCTTCGTCTACCAGCATCGAGACAAGCGCTGCAACCTCAGTGATCAGTCCGTGCTCATCTGGCTGTTTCCAATGCTCCCTGCTGTATTGCGGTGCCATTTGCGCGATCAATAGCCCTGCTCCCTGTGGCACTCGCTCTAGCGCTTTCTCATGCTCCCAAGCAAGCCAGGAAATAGGGTGCGCCTTATCAGTATTCACAAGCGCATAGTACGGACGCGTCCTTGGTGCAGGTTGATACCCAAGCATGACGGAGATAAGTGGATTGTAGCTCGCTGCTTCTAACGCGTGCAATATCGTGTGTTGTAAACCTATATCCATATGGCTATAAGAAATCACGTGACTAGCCTGGGACGTGGGAATGCTGATGAGCAAGCGGTCGAAGATGCCGACTGATTGGTTCAGCGAGTCGAGCACATTCCAGCCATGAGCGCTCTGCTCTACCATGCCGATACCAGTTTCGTAACGGATATCCAATCCCTCCGCCATACGCTTCGCAAGCGCAGTGAGACCACTACTATAGGACCATTTCGGCTCGGTATTCTGTTTGGGATCGCCTTCCTGGATATGTCCTGCCCCATCAAATATCCAGACAGGTTTCTGGATGTCGATAAGGTCTGGCGTGCGGAAGCGTTCGGTAATGAAGGCATTGCTGACCGAACTGCTGCTTCCGGCATCTTTGATGTATTGGGCACCATGATCGTAGATGAAGCCATTCCGTTTGCGCGTTGCGGCTCGTCCGCCGACATCACGACTCTTTTCAAATAGAGTGACAGTATAACCAGCGTCGCGCAGAGTATGCGCCGCAGCTAGGCCGCTACATCCTGCACCGATAATGGCGATGGTAGGCATAAGAGAAACTCCTCTCTATTCGTTCATATTCTCTCATCATAAACTATGCAATCCTTCTTCACATATGATACCCTATCAAAGGAATATGGCTAGTGCAAAGTCGTAGGGCCAGATTTATCGCGCCCGAAGCTCACCGAAATGACACATCCTTGAATAGGAGCAACTTACCAATGCACCTTCGCGGTATTGCATACGCCTTTGCAGCCTCGCTTCTATTTGGGCTTGGGGCAGTGCTCGCGCAACTTGTGGGAAAAGAAATTGATGCAACCGTCGTCGCGATTTTGGCTCTCGGTATTGGGGGCCTACTCCTTACTATCATTATCGTGTTCACGAGAGCGCCTGTATTCAAAGCACTGCAAGCCTTCAAGCGACACAATTGGATAGACCTGTTCCTACTCTCAACTCTTGGTACTGCGCTTCCACTCATTTTGATTGTTGCCGGTTTTGCGCGTACAAGTGCGCTAGAAGGTGGCTTCCTGCTCCAAATCAATGGAGTAGCAGCGCTGATCTTTGCGGTGCTTCTACTCAGAGAGCGCATTCGTCTCAAGCAGGGTGCGGGTATTGTGCTCCTGCTGCTTGGAGGCGCACTGGTCGTTCTCAAAGGGACACAAGGCATTGCCTGGAGCAGTAGCGGACTAGGAGATGCGTTGATTGTAGCTGGAGCGATTGGCATCGGTTTCGGTTTCATCCCCGCAAAACGTCTCTCTCAGCATATAGACGCATTACCACTCACTGCCACGCGCCTCTTGTTAGGAGCATGCACACTTTTACCTCTACTAGCCCTTCAGATACTCATTGGCGGCCACCCTCTACAATGGCAACCCTCTGCTACAACCCTATGGATCGTTCTGCCCATCTACATCGTCAGCAACTTTTGCTGCGCTTATCTTGCCCAACAAGCCGGATTCCGTCTGCTCAAAGCCTGGGAAATGGCTGCAATCATGCAAATCATCCCGCTTTTCTCCACAATCTCGGCATTACTTTTACTACATGACTCTCTCACACTCATACAAGCTGCTGGCGGCGTGCTAGCAATACTTGGCGGAATCGTAGTTTCGTTGAGCAACTGAGCATCAATTCCACCTCTTTCATTCCTCCTCTATATTGTCATCACAACTGAACTACGGTATACTACACACAATCGAAGTGGTAGCTATGGAATGACACAACAGAAGCACAATCCCCGCCTTCCATAATGCCGCTCATGGCTTGCGTCCAAATACAATGTGGTAGGTGCCTAATGCTCTCACCGATAGAAATCTTTTGCTGCTATTCTCATCAAGACCGCCCACTGCTACAACGGCTCAAGAACCATCTCATGCTGCTCCAACGGCAAGGACTCATCACCATCTGGAGCGATGTCGATATCAACGCAGGCGTCGAGTGGGAACAGGAGATCAACAAACACCTGGAAGCGGCCCAGATCGTGCTCCTCCTCGTGAGCGCCGACTTCATGGCCTCCGACTACTGCTACAGTAAAGAAATGCAACGATCTATGCAGCGCCACGAACGCAAAGAGGCACGTGTCATTCCCATCCTTCTACGCCAAACCTACTGGAAGGGAGCGCCATTCGAGAAACTCCAATTCCTGCCCACCAAAGCCAAGCCCGTGATGGACAGAAGCTGGACCGAAGATGAAGCGCTCTTCGACGTAGTGGAAAACATCAGCACTATCGTGTACGAACTGCGTCTTGCACGTGTACTTAACGAAGCGAACATGCTTGCTCATGAGCAGCGTTATGAGGAAGCACTTATCCTCTATGAACAGGCCATCATCCTTGAACCGGCTTGCGCTCCCGCTCATCGCAGCAAAGGAGAAGCGTTGCTCCATCTAGGTCAAGACGTGGAAAGCCTTGCCGCATTCGATCAGGCCCTACAAGCGGATACCAGCATTGATGATGCCCAATTTTATTCCAGCAAAGCCGATGCACTTACACATCTGCAACGCTATGAAGAGAGCCTCGCTGCCTACGAAGAGGCTCTACATCGCAGTCCAAACAATATCGATCTCCATGAGAAGAAAGCCATCATCCTGCTACGCTTGAAACGTTCCCAAGAGGCATTACAAGCTTATGAACACCTCATTCGCCTAGAACCCAACCAAGCAGAACACTATCAGCTGAAAGGGGATCTGCTGCTAGAAATGAGCCACCCAGACGAAGCGCTCGCCGCCTATCAGCAAGCCATTCTTCTCGCCCCGCATATTGCCGACTATTACGACAAGCAAGGCAAAGTCTTGCTTGGACTCAAACGCTACAAAGACGCGCTTGCCACCTATGAAGTCGCACTCCGTCTCACGCCTCAAAATGCCGCGTACTCTCAGGCCAAAGGTCTTGCACTCTATGCCTTACAGAAGTACGAGGAAGCACTGCTCGCGTACGAAACCGCTATCCAACTCGGCACCCCTGACCCCTATTGTTACTACGAAAAAGGACAAGCACTCTTTGGCTTGGAACGCTACGAGGGCGCCGTACTCGCGTATCAACAAGCACTCGACCATAGCGCTCCCAATCCTGATCCGCAGTTCTATCACATGCAAGCAAAAGCGCATGAGCAGATTGCTCAATAACTGTATAATGAGGAGCAAGAAGCGCGGAAGAACTGGATACCAAGCAGCACAAGCATTGTCTACGAGCTTCCTCCCTTGTATGAAACGTTCACGTTGCTTAAAAACCTATTGGGCCATACACAGGCCATCAGAGGCGTGGCTTTCAGTCCTGATGGACACATCCTCGCTAGTGGGAGCAACGACAACACTATCAAACTGTGGAATGTGAAGACTGGACAGCTCAGGCACACCTCCGAAGGTCACGCCAGCCATGTCTATAGCGTGGCTTTCAGTCCTGATGGACACATCCTCGCTAGTGGGAGCAGCGACAACACTATCAAACTGTGGAATGTGGAGACCGGACAAGCCTTGCGCACTCTCAAAGGTCACGCCAACTATGTCCATAGCGTGGCCTTCAGTCCTGATGAACACCTCCTCGCCAGTGGGAGCTATGACAAGACTATCAGACTGTGGAATGTGGAAACCGGACAACTCAGGCACACTCTCGAAGGTCACACCAACTCTGTCTCTAGCGTGGCTTTCAGTCCTGATGGACACCTCCTCGCCAGTGGGAGCTATGACACCACTATCAAACTGTGGAGCGATGGAAGATAAGAGCGTAGGATGATTTTGTAATGGGCGTTGTGCATGTACAAGCGGGTGTGCCTCTAACGAAGCAGAGCACCAACAGGATACTCATGGCAAAGAGTAGACAGACGCGGAGTTGGCCGCGGCACAAAATTGGTTTCGTCAAGAGGGCGAACAGTTTCGCTAGTCTAATCAACGATATGCAGCACAATGCGTCCACGCCCATGACCACTCTGGCTCAACTCATGGGCCAGGGCCACCTCTTGCAAAGAGAAGGTTCGTGCAATCGTCGCTTTGACGTATCCCTCGTCAATCAACTGCACAATGGTTCGCAAGTGGCTATTGGTAGGAGATGCCGCGTTTTTCCTGGCGCGAATGCCATACTTCTGCGCTAGCTCTGGGGATGGTTGCTCTAGAAGGGAGATCAGCCTCCCACCACGCTTGACCACTTGCATGGAACGTTGAAGAGTCTCTTTACCCCACATTCCGCAGGAGGGTTGACGGAAAAAAGGATTTCCAGTAAGGT
>JRHI01001046.1_pt1 | contig 25890 bp, 18 predicted proteins | sample 215371 | NCBI WGS metagenome assembly JRHI01 (sample SAMN02929681, study PRJNA255918) | sediment metagenome | biome: cave system; feature: Ice Cave; material: Sediment; isolation source: sediment from deep within a dark volcanic ice cave with no known source of... ...
GAGTGCGATCGGGATTGTGACCTATGGGGGACATGGCGATTGGCTTGCGGTTTGGCTTTGGTCCACGTCGGGCACCAGATGCCCGTGAGGATCTGACGCAGATGCCTCATAAAGGTCGGCCCATCCGGCAGCCTCTGGTAGTACGCTTCGGTCTGCTCGGGGGTGAAGACGACATGCCAGGCAACGATCTGCTTTTGAACCTCGTCGAACATCTTTTCCGCCGACACCCGCTCTGGGTCGACGGCGTTGGCGGCCGCGACGTGGCCCAGCAGCGTTTGCACGATGTTGTACAGGAGCAGACAGAAAGCGAATTGAAACAGCCCGGCTTGGGGGCTGCCGCCGATCAGGCGCTTCAATCCGAATACCTCGGTCGTCTTTTGAAAGACGGTCTCGATGCTGTGGCGGCCGCGGTAGGTCGACATCAGCGCGACGGCGGGATACGTCACGGCATCCTCCAAGTCGGTGACGACCACGATCGGTTCGGCGGTCGGACCGCGGTGCAGTTCGATCCGTCGCACCACCCGGCGGCGCCGGTTGCACGAACCGCCCAGGACGCCCCAGGTATCGATGTGCTGACGGCCGGCTTCGTCATAACTGATCACCGGCGGCCTGGTCCCATCCGGGCTGAAGGTACAACTCGAATGCAGGCGTGTGAGGAAGTGATCGCCGTCGGCGGTGAACTGTTCCGCCTGCACGAGGTTGCCAAAGGCGCGGTCGGCGACGAACAACCGCGGCCCCGGACCGAGGCGACGGACCCGTTCGAGCAGGCCGGGAACCAACCGTGTTTCCGAACCGTCCCCGTCGGGGTTGGCTTCCAGGGCCAGGGCCAAACCGGTGCGACCATCGAGGGCGACCAAGGCTTTGCCGCCGATCAGGCCACCCCGAACGCCCCGCAGCGGCTTGAGGCGTTTCTCCACGCGTTTAATCGTCTTGCCATCGACGATGATCACGTGCAGGCCGCGCTCAGACGGCGGAGGTTCGTGGATGGCTGCGGGAACGACGACTTGGGCCAACCCCGCCGTCGTCGCTTCCAAAAACGCCTGACTGACAGCGAGCGGCAGTCGCCCGAGTTTGCCGAACGCCGCCGCCACGCTGACAGGAAGTCGTTGGGCGAGGATGTTCTTCTCGAAGGCGCGTCGGCCGCTGCCGCCATGGTGCAGCAACGCCTCGGATACCAAGCGCGTCAGGGTGGCAAACGACAAGGCCCGCTCGTAGGAGCGCCCGCGGCCAAGCTTCCAAACCGCCTCAAGGCGATCTGGGTCACACGCCCAACGCAGCAACCAATGAGCCGCCTCCGCCAACGGCATCCGCGCCACCACGCTTAGTGGCACCAGTTCCACCTGTGCTGCATCCATGCCCCACCCCCCTCAGCTGCAAACGGGTAACTCTTGGCGGATGCTATGGATACAAAAGCAGTTAGGCAAGTGAATCATGTTGACAGCAGTGCACTTGTAACCCGCCATCTGCTGCCGCGCGAAATCCTGGATGGCGGCCCGCAGGCCGTCCGTCGGCGCCTGGTCCCCGCGCAGCACGAGGAAGGCCTTGACCACCTTGCCGCGCACGGGATCGGGACTTTCCACGACGGCGACCTCGAGGATCGCGGGATGGCTGACCAGGCAACTCTCGACCTCGAATGGCGAGATGCGGTAACCGCTCGCCTTCATCACGTCGTCGTTACGGCCTTTGAACCAGAACCAACCCTCGGCATCACGAGCCACCACGTCGCCGGACCAATACCAGTCGCCGCGGAAGATCTCCGCCGTCTGCTCCGGTTTGCGCCAGTATTCCTTCATCATGCCGGGATGGCTGTCACGGCGGATGCAAAGGACACCCTCTTCCCCTGGTCCGACCGGGCACAGGCCGTCGTCCAGTACCTCGAGGACGGTGCCCGGCCCCGGTCGGCCGCAGCTGCCTGGCCTAAGTGGGGCACCGACCATGTTGAAACAGTAGACCATGCACTCGCTCATGCCGAGGCCGTCAAGGACGTTGACACCGAATTGCCGGGAGATGGCGCCGAGCGTGTCGGCCGGCAGCGGTTCGCCGGCGCTGACGCCGTGCCGCCAACTCGACAGGTCGTGCGCGCGCGCCGCGTCACCGGCAGCCATGAGCATGCGGTACACCGTCGGCGGGGCCGTGAAGTTGCTGATGCGGTACTTTGCAAACAAGCCGAACCAGCGTTCCGGATCGAAGCGACCGCCCTGGGAATCGTGCAACACGACCGTCGCGCCGTGCGCCATTGCGTAAAGGAAGGTTGAGGCTACCGGCAGCAACCAGCCCAATTCGGAGGGACAGGCGACGACGTCATCGGGCCGGTAGTCGTGCCAGTGCCACACCAGGGATTCGTAGGCGAGCGGGTAGCGCTGCAGATGGACGACGCCCTTGGGATCGCCGGTCGTGCCGGAGGTGTAGGCGAGGAAAGCGAGGTCGTCGCTTCGCGTCGCGGCCGGCTGGAATACTTCCTGCTCCTGGGCGATCAGGTCGTCGAAACGCAGGCAGTCGCGGCTGACCGTCGTATCGGGATCGCTGGTGACAAGGACGTGGCGAAGGGAAGGACAGGCGGCGCGGACCCGGTCGATGGCGTCAACCAGGGACGGCGTCGTGACCACAGCCACCGCCTCGGAGTCAAGCAGGCGGTAGCGGATCTCTGCCTCGCGGAATTGCGTGCTGGACGGAACGAAGACGCCGCCGAGCTTGGCGACGGCCAGGGCGGCGACGTAAAACTCCGGCCGGTTTGGCAGCCGAAGGAAAACGCGATCGCCCTGCCGGACACCGAGACGCCGCAGCGACGAGGCAAGGCGGTCGCTCAAGGCAGCGAGTTGGGCATAGGTGTAGGTGGCCGTCTGGCCGGCGGCGTTTTCGCAAAGAAGAGCTGGCTTGTCGCCGTGGCCCTGGGCCACCTGGCCGTTCGTCAGGGCCACGCCCAGGTTGTAGTGCAGCGGGATGTGCCGCCATGGGTCCCAGGTGCGGCACAGGGCGTCGTAGTCGAGTGGCATGGAACCCTTCCGTCATCTCAGAATCGGGCGAGCAGCTGCCAGAGCACGACGAGGGCCTCAGCTCCGCGCAGCCGGCCTTCCTGCCAGTCGCCGACAAGACGACGCAGAGAGGGATCGTCGGCCGCCTCGGCAGCGGCAAAGCGTTCATGCAGCGTTTCCTCCGCCAGCAGAAGGAGATCGCGTGCGGCCGCGCTGGCCGGTGTGCGCCGCAGCGGGCCACCAGCGAGGAGTTTCCAGAGCGGCTCCACGCCTTCGCCGTTGCGGGCACTGACGCGAAGCACCGGCGGCGGCTCTCTGCCTGCCAGCGCCAACGAGCCGCACACCTGCGTTTCGATCTGCTCGGCGCCGGGCAGGTCGGCCTTGTGGATGACGATGACGTCGGCGACCTCGAGCACGCCGGCCTTTTCCCATTGCAGGTCGTCGCCGGTCTCTGGCTGCAGCAGCAGCACGACCACGTCGGCCAGTTCGCGCACCGCCGTGTCGCCCTGCCCAGCGCCCACCGTCTCGATGAGGACCACGTCGAAACCGAACGCCTCGAGCAGGCGGACCATGGCGGCGAGGTGTTCCGCGACGGCGCCGTGTCCGGAGAGCGCGGCCAGGCTGCGGATGAAGACGCCTTCGTCCTCGGCCCTCGCCGGCATGCGGAAGCGGTCGCCAAGCAGGGCGCCGCCGCTAAGAGGACTTTGCGGATCGCAAGCAAGCACAGCGACGCTCTGCTGGTGACTGCGAGCCTGTTCGATCAACCGGCCGGCGAGCGTGCTCTTGCCGACGCCGCCGCTACCGGTGATGGCGACGACTCGAGCGCGGCGTGTGGCCGGTCCGAGGGCCGCCAACACCGCGGCGACGTGTTCGCCCCGCGCCAGGTGGCTGAGCAGGCGCGACAGCGCCAGCCGATCGCCGCGCCGGAACCGTTCGAGGAGCGTCTCAAGCATGGCCTGCCTCACGCTGCTCGCGCAAAAAGGCGATGATGTCGTCCATGCTCGTTCCCGGGCCGAAAACGTGGGCCACGCCCATCTCGTGCAGCTTCGGGACGTCCTGGGCCGGAATGATGCCGCCGACGAGGATGCCGACGTGTTCCAGGCCAGCGTCGCGGAGCAGCTGCAGGACGCGGGGCACCAGGGTCATGTGCGCTCCGCTGAGGAGACTGAGGCCGAGCCAGTCGGCGTCCTCATCGGCGACGACGCGGACGACGCCCTCTGGCGTCTGCCACAGTCCGGCGTAGATAACGTGCATGCCGGCGTCGCGCAGGGCGCGAGCGACGACCTTGATGCCGCGGTCGTGGCCGTCGAGACCGACCTTGGCGAGGACGATGCGGAGAGGGGCAGCAGAATGAGTCATGGCCCAGGCTTCCCGCCTTGGATTGTCACTCGAACCAACGCCATACAGGCAGGCGAAATCGGCTTACCACTTCGCCGCTCCATCATAGCGGCCGAAGACGTCCGCCAGCGCATTCATGATTTCCCCGACCGTGCAGCGTGCCCGCGCTGCCTCCAGCAGCACCGGCATCAGGTTCGCGCAGGTCCCGGCCACGCGCCGTACCTCAGCAAGCGACCGCCGCACCGTTTCGCCATCACGCCGCGCCTTGAGTTGCCGCAGCGCCGCCACCTGCTCCGACTCCACCGACTCGTCCCCGACCTGCGTCTCGATCGGCTTCCCCTCCGACTCTACAAAGGCATTGACGCCGACGATCAACTTGCGCTTCGCATCGACCTCGCGCTGGTACTGGAAGGCGGCGTCGGCGATTTCGCGGCGGAAGAAGCCGGCTTCCAGGGCCGGGATCATGCCGCCCAGCTGCTCGATGCGCTCGAAATAAGCGCGGGCCTCCTGCTGCATTTGCTTCGTCAGCGCCTCGATAAAATAGCTGCCGCCGAGTGGATCGACCGTGTTCGTCACGCCGGTCTCGTAAGCCAGCACCTGCTGCGTGCACAGGGCCAGCGTCACCGCATGCTCCGAGGGCAGGGCCAGCGTCTCGTCCATGCTGTTCGTGTGCAGCGACTGGCAGCCGCCCAGCACCGCGGCCAGGGCCTGGTAGGCGACGCGCATCAGGTTGACTTCCGGCTGCTTGTCCTGCAGCGAGCAGCCGGCCGTCTGCGCGTGGAAGCGCAGTTTCCACGACGTTTCGTTGCGGGCGCCGTACTTGTTGCGCAGCGTGTCGGCCCACAGCACGCGGGCCGCGCGGTACTTGGCGATCTCTTCGAAGATGTCGTTGTGGGCGTTGAAGAAGAAACTGAGCCGTGGCGCGAAGGCATCGACGTCCATGCCGCGGGCCAGGCAGGTATCGACGTAATGAAAGCCATCGGCCAGGGTGAAGGCGAGTTCCTGCACGGCAGTCGAGCCGGCCTCGCGGATGTGGTAGCCGCTGATGCTGACCGTGTTCCACTGCGGTACATGCTCGGCGCAGAACTCGATGACGTCGCACACCAGCCGGACGTGCGGCTCCGGCGGAAATACGAACTCGTTCTGGGCGTGGAATTCCTTGAGGATGTCGTTCTGCAGCGTGCCGCGCAGCCGTTGCCAGTCCACGCCCAGGTCCCGAGCGTTGGCCAGGTAGAAGGCCATGACGATGATGGCCGGCGCATTAATCGTCATCGACACGGAAACCTTGCCAAGGTCGATGGCGTCGTAGAGTTGCTGCATGTCGTCGAGAGTATCCACGGCGACGCCAAGCCGGCCCACCTCGCCGAGGGAGCGCGGATCGTCGCTGTCGAGGCCCATGAGCGTGGGCAGGTCGAACGCAGTGCTAAGGCCGGTCTGGCCTTTTTCGAGGAGGAACTTGAAGCGTTCGTTGGTCTGTCGGGGTGTGCCGAAGCCGGCGAACTGGCGCATGGTCCAGAGCCGGCTGCGGTACATCGTCGCGTGGACGCCGCGGGTGAACGGGTACTGCCCGGGATAGCCCAGGTCGACGTCAGGATCGAAGCCATTGAGGCTGTCCGGTGTGTAGAGCGGCTCGACGGGTACGCTGCTGACCGTGGTGGGCGGTTGCTCGCGCTGCGGCCCGGCGGCGGCTTCCTTTTCCCAGCGGTCGCGGGCCGCGCTGTCGGTAACGGTAGCCATTGCACTTCCTTTCTTCGCCTTGGGGAGGTTCCCCGAGTGCTTGTGTCCTCCACGCGGCAATCGTACACGCCTCTTGTTACGCCAGGTCCTTCGCCCGGTCGAAGACCTCGTACAGGCTCTCCCCCATGACCTCCGCGTAGGAGCACAACCGCTCGGTAACGAGTTGGAACGCCATGACCAGTTCGGCTACCTCTCCAGGCTCGTGCTTCTGGAGCAGAATTCGGTCGAGGATCTCTTCCAGATCATGGGCATTGTCGCCGATTTGCTTGAGGGATTGCGCAATCAGCCTGGCATGGACGGCCTTCAGCCTGGGGATACTTTTCAACGCGACCGTCAAAGGGGCAACCAGGGGGCGATCGGCCCGCGGGTATTCCCGGGCCAGGCCCAGATGATTCTCCCGCGCCTCCTCGCGCTGCACGGTCGTCTCCAGCTCCCGCAACTCCTCGGGCGAGGGTTCTCTTTGCGGGCCATATGCATCGAGCGCCTCCAGGCTTTGTTTGGGAGGAGGAATCACAATATCCGGGTGAGTTGGTTGCGGCAGCGGCCGCGGCAACCTCTTTTTCGCAGTCCTCTTTTTCGGTCGGTGGTCGCCCATTGTCGGTTCTCCTCCGTCGATCGTTTCCCCGGTCGGGGTCCCGGGTTGTTCTTATGTCCGCTCCACCACGATTGCCACCGCATTGCCACCACCAAGGCACAATGCCGCCAGGCCGCGCTTCAATCCGCGCTTCTCCAAAGCATACAGCAAGGTCACCAACACTCTTGCCCCCGATGCTCCAATCGGATGCCCGAGCGCGACGGCTCCGCCGTTGACGTTGACGCGGCTCTCGTCCAGCTGCAGTTCCTTGCCGCAGGCAAGCATCTGAGCGGCGAACGCCTCGTTCAGCTCGAACAGGTCGATGTCGTGCAACGTCAGGCGCGCCCGTTCCAGCACCTGCCCCACGGCCAACACCGGGGCCAGGAAAATGTCCTTCGGTGCGATGCCGCTGGTGGCATAGGCAACGACGCGGGCCAACGGCTGCATACCGAGTCGTTCCGCTGCCCGCGCCGAGGCGACGACCAGCGCCGCGGCGCCGTCGCTAAGCTGCGAGGCATTGCCGGCCGTCACCGTGCCGGTCTCGCGGAAAGCAGGTTTCAATCGCGCCAGCGTATCGGCCGTGGTATCCGGCCGAATGCCCTCGTCCCGACCGATCGTCTTCGCCTTCGGACCGCCGCCGATCTTCACCGGCACGACCTCGGCGTCGAAGGCGCCGCGCTCCCACGCCGCCGCGGCGCGCTGGTGGCTTTGCGCGGAAAAGCGGTCCTGTTCGGCGCGCGACACATCGCACCTGTCCGCGATATGCTCGGCAGCCGCGCCCATGTGCCAGCACTCAAAGGCGCACCACAGACCGTCGTGGACCATGGCATCGACTGCCTTCTGGTCGCCGTACTTCCAGCCAGTGCGAACGCCGAAGAGGAGGTAAGGGGCGCGGCTCATGCTCTCCATGCCGCCGGCCACGATCAACTCGGCATCACCGGCGCGGATGGCCTGGGCGGCGAGCATCACCGCCTTGAGGCCGGAGCCGCACACCTTGTTGACCGTGAAGGCAGCAATGGTGTCGGGCAGCCCGGCTTTGAGCGCGGTTTGCCGGGCCGGGTTCTGACCGATGCCAGCCTGGAGGACGTTGCCCAGGATGACCTCGTCCACCCGTTCGGCCGGCACCGCGGCGCGACGCAAGGCCTCGGCCACGGCGGCGGCGCCGAGCTGCGGGGCGGATACATCTGACAGAGCGCCGAGGTACTTGCCGATGGGGGTGCGGGCCGCGGACAGGAGGAAAGCGTCGGCCATGGCTGCTCCCTTTGCTTGGCGAGGGGGAAGGGCTCGCTTATCATCAATTATAGATTTAGGCGGGATGCGAACAATGCAAGATGCCCGTCTACCTTCACCGTCAGGATACGATCCGCGATGCTGCTCCAGACCCACGGGCTGACGAAACGCTATGGCCGTCATCTCGCGCTGCACGATCTCAACCTGACGGTCTCCCCCGGCGAGGTCGTCGGCTTGCTGGGGCCCAACGGCTCGGGCAAGACGACGGCGCTGCGGCTGTTGCTTGGCTTTCTGCGGCCGACGGCCGGCCACGCCACCATCGCCGAGCACGACTGCTGGTACGACAGCGTCGCCGTGCGCCGTCAGGTTGCCTATCTGCCGGGCGAACTGCGTTTGTACGAGAACATGACCGTGCGGCAGCTCGTGCAATTCCTCTGCCGGCTACGCGGTCAGCCGACGCAGGATAAACTCGGGGACCTGGCCCGCGCCTTCGACATCGACCTCGATCGGCCCCTCGCCAACCTGTCGTCCGGCATGAAACGCAAGGCAGCGTTGTTGCAGGTGCTCGTCACACAGGCCCGGCTCCTCATCCTCGACGAGCCGACCAACACGCTCGACCCCACCATGCGCGACGTGCTCCTCGCCCAGCTGCGGCAAGCACGCGCCGAAGGGCAGGCGGTGCTCTTCTCCTCGCACGTCCTCACCGAGGTCGAGCAACTTTGCGATCGGGTTGTCCTTCTGCAGCGCGGCCGGCTCGTCCACGTGCAGATAATGTCGGAGCTGCGACAGTCCCGCCTCATCCACGCCCGCTTCAACGGCACGATGGCGCCGCTGCCGGAACGCGACGGCTTCCTGCTACGCGAACAGCACCAGGACCGCGTCATCTTCGAGCACACCGGCGCGCTGCCCAGCCTGCTCGCCTGGTTAGCGCGTCAACCGGTCGTCGACCTGCGCGTCGAACCGCTCGGCCTCGCCCCGATCTACCACCGCTACCATGGAGCCGAGACATGACCGTCGTGCTGGTGCGCAAACTGCTGCGCGACGTACGGTTGCAGCTGCTCGTGGTGGCCCTGCTGCTGGCCGCTTTCGAGTGTCTTTGGGTCAAGATCACCGAGCGCATCAGCGGCCAGATCGTGCCGTTCGTCGGGCTGCAGATTCCGCTGCCGCGGCTCGAAGAGACGATCTTTGAGGGGCCGGGAAAGATCATCCGCACCTTCATGGGAGGCGAGAACATCAAGCTCAATAGGGCCATGGACGTGCTGTCGATCGGCTATGTTCACCCGTTGATGCAAACGATCCTGTGCATCTGGGCGATCGGCCGGGCGGCAGGTGCCATCGCCGGCGAGTTGGATCGCGGCACCATGGAGTTGCTGCTGGCCCAGCCGCTAGCCCGTTTCCGCGTCATTCTCGCCCATCTCTGGGTGGACCTGCTGACGATCCCCGTGTTGTGCCTGGCGCTGTGGGCAGGTACCTGGCTAGGCGTTTGGCTCGTCGGGCCGATCCAGCTAAACTTGCCGCCCGACCTCGAGGAATTGCCGATCCGACTCCAGGTCGATCCCGAGAAACTGCGGCTGCTTCCGGAGGCGGTCGGCCCGGCCCTCTTGAATGTCGCCGCCCTGGTCTTCGCGGTCAGCGGTAGCACGCTGTGGCTCTCGGCGGCGGGACGGTTTCGCTGGCGGGTGCTGGGAGGCGCGGTACTCGTGATGCTGGTGCAGTTCCTGGTAAACCTCGTCGGCCAGATGTGGGACGCGCTCGGTTTTCTGCGACCGCTGACCGTCTTTTACTACTACCGGCCGCAGCAGATCATGCTCGGCGACACCTGGACGGTTGACTTCGCCGTCTGGAATGGCGGACAGCCGTTGTGCCATGTCCCGGCAATCGCCGTGCTGGTAGGTGTCGGTGTCGCCGGCTACCTGCTTGCCCTGTGGACGTTCAACCGCCGGGACCTGCCCGCGCCGCTGTAAGTGCAGGTTGCAGCGCATCCCGAAAATCAAGCCGCGCCAGCGGCAATGCCAGCAGGGCTTTCTCAACGGAGCCAGAAGCGTCAGTGTCCGGGTCAGCGTCTCCACCGCTCACGCTCCGGGCTCTCGTACTGCGGCGTCGAATCGCCGCCAGTGGCTCGTCAGTGCCGTCATGACGGCCGCGCTGGTTGCGGTTCTGCCACTTCGCCGTTCTCGAGATGGCGTCCGGTCAGAATGACGAACACGTCTTCGAGACTCGCCTGCCGCGTGGTGAGGCGGGCCAGGGCGCGACCTTCGCCGGCCAACCGTTGCAACAGCGCCGGGATGGTAACGTGCGGCGCCTGGACAGCCAGGCAGAAGGCATCATCTTCGCGGCGGGCCGACACCACTGCCGGCAGCGCTTCCAGCATGCGCTCGTCGTAGGGACCGCCATCGGCCAGCGCGAATTCCACGAGATGGTCGCCGCCGACCTGGGCGATTAACTCGCGCGGCGTACCCTGGGCGATGACCCGGCCCCGATCGACAATGGCCACGCGATCGCACAGGCGCTCTGCCTCGTCCATGTAGTGCGTCGTCAGCATCACGGTTCGGTTGCGCGTACGAAAGGCGCGGATGATGTCCCATAGCTGCCGGCGAGCATGTGGATCGAGGCCGACGGTCGGCTCGTCGAGAAAGAGGAGGTCGGGATCGCCCACGAGGGCGCAGGCCACCGCAAGGCGCTGCTTCTGGCCGCCGGACAACTTGCCCACGTAAGCATTCGCCTTGTCGGCCAGTGGGACCAGCTGCATCACCTCGTCGGGATGGAGGCCACGGTCGTAGAAACTGCGGAACAGGGTAAGGGTCTCGCGCACCGTGAGCTTTTCCGCCAGGCGCGTCTCCTGCAGTGAAATGCCGATGCGCTGCCGCAGGGCAGCGTCGTCCTCACCCCAGCGCCGGCCGAGGACGCGGACCTCGCCGCTGGTCGGTGGCAGTAATCCTTCGAGGATTTCGATCGTCGTCGTTTTGCCGGCGCCGTTGGGACCGAGAAGGCCAAAGCACTCGTCGGCATGGACCTGCAGGTCGAGACCGTTGACGGCATCGATGGGCCCATTCCGGCTGGAGTAGCGCTTGCGGAGGTCGCGACAGAGGATGGCATCGGTCATGTGGAGAACTCACAAGGGTCTGGAAGCGCCGGTCTCGACCCGGTCCCCTGGAAGGATTATAGGACCGCACCCCAGGCGCGACGCGGATGGGAGCCCTCTCGCGGGGAAGAATGGCCCATGATTGACGAACGTACGGCCACGACCTGATAGAATGGGAACGCGCGGTGCAGTGCGTGCTGCGCCACAACCAACCCGCAATGGCAGCAAGGGCTTGTTTCATGCCTTGCTGGATCGCGGGCTGGACTGCGAGCAGCTCAGCGGACGGATGGACGACATTGCGCTGGCGGCTGTCGCTGTTGATGTTTCTGCAATACGCACCCGCCGCCGCGCTGGTGTCGCAGTTCACGCTGCGCCTCCAGGACCTGGGCTTCACGCCGGGTCAGATCGCCTGGGTCTGCACGACTCAGGCCCTCTCTTCGCTGATCGGCCCCATCGTCGCCGGGCAGGTCGCCGATCGCTGGTGGCCTGCCCAGCGCTGCGTCGCGGTCTGTGGTCTGAGCGCCGGCGTCTTTCTCTGGGTGCTCGCCGACCAGACCTATCCCTGGGCCGTATTTGCCCTGAGCCTGGCTTCGTGGCTCTTCCTGACGCCGGCGATCACACTCGGCGCGGCCCTGACCTTCACTCACCTCGCTGCCCCCGAACGCAACTTCGGCCGAGTCCGCCTCTGGGGCACCATCGGTTGGATAGTGCCGGGCTGGCTCATCGGCTACTGGCTCGGCAATCCAGCGTGGCTCAGCTCGATCCTCTCCCTTCTCCGGCCGGAGACGCCACGGAGTGGACTGGCCGACGCCTTCCGGCTAGCAAGCCTCTGTGCTGTGGCCCTCGGCTTCTACGCCCTGACCCTGCCGCACACGCCGCCGCGGCGCCACCTCGGCTCGCCCCTGGCTCCGCTGGCCGCGCTGCGCCTTCTCCGCGACCGTTCCTTCGCGGTCTGTTGCTTCGGCAACTTCGCCGTCTGCATCACCACCGCTTTCAGCTCGCAAGGGACGCAACTGCTCTTGAATCAGCTCGGCGTCGCTCTGCCGTGGAATGGGCCGACGCAGACACTGGCGCAGAGCACCGAGGTCCTCACGTTGGCCCTGTTGCCGATCCTCCTCCTCCGTCTGGGGATTCGCGGCACCATGACCCTGGGCCTGGTCTGCTGGGGGCTTGGCCTGACCGCGTTCTCACTGGGCCGGCCGCTCTGGCTCGTCGTCGCCATGCTCGGCACCTGGGGCCTGGTCATTTGCTGTTACCTGGTGACCGGCCAGATGTTCATCAACAGTCGGGCGCGGGGCGACATACGTGCCAGTGTCCAGGGGCTGTTCACCTTTACCAACGGTCTCGGCTTGCTCGCCGGCAACCTGCTGGCTGGCTGGATACGAATGCAGTCCGGCGGCGCCCTGGAGCCAATGTACGCCGTGGCCGCCGGTATCATCGCCGTGCTGGTGGTCGTGTTTCTGATTGGCTTCACCGAAAGCGGGAAGCTGACCCCGGCCAGCGAGGCGCCCTCGTCCTTCCCACAGGCAGCGGCCCACGGTAGGATAACGAGCGTTTCGTGATCCCTCGGCCCGCGGACTCACATCGATGTCGCTGAGCGTTTGCCTTCTCACCCGCAATGACGAAAGGAGACTGTCCCCGGCCCTGCGCTCCGTGGCGGGCCTGGCCGATCAGGTCCTCGTCGTGGACACCGGCTCAACCGATCACACCATGGCACTCGCCGAGGAATTGGGGGCGCGGGTCTTTTCGTTCGTCTGGGACGACGACTTCGCAGCCGGCCAGAACTATGCGCTCGAACAAGCGACCGGCGACTGGGTGCTCTGGTTGAATCCCGACGAAGAGGTATTGGCCGACGGACATGCCGCCCTGCACGCAGCCATGGCCCGGCCCGATGCCATTGCCTATTACCTTCGCGTCCAGGACCAACTCAGAGCGGACAAACCCGAGGAGGTCGCGGAAACCCTGCAACTGCGGCTGTTCCGGCGACATTCCGAGCTGCGTTACGCCGGCCGGCTGCATCCGCATTTCATTGCGCCCGTCGGCGAGCTGGCCCGGCGTGAGAACAAACAAGTGGAGAGCTGCACGGTCACGATCAGGCGGCATGCGTACCTCTCGCTCCTCGACGAGGGCAAGTTGCGCTGGACGCTGCGACTACTGGAGCGCGAACTGCACGACCGCCCTGGCCAGTTGCATTACCTGATTGAGTATGGCCGGACGCTCCTCTGGCTAAACGACCCGCGCGGCCACGAAGTTCTCGCGGAAGCCGCCGCGCAGCTGGTGCCGTTGCGCCAGATGCCGGACCCGCCCACCGTCACCGTCGGTTTGCTGCTGGAATACCTCCTGACGGTGTCGCCGGAGCAGTCGCGCAGTCGACTATCGCGCGAAGATGCGGCGGAACTGGCCCTGCGCTGGTTTCCGTCGAGTCCGCCGATGCTCTGGCATTTGGCGGAACAATCGTTCCAGGCGGGGAGATTTGCACAAGCCGCGAACCTGCTTGAACGCCTGGTGCGTTTCGGCAAGAACGGCAGCTATGATCGTTCGCAGGGGTTCGATCCGAGCATCCTTGGCGATCCGGCGGTGATGAATCTCGGCATCTGCTACTTGCGGCTTGGGCAGCTCGATCCCGCCGAGGGATGCTTCCAGCAGCTGGCAACCAGCAAGACGCATGGCGAGAAAGCGGCGCAAAACCTGCAGGTGATCGCCCAGCTACGGCAGCCGGGAGGACGGCCATGAACGCGATCATCGTCGAGGGCCGCCTCGCCGACGTGGACGGTGTCCGTGATGGCCAGATACGCATCGAGGACGGCACCATCGTCGCGGTAGGTCCAAACCTCGACCAACCGGACCACGTCTTTGGCGACGACTGCCTGGTCTTCGCCGGCATGGGCGACATACACATCCATGCCCGCGAGGACGTGACGGGCCACGATTGCCACAAGGAAACCTTTGCCACGGCGGCGGCGGCCGCCCTGCACGGCGGCGTCCTCCACGTAGCCGACATGCCGAACAATCCCGCGGCGCCGATCGACGATGCCAGCTACGCGGCCAAGGAACGCCTCGTGACGGGGGCGCGCCTGCCGGTGGTCTTCACCCTCTACGGGGGCATCGGGCCGGGGACGCGCCCGCTGCGGCGGGTGGTGCCGTACAAGGCGTACATGGGGCCGAGCGTTGGCGACCTGTTCTTCACCAGCCTGGAACAACTCGACAAGACATTGGCCCACTATCGTGGCCAGGCGGTCAGTTTCCACTGCGAGGACCCGGTCCTACTTGACCGGTACCGCACGGCGCCGACCCACGAGGCACGCCGGCCGGCCGAGTGCGAGTTGAGCGCGACCCGCTTTGCGCTGGCGATGATCGAGAAACACGCTCTGAAAGGCAAGCTCTGTCATTACTCGGTCGGCGAAGGATTGCCGCTCATCCGCGCCGCCCGAGCGCGCGGTCTGCCGGTGACAGTCGAGGTGACGCCGCACCACGTCTTCTTCGATACAGCCATGCTGACCGACGCAAATCGGCAGTGGCTGCAGATGAATCCACCGCTGCGCAGCCTGGCCGACCGCGAGGCGATGCTGGAGGCGCTGCGCGACGGCACCGCCGATTACCTGGCGACCGACCACGCGCCCCACACGCTCGCCGAGAAAGAACGCGGCGTCTCGGGACAGCCGCATCTCGACACCTATGGGGCGTTCGTCACGTGGCTGCTGGTGGAGCGGGCCCTTCCTCCAGAACGGATCGCGGCGTTGTGTTCGGCCAACCCGGGGGCATTCGTGAACGCCTACCAGCGCCAGCGTTTCGGGCGGTTGCTTCCGGGATATATCGGCTCGTTGACGGTGCTGAACCTGCGCCGGCCATGGACGGTGCGGCGTACGGAATTGCGCACGCGCTGCGGCTGGAGCCCATTCGAGGGGGTGACGTTTCCGGGGAAAGTCGAGGCGGTGTTCGTGCGGGGCCAGCGCATGGGCTGACAGCCCGCAGCGCCAGCAAAAGCTTTCTTTTCCCTTGCTGGCGCTGCCGGCTCAGATGGGAATGCACAAGCATGAATCGCACGCACATCGCCGGTCGGGTGGCGGGACTGCGGCCCACCGCCATCAACCGCGTCTTGCAGGAAGTCCGCCAACTCCAGTCGGAGGGCAAGACGCTCGTCTCGCTGATGCGCGGCCAACCGGATACACCGACGCCGCCACATATCGTCGAGGCAGCGCAACGATCTCTCCGCGCCGGCCGCACGGGCTATCCCGACAACCTTGGCGAGCCCACCCTGCGCGCAGCGGTGGCCGAGAAACTGGCCCGCGACAACGGACTGACGTATGACCCCGCCCGTGAAATCCTCATCACCGACGGCGCAACGGGCGGACTGTACGCGGGGCTCTCGGTTCTCGTCGAGCCGGGCGACGACGTGCTGCTGCCCGATCCCATCTACGATGCATACGCCGGCCCAATCGCCCTGTGGGGCGGCCGTCCGGCCAATGTGACCGCCCCCATCCGCGACGGCCGCTTCGTCCTTGACCGCGCCGCACTGGAAGCCGCCTGCACGCCGCGCTGCCGTGTCCTCCTCCTCAATACGCCGTGGAACCCGACCGGCACCGTCTTCACCCGGCCGGAACTCGACGAACTGTGGGCGTTCGCGGAGGCTCACGATCTTTTCCTCCTCAGCGACGAGATCTACGAGGCGTTGATCTACGACGGCCGGTGGCATCTGTCGCCCGCCGTCCCAGAGCGGACGCTACTGGTCAACAGCCTGTCGAAGACGTACGCCATGACGGGCTGGCGTGTCGGTTACTGTGCAGGACCGGCAGAAATCATGCGGGCGCTGCTGCTGAGCTGGCAGCAATTCAATCGCGGCCCTGCCACATTCGTGCAGGACGCGGCGGCTTGTGCGCTGGGCGGCGACCAGGAGTGCGTGCAGCGGATGGCCAAAGAATACCAGGCGCGGCGCGATCGCGTGGTCGAGCGCCTCCGCGGCATTCCCGGAGTGATGCCGTTGGTGCCGGAGGGGGGCCTGTTCGTCATGCTGGACGTGCGCGCGCTCGGCCGGCCGTCGGACGAAGTTCGGCGTTTCTTGCTCCACGAGGCGGGCGTTGTCGTCATCCATGGGGGCGCCTATGGTCCAGGCGGCGAGGGCACCCTGCGCGTCTCCTTCGCGGCCGGTGGGGAGACGCTGGAACTCGGTCTGGAACGGTTGCGTCACGGACTGGAGAGACTGGCATGAGGACGCCTCTGCCTCTGGCTGCCAGCGCCAACTTGTACGAGTCGCTGCGGAAGGAAGTGTCCGGCGAGGTGCGCTTCGATCGCCTGAGCCGGGCCCTGTACTCGACCGATGCCAGCGTCTGCCAGATCGTGCCCCAGGGCGTGGTGCTGCCGCGGACGGAAGCCGATGTCGAGGCCACAGTCGGTGCCTGTGCCCGCTTTGGCACACCGCTGACGGCACGCGGCGGCGGCACCTCGCAGGCCGGCCAGGCCATCGGCGCCGGCGTCGTGCTCGACTGTTCCAAGTATCTGAACCAGATCCTGGAGATCAACGCAGCCGAGCGCTGGGTGCGCGTCCAGCCCGGCTGCATCCTCGACGACCTGAACGAGGCGGTGAAGCCGTTCGGCCTGCACTTCCCGCACGACGTCTCGACCTCCGACCGGGCCACGCTTGGCGGCATGGTCGCCAACAATTCCTCCGGTACGCACTCGGTTTTGTATGGCAAAACGATCGACCACGTCCTGGAATTGCGCGTACTGCTGAGTGACGGAACGCCGCTGCACTCCCAGCCGCTGACCGCGGAGGAGGTCGTGGCGAAGTGCCTGCACGACGACCGCGAAGGCGAATGCTATCGGACGGTGCGACGGCTGGCGACGGAACACGCAGGCGAGATCGAACGGCGTTTTCCGAAGATTCTGCGGCGAGTCGGTGGCTACAACCTGGATGCGTTCGTGCCCAGCCTCCCCACGCCTGGCCTCTCCCTCTCGGGGAAAGCGGCTGGGCATGAGGAGTTCAATCTCGCCCATCTCCTCGTCGGTTCCGAGGGAACTCTTGCCGTTACGCTGGAAGCTAAACTCCGCCTCGTCGAATTGCCCCGCGCCAAAGCGTTGCTCGTGATCCAGTTCGCCGATCTTCTCGAAGCGCTGGCCGCCACGCCGTTTATTCTCACCCACGCCCCCGCCGCGGTCGAAGTCATCGACCGCTACGTTCTCGACAGTACCCGCCTCAATCCCGAGGCATCGCGCCTGCGCGATTTCCTCCAGGGCGATCCCGCCGCCATCCTCATTGTCGAATTCTACGGCGGCCAGCCGTCCGATCTGCCGCCGCGCCTCGAGGAACTGGAACGCGACATGCGGCAGCGCGGCCTCGGCTGCCACTATCATCGGGCCGTCGAGAGGACCGCGATGGGCCGCATCTGGAAACTGCGCAAGGCGGCGCTCGGCCTGTCGATGGCGCAGAAGGGCGACGCCAAGGCCATCTCCTTCGTCGAGGACACTGCTGTCGTTCCAGAACGCTTGCGCGATTACATCGCCGAATTCCTCGACACGATCGCGCGTCACGGCACCACGGCCGGCGTCTACGCCCATGCCTCGGTCGGCTGCCTGCACGTCCGGCCGGTGGTCAACCTCAAGACGGAGGAGGGAGTGCGGCGCTTCGAGGCCATCGCCGCCGAGGTCGCTGACCTCGTGCTGAAATACGGTGGCGCTCTCTCCGGCGAGCACGGCGACGGGCTGGTGCGGAGTCCGTTCCAGGAAAGGATGTTCGGCTCGATCCTATACAACGCCTTCCGCGAGATCAAGCGGACCTTCGATCCGCTCAACCTGCTCAATCCCGGCAAGATCGTCGATGCCCCACCGCTGACGGCGAGCCTGCGTTATGGTCCCGCTTACGTCACGCCGCAGGTGCCGACGACGTTCGATTTCTCGGCGGACGGCGGCATTGTGCAGGCGGCGGAGCTATGTGCGGGGGTCGGCGCGTGTCGCAAGAAACGCGACGGCGTGATGTGTCCGTCGTACCAGGCGACGCGCGACGAACAGCACAGCACGCGCGGCCGGGCCAACACGCTGCGAATGGCGATGACAGGGCAACTTGGGCTGGAAGGACTGACCGATCCGGCGGTGTTCGAGGCGCTCGATCTCTGCCTGGAGTGCAAGGCGTGCAAGAGCGAGTGTCCGACGAACGTGGACATGGCCCGGCTCAAGGCGGAGTTTTTGCACCAGTATTACCGCAAGCACGGCCTGCCGTGGCGGAACTGGCTGTTCGGGAATGTAGCGGCCTTGCCCTCCCCAGGACCGTTGACCCGTAGCCGGGTGGGACGGTGGCTCGCCGAGAAGTTGCTCGGCATTGACCGTCGGCGGGAACTGCCCCGCAAAGCAAAGTCGAGCCTGAGCTCCCGCGAGGAATGCTGGGACCCGAGCCAGGTGCGCGTGGCGCATCAGCGAGACCAGGAACCGGTGTTGCTCTTTCCCGACACCTTCACGAACAACTATGACCCAGGCATCGGGACTGCCGCGCTCCAGCTGCTGGCGCGAGCCGGCCGCGGGGTTGTCGTCGGCGCTGAGCGGGGCGAACTGGCGTCGGGCATCAGCCCGGAGCAGTGGCCCCGGGACCTGCATTGCTGCGGTCGCCCGTTGATTTCTAATGGGATGCTGAGCCAGGCGGTCGCGCTCGCCGCCATGAACGTCTGCAGCCTCTATCCGTGGGCGGCTGCCGCCAAGCCCATCATCGCCTGCGAGCCGAGCTGCATCCTGACGATCAAGGACGATTACCCCGCTTTGCTTCGGGGCGAGTTGCGCCAGAAAGCCGAAGTGGTTGCGGCGGTGTGCCAGACATTTGAGGAGTTCACGGAAGCAGCGCTGGCAGGCAGCCTTGGCAGGGTCGCGTTCCGCCCTGGCCCGAAGAAGATCCTTGTCCATGCCCACTGCCACCAGCGTTCCCTTGTCGCCATGGGTCCGACCCTTCACCTCCTGCGTCGCATCCCCGGCAGCGAGGTCGTCGATCTCGACGCCGGCTGCTGCGGCATGGCCGGTTCCTTCGGCTACGAGAAGGAACACTATGAAATCTCCCGCCTGGTCGGCGAGCAGAGGCTCTTCCCCGCCCTGCGGCAGGCCGACGCCGACACGGTCGTGGTCGCGTCGGGCTTCTCCTGTCGCATGCAGATCGAGCATTTCACCGGCCGCCGCGCCATCCATCCAGCCCAACTGCTCGCCGAACTTTTCGTCGAACCGTCCCCCCCTTGACCGCGTAGGAAGAATGATGACGGAACCGGGGAGGCCTCGACGAAGTCCCTTCCCCCCTAACTTCGTCCATGGGGACCTCCCAACCCCCGCGAAGTCCGGGTGGCCTGCTTGCATCCCCCCCAAAGCAAATGGGCCGCTCGGCTTCGTTTTTTGCCGGCGCATCCGCAGAATCGTCATTACTGGCCCGGCAGGTACGATTCTCTTCAGCGCTGCGAGGAGTGATGCACGGGAAGAACAGTTGCATACCCTGCATGAGGGTTTACAATCGGGTAAACTGCCGCTCACGCCGCGTTCGCCCACCTGCCAGGGAATTGTGCCGTGAATGATCTGCTCCTGCATCGTCGCCGTGCGTTCCTGGGTCGCGCTACCCTCGGTCTCGGCTCTCTCGCCTTGACGTCGCTGCTCGATTCCTCCCTGCTCCGGGCCGCCGCTACCCGCCCAGAACCCTGGCGCGGCGTCGTCAACCCCCTCCATCTGCCGGCGAAGGCCAGGCGCGTCATCTTCCTCTACATGTCGGGCGGACCGTCGCAGTTCGAGACCTTCGACAACAAGCCGGCTCTGGCGAAGCTGGACGGCCAACCAATGCCCGAGTCGCTGACGCGCGGGCAACCCATCGCCCAGTTACAGGGACAAAAACTCTTCTGTCTCCGGCCGCAGTTCGAGTTCCGCCGCTGGGGCCGCTCCGGCCAGGAGATCACGGCGCTCTTCCCACACATCGGCTCCATCGCCGATGATATTAGTATCATTCGCTCGCTGCACACCGACCAGATCAACCACGATCCCGCCCACACGGTCATGAACACGGGCACGTCGATCTCCGGCCGGCCCAGCATGGGTTCGTGGATCTCCTACGGCATCGGCAGCGCCAGCGCCGACTTGCCCGGCTTCGTCGTCCTCACCTCCGCCGGCGGCCGTAGCCCGCAACCGATCTCGATGCGGCAATGGCACAGCGGCTTCCTGCCCAGCCGCCATCAGGGCGTCGAATTCCGCTCGGTCGGCGATCCCGTCCTGTACCTGCGCAACCCCTCCGGCGTGAACGGTGGACGGCAGCGCGACGTGCTCGATGCCGTCGCAACCCTCAACCGGCTGGAGGACGAAACGGTTGCCGACCCGGAGATCGCCACGCGCATCGCGCAGTACGAGCTGGCATTCAAGATGCAGATGAGCGTGCCGCAGTTGCTCGACTTTTCGAACGAGCCGCGGCACATCCTGGAAATGTATGGCACTCAAGGGGCCGACGGCACCTTCGCCGGCAACTGTCTCCTGGCGCGGCGCCTGGCCGAGCGGGGCGTCCGCTTCATTCAGCTCTATCATCGCGGCTGGGACCATCACAACGACTTGGACACGTTCATGCGCAAGTGCGCCAGCCTCACGGACCAGGCGTCGGCGGCGCTTGTGAAGGACCTGAAGCAGCGCGGCATGTTCGACGACACACTGCTTATCTGGGGAGGCGAGTTCGGCCGGACGCCGATGGCCCAGGCCAACAAGGGCGAACATCTTGGCCGCGATCATCACATCAAGGGTTTCTCGATGTGGCTGGCCGGCGGGGGCATCAAGGGCGGCATCACGCACGGGACCACCGACGATCTCGGTTATAACGCGGCGGAAGACCCGGTCCACGTCCACGACCTGCACGCCACGATGCTTCACCTGCTCGGCGTCGACCACAAGCGACTGACGTACAAGTTCCAGGGCCGCGACTTCCGTCTGACCGACGTGTCCGGTAACGTGGTACAGCAGATCCTGGCGTGAGCCGAGGAGGTACAGGCTCGGCAACCTCAACTACGTCACCGGGGCGGAGCTGGCGAAGCGACGTGTGGTTGCGTGATTTCCGGCGCCGGGAAAGCATACCGAAAACGCTCTTCGAACCGTGCCTGGTCTCGATGACCTGGAAATCACCGCCGCACGCCAGCAGGGCGCGATTTGAGGCAGGATTCAAATCGTGAAATACGACATCCTCATTCTGGGGGCCTCCTACGGCTCGTTGTTCAGCACCAAGTTGTTGATGGCCGGGCAGCATGTTTCGCTGGTCTGCACCAGGCCCACCGCCGAGTTGATTACCCGTGAAGGGACCCTGGTGCGCTTTCCGATCAAGGGTCGGGAGTCGCTGCTCGACATCGCGTCGAAGAAACTACCGGGTTCGCTGTCCGCGACCACGCCGGACGAGGTCGACCCGACTGAGTTCGACCTGGTGGTGCTCGCCATGCAGGAGGCCCAGTACGGCTCACCAGGGGTCCGGGAGTTGATGGGCCGCGTGGCCCGAGCGGGCGTGCCCTGCCTGGCGATCATGAACATGCCGCCTTTGCCCTACCTCAAACGGATTCCCGGGCTGAGGACGGAAACGGTCGAGTCCTGCTACACGGATCCCCGGGTCTGGGACGGGTTCGATCCCGCGCTGACCACGCTGGCGAGCCCCGATCCCCAGGCATTTCGCCCGCCCGATCAGCCCAAGAACGTTCTCCAGGTGGGCTTGCCGACCAACTTCAAGGCGGCGCGCTTCGGAGCCGCGGAGCCGACCGCTCTGCTTCGTCATCTCGAGGCCGACATCGAGGCGGCCCGCTTCGACACCGGCGACGATCTTATCGAAATCCCGGTGAAGCTCAAGGTGCATGATTCCCTCTTCGTGCCGCTGGCCAAATGGCCTATGTTGATCGCCGGCAACTACCGCTGCGTCCGGCTTGACGGCATGATCCCGATTCAAGAGGCGGTACACGCGAACCAGGGCAAGTCCCGCGAGATCTACGACTGGGTATGGAAACTCTGTACTGGGCTGGGCGCCAAGGACGCCGACATGGTTCCTTTCGAGAGGTACGCCAAAGCCGCCGAAGGCCTTGCCAAACCCTCTTCCGCGGCGCGCGCGCTTTTTGGCGGCGCCGAGCACATCGAGAGGGTCGACTGCCTGGTCCGCCAGATCGCCCGCCAACAAGGACTCCAGTCCGACACGCTGGACGAGATCGTCACACTCGTGGACGAGCACCTGGCAAAGAACCGCGCGGCTGGCGCCGCAAAGCGGCACTGACTGGATGGCGCAAACCTTGAGACAGCGCATCGTGCAATCGAGGTCGCGGATCCGTCACGGGATCAGCAGCCGGCCCGCGCCCGCCGGTGAGGAGTAGTCGATGGACAACTCGGCTCGGTGCTCCAGCAGGATCGGATGGCCGAGCGTGGCCACCTGGCGACGATCGCACGGGCGAATCGAATGCAGTCGGTTCGGGCTTCTTCGAGCCGCTTTTTGGGCGTTTTGGCCAGCCTCGCCGCCATCGAACGGAACAACGGAATGCTGACGGTCCCCCCGCAACTCGCGACGACGTCGAAATGATGCTCGCGATGCCAGAGGATGATCGCCGAGCGGTGATACCAGCGGTCGAGCGTGTTGCCCTCATTGCCCGTATAGCCCTCGAAGTCCTCAGTAGTCGGCTTCCAATCGTCAATCGGTATCGAGGAAACGACGGCTGAGAGCTCGAGGTCGATTTCCCCCCATGGCTGTTGCCTCCCGCTAATATCAGTCCAGTGGGCTCCGTTCAGATCATCCTCGTACGTCTCACCGATCTCGATCTCGCGCCGCGGCCGGTGGCCACGGTAGTAGCTTCGCTCAAGGCTCCCGTCATCCGCGAACTGCAACAGCTGGCGTGAAACCTACGCCAAGTACACGGGCAATCCGTCTTCTCCGCTGCCGGCACGACTAGCTCCGCGAGTTGTCTATCCGCTCCTCTCAGCAAATCCAGCGACAATCCGCGCTGCGTGTAGTGATGCTCCAGCGCGAAAACGAGCGGCTTCGCCGGCTATGTCGCCACCCACGACTTGATCGACTCCGACAGGACGGCGGCGGGAGCGGCCGGTTTCCCGCGATCGGCCGGCTTCGCGCGTTTCGGTTTCAGCACCAGGTTGTATGCCAGGCAGAGCCGGACGCCGTGGGTGACGCGCTCTACTTCGTGCTCGCAGTCAGCATAGAACGCGGCGTAACAGGGTGCCTTGCCGTGCGCCGCCTGCTCGAAAGGCAAGGTCTGCTTTGCAGCCCCGTGCCGCACGACCAGCGCCCCTCCTTCAAACGGATTGGCAAGCACGACGATCATGCTCGCCACCATCCCGTCATACTTTTCGCTGTCGCGATGCGACAGGAAGAACCCGCCCTTCTCATACACCAGCAGCTGGTACAGCCTGGCCTCGACCTGTTCGGTGGGCAACCCAAGTTGCTTGGCGGCAAGTTGAGTCGCACCGCAACCGCCGAGTTCCACCCCTGACCGAGGCGAAGCTTCTTCGGATCGAGCTCGAACGTGTTCCGCACCTTCCTGTCGACCAGCGTCTGCGTTCCCTTCCCGTACGGGGCGACCCGACAATGCGCGACGAGCTTCTTCGACATTGCTCGTTGCAGCGGGAGTTTGATGGCTCCCAAACCTTCAACCTCGATGCCGGGATCGACGACCGGCAGACAGTCGGCGACGCAGAATTTGGCGGACCTTGTCACCTGGCCGATGGCTTCCGACAGCCAGCGGGCGGTGGTCGAAGCGTTCAATGCGCCCTCCTTGAACATTCATCGAGATACTGCGGCGGCGATTTACCAACGCGCCTGGTGACACGCGGGTAGGTGACGGTCGGGATGGCTTGCTCGACCCGCGTCACCTGAACCTGATGATACCAGTCGTCGCCGAAGTCGAACCAGTAACCGAAAACACGATCCGGCGTCAGGCCCAGGTCGTCCAGCTTTGTCGTGCGCGCGTCTCCTGGCCGTTTCTTCCCTGGCGGCCCATAGGCAACCCCGAAGTTGGGCCCGTCCGGATCGAACGGACGTTTGCCGAACTGAAACTCGTACAGATGTTCGTCCCAGCGGTCATACGCCTGGAAGATGGCGTCATGGAGTTTCTCGAGTGTCTGGTCGCCGCGGATTTCAATCACGCGGCTGATCTCCTTGTTGGCGAACTTCTTGCTGGTGGGCCCACTCTGCAAGAAGACCGATAGCACGTACAAGTTCGCCGGAGTCGCTGCCCAGGTCGCTGTCGGCGTCGCCGTCGAGCGCTTCGCAGCGTCAGCCGGCTCCGGACTTCGCGCCGGCTTGCGCTTGTTCCACGGCGGAATCTTGTCCTCCGGGACAAGCACCCGAACCGATCGACCCTGACCCGGCTGACGCTGGATCAGCCCTTTTCTCTCCAGCATCTTCACCATCTGGTTCACCGACGGCGGCGAGACGCACATGGCCGTAGCGATCTCGGATTCGGCGGGTGGATATCCGTGCAAACTGGTGTAGGCGTGAATGAACGCCAAATAACGGCCCTGGGTCGGAGTGAAATCAGCCATGACATCTCCAAAGATGCGAATATTCGATAGCCGCAGTTTTCGCGTGCGGCGCAGCGTCCGCCCGCAGGCCTCCCCCGCACGCAGGATATGGCCGATTTACAGACGGTGCTCAGGACGGCAAGGCTTGGGCGGAGGGAGAACTGTTCCACCTGCGAGTGGATCGCCTCGTCAACCAGGCATCTGGAAGCCTGTTGTTGTCAATGTGATGACAATGTGTCATCAGCTTTGCGACAATCCATTGCGAGGTATTCTCGCCCTGTGTATTCCACAACATTCTGAAACAAAGCAACTTGCGTAAACTCTTGATGAGGTGCGCCGCGACGGGGCACACCCTTTGCTTTGAAGACACAGGTTTTATCAAGACCCAACCTTCGCAAAGGAATTCTCCATGCTCTGGCTTACCAAATGGTTCACCCGCATTTCCCGGGTCCGCAAGACGGCGTCCCGGCGGTGGTCCACCCCACTACAACTGGAAGCGCTCGAAAGCCGCTACGTCTTGTCAACATTTTCCCCCCTGCAACTCGATCAGGCGGGACAGTACATGCTCGAGCTAATCAACCGCGGCCGGGCGAATCCGCTGGCCGAGGCCGCCCGCTATAACATCGATCTCAACCAGGACGTGCCCGCCAACAAGATGATCTCGGCCGACCCCAAGCAGCCCCTGGCGCCCAATCCCTCTTTGCTCCAGGCCATCAAAGGCCACCTGGCGGTGTGGCTGAGCAGCCAGGCGTACTGGTCGGTGGACGGTCAATTCGGTATCGCTCCCGATATCCATGTCGGCCTCGGCGACGGCACCCCCGTGTCTCGGTACATGGATGCGGGCTATGGCGATGTTACCAATAATGGTTGGGCCGGGGAAAACCTGGCTGCGCGATGGCAGTCTGGCCCGGTCACCGACCTGCAAGCGATGGTGGACACGCTGGAGCGGGACCTGTTTGTCGACTATCCCGGGGCCGCTGCCGGCCACCGCATCAACATCCTGGGCGCGCAATATCAAGAGGCAGGCGTCGCTCTCGCGTCGGATTTGGTGCCCTGGGGCACCTATCAGGGGCAGAACCTGGTGCTTGCCGGGCAGGACTTCGCCACGCTTTTCAGCACGCCGGCCGTGGGCGGCGAAAACACTCCGCAGCCCTCCGTTGGCGCTTTCGCCACTGGCGTGATTTACCAGGATCTCAATGGCAACGGGCAATACGATATTGGGGAAGGCTTGAACGGCGCCAATCTCCAGGTCAACATTTATGCCGCCGACGGCACCCTCAAGGCCGTGGATCCCGTGTCTGACGCTGGGGGATATGGCATGAAACTGGCCCCCGGCCAATGGACCCTAATGATCACCGGGGCAGCGCTGGTCGACCCCCAAACTGTGATCGTTAATGTGGGAACTGCGAACGTCAAAGCGGATTTTGTGGTTGGCGCGGAYAACATCCAGGATCCAAATCATCCTGTAAGAGCCTGTTCCA
>JRHI01001047.1_pt1 | contig 25887 bp, 24 predicted proteins | sample 215371 | NCBI WGS metagenome assembly JRHI01 (sample SAMN02929681, study PRJNA255918) | sediment metagenome | biome: cave system; feature: Ice Cave; material: Sediment; isolation source: sediment from deep within a dark volcanic ice cave with no known source of... ...
CTTACTCGACTACTAACATTTAGCTAGCATCGGAGCCAGGCCGCTGCTTTGCCACCCACCCGGGATAGATCCGGTCGAGTTCACCGTAAACCTGCCCGCGAAGCAGGGACAGTTCCTCCCGGCTGGGGGATGGAGTCTCGTGCTCGGCTGTCCCCACCCGCAATTCGAACCCGGTGGCGGCACGGACCGTCGCCACGGTTTCTCCCGGATGATGGCTCTCCAGTTCCAGTTTGCCCGACCGCCGGTCATAGCGCAGCACCGCCCTGGGCGTGACCACCCGGTCCGGGCCACCCGGTCTTCGCTGTCCCGGCTCGGTCTGCCCGGCGGCGGTGATGTAGTCGACCCGCTCGACCAGAGTCCGGGGCGAGTGCTCGGTCCTGAACAATATCACCCGCTTCACCACGTGATAAAGGACGGCCGAGCCGAAAGCCCCCGGGAAGCGGCGAGGAGGAGGCCGGCCCCGGCCCAGCTGATGCAGGTTGATGTTGCCGAACTGGTCGATCTGGATGCCCGAGAGAAAAAAGACGTCAAGCCGCCCGCGCTGGGCGAAATCGAAGAATTCCTTGCTGCCGATGAAGGGCACCTCCGCGCCATAGCCAGGCAACCGGAGCGAAATCCGAGGCGCGGTCGACGCTCTGGCCAGGAGCACGCCAGCGGCGGGGATCGGCGAGTTGACCCCGATGCCGACGTTCTCGCCATCGCGGATCAGCCTGGAGATCACAACCGCCATCAGCTCATCGGCGGTATATTCCATCAACGTCGCGCCGGGGCCGGCTCCAAATATGACGCGATCGCCTCGGCCTCGGTCTCCGTATGGCCGAAGACGACCTGGTCGAAGTAGATCGCCGGCACCAGCTGCTCGCGGGGGGCGAGCGGAGCGCCCACGTCGACCGGCTCACCCGGTACGAGCACGATGACGCGCCGCGAAGCCATGATCAGGAGCCGGTCATCGAATTCGGTCGAGATGATCGCATTACCGGCACGATCGATCCGCCGCGCCTGGACCAGCGCGTACTCGGGACGGATGGCTGGCGCCAGCACCACCTTCTGACCGGGATCGTACGGATTGTCGATGGTTCGGAAGTCGACCCCGCCTCCAAGCAGGTCACTGCCCAGGAGTCCGGGTACAGGGGTGAAATCCACACCCGACGCACCCGCCTGCAAAGCCATGAGCATGGCCGGGCAGGTCCAGTCGCGAACCTCCAAGGCTCCGGCCGCAACCTCGCGGCTGAAAGCTGGGGCAAAGCCAGACTCCCCCAGGTCCACCCCCGAGGCCTCCAGCACCGCCACGCACGACCCCGCGATCAGCAACTCGATGCCGATGCCGCCGGTGGGTACCCCGTATAGGTGGAGACCTCGCCTCCCCTGGCGGATAAGCTCACGGATCATGGGCAGCGGTGCCGGCCGGCCCAGCCCGATACTGGCGCCGTCGGGGATCGCCGCCATCGCCTGCTCGATCGAAACCGCGGCCGCATGCATGGCCTGAGCCTAGCAGGGCCGGGTCGGGCCCCGGCAGCCGGCTCCGGCCTGGTCCGGGCTGCGATCCTCAGGTACGGAAGGTAGCTCTGGTCGAAAGCCTGAGCAGGCGAAGTTTGAGCAAGAGCCCCGGGCCCTTCCAGGCTCCCAACACCGCCACCAGCAGGATCCCCGGCAGCAGCAGGCCGGATAGCCCGGCACCACCTCGGGTACCGAAATCCGGCGCGACCAGGTTGTGGGTCAGGGGCTCCGCCGGCCGGGCTGGCTCGACCCCGGCCGCGGCGGCCGCCGCGCTCAACGCCGCCTGGCTACCCGGATCATTGACCACGTACGTCAGACCAGGATCGCCGTACGCCGGGATGTCGCCCCCGGCCAGGGCGATGATCAACGGGTAGGTGATTCGATTCCGGGCTGGAGCCGGAGTCGCTTGGGCGGCGGCGACCTGGCCGGTGGGGGTGGCGCTTGTTCGCACCGACACGGAGGGGGGAACCAGCGAGGTGGGCGCCGGATTCGGTATGGGGCTCGGGGCCGCGGTCGGCGTGGGCGGCGGCGGCAGAGTTGGGGTCGGCCGTGCGCTCGCAGATGGCGCCGCGGACGGCACCGGAGAAGGGCTCGAAGGTGTTGGCGAAGGCGGCGGCTTCGGGCTCGGAGAGGAAGTCGGGGTGGGAGTCGGAGAGGAAGTCGGAGAGGAAGTCGGAGAGGAAGTCGGAGTCGCCGCGGAGCCAGCGGCGGTTGACGGTGAAGGTGACGGCCCGGAAGGTGCCAGAGTCGCGGCCGCAACCAGTTCAGCCTGGCCGAAGCCGAACAGGATTCCTGCGCAGGCCAGGGCCGCCAGCGGTGCCCTCCTTTCACGCCAGCCACGCCAGCCACCGCCGACTCCGTGACCCAAGGTCGGCCAGGCGGCCATCGGCCGGCTCGACCTTCTCAGCCGAAACATCTAACCCTCCCCGCCCCCGGAGCACGCGGCCACCGGTGTCACCGGGTGTCGCCGCCGCCTTCTGGCCCCTCCTCAGGCTCCTCTGGATACTAGGCGATGGTCAGCTCCAGAACAATCCACAAACGGCTGCTCCCGCATTTTTGATCGCGGACAGCCCAGCCGGCGCCGGGCCGTCAGTCGGAGGTCAGCTGAAAATCACCCGCTTCTCGAGCCTTGCCAGCCGGAGGTTCCTGATCGCGGTGATCGTGAAGGTCGCCACCACCGCCAGCACCGCCAGCACCGCCGGCACCGCCATCAGCACCAGCAGTCGCAGGTCTCTAGCGGTGAGGTCGGCGGGCGCCAGGTAGACCGCCGCCGGATGGGAGGCGATGGCGAGTGCCGGATGCTCACCCGGACCTGGATCGACTACCCGAGAGGGGGCGGACGCGGGCGCCAGGGGCGTGGGATCGGCCAGACCGGGATCAGGATTGGTGGCGGCCGCCCCGGCCACCGGAGCCAGCGGCCCGGAAAGCGCGATGATCTGCGGCACCGTCGCAGGTGTTGCCGGCTGGTGCCCGCCGCTCGTCGAGCCGGGCACCGGGACGGGGTGATGACTCGGGGATGGCGGTGGGATCCGAGCCGGAACACCGGCCGGCGGCGGTGACACGGCCGGCGGCGGTGACACGGCSGGCGGCGGTGACACGGCSGGCAGAGGTGACACGGCGGGCAGGGGTGACACGGTTGGCGGCGGTGACACGTTTGGCGGCGGCGTGGGCTCAGGGGTGGGCTTCACCTTGGGAGAATGTCGCGGGGTCGGGGACGGGGCTACCGGAGAACCCTGGATCACCTGGAGATCCTGGGTTCCCTGCGGCCCCTGGCTCGGCCCGGAGAACTGCGAGTCCACCGGCAGCGGGTCAATCCCGGCCACCGCCTGTACCGGGATGCCGGTAACCACCAGGCCGCCGGCCGCGATCAGCAGCACACCCACGAACCCACCACCAACCAACCGACGCGCGACCAACCGACGCGCCCAAGGCGAGCGCAACTGCCGCTCACTGTCCGTCCCCGGGCACCAGTTCGGTGTCCTCTGCCGATTCATCGTGTGGCTCCGTTGTGGTATTCGCCGGCCGTCAGCCGCCGGGCCGGCCCGACCCTTGATGCTATCCAGAGTGCGGGGTACGGGGCGCCCGAGCAAGGCATCCGGAAGATCAGGGGGTGGACATTGCCCGGCAACCGCATCGCTTCCCGCCGGATTCAGATGAAGATCGCGCGCTTTTCGAGCCGCGCCAGCCGCAGGTTCCGGATCGTCGAGACCGCCAGCGCCGACAGCACGATCAGAAGCGCCAGGGCAGCCGGCACCGCCATCATGGCCAGCACCTGGACGTCATCGGCCGACAGCGGTGGCCGTACCTGGATGCTGACCGGGGGCCGGGCGGCACCGGCCGCGGGCAGAACCTCGAACCCGGCCGATTCCGTACCTGGCGATGCCAGCCGCGGGCTGCCGAGCTCGACCACTCCGCCACCAACCGACGGGGGGCTGTCGGCGGCCGCTTCAGGCGGTCCTGGCAGCGCGATCACCTGAGGCCGGAAGGCTGGACGGGAGGTCTGGTAACGATTTGAACCAGGTGCCGAAGTTACCGGAACTGGCCGGGCGGGCAGCGGCGCCACCGGTACCGGAGTCGCCGGTACCGGTGTTGCCGGCACCGGAGTGGGAATCGGCGGCAAGGTGGGATCGGGCAGCGGCGTCGGGACGGGATCGGGCAACGGCGTTGGTGCGGGATCCGGGAGCGGAGCTGGATCAGGAGGTGGAACCGGGGTCGGAACCGGGGTCGGAACCGGGGTCGGAACCGGGGTCGGAACCGGAGTCGGAACCGGGGTCGGAACCGGGGTCGAAACCGGGGTTGGCTTCGGGGTCGGAACCGGAGTCGAAACCGGGGTTGGCTTCGGGGTCGGAACCGGAGTCGGAGCCGGAGTCGGAACCGGAGTCGGAGCCGGAGTCGAAACCGGAGTCGGAACCGGGGTCGGAACCGGGGTCGGAACCGGAGTCGGAACCGGAGTCGAAACCGGGGTCGGCTTCGGGGTCGGAACCGGCGAAGGCGAAACTCCCGGGGTCGGAGTCGGGCTGGATAGTGAGTTCGCGATCAGCGTCGGCGTCGCACCCTGGCTTGCCGTCGGAGGCAAGGGCGATGTCGCCGGGGACACCCCGGCGGCCGGCGCGGGCGTGGCGGCCATCACCACCTGGACCTGGGCCACCGCGGCCAGGCCACCCACCAGCAACAGGAACCCGAAGCGGATCAGCCGGACGAACTCGAGCGCAGGTCGGGCAACCCTCCCCCCTTCCCTCTTCACCTGACGATCGCCGGAACCTGTCACCAACCCCCTCCCGGTCCGCTATCGTGTCGGTGCCTCCGAATTTGTAAGGAGCTTAACCTTTATGCGAAAGAGATGGCATCCCATAATCGCCGGAATCGAGCACCGTGCTTGCGGGAGCCGCGGCATCATGTCACGGCAACCGAGAGCGCCAGCAGCAATTGCCCGAGATGGTAGGGAACCAGGTTGGCGACGGCTCCTCCAGGCATCGGCCTGACCCATCGATCCCAAGCCAGCACCGCGTCAGAGCAGTAGAAGAGCAGCGCTCCGATCGCCACCGGGGTCACCTCGGTTCCGAATGCGGCCACGAGCATGATCGAAACGATCAGCACGTAGGCGACCACCGGCCCCCGGAGCACTTCCTGACCACTCGAACCCAGGCCCCTCAGAATAGGGGGGAGCAGCGACCAGGCGCCCACCCCGGCCAGGGTGGCCCCTAGCCAGGCCAGGGCGCCGGCCGGAAGCGTCAAGAAGCCGATCAGGTAGGCCACATGCCCGAGCAGGAAGGCGCCCAGGCCGGCCGCCACCAACCGGCTACCGGAGCCCAGCAAGAATACGTCGCCGACCAGGCCAAGACACAGCCCGGTCACGATCCAGGGTCGGAGCCGAGCCCCCGATCCGGCGGCGGGAATCAGCCAGCAGGCGAGGACCAAAGCCAGTATCACGCCGGGTTTGGTGATTGCCCGGAAGCGAGGCCGGCCGCGCCCGGCCAGCTGCCAGTCGAGGCCGGCAAGGATGATCGAGACGGCCAGCGCCGCCGCCGCCGGAGCCCCGATCCGCGAAGTCAGTCGGTAACCTCGACCACCACCGCCATCCCGGTATCGCCGGCGGCGCAGCCGGTGAACATGCCCCGGCCGCCACCCCGCCCGCGCAGCGTCTCGATCAGTTCGGCAATCAATCGCAGCCCGGTGGGAGCCTGGGGATGACCGTAGACGAGGCTGCATCCGTATTGGTTCATGCGCTCGAGCGGGTAACCGGTCTGCCGGCTGAACCACAGATCGTTGACCGCGAACGGGTTGTGAGTGGTGATCGCCGCCAGCGATCCGATCTCCAGGCCGGCGGCATCCAGAGCCCGGCGGGCGGCCGGCACCGGGGCCTTCGGCATCTCGGCCTTGCCGACCCGAGCCAGCCCGGTAGCCACGATCCGGGCCACCCCCGCGCCCCGGCTCAACTCGCGAGCACGCGCCTCGGTGGTGATCACCAGGCCGGCACAGCCGTCGGCGGGGTGGGTCTGGGCACCATAGCTGAGAACTCCGCCCGGAGTCGCCGGCCGCAATCTGGCCAGGCCTTCGGCGGTGGTCTGGTGGATGCCGGCATCCGTCTCGACCAGCCTGGACCCACCCTTTCCCTGAAGGATCTCGACCGGCACCATGTAACGGCGCTGGAAGCCACGGTCATCGGCCAGGGCCTCGGAGTACTGCTCATATCTGAGCAGGGTGACCGCGTCCACCTCAGCCTTCGAGAAGCCCCCCTCACGTGCCACCGACTCCGCGGTTTCGATCATCGCCTTGCCCGCCCAGGGATCGCAGTCGAAGTTATCCCAGACCCAGTCCTCAGCCCGTACCCGGCCGCCGGCGGCGRTGGAGCTGGGGTAGACCAGGTGCGGGCCGTTGCTGGTGCGATCCGTGGCCAGCGTCAGCATCAGGCTTGCGCCACCCGCCTCCACCTCCCGGGCGGCCGCGTGCACGCAGGCCGCCGACGTCGCGCAGGCCTGCGAGATCATCGGTCCGCTCAGGCCGGGAGCCCCGATCCTGGCCGCCACGGTGGGCGCGCCGTAGAAGATCTGGGGTTGGGGAACGGTCCATCCCATCACCAAGCCGTCTGCCTCGGACGCCTCCAGCCCTCGATGGTCGAGCGCGCGGCGGGTAACGTCAACCAGCAGATCGAGGCTGGAGAGGTCGGCGAGCTCACCCTGCCATCGGACAAATGGCGAGGACCATGCGAACCCGACCGGAATAAACGCCTTCTCGAACCTCATGGGCCAATTCTGCGCCGGAGATGGGCGGCCGCGGCCGGCCGGCGGCTATCTGGCCGTACCCACCCGCCAGCGCACCCCGGGCGGATCGATGGTTGCCGCCGCCACCGCCGGGACCTCCAGTGACTGCCTGCCAGCCTGGATCCTGATCAGCCCAACTTGGGTTCCGKCCCGGAGCGGAGCCCTGAGGCGGGTGAAGGCCAGGTCGACGGTCACCGGGGTGCCGGCCCAGATCAGCAGCTCGGCACCGCTGGCTGCCTCAACCGGGCTCGTCGCACCCCAGGCCGCGAAGACGGTGCCCACCCGCCGGCCGGGCGTCAGCATCTGGCGCCACTCCAGACCGGGCCGGGCCGAGTCCAGCAGGCGGCGCGCGGCCTGGAACCGCTCCTCCTCCCCGACCTGGCCGAGCACGGCCCCCACCATCCGCACGCTGCGGTCACCGGCCTGAACGTTCGCCGCGAAGAGCAGGTTGTACTGGGCGGTACCAGGAGCCCCCGAGCCGGTCTTGACGCCGACGATCCCGTCCGAGCCGAGGAGCTGATTGGTGCTCGGTACGGTTCCGGCCACCGGAAGCTGCACCTCCGAGCGGCCGACGATATCGGCGATGACCGGGTTCCGCATCGCCTCCAGACCCAGCCTCACCACGTCGGAGGCATCGCCCGCGGTGGAATCCGCGACTCCCGCGGGATCGTCAAAGTGGGTCGTGGTCATGGCCATGGCCGCCGCCCTCTCGTTCATCCGCTGAACCGCGGCCGGCACCGATCCCACCGCCCAGGCGGCCAGGGTGCGGGCGATGTTGTTGCCGGAAGGAACCAGCATCGCCTCCAGGGCCTGGTACTCGGTGAGTTGCTCGCCGGCGGTGACCGGCACCGTCGACTCACCGTTACGCACCGCCTGCTCGTAGTCGGCCACGTCGGCGCCGCCGATCGTGATGGTCGGCCCGGATTCGCCCTTCTGAAGCGGACGGGCATCCAGCACCACCAAAGCGGTCATCACCTTGGCGACACTTCGCACTGGCACCGCCAGCGAAGCTCCCGACGCCGCCACCACGCCCAGGCCCTCGACGCCAAGCGCGGCCTGGCCGCTGGCCGGCCAGGCGACCCGGATCGGTTCGCCGCCCGCCTCGACCGGCGGCGAGCCGGCCGCGACCAGGTCGGGAATCGGGCGTTGGTATCGGTAGACTCCAAACCCGAGCCCGGCCAGCGACAGGAGCAGCAGCCCCCCCAGCCCCAGGCTCAGAAGTCGGGGCACGGCTCCAACCTCAACCAGGCCACCTTGCCATGCTAACGGCGCGCTTCCAGCTGCCCGGGTGGGGCCGGCGAAGCCGGCGTAAGTTATTGGCAGATCGCCGACATCCCGGCTCGCCACCGCGCCCGCCGCCGCGGCGGCGTCGCGCCCAGCCCCAGGAGATCGTCCATGTCGACCGAGGTCAAGCCGCTGCGGAGCGCAGTCACCACCAGCGGGGTGGAAATCAAGCCGGTCTACGGCCCCGAGGACATCGCTGACCTCGACTACGGCCGCGACCTCGGCGACCCCGGCGACTACCCGATGACCCGCGGACCTTACCGCAACATGTACCGCGAGAAGTACTGGACGATGCGGACCTACACCGGGTTCCGCACCGTGCGCGAGACCAACGCGTGGAACCGGCGGCTGCTCGAACACGAGGGAGTGACCGGTCTCTCCACCGCCCTCGACCTTCCCACGCAGATGGGCTATGACTCGGATCACCCCGACTGGCGGCCCGAGGTCGGCCGGGTCGGGGTGGCGATCGACACCCTGGCCGACTTCGAGGTGCTGTTCGAAGGCATTCCGCTCGACCGTGTCTCCTGCTCGTTCACGATCAACGCCCCGGCCTTTTTGTTTCTGGCCTGGTACCAGGCGCTGGGCGAAAAGCAGGGGATCCCGGCCGCCCAGTTGCGACCGATCGTGCAGAACGACATCCTCAAGGAGTTCTTCGCCCGGGGAGCCTGCGTGTTCCCGGTCGAGCCCTCCCTGCGACTGGTGGCTGACACCTTCGAGCACTGTTCGAAGGTGATGCCCAGGGCCAATCCGATCAGCGTCTGCGGGTACCACATCCGGGAATCGGGGGCCAACGCCGTCCAGGAGATGGCCTTTGCGATCTCCAACGCCATCGAGTACATCGATCGAGCCCTGGCCCGCGGCATCGACATCGACAGCTTCGCTCCCCGCATCTCCTGGAACCTGGGCGCATTCATGAACTTCTTCGAGGAGATCGCCAAATACCGCGCCAGCCGGCGGATCTGGGCTCGCCTGATGCGCGAGACCTATGGGGCGGCGGACCCGCGGTCATGGCGGTTCCTGTGGTTCGCCGGGACCTGTGGCTCCACTTTCAGCCACCGCCAACCGCTCAACAACGTGGTCAGAGCCACCGTCGAAACCATGGCCCTGGTCCTGGGCGGACTGCAGAGCCTCACCGTCAACACCTGGCAGGAGGCCTTCGAGATCCCCGACCAGGAGGCGATGCTGCTGGCCCTGCGAACGCAGCAGATCGTAGCCCACGAGTCAGGCATCGCCGACACCGCTGATCCGCTGGCCGGTTCCTACTTCGTCGAGTCGCTGACCAATGAATACGAACGGCGGATCCTCGGGTTGATGGCGGAGATCCGCCAGCTGGGTGGGATGGCAAAGGCGGTCGAAAGCGGGTTCGTGCACCGTCTGATCAGCGAAGAGGCCTACCGGCACGCGGTCGCCGTCGAGCGCGGCGAACGGCTGATCGTCGGGGAGAACATCTACGCCACCGACGAGGAGGCGCCGCCTTCTCGGCTCTACGAGCACGACCCCCGGTCGGTGGAGGAGCAGTTGGCCCGGCTGGCCCGGACCCGCTCCGAGCGCGACCCGGGCGCGGTGGCCCGGGCGCTGAACGCGCTGCGCGATGCCGCCCGGCGGCCAAACGTGAACCTGATGCCGGCGACCGTCGAATGCGCCCGGGCCTACTGCACGATCGGTGAGATCTTCGACGTCCTGCGGAAGGAGTTCGGCACCTACCGCGAGCCGATCGACAGCATCGGGTGAGCCCCCCTTGAACGGCCCGGTCCTGGCCGCGGTCGAAGTCGAACAGGTGGTCAAGCGCTTCGGCGCCGTGACCGCGCTCGACGGCATCTCCCTCACCGTCCAGCCGGGCGAGGTCTTCGGGCTGCTCGGCCCCAACGGATCGGGCAAGACCACCTTGATCCGGAGTTTGGTCGGGCTCGTGAAGCCCGATTCCGGGGTGGTCAGGGTGCTCGGTGCCACCATGCCCGACCTGACGGTGCTGGGACGGATCGGCTACATGATCCAAGCCCCGGCTCTGTATCCCGACCTCACCGTCGAGGAGAACGTACGATTCTTCGCCGCCATCGCCGGTGGCGGCGACGTGGACGCGGCCCTGGATTTCGTCGACCTGCGGGCTCGCCGGCGCTCGCCGGTGGCCGAACTGAGCGGCGGGATGCGGACCCGCGCCTCGATGGCCTGCGCGATCGTCCATGGCCCGGCCCTGCTGCTCCTCGACGAGCCCACGGTGGGGGTTGATCCGCACCTGCGGGTCCGCCTCTGGGACCGGTTCCGCGCGATGGCCGCCGGTGGCACCGCCATCGTGGTCTCCAGCCACGTGATGGACGAGGCTTCCCGCTGCGACCGGCTGGGCCTGGTCCACCGTGGCCGGATGCTGGCCGCCGGCACCGAGCCTGAATTGATCGCGATGGCGGGCACCTCCCGGTTGGAGGACGCATTCTTGAAGCTGGCCCCGGAGGCGGCGTGAACCCGCACCGGGTGGGCGCGATCGTGCGTCGATTGCTGGCCCAGTTCCGCCACGACCACCGGACCCTGGCTTTGCTTTTCGTGGCCCCGATCGTGATCATGGGCCTGCTCTACTTCCTGCTCCGGGCGGGCGGACCGGCACCCCGCATGGACGTCGTCAATTTGGATCGGGGACCGCTCGGAGCCATGGTCGAGCGACGGCTGCTGGGGTCGACCACGGTCGAAGCCCGGAGCGCCAGTTTGGCCCGCGCGGAGGCAAGGCTGCGGGATCGCACCACCGCTGGCTATGTCTTGCTCCCCGCCACCTTCAGCGCCGAAGTCAGCGCCAGCCGGTTGATCCGGGCCGAGGTGCACCTCGAGGGCGACGAGCCCGGCCCCTCCGCGGCCGTGCTGCAGGCGGCCCGGGAGGCGCTGGCCGGGGCAGTAGAGGTGGCGGCGGCCGACCAGGCACCCAAGCTGCAACTCTCCGTCAGCCGCCTTCACGGGGGCGCGTCGCTCGACACCTTCGACTTTTTCGGACCCGCCTTCATCGGGCTGATCGTGTTCTTGCTGGTCTTCGTAATCACCGCCGTCAGCTTTCTCCGGGAGCGCTCCCAGGGCACCCTGGAACGCCTGATGGCCTCGCCACTGCGGAGGGCCGAGATCGCCACCGGCTACATGGCCGGCTTCACGGTACTGGCGGTGGCGCAGTCACTCGAAGTCCTGGGCTTCGCCTTGTTCCCGTTGCGAATCCACAACCAGGGCAACCCGGCTCTGATCTTCCTGGTGGAGGCGCTGCTGGCGATCGCCGCCGTCAACCTCGGGATCTTCCTCAGCATGTTCGCCCGCACCGAATTCCAGGCGGTGCAGTTCATCCCGCTGGTGATCGTGCCCCAGGTGCTGCTGAGCGGGGTGATCTTTCCGGTCGCCACCGAACCAGGCTGGCTCCAGACGCTCTCGAGGGCACTGCCGCTCACCTACGCCGTCGATGGCATGCGCGACGTCATGATCCGGGGGGACGGCCTTGAAGCCGCTTCTCTCCGGGTCGACATCGCCGTGATCGCGGGCTTCGCGCTCCTGATGCTGCTGGCGGCTATCGCCACCCTCCGGCGGCGGATCGCGTGAGCCCGCCGCCGCTTCCGGCCTCGCCGCGGGTCTTCCGGTCGACGCGGGTGGTAACCCCGGCCGGGGTCCTGCCGGCCACGGTGCACGTGACCGCGGGCACCATCAGCCGGGTGGGCGCGCACGACGACGTGCCGGCCGGAGCCGAGCTGGTAGAAGCCGGCCAGCTCGCCCTGCTGCCCGGCCTGGTCGACACCCACGTCCACATCAACGAGCCGGGGCGCACCGAGTGGGAAGGCTTCGAGACCGCCACCCGGGCGGCCGCCGCGGGCGGCGTCACCACTCTCGTCGACATGCCCCTCAACTCGACTCCGCCCACCATCTCCGCCCGGCAACTGCGCCTGAAGCGGGCCGCGGCGGCCGGCAGGTGCTGGGTCGACACCGGCTTCTGGGGTGGGGTGGTACCCGGTAATCGACCCGCCCTGCCCGGCCTTGAGCAGGCTGGAGGACTTGGCTTCAAGTGCTTCCTGTGCCCATCCGGGGTGGATGACTTCGCCCATGTCGGCGAATTCGACCTGCGGGAGGCGATGCCGGTGATCGCGGGTCTGGGCTCGGTGCTGCTGGCTCACGCTGAAGCCCCCGAGGTGCTGGCTTCGGCACCCCCTGCGCGGGGTGCCGCCTACCGAAGCTATCTCAGTTCGCGCCCGCCGGCCGCCGAGGTGGCGGCGATCGAGCTACTGGCCGGTCTCTGCCGCGAGTACCGAACCCGGATTCACGTGGTTCATGTGACCAGCGCCGAGGCGGTGGAGGCGCTGCGCCGGGTTCGGGCCGAGGGGCTCCCGATCACCGCCGAGACCTGCCCCCACTACCTCTTCTTCGCGGCCGAGGAGATTCCCGACGGAGCCACCGTTTTCAAGTGCGCGCCGCCGATCCGGGAGCAGATTCACCGGGAGGCACTCTGGCGGGCGCTACTGGAGGGAGTCCTCGACATGATCGCCTCCGACCATGCCCCCTGCCCGCCGGAGCTGAAACGCCTCCAGGAGGGCGACTTCGCCGAGGCCTGGGGCGGGATCTCCTCGCTCCAACTCCAGTTACCGGTGGTCTGGACCGCGGCCCAGGGCCGGGGCGCCGGACTGGAGCGGATCGCCAGGTGGATGTCGGAAACGCCGGCCAGGCTGGCCGGGCTCAGCACCAAGGGTGCGATCGAGCCGGGCCGTGACGCCGACCTGGTCTGCTTCGACCCGGAGGCCGAGTTCGAGGTGCGGCCGGAGGAGATCCGGCACCGGCATCGCCTCACCCCTTACGCGAGGCTCAGGCTGCGGGGCCGGGTGCGGCGGACCTTCCTGCGCGGGGAGGAGATCGGGGACGTGCCCGCCGGCCGCCTGCTGCCGGCCCCGCCGGCCCCACCGGCGCAGACTGGCGGGCCCACCCGCTAGCTTGATGTCATGCCCCTGAGCAGCGCCGACCGCGAGCTCTTCCGGGCTTCGGTCAGAGAATTCGTCGAGCGTGAGGTGACCCCACGGGCGGCCGAACTGGATGAGCACGGCCGGTTCCCCCACCAGTTGTTCCGGCGCTGCGCGGAACTGGGATTCTTCGGGCTTCGCTACCCGGAGGCGGTGGGCGGCCAGAACGCCGACTTCAGCACCGCCTGCGTGCTCTACGAAGAGCTGGCCTACGGCAGCCTGTCGCTGGCCGCGATCGTAGCGATGCAGAGCCTGATGGGCACCCACTTCGTCTTCCGTTACGGCAACCAGGAGCAGCACGAGCGCTACCTCAAGCCGGCGCTGCGGGGGGAGAAGATCGGCACCTTCGCCCTGACCGAGCCGGAGGCCGGTTCCGATCTCGGTAGCCTGCGCACGCGCGCCCGCCGCACCGAAGCCGGCTGGGTGATCAACGGCACCAAGACCTGGATCACCAACGCCCCGGTGGTCGACTTTCTGACGGTGGGAGCCAGGACCGGTGACGAGCCCGGCCTCGGCAACATCGCCCTGTTCCTGGTCGACGCCAGCAATCCCGGGTTCTCGGTCGGCCGCCCGATCGAGAAGCTGGGCACCCGCTCTTCGCTGACCTCGGAAGTGAGCTTCCAGGATGCCGAACTGCCCTCCGACGCGCTGCTCGGCAACGAAGGCGACGGGATCAAGAACGTGGGCGGCCTGCTCTCCGAGATCCGGATCATGACCGCCGCCCTGGCCATCGGGCTGGGGCGGCGGGCTCTGGAGGACGCCGCCACCTACGCCGCCGAACGGCGCGCGTTCGGACGCCCGATCGGCGATTTCCAGTTGATCTCGGCCAAACTGGCCGACATGGCCACCGAGCTGCGCGCCGCCACTTTGCTCACCCGCGACACCGCCGGTCGGCTCGACGCTGGCGAGTCCTCGCTGACCACCGCCGCCGCCCAGGCCAAGCTCTTCGCCACCGAGGTCTGCGCCCGGATCGTGGACGAGGCGACCCGGATCTACGGCAGCTACGGCTTCGCCATGGAGTATCCGGTACAGCGGTACTTCCGGGACGCCCGCTTCCTGCTCTACGGCGGCGGCACCTCCGAGATCCTCCGCGGCTTGATCGGCCGGGAGGTGCTGAAGCGGCGGGGCCGGCTGTGAGCCGGTTGCTGGCCGGGGTGCGGATCCTCGACCTCACCCGGATGCTGGCCGGACCCTACGGCACCATGCTGCTGGCCGACATGGGCGCCGAGGTGATCAAGGTCGAAGAACCCGGCGGTGACCCCATCCGCCGGATGGGACCGCCTTTTGTCAACGGCGAGTCGGCGTACTTCCTGGCCGTCAACCGGAACAAGAAAAGTGTCGAACTCGACCTGGCCACGGAGACCGGCCGGGCTCGGTTCCTGAAACTGGTCGAGACCGCAGACGCGGTGATCGACAATTACCGGTACGGCGTCATGGGGCGGCTGCGCCTGGATCACCCCCACCTGGTGGCGGCCAGGCCCGACATCATCACCTGCTCGATCACCGCGTTCGGCGAGGACGGCCCCTACCGCGACCTGCCCGCCTTCGACCTCATCCTCCAGGCGATGGGCGGGGGCATGTCGATCACCGGCGAGCCAGGCGGCCCGCCGGTGCGGTCGGGGATTCCGATCGGCGATCTGGCTGGAGGCATGTTCGCGGCGATGTCGGTGTCGGCCGCGCTCTTCCACCGGCAGGTCACCGGGGAAGGCAGGCACATCGATCTCAGCCTGCTCGACATCCAGGTCTCGATGCTCAGCTATGTGGCCCAGTACCACCTGGCTGACGGCCAGGTCCCGAGTCCGATCGGCAGCGGGCACCAGACGGTGGTCCCCTACCAGGCATTTGCCACCGCCGACGGCCATGTTGCGGTGGCGGTGTTTGTCGACCGCTTCTGGCCTCCGCTCTGCGAGGTCCTGGAGCTCGCCGAGCTGGCGCCACGCTACCCCACCAACCAGGACCGCCTGGCCGCTCGGGAGACGCTGGTGCCCCTGATCGCGGAGCGCTTCCGCACCCGGACCACGGCCGACTGGGTAGCAAGGCTGTGGGCGGCGAGAATCCCGGCCGGGCCCGTGAATCGAGTCGACCAGGTGCTGCGCGACCCCCAGGTGCGGGCGCGGGGAATGGTCGCCCGGCTGAGCCGGCCCCACCCGGTGGCGGGCATGATCGAGGTGCTGGGCAATCCGGTCAAGGACGGCGAGCCCGACCGCTTCGAGCCCGCCCCCCGGCTCGGGGAGCACAATCGGGAACTGCTCGGCGACTGAGCCGGCGCCAGCCTGGAATCTGGAGGTGATCGGCCTTGAATGAATCCGCAACCGCCGGGGTGGCGATCGTCACCGGGGCCGCCACCGGCCTCGGCCGGGCCTCCGCGCTCGGCCTGGCCGGCGCTGGCTACCGGGTGGTGGCGGCCGGGTTGGAGCCGGCCGGGCTGGCCGGCACGGTCGAGGCGATCAACGCCGCCGGTGGCTCGGCGGTGGCGGTGGAGTGCGACGTCGCCAACGCCCGGCAGGTGGAGGCGATGGCCGCCGCCGCCCGCCGCCTCGGCCCCACCCGGGTGCTGGTCAATAACGCAGCGATCGTGCCCGGCCGGCAGGCCTGGCACGCGATCGACGAGTCGCAGTGGGACCGGCTGTTCGCGGTCAACGTCAAGGGCTGCTGGCTGTGCGCCCGGGCGGTGCGCGAGCAGATGTCGGAGTCGGGCTCGATCATCAACATGGCATCGATCGTCCCCCGGCTCGGCTTTGCCGAGTTGGCCGCCTACGCCGCCTCCAAGGCCGCGGTGGTGGGCCTCACCCGGACCATGGCGCGTGAGCTCGGCCGGTTCGGGATCCGGGTCAATGCGATCGCGCCCGGCGCCTTCCCCACCCGCGCCGAGGAAATCCATCCCGATCCGGAAGCCTACAACCGGTTCGTGCTCGAACAGCAGGCGATCAAGCGGCGCGGCCGGCCCGAAGACATCGCCCACGCCGTCTGCTTCTTGGCCGGGGAGCAGAGCTCTTTCATCACCGGTCACACGCTGGTGGTGGACGGCGGCTGGACGGTGAGCTGAAACTCGGCCAGAGCCGGCTCCGGCCGAGCCACGCCGCCGGCCTGTGCACAATAGATCGCGTGTTCCCCGACCCCGCCGCCAGCCACCATCCACCCCAGGGGAACCCCACCGCCGGGAGGGCTGGCCGGTGATCCAGGTCGCCTTCGACGTGGGTGGAACCTTCACCGATTTCGTCCTCCAGGGTCCCGACGGTAAGCTCCACACGAGCAAGCGCCTGACCACCTATCCCGACCCCACCGAGGCCTGCCTGGCCGGGCTCGACGATCTGGTGGCCGGCGCCGGGCTCAGCTGGCGGGAGCTGGAGCGAGCGGTTCACGGCACCACCCTGGGTTCGAACCTGGTGATCGAGCGCAAGGCGACCGGGGTGGCTCTGGTCACCACCCGCGGATTCCGGGACGTGCTCGGCATCGGTCGCCAGAAGCGCTACCAGCTGTACGACCTGCATATCCGGCGCCCGGAGCCGCTCATCCCCCGCTCGCTCTGCTTCGAGGTCACCGAGCGGATGCTGGCCGGCGGCGAGGTTCGCACCCCGCTCGACGAAACCGAGGCGGTACGGCTGATCGGCTACCTGCGCCGGATCGGGATCCGGAGCCTGGCCGTTTGCTTCCTCCACAGCTATGCCAACCCCGATCACGAGATCCGCTTTCGGGAGCTCTGCCAGGCCCTGGCGCCGGGGATCCGGCTCTCGCTCTCGAGCGAGGTCTCACCCCAGTTCCGAGAATACGAGCGAACCAGCACGACTGTGGTCAACGCGTACCTGATGGAGGCGGTCGGCGAATACCTGGGCCGTATGGAAAGTCAGCTCAGGCAGCGCGGTTACGGCGGCCGGCTATTCATCATGCAGTCGGGCGGCGGTGCCGCCACAGCGTCGGCGATGAGCCGCTTCCCGGTGCGGATGATCGAGTCGGGCCCCGCCGCCGGGGCGCTGGTGGCGGCCATGTACGGTCGCCTGGCCGGGCGCCCCGACCTGATCGCCTTCGACATGGGTGGCACCACCGCCAAACTCTCCCTGATCCGGGACGGACGGCCCGATTTCGTCGACACCTTCGAGCTGCACCGGGTGAGGCTGGCTCCGGGCAGCGGCATTCCGATGACGGTGAGGTCGCTCGACCTGGTCGAGATCGGTGCCGGGGGCGGCAGCATCGCCCGGCCCCAGCTAGGCACGATCGCGGTCGGCCCCGACTCGGCCGGATCCAGCCCGGGCCCGGTCTGCTACGGCCGGGGCGGCACGGCGCCGACCGTCACCGACGCCAACCTCGTCCTCGGCTACCTGAGCCCCCTGCGCTTCGCTGGCGGCAGTCTCCAGCTCGACCTGGAAGCGGCTCGGGCGGCGATCCGACGCCAGGTCGCCGATCCTCTCGGACTCAGCGTGGAGCAGGCCGCCTGGGGTATTCACGCCCTGGTCAATCTGAACATGGAGCTGGCCACCCGGGTGGTCTCGATCGAGCGCGGGCACGATCCCAGGGAGCTGGCCCTGGTTGCCACCGGCGGCTCGGGCCCGGCTCACGCGTGCCGCCTGGCGGCCGCGCTCGGAGTGCCGGTCACCGTGATCCCGGCCGCGGCGGGAGTCGCCAGTGCGGTCGGCCTGCTCTCGGCGGAGGTGCGCTTCGACCTTTCCCACACCCAGTTGCACCGCCTCGACCAGATCGATCCCCAGGCCATCGCCAGAGTCTTCGACGCGATGGCCGCCACCGCCAGCGACGTAATCCGCCAGAGCACCGGGGCGCCCCCGGTGAGACTTGAAGTCGAAGTCGACCTGCGCTACGCCGGGCAGGGATATGAACTCACGATTGCGCTTCCTTCCCGCCATCTCGACCCGGCCGGCGTGGACGAGCTTCGCCGCCGATTCGAAGCCGCCTACGCGGCCCGCTACGGCGCCGCCAGCCCGGAAGAGGCGGTCGAGGCCACCACCTGGCGGCTGGCGGCGATCGGCCGCACCCCCGGGGTGGAGCTACCCCGCTACCCGGCCCGGGAGGACGGCGCGCCGCCTCCGATCGTGGAAAAGCGTCCGGTGTACTTCCCCGAAACCGGCGGCTACACCGACACCGCCGTGTACGATCGCGACCTCCTCTTCGCTGGCGCCGCCCTCACCGGCCCGGCGGTGATCCACGAGCACGAGTCGACCACCGTGCTGCCACCCGGCATGAACGCGGTGGTCGACGAGTACGGCAGCCTGCTGGTGACGACCGCATGAACCGGCCGGATCCGATTACGCTCGGCACCGTCTGGGGGGCTCTGCGCTCGATCTGCGTCGAGATCGGGACCACCGTGCAGCACACCGCGTACTCGATCCAGGCCCGGGAGGGACAGGATTTCTCGGTGGCGGTGTTCGACCGCCAGGGCCGGATGTCGGCCCAGGGCCCTTACAGCCCGGGCCACATGGGCGCCATGCACTTCGCGGTGCGCAACGCGCTCGAGCACTTCCCGGTAACCACCCTCAAGCCCGGCGACACCATCCTTCTCAACGATCCCGCACTCGGTTCCGGGCACTTCCCGGACTTCATGTTCATCCACCCCTGCTGGTGGCAGGGCCGGATCGTGGCCTTCGCGGTCAACCTCGTCCACCACACCGACGTGGGCGGATCGCGGCCCGGCAGCCAGGCGGTGGAGGGCATCTTCGACTACCACCAGGAGGGGCTGCGGATCATGCCCATCAAGATCGTCGAGGCGGGCCGGGAGAACCAGGCGGCGCTCAGCATCATCGCCGCCAACACCCGCACCCCCCGCAACGTACTCGGCGACATGCGCTCGCAGCGCGCCTCCCTCCAGCTCGGCGAGCAGCGGATCGTCGAACTCTACGAGCGCTTCGGTGAGACCCGCGTGGACAGCTGCATCGAGACCATCCTGGCCGGCACCGAAGCCGCGGTCAGGGAGCGGATCCAGGCCATGCCTGACGGCCGCTACGAGTTCACCGACTTCATGGACGACTACGGCCCGGGCACGCCGCCGCTCCGGATCCAGGTCGCGGTGACCATCGCCGGGAACTCGATCAAAGTCGACTTCGAAGGGACCGACGCCCAGACCGAGTCCGGTCTCAACAGCTATTTCAACTACACCCGCAGTTACGTCTACGCGGCGATCAAGTGCCTGACCGACCCCGAGGGCCCGATGAACCATGGGGCGCTGACACCGATCGAGATCGTCGCGCCCGAGGGCTGCTTTCTCAACCCTCGCCGCCCGGCCGGAGGCGGGCCCCGGGCCGCCATCAACACGCGCATCTTCGAGGTGATCCTGGGCGCGCTGGCTCCGGCCCTGCCCGAACTGGTGACCGCCGCCAACAGCCACTTCTGCAACGCCACCTACGGAGCCTTCGACCCCCTCCGGCAGCGCCGGTTCGTCGGCTACGAGCTGGTCCACGGCGGCACCGGGGCGGGACACGCGGCCGATGGCTGTGAGGCGATGAGCTCGCCCTACAACGCCGCCAACATCCCGGTCGAGGCCTGCGAGGCGACCACCCCGGTGATCGTCGAGCGGTTCGAGTTCATCCCCGACTCAGGCGGCGCCGGCCGCTTCCGGGGCGGCAGCGGCATCCGGCGCGACGTCCGCATCCTGGGCGAGCGGATCAAGTTCACCAACCTCTCCGAACGCCACCGGTTCCAGCCTTTCGGCCTGTTCGGCGGGCACCCGGGGGCACTCGGCCGGACCCTGATCAATCCCGGTACCCCGGACGAGTACGAGATCGGTGGCAAGGCCTCGGTCGATCTCGAATACGCGGACGTGGTCAGCTTCCAGCTGGCCGGAGCCGGCGGCTACGGGGATCCGGACGGCCGCGATCCCGCTCTGGTGGCCAAGGATCTCGAGGAGGGCATGATCAGCCTCCAGACGGCCAGGGAGGTATACGGGTATTTTCCGGCCGGGCTGGGAGCCGGCCGGAAGGAAGCCTGAGCCCACCGTCTGGTCATACCATTCCGCTATGGACAGCCCGCCGCCAATCCGGGTGGTGATCGCCAAGCCCGGTCTGGACGGCCATGACCGTGGCGCCAAGGTGGTGGCCAGGGCCCTGCTCGAGGCGGGCATGGAGGTGATCTACACCGGCCGCCATCAAACCGTCGACTCGATCGTGTCCGCGGCGATCCAGGAGGATGCTGAGGTGGTCGGTCTCTCGATCCTCTCCGGCGCCCACCTCGAGTACAGCCGGCAGGTCGCTGAACGGCTGACGGCGGCCGGCGCCGGTGACATCATCCTGCTGGTGGGGGGAACCATTCCCGAGAGCGACCGTCCGGCTCTGGAAGCCCTCGGCTATCGTGTCTTCGCCACTGGCAGCCCCCCCAGCGCCATCGTCGACTTCGTACGCCAGGAGGCGGCCCGGCGGCGGGCTCGCCTCCAGTTGTAGTTCACCTGCTCGGGAGGTCAGAGGCATGCCGGCAACCACGGAATGGAGCGTCAACGCCGTCAACCACGATTTCGACTCGGAAAACCGCATTCATTCCGACGAGGTCGCCCGGCAGTATGGATTTCGAGCCGGCCTGGTGCCGGGAGCCACCGTCTACGGCTACCTGACCAGGCCGGTGGTGGCTCGCTGGGGCCGGCCGTGGCTGACCACCGGCTGGTGCGAGGTGCGATTCGTCTCACCCGTCTACCATGGCGACCGCCTGGACATGGTGGTGCACGAGCTCCCCGGCGAACTCCGCGTCGACGCGGTTCGCGAAACCGATGGCGTGGATGGGGTGGTGGTGGCCACCGGACGGTTCCGGCTGGACGCCGGCCCGCCGCCGGATCCGGCCACTTACATCGAGCATCCGCTCCCGGCCACCCGGTATCCGGCTCAGTTGGACGCTCTCTCCGACCTGCCACCTTTCGGCGCGGTGAGGCTGGCGGTGGACGCCGCCGCCAACGCGCGAGCCCAGCGCGAAGCCGCCAACGACCTCGACCTGTACGACCTGGCCGGGCTCGCCTACCCGACTTTGATCGCCGACGGCGGCAACCAGGTGATGAAACAGAACCTCGCCCTCGGCCCCTGGATGCACATCAGATCGGTGGTCTGGAACCACGCGCCAATCGCGGCCCGGGGCGAGGCGCTCTTCGTACCTCGCGTCATCGACGTATTCGAGCGCCGCCGCAACCAGCGCATCGTGCTCGATATCGGGGTCTTCCAGGAGGGCCGGCTGGTGGCTCGCACCGAGCACGAGTCGGTCTTTCGAATGACGCCTCCGGAAGTTCCGTGACGCACCGGATCCGCGCCCGTCAGGAGGTTTGAAACGTGCAGCTGGACCACTTGGTGTTCGCGGTGCCAGAACTCGTTTCGGGCACCGCCGCGGTTTCCGAGCAACTGGGGGTACCCGCCACCCAGGGCGGCCGTCACGAGGGACGCGGCACCCACAACATGCTGTTCGGCCTCGGTCCCCAGGTTTACCTGGAGGTGATCGCGGCCGACCCCGACCAGCAGCTCACGGGGCCACGGCCGTTCGCCGCCGAATCGATCCGGACCCCCCGGCTGGTGGCCTGGGCCGGGCGCACCCAGCCCGGGGAGAAGCTCGAAGCGCTGGCCGCCCGCGCCCGCGAGGCTGGTACCGACCTGGGCCAGGTGGTCGCCATGAGCCGCGCCAATCCCGACGGCAGCCGGCTGGCCTGGAGGTTGACGGTGCGCTCCGACCAGAATCTGGGCCCGCTGCCCTTTCTGGTCGACTGGGGCACCACCACCCACCCGACGCGAATCCTCACCCAGCCCTGCCGGTTACTCGGGCTCAAGGTGCAGGTGCCCGACCCCGCCGGCTACCGCCGGCTCCTGGCCGCGATCGGTCTGGCCGACGAGGTGGAGGTGGTGGCCGGAGTCGAGCCCTCGCTTACCGCCGTGATCAAAACCCCGAGAGGGACGGTCGAACTCAGCTGAGACCAGCCGGATCGGCCGGCAGCAGCCGGTCGATGGCTCGTGTCACCGACTGCATCACGTATTCGCCCGGGTGGAGGCCGCTGGCCCAGGTGACCAGCCCGGCATACCAGACCTCCACCAGCAGGTCCGCCACCTCGGTGGCGGCGGGAGACGGCCCGGCCGGGTCGATGGCGGCCGCCACCAGGGCGGCGAAGCCCTCGCGGAAGGCCAGCACCAGCGGCACCGCATCGGGCTCCAGGAGCACCATGGTCGAGATCAGCGCCCGGGCCAGGTGCGGATGCTCGAGCAGCCCGGTGGTCGGCATCCCGAAGATCCGGATCACCCGTTCCCGAGCCGGTAGCGCGGCTAGCGCCGCCCCCTGTTCACCTCCGGCGGCGCCGCTGACGACCAGCGCGCGGTCGAGCAGCACCTCCAGGGCGAGCCGGTTCTTGGACGAGAACAGGTTGTAGACGGTGCGGGTGGATACGCCCGCCTCGGCCGCCACCTCGCGCATCTGGAGGCCCTCCAGACCGAAGCGGGCCAGACTGCGAAAAGCGGAGTTCATGATCCGCTCGCGGGCCGGTGCTCGGCCCCCTTTCCCTGTGGTCGTGCCGGCCGCTCCGGCCACGGCCTCCGTGTTCAAGCTCTTTCTTCCTGCCTTCCTGCTGACGGTGACAATAGCTCAGGTCCGCATCGGCAAGTTTGCCTGGCGACGGCATCGCGAGTCGCTTCCCGGTCGAAGATCGCTGGGGTGAGCGGGTATCGGCGCCGGTTGGGTATCTTGACGCGGTGGCGAACTCCCGACCGTTGCTGATCGCCGGCGCTGGCGACCTGGTCACCTTCGCCCGGCTCGACGGGTGGCGGCAGGCGTCGGCCGGTTCTCCCTACGCCCGGCTCCGGCAGGCCGACTTCGCGGTGGCGAACCTGGAGGTGCCGCTGACCGGCGTCGAAGATCCGCAGCGGCAGGGCATCTGCCTGCGCTCGGATCCGGCGATCGTGGCCGACCTCGCCGCGGCCGGTATCCAGGCGGTCAGCCTGGCCAACAACCACATCGGCGACCAGGGCTGGGCGGGCGTGGCTGACACCGCCCGCCGCTGCGCCGAGGCGGGGATGGTGGTGGCGGGGATCGGGGGCTCACCGGCCGAGGCCTTCGCCGCCCGCCTGGTACCGGCCGCCCGCTGGTCGGGCGGCCGGGCCGCCTTCGACCTGGCTCTGATCGCCTTCACCTGCATCCCTCCCGCCCCCAGCCTGAGCGGGCGATGGCCGGGCCTGGCCCAGGTCGCGGTTAGAACCGGTTACAGCCTCGACCCCGAGCGGCTGGCGGTGGAGCCGGCGGCGGCGGCCCGGGTCTGGTCGGAGCCGGCCGGCCCCGGCCTGGAGGCTTTGCTCGAGGCCGTCCGCAAGGCCAGGCGTTCGACGCCACTGGTGCTGGTGATGGCCCATTGGGGAGTGAGCCTCCAGGTCCAGACCACCGAGTACCAGCGGCGGCTCGCCCGCCGGCTGGTCGAGGCGGGTGCCAGCGTCGTCTTCGGAGCTCACTCCCACTGTTTGCAGGGAGTCGAGATGATCGGATCGAGCCCGGTCTTCTACGGACTCGGCAGCCTGGTCTTCAGCTACCCGGGCGACTACCGCCGGCTGGTGCCGCCTGACACCGGGATCGCCGGGGTCGAGGTCGATTCGGCCAGCGGCGAGATTCGCTCGGCGTTCCTGAGCCTTGGCCGCCTCGACCCGGCCGGGGAGCCGGCGGCCGCGGCCGAAGGCTGGACCGAGCACCTGGCCGAACTCCTGCTGCGCGCCAGCCGCGATCTGGAGGGTGAGCGAACCTACCACCGGGGCGCGCTCACCCTGACCCGGTCTCACCCTCTCTGAATCGCGCCCGGGGACGCCCCGGCTATCCTCACGGTGGATGAGAATCGGCATCGGTCTGCCCACCTCCACGCCAGGCGGAGGCCGGCTGCTGCTGGAGTGGGCCCGCCAGGCCGAACTGGCTGGCTTCAGCTCACTGGGCACGGTCGACCGGATCGTCTACGACTGTCTCGACCCGCTCACGGCGCTGGCGGCGGCGGCGGCGGTCACCACCCGGATCCGGCTAGTGACCATGATTTTGATCGCACCGCTCCGTCCGCTGAGCATGCTCGCCAGCGGAGCCGGTTGCCTGCATGAGCAGAGCGGCGGCCGGCTGGTGCTGGGGGCGGGTATCGGCGCCCGCCACGACGACTATGCGGCGGTCGAGGTCGATCCCCGACGGCGGGGGATCGACCTCACCCGGTGTCTCTTCGAGCTGCGTCGATCCTGGCACGCCACGTATGGAGACCACCGACCGCGGCTCCTGGCCGGCGGCGCCGGCGGCCAGACGATGGCCCGGATGGCGCGCTTCACTGACGGCTACGTGCATGGCGGCGGCCCGCCCCGGGCCTTCGCGGCCGCCGCCGCCCGGGCCCGCACCGCGTGGCGGGAGATGGGACGCCCCGGACATCCCGAGTTGTGGGGACAGGCGTACTTCGCGCTGGGCGGCCGGGAACGCGGCGACCAGTACCTGCGCGACTACTACGCCTTCACCGGCCCCTACGCCGAACGCATCGTTCAGGGCAACCTCACCTCCACCCAGATGATCAAGGAGCTGGTCCGCGGCTATCGCGACGAAGGCTGCGACGAGTTGGTGCTCTTCCCCACCGTCTCCGATCTCGGGCAGGTATCCAGGCTGGCCGAGGCGGTCCAGCTGGCATGAAGATCAACGTCCTCGGCGGAGGCCCGGCCGGACTCTACTTCTCGCTCCTCATGAAGAAGACCGATCCCCGCCACGAGGTGACCGTGTACGAGCGCAACCCGCCCGGCGCGACCTTCGGCTGGGGGGTGGTCTTCTCCGAGGGCTCGCTCGACGAGCTCAAGGACGCGGACTACGAGAGCTTCATCCACATCACCGAGAGTTTCGCCCGCTGGGATCCGATCTCGGTCCAGTACCGGGGCGAGACCGTGCGCTGCCGGGGCCACCTTTTCTCCGGCATCGAGCGCCGGACCCTGCTCGCCATCCTCCAGGAGCGCTGCGCGAATTTGGGCGTGAGGCTGCGCTTCGAGGCCGAGCAACCCAACCTGGAGGCGGTTTCGGACGCCGATCTGGTGGTGGCCGCGGACGGGGTCAACTCCAACACCCGGCGCGAACTGGCCGAGTGGCTGCGCCCGACCATCGAGTACGCGCCGTCGAAGTATGTCTGGTACGGGGCCGATCTCGCCTTCCCCGAGTTCAACTATCTGATCGAACCCACCCCCTACGGCCTTTTCCAGGCGCATTGCTACCCGTTCAACGCCGAGCGCAGCACGATGATCGTGCTGCTGAGCGAGGCCACCTGGCAGCGGGCCGGGTTCGACCGGATGAGCGAGCAGGAGAGCCTGGCCTTCAACGAGCAGATCTTCGCCCGCGCCCTGCGCGGACGCCACCTGCTTTCCAACCGCTCGCTCTGGATCAACTTCCCCTGGGTCCGCTGTCAGTACTGGCACCACCATCCCGGGGTCGACGGCGGGCCGCCGGGGCCGCCGGTGGTGCTGATGGGCGACGCGGTCCATACCGCTCACTGGTCGATCGGTTCCGGGACCAAGCTCGCCCTGGAGGACGCGATCGCCCTCTCCAAGGCTTTCATCAAGTTCCCACGCGACCTCAAGGCCGCCTTCGCCGAGTACGAGACGGCGCGGCAGCCGGCCACCGAGCGCTTCCAGGAGGCGTCCAGAGTGAGCTGCGACTACTTCCAGAGTCTGGACCGCTACGCCCACTTCGAGCCGGTGCAGTTCGCCTTCCAGCTCCTGGCCCGGACCCCCCGGATCTCCCACAACAATCTGGCCGCTCGCGACCCGGAGTTCGTGCGCCTGGTCGACAGCTGGTTCTGGCGGCGGGCCAGCGGTATCGCCCACCCCGCCGGAGAGGAGGAGGGCGGGCATCACCAGATCGCGGTGGCCCCGCCGCCGGCCTTCGCGCCCTTCGACCTGCGCGGTGTCCGCTTTCCCAACCGGGTAGTGGCCTCCGCCGCCCGGATCCCGGCT
>JRHI01001048.1_pt1 | contig 25877 bp, 26 predicted proteins | sample 215371 | NCBI WGS metagenome assembly JRHI01 (sample SAMN02929681, study PRJNA255918) | sediment metagenome | biome: cave system; feature: Ice Cave; material: Sediment; isolation source: sediment from deep within a dark volcanic ice cave with no known source of... ...
ACGGAGGGCGCGATAAATCTAGCCCCTACACTGGTCCCTACGACGACTTTACCTATGCTATACACCGTGCTTATCAGATTCTCCGTAGGTGAGTGTATCGAGGGAGACAGCATCTTCATCTGCTGGCTGTTCAACTAGGGGTTGCAATTCAATAGGAGTGGAAGGGTTAATGAGACCGATCAGCGCTCTAACAATGCCAATCAGCACGACAATAGCACCGATGCCAATAATCAGCCCCTCTAACGAATAGGCTCCGGTGTGGAGAGAAGCTCCGAAAATGATCACGAGTATGCCCACCAAAATTACAATTGACCCACTCAATGTGTACTTGACCCATTTGCGTTGCGTCGCCTTTTCCATTAATTCAGTTTTTTCTGCCAGATTCAGCCGTTTGTTTCTTCGTAGCATATCGTTAGCCGCTCCTTATGGTTCCCAACCTGTGTTGTACTTGCCCTTGCTTTATTATTATACGTTATAATGGGGCTTTAGGGATGAGCGATAGGGCACCCGCAAGGAGATGCCCCTACAATGATACGATGACGACTATCATTGTAGGGGCATCTCCTTGTGGGTGCCCTGAACCAAAAACTCTTTGACCATTCCGGTTGCTATCTCTTCCATCGTTGAACTCCCTTCAATCCACACAATGCGTTTGTCACGACGAAACCATGTGAGTTGGCGGCGTGTAAAATCATGAATAGCATATTTGAGACGTTCCACCATCTGTGCCTCGCTGGCATATTCGCCACGCAGCCAACGCGCAATGAAACGATATTCTAATCCTAAAGCTTCAAGCCGCTCGTTGCTGACGCCTTGATCGAGTAAATCCTGTACCTCCTGCACCATCCCTTGCTGCATACGCTCATCAACACGCCCATCAATTCGTCGATAGAGCACCGCTCGCGGCCATATAATGCCGAGCAACAAGCAACGATACAGTGGGTCTGCAATGCCTCGTTGCTCCGAGAAAGGTTTCCCTGTTGTAATGCACACCTCTAGCGCCCGAATAACGCGACGTGGGTTGTTGCGGTCAATTGTGGCCACACTCTGTGAGTCAAGTGCTTCTAATTGTATTAGCAAATCAGAGAGTGGGCGGCTCTCTAATTGTGCTCGTAATGCGGGTTGTGGTGGCACTGGCGGAATATCTAGGTGATCGACAACGGCCTGAATATAATGTGGCGAGCCACCCACAAGGAACGGAATATGCCCTCGTCCAAGAATCGCATCAATAGCGACGATAGCATCATGCTGAAATTGTGAGACAGTGTACACCATGTGTGGATCTGCCACATCGAGTAGATGATGGGGAACGAGTGCTTGCTCAGCAGGTGTCACCTTCGCCGAGCCAATATCAAGGCCACGATAGACTTGGCGCGAATCGGCGGAGACAATCTCGCCAACAAAGCGCTGTGCCAGAGTAATGCCAAGTCCACTTTTGCCCGATGCAGTAGGGCCAAGCACAACAATCAATGGTGGTAATTGTTCCATATTAAGGTGTGTGTTTCTGTTGATTACGCACCTTCAACTGCTGATTCATGCGTAGCAACAGAATAGCTGCTACACTCACCCCTGTCAGAATACCACCGAGGAGCGTTACCCAACCAAAGGTAAGGCCAGAGGTAAGGAAGAAGCCCAGTGTACCTCCAACAATGACGGCTAAGCCAATGAAGAATGAGCGCATGTGTGTGAGAGACCAGAGTATGCCCGCTACGATACGTTCGCTGACTATAGGATGGATACCAATCGTCGCCCCAAGTGCTGTCACAAGGAGCATTGTAACCAACTGAGCAGTTGGCAAGCCCGCATACGCTGCAATCAGCCACACAATCTTGGTGACAGCCAAGGTAACAAAGGCACTTCCTATGCCTGTACAGGCACGGTTGATAGCATCTTTGCGTGTCCCGCTCCAATTGACGAGTAATGCACCTGCTGTTGACATAGGCACCATTGCGACCAAAACGAGGAGGTACCAGGGATTTGGAGGTAAGGGTACCTGATGTACTAGTGCTGGCAATTGCGCTACAATAGTATAACAGAGGCTTGCTAGCATCAATGCAGCAACGAAGGTAAAGCCACGTTGCATCCAGAGCCGTTGCTTGGGCGATGCAGCGAGGGGATCCCAGCCATTGGAATAAGCGCCATTCAATCCGGGTTGCCCATATTTCTTTTTATACTCACTATCGCGATCAACATTGGCAAAAGCCGGTCCACGTGATCCATTAGCGGCTTGTGCTCCGTTTTGTTGGGCAGCCATCATCAATCCGCTCGCACTGAGCAAATCGTCATCATCATCGTCATCCAGATCAGCGCCCACAGTTTTTCCACCACCACGTTTCATGGGTTGTGAAGCTGGAGTCAAACCCAATACATCGGCTTCAACCGTCACGGTCACATCCTTTTTAGAATCGTTCTCATCAGGAGCAATGACGATGGAGCCTGTATAATGCGTTGAACTGTTCATACGCGTAGTGTTGATCCTGACATTGACACGCGTACTCATGCCATCAAATTGTGTTTGGTCGGCGATAATCCATGATTCGATAGGGCGAATAGTGCCGTTTACTTGTATACCTTGATCGCCTGTAATAGTGAATGCGAGCGGTGCGGAAATGCCAGGGTAGAGTTGCCCAAAATCGAGTGTGCGTGGTGCTATCTGGATAGGAGAAGGTGGCTTACGTGAAAACCATCCTGCTGGCCCGGTGCGGTTCACGTGGGGACCTGCAACCGCAACCATTCCCCCTGTATTGCCGTTCACTGCTGGATTCTTCGCTGTTGTACGAATACGTGCGTTTGGTCCCATGACAGCCTGTAAAAACTGCTCAATCGCCAGCATTGGGTCATTCGTCACAGTACGAAGCTGACGGGCTGAGCGTGAAAGGTCTGCCTCACCGATCTCGCGTAGCCACAACTCTATTTCACCGGCTGAAAGATAGTCCGATGCCTCTTCGGGATAGCGTGCGCATAGTTCAGCCAATTCTTGTGGGGTAGTAGCTTGGTCGCCATTCTCAAAAATGAAGGTGCCCACACCGAGCAGGGCGCGACGGAAAGCCGCTACATTCTCATAGCGATCATCCGCCGAGAGCGAGGCGGCGTTTTCTAGGGCGCGTGCCACCACTGGCGAAATTTGCGGATTAATAGCGCGAATATCTTTGAGTCCAAAACCTGTTTCTGAAAGCGTATTGGTTAATAATTGGAAAAGAGTCATTGCTAACGAATAAATGTCTGAGCGTTCATCGGTTTGTGCTTTTCCATATTGCTCTGGTGGAGCGAAACCCGGTGTACCCAATAATTGTGTATCTTGATTATGTGTTGAGCGGAAGAAACGTGCAATTCCAAAATCAATCAGCTTAATGTGTCCATTACGCATGAGCATAATATTGCCCGGCTTCATATCGCGGAAAATGATGGGAGGATTCTGTGTGTGTAAATATTCCAGTACGTCACATAATTGGCGTGCCCACCCAAGGACGCGCCGCTCAGGAAAAGGAGCCTTATTGCGCTCTAGCAATTCTTCAAGGGTAAAGCCATCGACATACTCCATGACCATGAAGTAGCGTTGCCCCTCGGTGAAAAAACCATGAAATGCGGGCAGGTTTGGATGGTTCAACCCCCACAACATCTTGGCTTCAATTTTGAAATTCTGAACGGCTTGCACACGCTCATCAGGCGGCACCATTGAGAGACTCATCTCTTTGATGGCACAAATCGTCTGGCGCTTCATGTCCCGTGCCTGATACACGGCACCCATTCCACCTTGTCCCACAGTTCGTAGAATCATATAGCGTTTATGTAACATAGTGCGGCGGTCGAGGCGTCCAGTTTGTGTATTCCATTGACCATTCTGCTGGCTAATGGTGAAACCCCCTCTGTGTCTACGTTCGTCGATAATAACCCTGCTCTCCCTCACGCTAGCTGCATCCTAGTATAGCATACTTGCCCTAGTACGGACTACCTAAATCAATAGGACATCTTACCTACTATAGACGTATAGAATACTGCATTATTAAACAGTATGCTACAATTTTGCGAGACACGATACGTTATACTACGTGTATTTTACCTAAAACCCTGTTCTTTTTAATAAAACGGTTTGATCTCTCTGTATGGAGCCACAATAATAGCTATTTTAGATTGGTTTGGTGATGATGCAGCAATTTCTTAAACACGCCTATTTTCGCTACCGCTTGTTCTCAATTCTGTGTATTCTGGTCGTCTTGCTCAGTGGCAGTATGACACTCCTTTGGCAAACACACCAGCAGCACACTACTAGAGCGAGTAACAGTGCCGACGCGGGTAATGTGATAGGACCACCAACACTTCCTGCCACAACGGTAGACAAAATTTTTGCGCAGATGAGTAGCCCAATGGTCGGCACTGGTCAAGTCGTAGAACAAGCGTCTCGCCAAGCAAATATCGATGATGCCTTCGCACTGGGTGTATGGTGGACAGAAACAAACGATGGTGCCGCCGGTGTGGGAAGTGCAGATCGCAACCCTGGTAGTGTACGTGGTAGCAGTGGTTATCCATCAGCCTACGATGGCTATACTATTTACCCCTCTTATGCAGCCGCTATTCTCGATTGGTTTTCTATTTTGAGAAGCAGATATGTCAGTCGTGGTCTGATCAGTGCCTACACTATCTGTTATCCCTATGTAGGCACTTCCAGTGCATCACTGTGGGCAGGCAAAGTAGTCAATCTGATGTATCGCTATCGCGGCGAGGCTCCAACAGTTACACCAACACCCACGACGACACCGAAACCGACGCTCTCCCCAACTGCAACAGCGAGAGACCTCCGCAATCGTAGGCTTGCACACATGCTCCAGGTAGCTGATGCTGCACAAAGTGATACGACATCACCAGCGGGTCAGAATATACGACATGCTGCCCTACAAGAAGAAAACATCCCACCGTTCAATGTCGCCAGTCTCAGCAATAGCTCCGGAATAGCGACGCTACCAATTGTCCTACTAGGGCTAGTAGCAGCTTTGGCTATCGCACTCGGCAGCCTCTTTATTGGACGTACTGCACCCATCAATGCCCTTGAAAATCTCAATCCGGTAAACGGAAATGTCGTAGGGGCTAGATTTATCGTGCCCACATCGGTAATGGGAAATGCCGTAGGGGCCCGATTTATCGCGCCCGAAGCGCGACCAGTCACAGAAGCACTCGCACCAAATTTCAGGATAGAGGAACACGTAGTGCCGCAACTAGACTTCCCAACACAGCCGTTATTAGTTTCAATCCCCAACGGGCAGGAAAGATATGGTCAGCCACGTATCCTCTTTGAGCACAAGCATACCTCTGAAATCCGAAAACGTCAAGTGGATATGCATGGGAGACTACGGCTCATTCCTTCGCGCTTGGAGGCCTCAAATACTGAAAACCAGGACCTCCAGGAGCCAAAGACCGAGAGCTTACTAGAGCGAGAGCTTGTAACAGTAGGTGTACGCCGAGAGGGGTTGTTACGGCAGTATGCAAAAGAGCAATAAGCCCATCATACCGGAGTAAGAAAAAGGTCCATCAACCCGTTGACAAAACCCTCTGGTAGGTGTAATATGTCAGGCGTAAACCCGTTACGATAAGCCCTCGTGGCGGAATGGTATACGCAGCAGGTTGAGGGCCTGTGCCGAGAGGCGTGGTGGTTCGAGTCCACTCGAGGGCACCCCAAAGCAACATAAGGGCATCCACTTCCCCAAGAATGGATGCCTCTTCTCATTAAGGGCGATTAGCTCAGCTGGTTAGAGCGGCTGCTTTACACGCAGTAGGTCACAGGTTCGAATCCTGTATCGCCCACTTCCATCTCTCCTCTATTGGCTCTATAGGCCAATATAATATTTTCTACGATAACACGACAATGGGATTGCTTTTTTCCGAACTTACTGGTAAATTGATTGTATCAAGTTTAGAACAGGCGTATTGAAAATGATTAATTACGCACAACCTACTCTGTGGACTCCTATAGTAGATGATGTACAGGTACAACAAACCGGTAAACTAAGCTCTTTTTTAAAATGGGCTGGTGGTAAGGAACAAGAGTTAAAATATATCCTCCCTCTCATTCCATCGTTTGATGCATATTATGAGCCATTTGTTGGTAGTGGTGCTGTATTCTTTTCAATGCAATCAAGCAAAAAATATATCAATGATAAGTCTTCAGAATTGTTTCATCTTTACATGATGATAGCCCAGAGTAACAAAGATTTTTTTGATGCCTTGGATAAACTATTGATGGGTTGGCAAAACATTAGCAGGATTGTAGATAATAAAGCAGTGGATCTTATTAAAATATACAAGTCATATTCTACAAATGTATGTTCATTAGATGAGATGACAAGTAGACTCCTTAGCTTTGTTCAAGACAATGAAGATGAATTTAAGAATATGTTTGAAGTCCTCTTCAATAAAGATACTGAAAATTTTATTCGAGAACTCCGAAGGAATCTATTAAGTAAAACGAAGCGGATGAAAGAACTGGAGAAGAAAAAGTGGAAGTTGCCCGATCATGATATTGTCTCAAATATCGAGGGTGCTTTAAAGAGTGCTTTCTATATGCATCTTAGATACCTTTATAATAATATACTTAAACATAAGATTTCGGATGGCTTGGCTGCTGCAATCTTCTTCTTTGTCAGAGAGAATGCTTATGCATCAATGTTTAGGTATAATAGTCGAGGTGAATTCAATGTTCCCTACGGCGGACTTTCCTACAACAGAAAAGATTTAGCAAAGAAAATTGTTTATATGAGGTCTTTGGGGCTACAACGTTATCTTAAAAATACGGTGATCGAGAATATGGATTTTGAAGAATTTCTGATGAAGTATCCTCCAAAAAGCAACGACTTTATTTTTTTAGACCCACCTTATGATAGCGAATTTAGTACATATGCACAAAATGAGTTTACTATGAGGGAGCAAGAGCGTCTTGCTCAGTACTTACTAACCCACTGCAAGGCTAAATTTATGCTGGTTATCAAAAACACACCTGCCATTCTTAATTTGTATAGTCAACCTAGTTTAAACATCAGCATGTTTGACAAAAAATATCTTGTAAGCTTTCAGGCTAGGAATGATAGGGAAGTAGAGCACTTGATAATAACTAACTATTGATAGTCAGTAATTCCAAGTGCTCTACTTGCGTGCAGGGCAAGCTATGCAAACTAATTGCCACCTTCCACTGCTCCAAAAAGAATATTCCTGTGTAACCAAAATTTGACAGAACGGTAATTCTGGGTTATAATGATAGAACAAAATTTCTAAAAGGAGCACCAGATGAGTAATACATTCAACCCAAGAGAACATGTAATGGCTATTAAGAACAGGCAAGGTTCATCTGACTACTTGCCTGTCCAGTGGAGGCTGGTATGGTTCAGGCAAGAATGTCCTCATGGTACGATTGAAACCGAAATTGTCCACTTAGACCTGGACAAAGAGACCGAGGAGGAGACCTTTGTTTGGAACAGCGAAAAGAGACATAGCGAGAAGATCGTCAAGACAGCTAAGGGTATTGCTATCGTACGAGCGACAGTAACCGATGGTCAAGGCGGAGTGGCGACTGGCACAAAAATGGAGAAAGCGGCCTCTTTCCCAGATTGGCTCGAAAAAGCTGAAACAGGCAGCATAGGAAGAGCTTTAGCTGCATTGGGTTATGGTACACAGTTCGCCCCCGAACTCAACGAGGAGCATCGCATCGTTGATAGCCCGGTAGAGCGTCAAGCTACTCCCACTGCGGCGAACGGCAACGGGTATAACAATGGCAATGCGCCGCTTGCCTCCACACGCCCCATTATTGCTCCTATCAACGGCTCTAATGGACCTAGCACGCAGCCTGCTCCACAGCCGATAAACACGCCGCGCCAGTTGGAGCCTGCTGATGAGGCGGCGATCACGGAGCAGCAGGTGTCGAGCATTCGTAAGTTGTGTGAACACCTGGGTAAGACCGAGCCAGACAATGTGACCTCTATCAGTTATCTGAGTGCGAAGAAACTGATTCAGCAATTGACGACTGAGTATAAGGAATCCAGGCAGGCTAAGAAGGCTTCCTAACAAGGTGCTATAAAGGTACGAGAATGACGAAGCTTGAGTATGCTGAACAGCGTATGCAGCAAAAATGGTATGCTTTGGCTATGGCCGAGCAGCAAGGGGCATCGATACCGGTGCTTGAACGTCTTTATAGTGCGTATGTCTTAGCCATGGAAGAGTATAATCGCTATCATGCGGAGCAGGAGCCGCAGGAGTTTTCTAGCCCTATCTCTCTTCCACTACAAAAGAAAAAAGCGTCCTAAATGATATACACAATCAGCGCCACCCTGTGGCGCTGATTGTGTATATCATTTAGGAGGGGCATGAAAGCGCGAAAAATGGCTTGACAATGAACTAGCCTAGCGGTATAATCATGCCTGTTAAACATGTTAAGGAATTCCTCAGAACGGTTTACGAAGCTATTAGCCGGTGTAGCTCAATGGCAGAGCAACGCCTTTGTAAGGCGAAGGTTGCGGGTTCGAATCCCATCACCGGCTTTTTTCTATTACAGTTCGTAATCTTTTGCCCAACGCACATTCTTCTCTTGATTGTTTTTTGTCGGCTCTAGACTCAATCTTCCCTCAGTTAGGGGTACATGATCTACAGGCACAAGATAGACTTTCATCGTGTCGGGTGAATATACAGCAAAGTAGTCTATTTGCCCACGGTAATCTCTTCTACCTCCTCTATTGTGATGATTATAGCAACTAGCGGTACTAAAATCGATACACCCTTGTGTGAGACAGCCTGTCTTACATTGAAGACGGCAAAATTTACCATCTCCTTCATCAATTACTAGATCATAGCGATGATTTTCACCAAAAGGGATAAGAACAGCGTAGCCAACTTTTGATAACTCTGCTAGGATAATTGCTTCGCTACGTTCACCAACCGACTTATTGTCGTGCTTTGGTCCAAATAACCCCATTTTCTTCTCCTAACTTTCGTAAACGAAGTTGATCTAAATTAACCGTATGCATCTATTTTAGCTAATAAATAGATATAAATCAACCTCTTTTGATACGAATTGACGTAAACATAGCGTTCGTGCTACAATTCGTCCATTGATGAATAGGGGCAGAGCTTATGCATGATAGCGATGATACGTTATATACAACTGAAGAGGTTGCTGAAAAGCTTAAATTAACACCTAAAACGGTACGTGAATATATCCAGCGTGGAGAGCTAGAAGCCATTGATATGGGGCAGGGTTATCGTATCTATAAGCGTGATCTGGATGCTTTTCTTGAAAGTCGTCGCCGTAGAAGAACAGAACGACACAAGAAATAGATCAACATCGGGTAAACCTAAATGCTACAGGGGTGCGTTTAACTATTGTTGATAGCCATATTGATCCTGACTCCCTTTCGTACCATACTGATCCTCTTTCTTACTCTTAATAAAGAGCACACGAGGAGCAGCTAGGAAAGGTTTCAGCTTACTTATAGTGTTATTCTATTGCCACCGGCGGGCATGGTGAAGCGCAGGAAGCCTCCCATGGCTAGGCGCGTGCAGATGACCGAGAGTGTCAGGAGCGCGAAGAGGAGGGCGGCGGTCTTGAGTTCGTAGAGGCCAAAATCGGCAAGGGAGAGGTGGTTGGCACCACTGGTGAAGAAACGAAGCAATGCGGGACCTTGTTGTATACCACCAAGTGTATTCACAGATAAGCCACAGGTAAGTGTGATCAGGAGATCGATACCAAAGCAGAGAGCGGCTAGGCGCGGCCCCAGTAGCCAGAAACGTTTGCTCAAACGTTCACGTTTGGTAGATTCCATACGACGCGTTGCCCAAACTGGCGCGAGCAAAAATTGTAGGACGAGAAAGAGGAGCGGCGCCACAACATAGGTCCAGTCGGGAAAGATAGTAGGATCGATGAGGGCACCGAGCCGACCCAGTGTAAAGAGGAGAAGCCCCTCTATGACACCGCGTCGGTAGCTCATTTTGTTCAATAGCATGGACATGTAACCGTCGTTTCCGCTTTAATTGCAACCGCAACTTCCACCGCATGCGCAGCCACCCATAGCGGGTGCCTCTCCATCATAGGTGCTGTATTCGCCCGCACCCCGTGGAGACACAAAGACAGAGACTAGTCGGCGCACTTTTTCGCTCTGGCATTTCATACACACAACATCGTCTGCATGCTTATGCGGAACAAGCAACTCAAATTTAGAGCGACAATCTGAGCAATAATACTCGTACAATGGCATGGGAACAATACCTCCAAGAACTATGAAAATAGTGATTTTTGCTATTGTAGTACGTCGGTGCTACTCTCGTCAAGTCACCCAGACACGCACCTCTCCTCGTAGGGACTAGCTTGAGCGCGTCCATCATAGGCGTGTACAATGTCGGCGACGTGGACCACGCCCACGACGGACGTGCTCAAGCTAGTCCCTACGCTGATCTCTACGATATTTTGCGATAAAGAGTGGAAATGTCCCGATAGTACTTTTATAAAATATGCAGGTTGCCCTGAACAGATATGGCCTATCATCAAGCAGATTGCCAATGCCTTACACTACGCGCATATGAATCGTATTATTCATCGTGATGAAGAGTAGCGTTGCCGCAGAGTTGATACGTTTGTGTGCTTTTCTCGATCCCTCTGGTATTCCTGAAGCGTTGATTACGAATGGTGCTCCTGAACTCGGTACTAGCTGGCAACCTAGCACGAGCTTATTAGTTCTCAATGGCGCTATAGCCGCCTTGCGTAAATATACCCTCATACGGCGGAATCCAGAGACGAAGATTCTTTTTTTACACACACTGGTGCAAGCTGTCGTAAAAGATCGTATGAGTGAAGAAAAACAGCGTGAGTGGGCCGAACGTACAATACAGGTCGTGAGTCTCGCATTTCCAGATGTCGAAGACCTACAAAATTGGCAACTATGCCAGTCTTATATTCCACATGTGCTTGCCTGTGTGAAGCTGATAGAGCATTGGGCGATTATTTCATCGCAAGCAATGCGCTTGCTCTTTCAAGCTGGTTTGTATTTGTATGTGCAGGCAGATTTTGCTTATGCAGAAAAAATGTTCACGAAGGCTGCTCTCATGCATAAAGAACTCAGCAAAAACCAGCCAGAAGGTATGATCTATGCGACGAGTGAGAGTTTTGTTGCGTTTTGGCAGCCACGCAAGCAAGGACGCTATACAACAACAGAGTCTCATATGCGTAAGATGCTTGACTATGCTGAGCAGATCTTAGGGCCGCAACACCAGCATGTTGCAACATTACGTTTCAACTTGGCACAATTGTATTATAAGCTGGGCAAATATCCTGAGTCTGAGCAGCTATTATGGCTTTTTATCGGTACTAAGGAACAACATGAAGGACTACTTCATTATTGTGTTGCCTGCACTTTTAATGCGCTAGGTTTGGTCTATCTTGCTCAGGGAAAGTATACGTATGCTGAGTCTCATTTTATCAATGCGTTGACGCTCTGGGAACAACTGCCAGAGCCGGGACATCCTTATATGGGCAGATGCCTCAATGGATTGGCGCGGCTCTCACTGGCTCTTGGCAAGTATGCCGAGGCAGAGGACTATCTGAAGCGGGAACGCACTGTGCTAGAGCAAACGCTCAAACCTGTGCATCCAGCGGTTGCATGTCATCTGAATGACTGGGCTATACTCTGTATCGCACAGGGACGTTACGATCAAGTCGAGATTTTACTTGACCAAGCATACACCATTTTAGAGCAGGCGGTTGGGCTGAAGCATCCTATTGCAGCAAACATCTTTCACACACATGCACGCTACTATTACATCTGTGGGAAATATGCGCAAGCAGACCGCTTGCTCCAAGAGGTATTAGGTATCCGTGAACTTTCATTGGGTACCGAACATCCCGATGTTGCTGCTACCGTAAAAACACTCGCGGATGTACGCATGGCGCAGAGCAAACGCGATGAGGCGGAAGAATTGTATCAGATGGCCCTCAAAACGTGTGAAAAAGCTCTTGGTCTAGGGCACCCTGCTGTTGCGGAATGCGTCAATAGTTTGGCACAACTCTACTGTACGCGAGGGAAGTATGATCTTGCCGAGAAGCATTATAAACGAGCATTAGAGATACGTGAGCGGGTATTGGGGGGTGAGCATCCTGATGTTGCGCAGACTCTCGATGACCTAGCTGTGTTGTATAGATATCGCAAACAGTATGAACGTGCAGAGCAGTTTGTGAAAAGGGCATTAGCGATCCGCAAAAAGATGCTCGGACAGGAGCACTTTGCCGTAGCTACTACATTGAGACATTATATCTCTATCCTTTTACCCTTGAATCGCTTTGGCGAGGCTAGCGAGTATACAAAAAATGCTAATAGAATATTCAGGAAGTATGACTACCTTACACAACCAGATCAGGAGGTATCATAATTGTCAGCAGCTAGCAAGCAGGGCACCTGCAAGGAGATGGCCCCTACAATGATACGGCATCCCCTTGCGGGTACGCTCCCGACTTCTGCAACTCCTCCCATAATTGCTGTACGTGCTGCACTTGAGAAGCATCAGGCACTATTCCCCCATAGCGTGTGGTGTTGTACGTGTCAGTGACAAGGTTCAATGCTGCTTCCGCGCCAAGCATGTGCGGCTCCAAGCGCGTCTTGAACTCTGTAGGTGTCTCATCTCTTTTGCGTGGATAGCCACGACTACTAGCCCATTGCAAGAAAGCACGATAGATTTCGCGTATCGTACGTGCTGTAGGTTCTGCTGCGATCTCCTGATTCTCATCCAGATGTGTCGCTCTCTTCGTTCCGCTCCCAGGAAAGAAGCGTCGCCACATGGCGCGTAAGAAGGCCATGCATTGTGTCCAGAATAGCGACCACGACCATACACTTTCGCACTGATCTTCATTGTGTCGTTGTAGGAGAACACGACGTACACGTAAAGCCACCACAATCGCCATTATCAGGAGTACAGCCAATAGTATTGGTAGGAGAACTTTCACATACGGAATGACGGCAATCACAGCCGCAGGAGGTGCTGTAGGTGGTTTCAATTTTGTGGTGCTTGAAGGTAATGTAATATTGCGCACCACCGACGGCTGAAATCTGAGATGAACCAGTGTAAATAGCCAGAAGAGTGGCGTCATCAGGAAGACAATGGCATAGGCAAGCCAGCTTGCCAGAAGGTCATATAAGATACCTACGGGGGCTAGAGCACGTTGCACCTGGAGCAGAAACGTGGGGCTAGCAACTGTGCCCACTACCAACGCGATGAAGATGAGTACTAAGCCAAAGCCACCAATGATCGTGAAGAGTGAACGTTCTTGAGCGACAACACTTCCTTGTAGACCAGCAGTATGTGTATGACGCATGAAGACAGCTTGCGCCAGCGCATGGGCAATCAACAACAAAAAGAGAAAGAGCGGAATAAGTAGTAGCAGGAGCGGTTCATCAAAGGCACCTGCTCGTATCACAATCACAGCCAGAATAATAGCTGCCCCAATGCGTAATGCTCCTAAGACATCAGCAGGCTCTATCGTACGACGCGCCAGTCGAATACCACGCCAACAGAAATAGACAGACAACGCGAAGAGAGCAGCACTATGAAAAGCGGCACCATTGAGAAGCAGGACATCATTAAGGAATGCTCCTAGCCAGCGGGGATTCAGGAAAAATGCAGATGAGGCATAGATACTCGACCAGATAATGAAAAGTGTGACAACAGCAAGTAATGCGAAGACGAATTGAGAGCCAGCCAGAATTGTACCCTCGTTCTTTGCTGGACACTCTTCCACTGCACGTCGCTCCAAATGTATGGTCAGCCAATACATACTTGCCATCAACACAAAGGGAGCCCAGAGCGGCATAAATGCTGTTCGGAATTGAAAGAAGTTCAGGCTAGCCAAGCCAATCAAAATCGCATCAATCCAACATGTCTCCATTGCCACAAACAGGTAAGGCAGCAGACGTTCTCCCCAACTGAGGGTAGAGGGCAGGCGTGTCATGTTTCTGTCCTGTAGTTGCTTTTGCCATCGTTCTTCTGGACTCAGAGGCGATTTTTGTGCTTCAGGCCCTTGAATTGTATCGTCCGGTCGTGGTATATTCATGTTATGGAAACCTTTCCATGAGCGTGCATAGCTTATGCGCTGCTTTTGATTGTACGTAGGTGGGTACACTTTGTCAATGGGTATGCCCTTGCACTATCCTTTGTCAATCTTGTATTTGTGAGATACAATACAAGGACCATCTATCTAGGTGTCTCATATTACAATTTGCCTATCTTAACAACAAAGTCGTAGTGAATTCATCGGTTGAGAGAAACGCCTGAAAAGGGACGTATCTCTAGTGAACCTGCTAGCAATCTCAGCACTATCGAATGCACTTCAGTTATTGTTCAGCTAGCATGTATTGTCCAAAGGAGGACCCGATATGATCCCAGAACAGCGTGAAGCCCTCGACGAAGCCATCGTCAAAATACGCGCTGGCCGTATCACGCGCCGTACTTTTATCGAACGAGTTGTGGCAGTTGGTTTTACGAGTGCTGCCGCCGTTTCCCTCCTTGAAGCCTGTGGCGGCTCCACTCCCAGTACAGGTAGTGGCACCACCACCCTTGTGTGGCAGACTGAGAATGATAACTCGGGTACCTACCCGACCATTGTAGACGCCTATAACAAGAGCAACAAGGATGGCGTTCATGTTATGTGGCATAATGGTCCATCGGGGACCGGTAATATCCTCACCATCTATACTACAGCGCTCCGTGCCCATAACAGTTCCTTTGATGTGATGTCAATTGACGTTGTCTATCCTGCCGAATTTGCCTCCAATGGATGGACGGTAGACCTCACACCCAAATGGTCTGCCAGTGACCGTGCCAACTATCTGCAAGGGCCAATCAAGTCCTGTACCTATCAGGGTAAAGTTGTGGCGGCACCATTACGCACAGACCTGGGCGTGCTCTACTATCGTACCGACATTATCTCTACACCTCCAAAGACCTATGAAGAGATGACGAGCATGGCGAAGAGTAACGCATCCAAGGCCAAATACGGCTATGTCTGGCAAGGCTCACAGTACGAGGGCTTGGTATGCGACTTCAGCGAGGTTGTACATGGCTATGGTGGCGATGTGCTCGACCCCAATGACTCGAAGAAAGTGGTCGTCAATAGCCCACAAGGAATGCAGGCGCTCACCGAGATGGTCAGCTGGGTTGGCACGATCTCACCTATTTCTGTCACCACGCTGACGGAGGAACCCTGCCGCCAAGCATTCCAGAATGGTGATGCTATCTTCATGCGTAACTGGCCCTATGCCTACTCGTTAGGCAACGATCCAGTCAAGTCAAAGATTGCGGGTAAGTTTGATATCGTCTCCTTGCCTTATGGCGGTAGCGGCACTGTCGGCCATTCTACCACCGGCGGCTGGAATATGGCGATTAATGCCTTCTCCAAGAATCCTGATGCTTCATGGAGTTTCATCAAGTATATGCTTGGCCCAGACGCGCAGAAAACACTGGCGATTAAAGGATCGTTTACACCTGCATTGACGAGTGTGTACAACGATCCTGCTGTGCAGAAGGCGCAGCCACTCTTCACCAAATTGCAGCCCATCCTGCAAAACACCTTGCCACGTCCAGTCTCTGCCGTGTATCCAGACCTTTCGAATATCATTCAGGACAATGTACACAAAGCACTCACGAAGCAGGCTAGTCCTGCCAATGCACTGAGTACTCTTCAGACTCAGCTACAAGCTCTTGTATCGAAGTAATGTTTTCGTAGCGTTACAGTAATAGCAGGGGCGGTTCTTAGGGGCGTTCCTACTGCATCATCGGTCAACCTTGCGTCGTAGGGGCTAGGTTTATCGCGCCCTCCGTCGTCGCAATGGTCCATTCCGCAGACATAGTGCATATTAACGACGGAGGGCGCGATAAATCTGGCCCCTACGACAGATTCTGAATTTTTTTGGACTAGAAATAGGTAAGGGGAAAAGCGTCATGGCAACTACCACACAAACGGCTACTCTCCCTGTACATAAGCCAAGTCTGCGCGAGCGCTTAGATTTGGGCAATGGAGTCTTTCCGTATTTTCTTGTGGCTCCCACCATCATTATTATTGCATTAGTGGCCGTCTATCCTATCATCGACTCGATCCGTCTGAGTTTTCTGGATAATCCGCTCGTACCAACTGGCTCGACCTTTGTTGGCCTACGCAACTATCTCCAGGTCCTCGGTGATCCTGCATTTCGTGGCTCGTTTGGCTTGACAGCTGTCTTCAGCGTGTTGAGCGTGGCGCTAGAAACCCTCGTCGGTTTTGCCGTCGCGTTACTCATGAATCAAGTCTTTCCAGGGCGCGGTCTGGTCCGCACAGCCATTCTCATTCCTTTTGCCTTTCCGACGATTGTCTCTGGGCAGATTTGGTTATTGATGTTTAATGCCCAAAACGGCGTCCTCACCTACCTTATGCAGGCAACACATATGCTTGGCCCAGGCGACTCTTTACTGAGAACGCCCGTTGGTCTGGTGACTGGTGCCATTATTATCGATGTCTGGAAAACAACGCCTTTTATGGCGCTGCTCTTGCTTGCTGGTCTGCAAGGCATTCCTAACGAGCTGTACGAAGCGGCGGGCGTCGATGGTAGCAACCGTTGGCAGCAGTTCTGGTCCATCACTTTCCCCATGCTGAGGAGTGCGCTGTTAATCGCCCTCATGTTCCGTATTCTGGATGCTCTCCGTGCTTTTGATCTGTTCTATATCCTCACTGGCGGTGGACGCGAGATACAGACAATGGCTCTGTACTCGTACTCGAATATGTTTCAAGGGACGACTGTAGACTTCGCTCCTGGCGTTGCTGCTGCGGTTATCCTCTTTATCATCTGTGCCGTTGTGGGCATTGTCATCGTCTCGACAACGCGTCTGAGCCAAAACTAAAATACCCTACAGAAAGAGAGATTTAACATGGCAGTACGAGAGCAAACCGTCCCCTCAACTCAGGTAAAGGTGGCTACAGCCCCAAAGCAAAAAACGAACTGGGCAGCAATTGGTCGTTATATTGCGGTGGCAGTGGTGCTGTTCATTGCCCTTGCCCCCTTTTACTGGACAGCGATCACATCGATCAAAATTGACTCAGAGATCAATGCGTCGCCACCCACCCTTTTCCCACAGTCGTTTACCCCGAGCAACTATGGACAAGCCTTCGTGAGTGTTCAGCCAGCGTTCGCAAAAGACTTGTTGAATAGCACGCTGGTGGCGATTTTTACCACCATCCTGGCATTGATCTTTGGTTCGATTGCCGCCTATGCCATTGCACGCACGAAATTCATAGGAAAAGCAGCCGTTCTGGCTATTGTCCTCTCGGTGCAGATGTTTCCACTCATTGCGTTGGTCGGGCCGCTTTACGTATTTTTCACCAACCCCGCCTTCACTATCTACAATACGTATGCGGCGCTGATCATCCCCTACCTAGTGATTGCCTTGCCGGTCACGGTGTACTTCTTGACCTCGTTTTTCCGTGATTTACCCCCGGACTTGGAAGAAGCGGCATTAGTTGACGGGACGACTCGCCTTGGGGCGTTGTGGCGCATCGTCTTGCCACTGACAGCACCAGGCGTTTTTACCACGGCAATTCTGTCGTTCATCACGGTCTGGAACGACTTCCTATTCGGTTTGACTATGACCCAGGACTCAAATGCACAAACGGTGACAGTGGCTATTCCGCTCTTTAATAGCGAGCATCAGATTGCCTTTGGTGAGGTTTCTGCTGCTGCTATCGTCGTGACCATTCCTCTCGTGATTATGGTGTTGTTTTTGCAACGTCGTATCGTCTCCGGCCTGACCGCTGGTGCTGTGAAAGGGTAATTTAATACTCCATATAAATTGAGACCTGCGGGCATGTCCGCAGGTCTCAATTTATATGGAGTATTAATATTTGCGAGGGCCTGTGTAGTTGTTGTAGGTGGTGTTCTCTCCAGGAGCTACACCCGTATGAGGGAATGATGGGCTATGATGGGGGTTATCAAATTGGTCGCTTGTAGCGCTGCTGGCTGTGTCACTCGTGGGAACCGCTGTAGCGGCGTTCTGGTTTGGTGTGTAAAAGGTACTTGTGCTAGCGGCGGTGGGTGTTGAGCTATCGACCGTCTGTATGTGCCCGTTGAACTGTACTTGCCCACAGGCGACGCTTTGTCCGCTGGCACTCGTTCCTTCGTGAACATTGACCCACATGCCACTTTGTGTTACCAACTTGAGATCCGCTAGCGCGAAGGTGTTCATAATGCCGCCAGAGCCATCGGAGGTGATGGCGCCAAATGTTTTGAGCACTACCCCATTACAACTACCTTGATTGAGCGTTACCACATAATGGACATTCGAGGTCAAACCTTGTAAGCTGACCTGGAGGTCGCTCCCCTGTCCCTTGAGATTGGGTACAACTAATGCTGACCCATAGGCATTTGAACCATGTGCCGCGTTCATCAATGCCTTACCGGCATTCGTCACAACATCGGGGCGCCACAGTAGAATGAGAAACAGTAGTACCATGACGGTTATCACGATACGTAAAATAGTTCTCATGACGGCTCCATTCTGACACAGGAAGATACATATGTATCTTCTATGATGCATGATGCATCTAAAATACTCTCTATTTTATTATATGCATAGATATGGTAGAGGCGCAATGGTGCTATCACGCTGTCGTAGGGCCACATTCATGGCGCCCGTCGTGGGAGCGGTCAATGTTGGAGGGATTGAACCACAGCAACGTCGTAGGGGCCACAATCCGTATTCCGACCGACAACGAACTGCGTTCTAGCTGCGCTCAGTCGGTCGGAAAGGAAGTATTCATGGCGCCCGTCGTGGGAGCGGTCAATGTCGCCAACGTTGTCGATGCCCACAACGGGCGCCATGAATGGGGCCCCTACAACGATGGTGATTGCGCTGTTGTTTTGAGCGTATAATTCAAAAGAGAGACGTAATCGGAAAGATGGATACATGATACACATTGATGAGATTCGCCTTGTGCAGGATGCCGCTCGTGCCATGCGCCAGAGTACCAGCCGTGTGATTGTTGGCAAAGAAGCGGTGATAGACTTGCTAATGGTTGCCTTGCTGTGTGAAGGCCATGTCCTCTTTGAAGATGTGCCTGGTATCGGTAAAACAACGATGGCAAAATCTCTCGCTAAGTCGCTTGGATGTTCATTTCAACGTATTCAGTTTACACCTGATTTGTTGCCTTCTGATATTACTGGTATTACCTTTTATAATCAGAAAAAAGGCGAATTTGAGTTTCGCCCTGGCCCGTTGCTGGCGCAGGTTGTGCTGGCAGATGAAATCAATCGTGCCACACCACGCACACAATCGGCCTTGCTGGAAGCGATGGAGGAGCGGCAGATGAGCGTTGAGCGTGAAACAGCGCTCTTGCCGCGCCCTTTTATCGTGATCGCTACACAGAATCCTATCGAGTTGGAGGGGACGTTTCCTCTACCAGAAGCGCAATTAGATCGCTTCTTGCTGCGTCTACGCCTGGACTATCCCAGCCATACGGAGGAGCGGCTTATTTTGCAACGCTTCAAAGAAGGACAGCCGTTGCAGGATGTGACGCCTGTGCTGAGCGCGGAGCACCTGCAAAGCTTGCAGAAGATTATTCGGCGTGTGCGTGTTGACCCAAGTATTGAGAACTATATTGTTGAAGTGGTGCGTGCTACACGCGATCATAATGCTATCGAGTTAGGTGTCAGTCCGCGTGGTACTCTGGCATTGTACCGTACGGCTCAGGCATACGCAGCCCTGCAAGGACGCTCTCATGTGTTGCCTGATGATGTGAAACATATGGCACGTCCGGTGCTGGCTCATCGCATCATTCCTACCAGTCAGGCGCGTATGCATGGGCGTATGATGGAACAAATTATAGACGATGTATTGCACAGTGTGAGTGTACCAGTGGAGCTGTAAAGATGCTGGTAAGAAGAATCCGTAGGCCGCATGTCAAACTCAAGGCAGAAGGGGTAGAAGAACGCAGCGGTGAGACCGTTGACCGACGCTGGTATTATGTGGGCGTTGGACTGGCGCTCGTGAGCATTCCATTTCATATACCTCTCCTATTGGTGATTGGGTTGCTGTTGCTGCTCATCCTGGGCATCATCGATATTTGGGTCACGTATTGCCTGGATGACTTGAGCTATCAACGCCAGTTCAGTGAGAAGCGCGTGCTTTTTGGCGAAGAAATTACGCTGTCACTGCTAATTGAGAATGCGAAACTGCTACCATTACCTTGGTTGGAGACCGAGGATAGCATACCTAGTGTACTCGTTATAAAAGAGCAGCGCTTACGTGGTGCATTGACGAGCAAGAGTGGAACATTACAGTGCTTATTTAGCCCTAGCTGGTATGAACGGGTGACACGCCGCTATACCATTCTCTGTACTATGCGCGGTGTACACACCTTTGGCCCAACGACATTGCGTAGTGGAGATGTCTTTGGGTTTATCAGCCGCGAAAAGAAGCTCGCGAATCATCAATATGTGTTGGTGTATCCCCTGGTAGTGCCGATTATGCGCTTTGGCCTTCCAGCTCGTCATCCCTTTGGCGATCTGCGTACACCACGCCGCCTGCTAGAAGACCCGGCACGCGTCATCGGTGTGCGGAACTATGCGTATGGCGATAGCCTGCGGCGTGTCAATTGGAAGGCAACGGTCCGCACCCAGCAACTACAAAGCAAGGTCTATGAGGAAACAGCCACCCATACTCTGATCCTCTTTCTCAACACAACGACGCGTATGGATATGCATTATGGTGTCCATCCTGAGCTACAAGAATTGGCAATTTGCGTTGCGGCTTCAGTCGCCAGTTGGGGTCTCGACGCGGGATATGCTGTTGGCCTGCATGCGAATTCTATTCTGTTCATACCTGATGAAGTGCAATCCTTGCCCCGACATGATGAGGCTGTAGAAGAAGCATCACCCCGTGCCGAAGAACACATACTGAGCAAATGCGACGACGGCGTATTCATGTGCCAGCTGCTAGCAATGTGGAGCAACGGAGTTGTATTATGGAGGCGCTCGCACGTAGCCAGAATTTCTTTGGGGGAAATATCGAGGAAATCATCCAACATGAGCGCTCTCATCTCCCCACCGGTTCAACCGTCGTGGTAATTACGGGCGCTATCAATGATGAACTCATCGATATGCTGACGCGCATTCGTTATAGCGGTCACGCTGTCTCTCTCTTATTCGTGGGTGATGCGCCGCCACCCATGAGACTGGCTGGCCTCACTATCTATCATGTAGGTGGAGAGGAACGATGGCAGCAACTGGTTGCGGTGTCTAGTGGTTCTCAGAGTAGTGCTGTTCATATGGGAAATCCTCCCGGATTTCAATTGTGATGTGCAAATTGATGGGTGGAGATACATTCCCTCTACCTTTCATAACGTTCATGCTCGTTTAAGGCTAAAGACAGGGAAAATATGAGTAAAATATTTCCAACCCCCTATCCAGACCTCAATAGTGTTCTGTGGAATTTCGTAGACAGCGTGCGGGCGGTCTTGAGCAACAACTTCATTGGTGCCTACCTTCAAGGGTCGTTCGCGGTGGGTGATTTCGATCTGCATAGCGATGTTGACTTCATCATTGTGACCGAAGAAGAACTTTCTGAGGAGGAAGTTCATGGGTTACAGGCAGTACATGAATGTATCTATTGCCTCGATATTCCATGGGCGCAGCATCTGGAAGGTTCCTACTTCCCCAAGAAAGTCCTGCGTGACTCTGCTCATAGTGGTGGGCGACTCTGGTATCTTGATCATGGGAGTCGTTCGCTTCTACAATCTTCTCACTGTAATACCGTTATCGTTCGATGGGTGGTTCGTGAACATGGAGTCACCCTGGCAGGACCTTCTCCAGCGCTGTTGGTCGATCCGATCCCTGTTGAAACGTTGCGCGAGCACATCATGGCAACCATTCATGACTGGGGTCAAGCGATTCTGAGTAATCCTGATCATTTCAATAATCGGTTTTATCAGGGATTCATCGTCTTGAGCTACTGCCGCATGTTACATGACCTCTACAGAGGATTCCCTGGCTCCAAGCTGGCAGGAGCTGAGTGGGCAAAGGCGAACCTCGATCTTTCCTGGAAAGGGCTTATTGATCGAGCGTGGAATGGACGCCCAGACCCGGCGGTCTCTAGTCGCCAGCATGCTGATCCAAATGATTTCAAAGATACTCTAGCATTCATCCAATACAGTAGAAACAAAGCGAATACGCTGTATCCAGAGGCCAGACGAGAAGATGCATCAGGGATATGAAGGTCTCAAGGAAATAGGTGCAGATTTGCCTTGTTCGTCGGCACAGGAGTTGGTGTCAAATCTCCATTTGGACGTATCCTAAAAAATCGCGTATGATAACAGTAGTTGTTGTCATGCCCGTATTCTGAGGAGACGCGATGCAGAGCAATTCCGAAGCAGACAGAGAAGAAGATTTCGAGCTAGAGGTGGTTGATATTCCGGCAGACGAGACACGCAGCATTTCGGGTGCCCTGGTCGATCTTGGACAACGCCTTATCTCTAGGTTACGTCTATTTAAAGTCACGTTCACCCCAGATAATACAAATTCCGAAGGTGAAGACGATCAATGCGACTTCAATGTACGATTTGTTGACTTGCCCTCTGAGCACGCCGAGCACGAGGCAGACAAGCAAGCATCTTCTCCACAAAACGGACCGCAGATGCCATGGCAGTGGTTGCGCGTGGGGAAGATATCTAACATCTCGCCGCTCAGTCTCTTGTTTCTGCTCGTGATAGCATCCTTATCTGGTTCATCTTTCTATCAGAGCATGTCACCTACACAAACGATTCGTGGCGCGGTCTCAGTGACGTTCGTTGCTAGCTCGCAGCAAACGCAGAGGGATGCATCTGACTTTATCACAGTTGGGCAATTGCAACTTTCCATCTGGCCTGGACTCAGCTCTGATAGTTCAACCGTGGTACTTCCAGGTATTGCTCTAGGGCATGCTACGAAGCCGGGAGGATCTGCTACCTGGAATGCTGCTCCTATGCCGAGCAATTGTGTTCCAGAACAGAACGTTGATGCGCTCTCCTCTGGTCATATTTCACTCTTGGTAGCAGACTCCAGTGATCCTGCTACAACAGTACATCTCCCCAGTATGTCATCGCCCACATTGGGTAGCTGGCTGGGTTGGGAGATTCCTATCGTCATTGCTGTGAAGTTCCATTTTGTAGGTCCAATCACGATCACACTCAGTAATCAATATGATGGTCCCACTCCCAGCTTCTCAGGGGTGTTTGATGCCCACCCACGTTCATCGTTCTCGTTTGACCCCAATCAGGTCACTCCAGGCGTAACACACTTTGCTACTAAGGGAAGAAATTTCTGGCTACTCCACATGTATATTGCAGGGGCAGGTTGTTATGGCATACATGCGAGCTGGTATGGTGGATTCCGACAGATGACGCTCTCTGCTGGCCAATAAAGCGATGAGTGGAAAGGAAGGGAGAATAATAAGGGAAAGGTGACTTACAAACGTTTGGTAGGAAGAGGGTGTGTAGTAATTCATTCAACTGTGAGAGTCGAATGAAATTGACTACGATGTGCTTAGGAGTACATCATTTCTGCTTCAGGGAGTACATCTACTGCTAGTTCTGGCAGCATTTCGATCAGTGGTACTTCTTTCTTCTCGGTGATGTGGTTATGCTCATCGACGAAGACGATTTGCGGAACCAGCGTCCGAATTTCCTGTTCAGTATATTGCCCATAACTGATGATAATCACGATATCGCCCTCTGCGTTCAGGCGGGCAGCGGCGCCGTTCAAGCAGATGACACCAGAGCCACGCGCACCAGCGATAGCGTACGTCTCCAGGCGAGAACCATTACTGATATTCACAACCTGCACCTTCTCGTAGGGATAAATGTCGGAAGCCTCTAACAGCTCCTGGTCGATGGTGATACTTCCGATATAATTGAGGTTGGCTTGGGTGACGCTGGCGCGATGAATTTTGCCCTTACACATAGTTCGCAACATAAAGTTGTCCCTTTCAAATCAAAACAGTGGTAGATGTTAGAGGACTCATGCATACAGTTCCTCTATACACTATACTAAACGACGCAAGGGGCCAAATGGGAACACTCTCGACAGCGATTTTCCAATATGTTACACTAGCGAAAGAATATATGAGGGGGAATAATCGGTATGCCAGGACCACACGATAATCGGATGAAGCGTTTAATAGATGCAGACCCACAAGGGTTTCTGTCATTGCTTTCCAGGGGAGCCTTCTTTCGGGGGAAGCTTTCCAATGAGTTTACCGGGAAAGATTTGTATGCTGATGCACTGCTTGAAGCTGAGGAAGATGGAAAACCATTTTTGGCTCACTACGAATTTCAAAAGCGTGGTGATGCGAAGATGGCATTACGCTTGCTAGCATATAATATTCAGGCAATGCTCCTCAACGACGAGCTTCCTGTCCACTCCTGTGTGATTTATTTGGTACCAGTCCATGATGTCCCGCAATCACCATTAATAATAGAGCTTCCCAAGGGGAAAGAGATATTTCACTTTCATTTTGAAGTCATCTTATTGTACGAGATACCCACAGAAATGTTGAGAAAGGCTGGTCATAAGGGATTACTTCCATTGCTCCCATTAACTCTAGAGGGAGCAACACATGAGATTATAGACGAGGTCATCGCAGGTCTTACGCCTGCGGGTGAAGAGCCAGAGACGGAGTTGCTGGCTCTGGTATATGGGTTGGCGTCTCTGGTTTTCAAGACGGAGCCAGAGCAACGGTGGCTCAAAAGGAGATTTTCTATGCTTGCAGATATCTTAAAGGACACCTGGGCTTTTCGCGAAATTATGGAAGAAGCTCACGAAAAAGGGTTGGAAGAGGGATTGCAAAAAGGGTTAGAGAAAGGGTTAGAGAAAGGGTTAGAGAAAGGGTTAGAGAAAGGGCTAGCACAAGGGTTAGAGAAAGGGCTAGAGCAAGGACTGCAGTTGCAGCGCGACATGCTTCTCGATATTGTTCTGGAGCGTTTTCCTGAACTACTCAGTTTTTCGCGTCCGCGCCTTGCAGCCATTAAGGACGCGAGCACATTACGCATGTTAGGATCCAAGTTGCTCAGCGTGAAGACTGCAGAAGAGGCGCAAACCTATCTAAAAGCTCTAAGTGGGGAGTCCTTGAATTAAAAAGTAATCTCGCCAAAGTCAGTAATGTTATGTTGCCTGAGTTGATCCTGAAGTGTTTCGGGAAGCATGATGTTACCTGTTATCACCTACTATTCTCTAACGAGCGGAGCGGAGAATAGCGCTTGCCACATCGGGAGTTAACAACTCAAAATCGGTCCGTGGCAGTTGTTTGGGCATGATGGCAAAGGGACCAGTCCAATGTTTTGCATGCTCCTCAAGCCAATCTAGCACTTCAAATGATTTTTGGCGTGATGTTTCTACGATGGAATAGCGTTTGGCAGCACGATCAAAGACCTCGTGATCTTTGGTGTAGACACTACCATCCTCGCGTACTACGACATCTATGTAGAGGTCAGTATAGATAAGCTCTTTGGCGGAATTTGTATAGTCGGAGTTGGGTAACACAACATCACAATAGGCACTACAGAAACTACCATCTTGATTGTACCCAATATGAATTGTAAACCATTCATCGCGCCAGAGATAGGTCAACTGATGTTTCGTTGAGAGCCATGTGGCTGGTCTCCAATGCATTTGTGTGCCGATGGGGGTCCAGATGACAAAATACTCCTCGCTTACTGGTACGTGATAACCGGACCACATGGCCCATTGGGTATCATCTACGAGCATCTTCTGAATATTCGCCTCAAGTAGCATATATATGACCTCTCTATAAGTAATCTGTCAGATACCTCAAAGTTGTGTGCAAGGTGCAAGCTGTATCCTCGCATG
>JRHI01001049.1_pt1 | contig 25845 bp, 24 predicted proteins | sample 215371 | NCBI WGS metagenome assembly JRHI01 (sample SAMN02929681, study PRJNA255918) | sediment metagenome | biome: cave system; feature: Ice Cave; material: Sediment; isolation source: sediment from deep within a dark volcanic ice cave with no known source of... ...
AACCCCGCCGCTTCACCGCGGCGAGGAGGCCGGCTAGATGATTATCAGGTTGCGCCGCAAACCGTGGTCTGTCCCCTATAACCGCCTATGCGCATCGCGCTCGGACTCGAATACCACGGCACGCCGTTTCATGGCTGGCAGTCTCAGGCGGACGGCAGCGCAGTGCAGAACGTTCTCGAGCGTGCGCTATCCGAGATTGCCGGGCAAGCGGTCGCGGTCATCGCGGCCGGGCGTACCGACACCGGTGTGCATGCGACGCTGCAGGTAGTGCATTTCGACACCGACGTGCAACGGCCCGAGACCGCATGGGTCCGTGGCGTCAACGCATTACTACCTGATGCGATCGCGGTGCATTGGGCAATCCCCGTGGCGGACGAGTTTCACGCCCGCTTCACCGCAACCGGCCGGCACTACACCTATCTTTTGTTGGACCGGCCGGTGCGACCCGCGCTGCTCAACGGCAGGGCAGGCTGGTACCATCAGCCGCTTGCGCTGACGCTGATGCGCGAGGGCGCGTCGGCGTTGATCGGCAGACACGATTTCAGCGCGTTTCGCGCCGCCGAATGCCAGGCGAAATCGCCCGTCCGGACGCTCGACCGGCTCGACATCGCGCGCGAGGGAAACATGATCCGCTTCGATCTGCACGCCGACGCGTTTCTGTACCGCATGGTGCGCAATATCGTCGGCGCACTCGTCTATGTCGGCAATGGCCGGCAGCCGCCGTCGTGGATCGGCGAATTGCTGGCCGGGCGCGATCGAACCCGCGCCGCGCCGACAATCGCCTCCGCCGGCTTGTATTTCATCGGCGTCGATTATCCGGTTCGCTTCAATTTGCCGGCTACCTGCGCGCCGCTGCGTATTCCTCTGAGCTGACGGGCCCTAACATGCGCACTCGCGTCAAGATCTGCGGCATCACCCGCGTCGAGGACGCAGTCGCCGCGGCGCGCGCCGGCGCCGACGCGATCGGGCTTGTCTTCTGGTCCGGGACGCCGCGCTGCGTCAGCTTCGATCAGGCGCGAGCCATTGTGCAAGGCGTCCCGGCTTTCGTCACCGTCGTCGGCTTGTTCGTCGATCCGGCGCCGGCAGCGGTTCGCGCTGCGCTCGATGCCGTTCCCCTCGACCTGCTGCAGTTTCACGGCAACGAGCCGGCGGAATTGTGTGCGAGCTTCGGTCGCCCGTACATCAAGGCCGTGCCGGTCAAGCCCGGGGTCGATTTGCTACAATACGCGGCCCGTTATGGCGACGCGCACGGATTACTTTTCGATGCGTTCGAGCCCGGCGGACTGCCAGGGGGCACCGGCAGGACTTTCGATTGGAACGAGCTGCCGGCCGAGTTGCAGCGGCCCTTGATTCTCTCCGGCGGACTCACGCCGCAGAACGTCGGAGCCGCGATTCGTAGCGCGCGGCCCTGGGCCGCGGATGTTTCCAGCGGTGTCGAGTTGACCGGCGAAGACGGCCGGCCGCGCAAGGGCATCAAGAGCGCGGCAAAAATTGCAGCGTTCATCCGGGAGGTGCGCAATGCAGATGAATGACTTGCCGGATTCGCGCGGGCGCTTTGGCCCCTACGGCGGCGTGTTTGTCGCCGAGACGCTCATCAGTGCGCTCGACGAGCTTCGCGAGCAATACGCGCGCTATCAGCACGATCCCGCCTTCGTTGCCGAATTCGAATCGGAGCTCAAGCATTATGTCGGCCGGCCGAGCCCGATCTATCACGCCCAGCGCTGGTCCGAAAAGCTCGGCGGCGCGCAGATCTATTTGAAGCGCGAGGATTTGAATCACACGGGCGCGCACAAGATCAACAACTGCATCGGCCAGGCGCTGCTTGCGAAAAGGCTCGGCAAGCCAAGAGTGATCGCCGAAACAGGCGCGGGCCAGCACGGCGTTGCCGCCGCGACCGTGGCCGCGCGCTTCGGCATGGAATGCGTCGTCTACATGGGCTCGGAGGACATCAAGCGGCAGGCGCAGAACGTATTCCGGATGAAGCTCCTCGGAGCAGAAGTGGTACCCGTCGAATCGGGCTCGAAGACGCTCAAGGACGCTCTGAACGAAGCGATGCGCGACTGGGTGACCAACGTCGAGAATACGTTCTATATCATCGGCACGGTCGCGGGACCGCATCCGTATCCAATGATGGTCCGCGATTTCCAGAGTGTGATCGGTCGTGAATGCCTGCAGCAGATGCCGGAAATGGTCGGCCGCCAACCGGACATGATCATCGCCTGCGTCGGCGGCGGCTCGAACGCCATGGGCATCTTTTATCCCTATTTGTCGGACGAGAGCGTCAAGCTTGTCGGCGTCGAGGCCGCGGGCGAGGGCATCGCCACCGGACGCCACGCGGCGTCGCTCATCGCGGGCAGACCCGGCGTGCTCCACGGCAATCGCACCTACCTGTTGCAGGATCAGAACGGTCAGATTCTCGAGACCCACTCGGTATCGGCGGGGCTCGACTATCCCGGCGTCGGGCCGGAGCATGCCTGGCTCAAGGACAACGGGCGCGCGCAATACGTTTCGATCACCGACGACGAGGCGCTCACCGCGTTTGGCGAATGCTGCCGCATCGAGGGCATCATTCCCGCGCTCGAGTCGGCGCACGCGCTCGCCTATGCGACCAAGATCGCACCGGGCCTGCCGGCCGGCACGGTGCTGCTGGTCAATCTTTCCGGGCGGGGCGACAAGGACATGAACACGGTCGCCGAGCGCACCGGGCTCAAGTTCCATTGCCGTCCCGAGTGCGATCCGGCGCGGCGATGAAACCGATCCACCACAACAGCGACACAGGAAGACTATCTTGAGGGTCTCGGTGCTCCGGTATCGTGGTGGCGAGGTTTGGGTCAGATGAATCGCATTGACGCGACCTTCGAAAAACTCCATGCGGCGGGCCGCGCGGCGCTGATTCCGTACATTACCGCGGGCGATCCTTCGCTTGCGGCGACGGTTCCGCTGATGCGCGCGCTGACCGCCGCCGGTGCCGACGTGATCGAGCTCGGCGTTCCGTTTTCCGATCCGATGGCGGATGGCCCGGTCATCCAGCGGGCGTCCGAGCGCGCGCTTGCCAACGGTGTCGGCCTCGACGACGTGCTAACCATGACCGCGGCCTTTCGCAAGCAGGACGCGATGACGCCGGTGGTATTGATGGGGTACGCCAATCCGATCGAGGCGATGGGAACGACGGCATTTGCCGACCGCGCGCAGCACGCCGGCGTCGACGGAGTCATCGTGGTCGACTATCCGCCCGAGGAAGCCGGCGAGCTGGCGCAACTGCTCGAGCGACGCGAGATCGCGCTGATTTTTCTGCTGGCGCCGACCACGCCGGAGGCACGCATGATCGCCATCGGCCGGATGGCACGAGGCTACGTGTACTACGTCTCGCTCAAGGGCGTGACCGGCGCGGGCCACCTTGATGTTGCGGGTGTTATTGGCAAGCTGGCCGAGATCCGGCGCCATATCTCGCTGCCGGTCGGCGTGGGCTTCGGCATCCGCGATGCGGTGAGCGCGCAGGCCATCGCCGCGCACGCTGACGCGGTCGTCATCGGCAGCAGGATCATCCAGGAAATCGAGAGCGGTCCGGCCGCGCAAGCTCCCGAGCGCGCCGCGGCGTGGCTCGCGACCATACGAACGGCGATGGATCAGATCGCCAGGAAAGCGGCATAGTGGTCGAGAGCGCAATGGAACTACCAAGATGAGTTGGCTGCAAAAACTTCTGCCCCCGCGCATCAAGGCGACGCCGGGAATCGCCAGGAAGGCGATTCCCGAGGGCCTGTGGGTCAAGTGTCCGGCGTGCGAAGCGGTCCTGTACCGCACCGATCTCGAGAAAAACCTCAACGTGTGCCCGAAATGCTCGCATCACGGGCGAGTGTCGGCCCGCGAGCGCATCGAGCAGCTGCTCGATCCTGACGGTCGCTACGAGATCGGCTCCGAAGTGCTGCCGATCGACAGCCTGAAGTTCAAGGACACGCGCAAATATCCGGAACGGCTGTCGGCCGCGCTGGAAGAGACCGGAGAAACCGATTCGCTGGTGGTGATGCAGGGAAGCATCCGGTCCGCGCCGCTGGTGCTGGCGGTGTTCGAATTCGATTTCATGGGCGGATCGATGGGCTCGGTGGTCGGCGAGCGCTTTGTGCGCGGCGTCCGTGTGTCGTACGAGAATCGCATCCCGTTCGTGTGCATCACCTCCAGCGGCGGAGCGCGCATGCAGGAAGGCGTCAGTTCGCTGTTCCAGATGGCGAAGACGACCGCGGTGCTGCAGGAGCTGACCAAGGCGCGACTGCCGTTCGTGTCGATTCTCACCGATCCGACCATGGGCGGAGTTTCGGCCAGCTTTGCGATGATCGGCGACATCGTTATCGCCGAGCCCGGAGCCCTGATCGGCTTCGCCGGCCCGCGGGTAATCGAGCAGACCGTGCGCGAAAAGCTGCCCGAGGGTTTTCAGCGCGCGGAATTTCTGCTCGAAAAAGGCGCGATCGACATGATCGTCGATCGCCGTCAGCTCAAGGACGATCTGCCCAAGCTCTTAACCTTGTTGCAGCGACAGCCGCTCCCCTCGGGCTGACGCGCTCTTTGCCTCGCCGCGGGTCGCTTTCGTCGCTCGACCGGTGAACCGGTGAAAAAAGACTCGACGCTCGCCGAATGGCTCGCGTATCTCGAGACGCTTCATCCGAAGGCGATCGCGATGGGGCTCGACCGCGTCAGCGCGGTCTACGCGCGTCTCGGCGTGGTGCTGAAGTGCCCGGTGATCACCGTCGGCGGCACCAACGGCAAGGGCTCGACCTGCGCCTTGCTCGAATGCATGCTGCGTGCCGGCGGCTATCGGGTCGGCGCCTACACCTCCCCGCACCTTTTGCATTACAACGAGCGCGTGCGCGTCGATGCCGCCGACGCGACGGATGATGGGCTACTGGAAGCGTTTGCCGCGGTCGAATCCGCGCGCCTGACGACGCCGCTGACCTACTTCGAGTTCGGCACGCTCGCGACACTGTGGTTGCTCGCTCGCGCCGAGCTCGATGTGGTGGTACTCGAAGTCGGCCTGGGAGGCAGGCTCGACGCGGTCAATGTAGTCGATGCTGACGTCGCCATCGTCACTACGGTGGCGATCGATCATGTCGATTATCTGGGAACGACGCGCGAGGACATCGGCCGCGAGAAGGCGGGCATCTTCCGCTCCGGCGCTTTCGCGATCTGCGCCGATCGGCTGCCACCGGCCACGTTGCTTGCGCAAGCGAGCGCGATTGGCGCCAGGCTGTTGCGGATCGGCATTGACTACGATTTCACCGCTCACGACGGGCAGTGGAGCTATCGAGGGCCGGGAGGTACACGGCACGGGCTGCCGATGCCGGCGCTGCGCGGCGCGTATCAACTTGCCAACGCGGCGACTGCGCTCGCCGCGCTCGACGTTTTGCGCGAGCGCCTTCCAGTCCCCATGGGTGCGGTACGAGAGGGCCTCGTCAGCGTCGAGCTTCCGGGCCGGCTGCAGGTTCTGCCCGGACGGCCGGTGACCGTGCTCGACGTCGCTCACAATCCGCAAGCCGCCGCTGCGTTGGCCGACAGCCTTGGGTCGATGGGATTTCATCCGCGGACATGGGCGGTGTTCGGGATCATGGCCGACAAGGACATCGGCAGCGTCATCGCGGCACTGCTGCCGCGTGTGGACCGCTGGTACGTCGCAAGCTTGCCGCCGCCCCGAGGCGCGACCGCTTTAGACTTGCGCCAGCGCCTGGAGACCGCAGGTGTGGCGCCCGCGGCCATTCGAGACTTCGACGATCCCGATTCGGCCTATCGCGCCGCGCGCGAGGCGGTGACGGAAGCTGATAGAATTATCGTTTTCGGCTCGTTTCTCACGGTGGCCGCGGCGTTGGCGCTGACGGATCGCCGCGCTGCCTGAGAGTCACCTAAGGGTCACCTGAGGCTCACCGGAGTGCATGCTGACACGACCTGAAGCCGCCGATCCCGCCGTCGAGGAGCTGAAGCGCCGCGCCCGCCGCCGGCTGGTGGGAGCCATCGTGCTGGCACTGGCCGCCGCCGTCATTCTTCCGCTGTTGCTCGAAAGCGATCCGAAACCGCTGGGCGACGATGTGTCGATCCGAATTCCTCCGATCGACAACAGCAAGTTCATCACGCCGCTTTCGCCGGCCAAGGGAGCGGACGGCAAAGCTGTTCCCAATCAGGCTGGTGCTCGCACATCGACGTCGCCGCCGTCGGCTGCGGCCGCGCCCGATACTGCGGTCGAAGCCAAGCCGGCTGGCGCACTCAATGCGAGCGGCAAGCCGGCCGAGACCACGCAACGTGCTGCGACCGACGTCGCGCCTTCCTCCCCTGCGCCGACCGCGACCAGCGTCATCAACGCCAAGCCCGAACCGCCGAAACCCGCCGCGCCGGCGGCCAAATCCGAATCTGGCGCTACGCGGCCGGATGTCGCTTCACCGGCGGGCGGTTTTGTCGTGCAGTTGGCAGCGTTTGCTGACGCGAAGGCCGCGCCCGCCCTTGCGTCCAAGCTCAAGAGCGCGGGATTTCCCGCCTATACCGAAACCCTGAAGACGGATCAGGGCACCATGCGCCGCGTGCGTGTCGGTCCTTACGCGACCCGCGAAGTTGCCGATGCCGAGGTGGCCCGCCTCAATGCAGCGGGTTATCGAGGCGTGGTGACGACAAAATGATGTCGCCAATCGTGCGATGACGGCATTCGACCTGATCGTCATCGGCATCGTCGGCTTGTCAACGGTATTCGCCTTCTGGCGCGGTTTGATTCGGGTCGTCATGTCGCTGGTGGCGCTGGTCGCGGCGGTGCTGGCGGCGATCCAGTTTTCCCCTGCGGTGGCAAACATGCTGCCGGTTTTAAGCGATAACCCCACAACCCGTTATCTGGCTGCGTTCGCCCTGATCTTCGTCGTCGTCGTGATCGTCGGATCGCTGCTGGGCTGGGTCCTGTCAAGAGCCATACGCGCGATCGGGCTCGGTTTCGTCGATCGTTTGCTGGGTGCCGTGTTTGGCGTGGCACGCGGCGTGCTTATTGTTGTCATAGCTGTGTTGCTGGCCGGTCTGACGACTTTGCCTCGCCAGGAATGGTGGCAGAATGCCTTGTTCGCCCCGCCGCTGGTGATCGCGGCGTTGAGCCTGCGCCCGTGGCTGCCACAGGCGCTGGCGCAGCGCCTCGACTATGGGCCGGGCGAGGTCAGACCCGGACGGACGGCAAAGCCGGGCGCCCATGCCCGGGTGCTTGGACGCGGGCCGACGGCGGTAGCTTGACCTGAGGATAGACGCTTATGTGCGGAATCATCGGCGCTGTTACGCATACGCCGGTTAATCAGATCCTGTATGACGGCTTGCTGCTGCTGCAGCACCGTGGTCAGGACGCGGCCGGCATCGTGACCAGCGAGGGTCCGGTGTTTCACATGTACAAGGCGCCGGGCTACGTGCGCGACGTCTTCCGCACCCGCAACATGCGCGAGCTCATGGGCAACTCCGGCATCGGCCATTGCCGATATCCGACCGCGGGTTCCGCTTCGTCGGAGCTCGAATCGCAGCCGTTCTACGTCAATTCGCCGTTCGGTATCACGCTCGCGCACAACGGCAATCTGACCAACAGCGAAGCGCTCAAGCGCGAGCTCTTTCAGCTCGACTTTCGTCACGTCAACACCAACTCCGATTCGGAAGTGCTGCTCAACGTGCTCGCGCTCGAGCTGGAGCGCGCGGCGCATCACGCCAAGCTCGACGCCAACGCCATCTTTACCGCGGTCGCGGCGGTTCACAAGCGCTGCCGCGGAGCTTATGCGATCGTGGCCATGATCGCCGGCTACGGTCTGCTCGCATTCCGCGACCCCTATGGCATCCGGCCGCTGATCATCGGCGTCAACGAGGCCATGGGCGGCACCGAATACCTCGTCGCAAGCGAGTCCGTATCGATCGAGCCGCTGGGCTTCCAAGTGCTGCGCGACGTGGCACCCGGCGAAGCGATATTCATCGATCAGACCGGCCGCTTTCACGCCAGGCAGTGCGCGGATAATCCACGCCTCTGTCCGTGCATCTTCGAGTTCGTCTATCTTGCGCGTCCGGACTCCGTCATCGACGGGACCTCGGTCTACGAGGCTCGGCTGCGCATGGGCGGCGAGCTGGCGAAAAAGATCGAGGGCATTCCCGAGGCGCAGGACATCGACGTCGTCATCCCGATACCGGATTCGAGCCGGCCCTCGGCGCTCGAGCTGGCCAACACGCTCGGCCTCAAGTACCGCGAGGGCTTCGTCAAGAACCGCTATATCGGCCGCACCTTCATCATGCCCGGCCAGGCGATCCGGCGGAAAACGGTGCGCCAGAAGCTCAACCCGATCGGCATGGAGTTCAAGGATCAGGTGGTGCTGCTGGTCGACGATTCGATCGTGCGCGGCACCACCAGCCGCGAGATCGTGCAGATGGCGCGCGAGGCGGGCGCGCGCAAGGTGTACTTCGCGTCGGCGAGCCCTCCTGTGCGCTACCCCAACGTCTACGGCATCGACATGCCCAACCCACAGGAGCTGGTTGCGACGGGTCGCACCGAAGCGGAAATTGCAACCGAGATCGGCGCCGACCTCCTCATCTACCAGGACCTCGAGGCGCTCAAGCGCGCGGTGCGCTCGGCCAATCCGCGGCTCAAGGAGTTCGAGGCCTCGTGCTTCGATGGTTATTACATCACCGGCGACATCACCGCCGATTACCTGTCGCATCTAGCGCGCGAGCGCGACGAGACGCGAGGAGAAGCCGACGCCGATTTCGCGCTCGAATCGGGAGCCGTGGCAGGTTAGGCACTGACGCCTCCGAGGGAGACGCCGCCCACCAGCGGAAGCTCGCGGCGATCGTTATTGCCGACGTGGTTGGTTACACCCGCCTGATGGAGCAGGACGAGTCGGGCACGCACGCGCGGCTGAAGGCGATTCGCGAGCGTCTCGTCGATCCCGTCATTGCGCGACACGGTGGACGCATCGTCAAGACCGCGGGCGACGGGATGGTACTCGAGTTTCCGAGTGCGACGGCGGCGCTTGCCTGCGCGATCGATGTACAGCGGACCATGGCGTTGTACAACGGTAAATTCACTTCCAACGAGCGCATCGAATTCCGCATCGGCGTCAATCTGGGCGACATCATTATTGATGGGACCGACGTCGCCGGCGACGGTGTGAACGTGGCGGCGCGATTGCAGGTGCTCGCGCCACCAGGCGGCATTTGCGTCTCGGCGTCGGTGCGCGAGCACGTGCGCGAGGATCTGAACGTCGGCTATCGGGACCTTGGTGAACAGGCGGTAAAGAACCTGGGGCGCTCACTCCGGGTGTTCGCGATCGATCTGAACGCGCGGTGGATTGCGCCTAGCAAGCGGGACCCCGGCCCAAGTTTGGGTGGACGTGGCGAAAAAAGAGCTTTTGCGGCGCCAGCCCACCTTCACCATCAGCACATTTCGGTCGAAGGGACCGTCGGGACATCCCATGTGGCTGAAACAGGCGGAAGAAAATCTTTACGCGGGGCTGCGTAAGGCGGGCGTTCCGGAAAACTGAACAGCCTCGCATTCCGGGAAGCACGTATCTTTAGCGCGAGTGCGACGAGAGTCGTGACGAGGCCGACGAGAGCTTGTTCGCGGCCGGCTAGTTGCCTGTTGGCCAGGGTCGCCGGCCCCCGAGGAGGCGCGCCGCTTCCTCGACCGTTGCCACGATTCGATCACACGCAAGCGTGGCCACGGGGCGGCCCTCGTTGTACCCGTAAGGAACGCACCAAACCGGGCAGCCGGCGTTGCGCGCTGCGAGCACGTCGTTTTCGGAGTCGCCGATCATGAGCGAGGCCTCAGCGCTGCTCCCCATGACGCCGCACGCCGCCGCAAGCATGTCGCCATGGGGTTTGCGGCGGAAGCCATCGTCTCCTGTCACCCATCCCGCGAAAAGTCGCTTTAGCGCGAGCCGCTCGAGGAGCTTCTCCGTGAAGTAGCGCGGCTTATTGGTGACGACGCTCATCTTGTAGCCCTCGTCGCGCAGCAGCGCGAGCCCCTCGAGCACGCCGCGGAAAAGCTCGGCCTCGGTGGCAACGGTCTTCGCGTAGTGATCCTCGAAGCGGGCCACCGCCGCGTCGACGTTGATCGAGGCCGCGGCGACTTGCTGCAGGGCGCGCTCGACCATCGAATGCACGCCTCGGCCGACGAGGTTCTCGACCGTCTTCTTGGGAATGGGCTGAAGCTGAAACTCCTCGAAGGTGCGGTTGAGGGCGATCGCAATTTCGCCGGCGCTGTCGATGAGGGTGCCGTCGAGGTCGAAGATCACGGCGCAGATGGAATAAGGGGCGGCAATGTTGGCGGGTATCATTGGTTCACTAGGAAAACGGCAATCATCGGGATCCCAAGACAAAACGGGACCGCTACGCGAGGAGAAATCAGATGCTGAAGAATTTTGCACCGGGGTTCGCAGGCGTGACGGTACTTGTAATGCTATCAAGCGGCACGCTTGCCGACACGGTGAGCGTAGTCACCTCCTTTCCGAAAGAGCTGACCGAGGCGTACAAGAAGGCGTACGAGACCAAATATCCGAACGACAAGGTCGAGATCCTCAACAAAGGCACCTCCGCCGGTATCGCCTACGTACGCGAGCAGGCGGCCGGAAGCCGGCCGGAAATCTTCTGGGCCTCGGCGCCCGATGCATTCGAGGTGCTCGCCAGCGAGAAGTTGCTGCAGAAAGTCGATGTGGGCACCAGCGCCATCCCGGCGAAGATCGGCAGCTATCCGATCAACGATCCCGAAGGCTTCTACCGCGGCCAGGCGCTCGCCGGTTACGGCCTCATGTGGAACACACGCTACCTGCAGGCCAACAGGCTTCCCGTGCCGAAGGAATGGGCCGACCTCACCAAGCCGGTCTATTACGGGCATGTCGCCACCTCGTCGCCTTCGCGCTCGGGCACGACGCACCTTACTTACGAGACCATCTTGCAGGGCGAAGGCTGGGACAAAGGCTGGAACCAGATTCTGCAGATCGCGGGTAACAGCGCTGCTGTCACGGAGCGTAGTTTTGGCGTGCCAGACGGCGTGTCCAGCGGGCAGTTCGGCATCGGGCTGGTGATCGACTTCTTCGGGCTCGCGGCGAAGAACTCGGGCTTCCCGGTGGAATTTGCCTATCCGAGCGTGACCGCTATCGTTCCCGCGAACATCGCGCTCGTCGCGGGCGCGAAGAACGCCGAGGCCGGCAAGCGCTTCGTGCAATACACGCTCTCCGAGGAAGGCCAGCAGCTTCTTCTCGATCCGAAGATCTCGCGGCTGCCGGTGTTGCCGGCCACGTACGCGAAGGCGCCCGCGGGCTATCCGAATCCGTTCGGCGGGACCATCCAGGCCAAGGTGAACTTTGACGCCGGCCTGTCCGAATCGCGCTACTACGTAGTCTCCTCGCTATTCGACCAGATCATCACCTTCCGCCACAAGGAGTTGCAGGCGGCGACCAAGGCCATCCAGGATGCGGAAAAGCGCCTCGGCGGACGCTCAAGCCCGCAGCTCGAGGAAGCGAAGAAGCTCGCGTGGAACCCGCCGATCAACGCGCCGCAGGCGGGGGACAAGGATTTGCTCGCGGTCTTTAAGGCGACGAAGGGCGATGACGCCGCGACGCGCCGTAAGACGCAGCTAGAGGAGGAGTGGAGCAGCAAGGCGAAGGCCAACTACGCCCGCGCGGTCGAACTCGCCAACGCGCCGAAATGATCGTCGCGATCGCGCTGGCGGTCGCGGCCTTCCTCATCGCATTCCTCGTCGTCCCGGTCGCCAGCGTCGTCTATACCGCGTTCTCCAGCGGGGCCGGAGGCTTCACTTTCGGCCATTTCATCTCGTTCTTCCAGATTTCGCTCATGCGCGAGTCGTTCTGGAACAGCCTTTACGTGGCGGGCATCTCGGTCACGTTCGCCTCGCTCATCGCGATCCCGTTGGCCTACTTCACGGTGCGCTACCGCTTCCGCGGCGCGCTCGCGATCCAGACCTTGGGCGTGCTGCCGCTCATCATGCCGCCGTTCGTGGGTGCCGTCGCGATGCAGCTGCTTTTCGGACGCTCGGGGTCGGTGAACCTGCTGCTGAACGACGCGTTCGGATTCACCGTCCCCTTCATGGACGGGCTCAACGGTGTGATCTTCGTCGAGAGCCTGCACTACTTCCCGTTCATCCTGCTCAACCTCGTCGTCTCCCTGCGCAACATCGACGGCGCGATGGAGGAGTCGGCGCAGAACCTGGGCGCGTCGGGTTTTCGGCTGTTCCGGCGCATCCTTTTCCCGCTCGCGATGCCGGGCTACGTCGCCGGCGCCTCGCTCGTCTTCGTGAAGGTGTTCGACGACCTCGGCACGCCACTCGTCCTCGGCACGACCAACATGCTCGCACCGCAGGCCTATCTGCGGATCACTTCCATTGGGCTCGAGGATCCCATCGGATACGTGATCAGCGTGATCATGATCGTCTTCTCCGTTGCGGCGCTGTGGATGTCGGCGCGCATCCTCAAGGGGCGCGACTACGCGACGCTGCAGCGCGGCGGCACGTCCCTGCAGCAGCGACGACTGTCGCCGTGGCAGGCGGTCGCAGCCTACGGCTGGATCGGGCTCGTGCTGCTGCTCGTGCTGTCGCCGCATCTCGGCATCCTGCTCATGTCGCTCTCGAAGGTGTGGAGTTTCAGCGTGCTGCCCGAAGGTTTTACGCTGGCGCACTACGAGACAGTGTTTACGCAGTCCTCCGGGATGATCGCCAACACGCTGCTCTACTGCGGCCTCGCCGCGCTGCTCGACGTGATCTTGGGAACGGCCATCGCCTACATTATCCTGCGCACGCGCCTGCCTGGCCGGCAGATGCTCGACGGGGCGGCTTCGGCGGCGCTCGCCATTCCCGGTGTCGTGCTCGCCATCGGGTACCTGCGTACGTTCAAGGGGGTGGAGCTGCCGCTCGGTGACAGCGCATTCACCGCGACGTGGGTCGCATTGACCCTCGCTTACGCAGTGCGGCGCCTGCCTTACGCGCTGCGCTCTTGCATGGCCGCCCTGCAGCAGATGCACGTCTCGCTCGAGGAAGCGGCCGAGTCCCTCGGCGCGTCGAAAGGTCGCACCGTACGGCGCATCGTCGTGCCGCTAATGGCCGGAGGCATCCTTGCCGGGTTCGTCACCAGTTTCATCACCGCGGCGGTCGAGCTATCGGCGACCATCGTGCTGTCGTCGTCGGCGAGCCAGTCGCCGATGTCCTACGGCATCTACCTCTACATGCAGAGCATCGCCGGACGGGGACCGGGAGCGGCCCTCGGCGTCATCGCGGTGGCGATAGTGGGGCTCGGAACTTATGCCAGCTATCGACTAACCGATCGAGGCAAACCATGGAACAAGTAAGGGTCGAGGCGCAGAACATCGAGCTGTCGTATGGGGCGACGAAAGTTCTGCGCGGCATCTCGTTCAACGTGGAGCCCGGCGAATTCTTCGCGCTCCTCGGGCCTTCGGGCTCCGGCAAGTCCACGCTGTTGCGGCTCATCGCCGGATTCAACCAGCACCAGGGCGGCCGCCTGCTGATCGGGGGCCGCGACGTCACCGGCATTCCGCCGTGGAAGCGCAACGTCGGGATGGTGTTCCAGAACTACGCGTTGTGGCCCCACATGACGGTCGTGCGCAACGTCGCCTTCGGGCTCGAGGAGCGCAAGCTGCCGCGCGACGAGGTCCGCCGGCGTACCGACGCCGCGCTAGAGCTCGTGGGGCTAGCGGGCTACGCGGACCGCCGTCCGAACCAGCTCTCCGGCGGTCAGCAGCAACGCGTGGCGCTCGCCCGCACACTGGCGATCGAGCCGCAGGTGCTGCTCCTCGACGAGCCGCTTTCGAATCTCGACGCGCAGCTGCGCGAGCAGATGCGCCAAGAGCTGCTGCGCCTGCACAAGCGCCTCGGAATCACGACGATCTTCGTCACGCACGACCAGGAGGAGGCGATGACGATCTGCGACCGCATTGCCGTGATGGACCAGGGCGTGATCCAGCAGATCGGCTCTCCCGTGGAACTCTTCGACCATCCGGCGAACCGCTTCGTCGCGCAGTTCGTGGGCTCGGTGAACCTATACGAAGGAGAATTTCGAGAAGGAAAATTCCTGTCGCCTGCGCTGGGTGAAGTGACGCTTCCGGCGTCGATGGCGAGCGGCGCACGATCGACGGCACTTCTCGCATTTCGCCCACACGCCGTACGGTTCAACGAGGACCCCGCTACGGAAGGCCTGCAGCTCGAGGGGTGGGTGGCGGGCGCGGAATTCCTCGGCGAGTTCATGCGCTACGAGATCCGCGTGAACCAGGCGATCGTCACCGCGGACCAGCCACACGTGCGAGGCACGGATCGCATTCCGGAAGGAACGTCCTTACGACTGAGCGTGCCTGCACGCGAACTTCGCCTGATCGGCAGCGTATCCGAGACTGCTTGATCAGTTGGTATGGGGAATAAGAGCCCCTTGCCGGTTTGCACGCGCGTGCAAACCGGGTAGACTACTTCCATAGCTGTAGATAACTGAGGTTGGGCCACTGGCGATGAGTCAGGAGCGTGTCCGCAGTTCATTCGTCACCGCCGCCGACGTTGCGGAGCGCGTCGGCGTGTCGCGTTCGGCTGTCTCGCGCACTTTTACGCCGGGTGCGAGCGTGTCGAACGAGGTCCGTGCGCGCATTCTCGAGGCTGCAGGACAACTTGGCTATCGCGTCAACCGACTCGCGCAAGGCCTGACCAATGCGCGTTCCAATATCGTGGGCCTGGTCGGCGCGGATATCCACCAGCCCTTCCACGCCGAAATCCTCGACACGCTTTCGGCGACCCTGCTTGCCGATGGCTTCCAATGCATGTTGCTCAATGCCGCGAACGCGGAGCACGACATGGGCGCACTCATATCGCGCGTATTGGAGTATCGCGTATGCGCGATCGTGGTGATGAATGGCAGGCCGCCCTCGCGCATCGTCAAGGAGTGCCTCGACAACGGCGTGCCGGTGATCCTCGTCAACAAGCCGATGCCAGGCCTGGCGGTCGACACCGTGGTCACCGACCATGCGGCCGGCGGTCGCGCAGCCGCCGAGCAGCTTCTCGCCGCGGGCTGCCAACATCTCGCCGTCGTGTCGAGCGGAGCGCGGACCGCGAGCCTCGAAGGGCGTCTCGACGCGTTTTGCAAGCGGGCATTCCAGGCCGACGTCCCGGTGCGCATTTGGCAGGATGGCCCCACGGACTATTCGACCGGGCGCGATGCCGCACTGGCGATGCTCGCCGAGGAGGCGATCGACGGTGCGTTCTGCGTCACCGATCTCATCGCGCTCGGGTTTCTCGACGCCGCGCGTCTCGATTGCGGTCGACGCGTTCCGGACGATCTCTCAGTGATCGGCTTCGATGACATTCCCCAGGCTGCGTGGAGCGCCTATCAGCTCACTACCTTCCGGCAGCCGGTCCGGTTGCTGACCGATCAAGTGATGCAGATCATACGGCAACGCGCCGAGAATCCAGAATCACCGCACGCGGTCTTCACGCTGCCCGCGTGTCCTGTCGTTCGCCGGACCGTGCGCGGTCTTGCCGCGCAGGAGAGATTCACGTGATGAGCGCCGGGCCGTCCCAAGGCGCGAATTGCGCCCTCGTTGGGGGCAGCGCCGCGGCGATAGCCGCGAGCGTGGTGGCCCTATGAGAACGCAAGTCGTTGCTCATCGAGGCAGCAGCGCGGCGCACGCCGAGAACAGCTGGGCAGCGTTCGAAGCGGCGGTCGCCGACGGAGCCGATGCGATCGAATGCGACATCCAGGGCACGCGAGACGGCGTCTTGGTGATTCGGCACGATTTGATGGTAGGGAATCGATTGGTCGCAGAAGTGGCCGCCGCCGAGATCGAGGCGATGGAGCCGGATCTGGTTCGACTCGCCGATCTGCTCGCCTGGGCGCCGGGCGCGAAGGTCAGTCTGCTGGTCGAGGTCAAGGATCCCGATTTCGCGGTGCCGATCGGTGACTGGGTGGCCTCGAGTCCTTGGCGCGATCGCGTCGTCATCGGCGCCTTTCACGGCCCGGCGTTGGCGGCGCTAAAAGCGCGAACCCGAGAGATCCGGACGTCACTGATGATCGGCAGCGTATTCGCATCGGAGGACCTGGCGCAACTCGCCCGGGCCTATCATGCGGACGGCGTGCACCTGTGCTGGGAAGCCCGTTCCCCGCAGCCGCATCGGTTGCTCGACGCGGCCGCAATAGCGCTCCTTCGAAAAGCCGGTCTCATCGTCACGCTCTGGCACGAGGAGCGCGAAAGCGAATTGCGGGCGTTAGTCGCCCTTTGCCCTGACGCAATCTGCACCAACACGCCCGCAATCCTGCGACGCATCGTGGCCGGGCACGCAACCCGAGCACAGGTACAGGAATTGGCGGCGAACGACTGCTAGCCAGCGCCGAATGCGCCTACGTCATCAAATTTCGATCTATATTTGCCGCGGCAGTATCCAGAGAACATTAAAACGTGAAGGCAGGCAATGGGATGGCGCGCCGAATCGCGCCGGACGAGCAGCGCGGCGAAAGACCGTGCTAAACCGGAGGCATCATCATGAACGGAAAACACGCACTATCGGCAATGGTCGCCAGCGTTTTGCTCTCTGCCATGGTCGCGTCGGCAGCGGCCGAGGATGTGGTGATCAAGGTCTGGTCGCGCGCGGATCGTTCCGGACCCTTGCGCGCGGGGAATCTCGTCACCGCAGGCGATACGCTCAACAAGATCCTCACTGCGGCCGGCACCGACAAGCGCGTCAAGATCGAGCTCAACGAGACGAACGCCAAGGGTTATGACGACGACGCTCTCGACCTCTTGAAAGCCTTCGCGGTCGACAAGGGACCGGACATCTTCGTTCTGGCGCATGAGTGGACAGGCGCCTTCGCCGAGGCGGGCTACGCGCTGAATCTCGAGGACCACATCGGCAAAAACCCGGAACTGTACGGCGACATCATCGTGCCTTTGTGGCAGTCGGTGAGCTACAAGGGCGCGCGATACGGCGTGCCGCAGGACTCCGAAGTCCGCATGTTTTTTCTGAACAACGACAAGCTGCGCAAGTTGGGCAAGACCGACAAGGAGATAGCCGCGCTGCCCGCAAAGGTAGACGCCGGGGAATTCACGGCCAACGACTTGTGCGACCTCGCGGGTCAGGCGGTGCAGAAGGGCGTCGTGAAATACGGGATCCTGCACCGGCCCAATGCGGGCCCCGACTTCCAGATGCTGATGGAGAGCTTCGGCCTCGTACCCTACGACAAGGACGCGGCCAAGCTGCAGGCTTCGAAGGCCGCGCTCAAGGATTTCTTCACCTGGGTGAAATACTGCGTCGACAAGAAGGCGCTTTCGGCGACCAACACGTCGATGTCGTGGGACGCCATCGAGCAGGCTTCGTTTGCCCGCGAAGAGGCGCTGGTCTTCTTCCACGGCGTCTGGCGCGTCACCGACCAGACGAAAGCGTGGAACCTGAAAGGCAAGGACGACTACCAGCGCAAGATCACCTGGATTAACGCGCCAGCGGGCAAGAAGGGCGGCAAGCCATCCAATCTGTCGCACCCGATCGCCTATGCCGTATCGGCCAAGTCGAAGAACAAAGACCTGGCCGCTTACATCGTGGCGCTCGCGAGCCAGCCGATTCCCAACATGCGGCATTCCGTGACGACGAACCACACGCCGATCAACTACGGCGGGGTGTCGATGCCGGAGGTCGTGGATAAAGGATGGGCATTGGTGGCCGCGACGCCGATGCTGAAATACGCGAGCTTCATGCCGAACCACCCGAAGATCGGCCAGTACAACGCGGTCATCTTCAAGGGCATCCAAGGTGTCGAAACCGGCCGCCTCACCGCACAAGCGGCGGCGGATTTTGTCGTCGACGAGCTTTCCAACGAGCTCGGCAAGGACGTGGTCATCAAGAACTAAACGTCGGTACGCCCAGGGATAGGGGAGAGGCTTAGAAAGATCTCCTCCCTGTTTCCGGGCCCGGCCACGAGTTCGCCATGCCCGACTTCGCACGCGCCCAGCTGCGACGACAGCGGATCAACTTCGCCCTGTTCCTCGGGCCGGCGCTGGTGCTGCTGGCCGTGTTCTTTGTCGCGCCGGTCATCATCGACGTGGTCCTTGCATTCACCGACATGGGCCGCACGCTGGCAGTCGGCAAGTTCACGCTCGAGAATTTTGAGCGAATGGTAACGCGCGACACACGGCTGCTCGGTGCGCTAGGCATCACGTTCATCTTCGTCGTCACCACACTTGGGGTCTTCAACGTCACCTTCGCGCTGCTGCTGGCGCTGGTCACCACCGCCGTGCCCCAGCGGCTAGGCGCGTTCTTTCGCGCGGTGTGGCTGCTACCCCGGATGAGTCCGTCCGTCGTGTATGCGCTGCTGTGGCTGTGGGTGGTCGACCCGAACGAGCGCGGCCTGCTCAATCAGATCGTCGTGCATGTCTTTGACATGCCGCCGATCGATCTGCGCAACAACCACCCGTTGCTGGTGATCATTCTTGCCAACGGATTCATCGGCGCCTCGCTAGGCATGCTCATTTTCACGTCGGCCATCCGCTCGATTCCGGAGCACCTGTTCCACGCCGCCCGCGTCGACGGCGCGGGATCGCTGGCCATCGTGCGTCACGTCACGCTGCCCGCGCTGCGCTGGCCGATCTCCTACATGACGATCCACCAATCGCTCTCACTGCTCGTGAGCTTCGAGTACATCCTGCTCATCACCGGCGGGGGTCCGTTCTACGACACCACCGTCTTCTCGCTCTATGCCTATCGGCGCGCGTTCGAGAGCGGCGAATACGCCTATGGTGCGGCGCTCTCGCTCATCCTGGTCGTGATTGGTGTGGTGGCGGCGCTCGCGCTGTGGCGGCTGATGGACATGAAGCGCCTCCTGCAGCCCGCACGAATCGAGGTGCATTGATGGCGACTGGGCATTCGCTCGCAGGTGGCGCGCCCGCAGCGCGCACCGATTGGCAGGCGCTGGCCCGCCGCACCTGGCGCACGCGGTTCACCGGGCAATCGGCGTTGCTCGCGTTCCTCGTGGTCGTCTCCGTACCGATCATCCTCCCCTACTTCTGGATGGTCGTGATCGCCTTCACCGCCCGTACGGGCGGCGTTGGCAGCGACGTGCTGTGGACGGCCTGTGCGGTGATCGTGCCCGCCGTTCTCGTCTACAGCCTCGTCCACATGTCGGTGGCGTCGAGGGGACTGCGAATCGCAACCGGCCTCATCCTGCTAGCGATTGCCGCGGCGCTGCTCGTGGCACTGGTCGGCGGACGGCTCCACCTCGATAATTTCCGCTTCCTGTGGCGCGCCGATTTTGTCGAGGAGCTTCGCTCGAAGGCGACGTCGGGCGCGCAGTTTCCGTCAGTCTGGCGGGCGTTCTTCAATTCGCTCGCGCTGGCCCTGTCGCAGACGGTGATCATCCTCACCGTGGCGTCGCTGGCCGGTTACTACATCTCGCGCTTTGCCTTTCGCGGGCGCAACAGCTTCCTGCAGGGCTTGCTCGTGCTCCATGCCTTCCCGGCGATGACGCTGATCATTCCGATCTTCCTGATGCTGCACTGGATCGGGCTGCTCGACACGATCATTGGCGTCATGCTGGTGCTCGCCGCGATCGAGCTTCCCTTTTATGTGTTCGTGATGAAGGGCTTTTTCGATGGCGTGCCATGGGACATCGAGATGAGCGCGATGACCGACGGCGCGACGCGCCGCCAGGCTTTTCGCCTCGTCGTGCTACCGCAGGTGCGCGTGGGCTTGATCGCCGTCGCGGTCTTCGCGTTCATCCGCGCCTGGGAGGAATACATTTTCGTTCGGACCTTCCTGATCGAGAACACGAATTGGGTGATGAGCCTGTACCTGTTCTGGGTGGCCGACGATGTGATGGGAGTCGACTATGGCATCGTCGCGGCCGTCGCGGTGTTCTATGTCCTGCCGAGTCTTCTCCTTTACGTGTTCTGCCAGAAATATCTGACGCAGATGACCATCGGCGGCATCAAGGGGTAAACCATGGCCCGTGTTGAACTTTCGAACCTGCGCAAGGAATGGGTCGGCTCGACCGCGGCGGTCGCGGGTGTCGATCTCGTGATCGAGGATGGCGCCTTCGTGGCGGTGCTGGGGCCGTCCGGCTGCGGCAAAACGACGACGCTGATGATGCTCGCGGGCATCTATCAGCCGACGAGCGGCGAGATCACGTTTGACGGCGCGCGGGTCAATGACGTCGAAGCACGGGGCCGCAATGTCGGCATCGTGTTCCAGTCCTACGCGCTCTATCCCAACATGTCGGTGCTCGACAACATCATGTTCCCGTTGCGCTTCAAGACGATCGAACGAAGCGAGGCCGAGCGCCGCGCGCGCGAGATCGCAGCGCTTGTGCGGGTGGACGGTCTGCTCGACCGGCGGCCGAGCCAGCTCTCCGGCGGCCAGCAACAACGCGTGGCGCTCGCCCGGGCGCTGGTCAAGCGGCCGCACCTGCTGCTGCTCGATGAGCCGCTGTCGAACCTCGACGCGGGGCTAAGACTCACCATGCGCACCGAGATTCGCCGCATCCAGCGCGAATTGGGCGTGACCACGATCCTCGTGACCCACGATCAGACCGAAGCCACCACCATGGCCGACCGGGTGGTGGTCATGAATGGCGGTCGGGTCGAGCAGGAGGGTGCCGCCGACGACCTCTACGAGCGTCCCGACACCTTGTTCGTGGCGAGCTTCATAGGATCACCGCCGATCAACCTGTTCGAGGGGGAAGCCGACGCCGGCGTGGCCAGGTTTCACGAGGCGAGCATCGCGCTGGCGGAGTCGGTACGCGGTCCGGTCGTCCTCGGAATTCGACCCGAGAGCTTGCAGGTGGCGGATCGTGGAACGCCCGCGCACGTCACCGCCGCCGAGCCGATGGGCCGCGAAGTGCTCTACACGGCCGACAGTTCCCTGGGCGTCATTCGCTTTCTCGAGGCCGGCGCGGAACCCCGCCATCGCGAAGGCGATAACGTGCACCTCATTTTTTCCCCTGAGAGCGCGCTCATCTTCGACAAGGCGAGCGGCCGGCGCATGGATGCGCGCGTTACGGTTTGACCAGCGGTCCCGCCCCGTAATGTCAATCGGCAACCACTAACCATCTTCTCATGGCAACCGAGAAACAAGCCAAGGTCCTGACAGCAATCGTCGGCAGCTATCCCAAGCCGCGTTATATCTACAGGCAAAACGGTCGATCACTACTTGACAGCTTTGGCTTTTCTTTTGACCGTCTCCAAAAGGAAATGGGGCAAGTCGAGTTTGCGAGATTGTTGGACAAGGCTGCTCTTGAGGCTATCAAGGACCAAAACCGCGCGGGCATCGACATCATGACCGACGGCGAAGAACGACGCGGCCACTATGTGCTGCATATCGTCAATAAATTAGACGGCGTTGACGCCCATAACCTGAAACCGATCTCGATGCGAGCCGGGACTGCCCAGCAGGACGCCCCGCGCGTAATCGGAAAAATAAAGCATAAGCAGCCAATCGTTCTGGATGAATTCTTGTTCACCAAGAAGCACGCCAAGGGCATCGCCAAAGTAGGCCTTCCCGGCCCCAGCACCGTTGCCGACTGTGTCGCGGATGAATATTATCGGGGCGATCGAAAGCAACTTGCTTATGACTATGCCGACGCGATTCGTCATGAAGTTGCGGCGCTCATAGCGGCCGGATGCCGGGTTATCCAGTTCGACGATCCTGTATTGCTGCGCTATCCGGAAGCAGCGCAAGCCTGGGGGCTGCAAGCACTCGAGCGTTGCTTTGCGGGCCTCGAGGATCGAGCGACATTTGTGGTGCATATTTGCTGCGGTTACCCCAATAAGCCACTGGAGCGAAAAGGCATAAGCTACAAAGCGAATCAGGGCTATTACGGTGATATCTTGACCTGGCTGTCCGAGTCCAAGCTGGACGTCGTTTCCATAGAGGGGGCGGCGAGCAAGCTGGATGTTTCCATATTGAGCGCTATCGGCAAGAAAACGGTCATGCTAGGTGTGGTTGATGTCGGTGAGAACGCAGTTGAAAGTGTTGAGTCCTTGGTCGTGCGCGCTAACGAAGCTATCCGCTACTTGCCAAAAGAGCAACTGATTCTGGCGCCGGACTGCGGCATGCTGGAGCTGACTCACGCGAGTGCCAGAAAAAAACTCACGAACTTGTCGTTGGCAGCTCGCGAAGTCAATGAACCTGCCACAAATTGAGAAATCGATCAGACGCTCAACCAATCCGGTGACGCGATCGCGCGCCTTGGCGCCCGGATGAAATTCGTCACCTATAACATTCAATACGGTCTCGGCAAGGACAACCGGTACGACCTCGCGCGCATCGCCCGCGAGGTCGAAAACGCCGACGTCATTGCCCTGCAGGAAGTGGAGCGCCATTGGCAGCGCTCCGGTTGTGTCGACGCTCCTGCCGTGCTCGGGTCGCATCTGCCCGAACACCATTGGGTCTACGGCGCCAATCTCGATATGGATGCCAGTTACCGCGACGCCGCGGGCAGGCTAGTCAATCGCCGCCGTCAATTCGGCACCATGATCCTGTCGCGGTCGCCGATCGTGTCCTCGCGCAATCACCTGCTGCCGAAGTACGGTACGCTCACTCAACACAGCATTCAGCAGGGCGCGCTGGAGGCGGTCATCGTGACCGAGCACGCAGGACCGGTGCGAGTCTACTCGGTGCACCTCAGCCATTTGAACGTGGCCGCTCGAATGCCGCAGATCGAAGCTCTCCTCGATATCCATGCGCGGGCGCCGGGCGAAGGCGGCGCATGGTGCGGCGGCCATCCGGATCCTGCCGCCGGCTGGACCGAAGGCGAGATGCCGCCGATGCCAGCCGAAGCAATGTTGATGGGCGACTTTAATTTCAAGTGGTCCGCGCCCGAGTACGACCGCGTCGTGGGTCCGCCCACGGCGCGCTTCGGCCGCCTCAATCGGCTCACCGGATTCGTCGACGCATGGGTCGCAGCGGGCCATTGTGAAAATACCGGCGCGACCATCAGCTCCGGCCAGAGAATCGATTTCTGCTTTGTGTCGCCTTCGCTCGCGAAGCGAGTCCGATCCTGTCGCGTCGATAATGACGCCGTCGGGTCCGATCATCAGCCGGTCTGGGTCGAGACCGATTTCTGAAGGGCGCCGCGATTCCATTCGCTCGCATTACTGTAGAGATTGTGGCCGCTCGAGCTGGAACGCTCATGCCGTCGACGATTATTCGTTGACGCGCCGCCCGTTTGCGCGGATACTCGTTTCCAGCGCCGATTTGAAACCGATGTTGTGTGATGCAACGTCGCAGCTTGCGGGCGCTTAACAAATTCCGCTGTGCGACCTGAAGTCGCTTAGGTAGCTCGCCTAGCCAAGTCAGTAAACTTGGCAGAAACGCAGCCCGAGCAGCACGGATATTTTGCGTGCTGCGGAAGCCTGAGGGGCGAAAGCCTTTCGAATGATTGTCTCGGGGGGAGATTTGGTCCCCGCAGGAGACCCGTCGTTCAGCCGACGGTAGCCTAAGAGTCGGTGCGTCCCCGGTAACGGGGAGGTGCCAAGCGACTCCGACAACGTAGCCAAGCCGTACAGGCATATGCCAAATCCCGTGAGGGATTGTCATGATTCTGCCAGCAGCAAGGCGGATGAGGCGCAAGGCTGGGTGGTAAGACCAACACATGTGAATTGCCGCTAACGCGTCGTAATTGTTGACAGGCCAAAGCTGCTGTCAGGCCTGAACCAAAAGGTACGTGGCCGGATATTCTGCTAGCAGATCGGAATGCGCTGACACTCGCGCCACCGGCGTATAGGCAAGGTCTAACCCACTCGTGTCACTCGGAAGGAACAGGGAAAGCCCGTAATTCCACCCACAGAATCGCGTGGGTAGGCGGATCGCAAGAGAAGCTGTTGGAATGTGCGGGTAAAGGAGCGCGGAAGAAGCGAACGCTGTCCTGTAATGGGATGGATAGGGGTTTGAACGTTACCCCACCCGCAAGGGTGCCCACTTCCGCATGGTCTCTCTTCATCAGAGAGCCGGTAGAACCGACATCACACCCCGAGGGGGACAAGCGAAGTCCCTGCAAGGGGATCGGCTTGTTCTCCGAAGGGATCAACTCAAGGAGACAAGCAAGTGAGAACGTCGATCAAGACGTCTGCGGTCTCTGTCGCCCCGAGCGAATGGCACCAGATCGATTGGGCCAGGACACACGGGACGGTCAGACGGCTACAGGCGCGTATGGTGAAGGCAACACAGGCTGGAGATTGGCGCAGGGTGAAAGCCTTGCAACGATTTCTGGTCCGCTCGTTTAGCGGCAAAGCACTCGCCGTGCGACGAGTGACGGAAAACCAAGGTAGACGCACGCCGGGTGTGGATGGCATCACGTGGTCCACCCCGGAGGAGAAGCGACAAGCTATCGAGTCGCTCAAGCGACGTGGGTATCAGCCACGTCCGCTGAGACGGGTGAATATCCCGAAAGCCGGGCAGCCAAATCAGTACCGCCCGCTGGGTATTCCGACCCTGCACGACCGCGCGATGCAAGCGTTGCATTTGCTCGCGCTCGAACCGGTGTCGGAGACGTGCGCGGATTGGAACTCGTATGGGTTTCGGTCAGCACGGTCCACGGCCGATGCGATCCGGCAGTGTCACACGATACTGTCAGGACACGACAAGGCGCAGTGGATTCTGGAAGGTGATATCAAAGGTTGTTTCGATCATATTAGCCACGACTGGTTGATCTCTCACGTCCGCATGGACCAGGAGATTCTCCGAAAGTGGTTGAAGGCCGGCTACATCGAGACGGACAAGCTCTTTCCGACGGAAGCGGGAACGCCGCAAGGTGGAATTATTTCGCCAACGTTGGCCAACTGGACTTTGGACGGACTGGAAGCGGAACTCACGACCCACTACGGGGCGAAGGGCAGCCGCCAAGCGGGAAAGTACAAGGTCAACTTGGTGCGGTATGCGGATGACTTCGTGATCACCGGAAGTTCGCAAGAGCTTCTCGACCGTGAAGTCAAACCACTGGTGGAACGCTTTCTCGCCACCAGAGGACTGGAACTCTCGCAAGAGAAGACCAGGACGACGCATGTCGCGGAAGGGTTTGATTTCCTCGGCCAGAACGTGCGGAGCTTCAACGGCAAGATCATTGTCACGCCGTCGAAGAAAAACATTCAAGCGTTCAAGGCCAAGGTTAAGGCGATCTTTAAGGAGCACAGAACCGCCAAGCAGGAAAACCTGATAGGCGTCTTAAACCCGGTGATCCGGGGCTGGGCGAACTATCACCGAGCGGTATGTGCTTCGCAGACTTTCGCCTCGATCGACTCGTGGTTGTGGTTGAAGACATGGCAATGGGCCAAGCGGAGGCATCCCAACAAGAGCGCCAACTGGATCAAAGACAAGTACTTTGAGACAGCGGGTAGCAGAAATTGGGTGTTCTCGGCACGGGTCAAGGGTGTGGAAGGAAAACGGGAACGGGTGACGCTGGCGAAAGCGAGTGACACCCCAATCCGCCGACACACCAAGATCAAGGGTGACGCGAATCCCTTTGACCCGCAATGGGAGCCTTACTTCGAGGACCGACTCGGTCTGAAGATGCAAGGCGACATGAAGGGAAAAGCGAAGCTCTTGCGTCTTTGGTGGAGCCAGAACAAGCGTTGTACACTATGTGACCAACTGATCACTAAGGAGACGGCGTGGAATATTCACCACCGTATTCCGAAGTGTGAAGGCGGTACAGATAATTTCGCTAATCTGGTTTTGCTGCATCCGAATTGCCACCGTCAACTTCATGCTGCCGGTTTGACGTTGGAGGGCCGGCCCCTGTAACAGGGGGCTTTGTAGAGGCTTGAGCCGGGTGCGGGGAAACTCGCATGCCCGGTTGTGTGTCCAGCGAAGGCTGGCATGTTCAGCAGGAG
>JRHI01001050.1_pt1 | contig 25793 bp, 22 predicted proteins | sample 215371 | NCBI WGS metagenome assembly JRHI01 (sample SAMN02929681, study PRJNA255918) | sediment metagenome | biome: cave system; feature: Ice Cave; material: Sediment; isolation source: sediment from deep within a dark volcanic ice cave with no known source of... ...
CAAGATCCGTACAGCTGAATCCCGCACGGTCATTTAGGTCCACTGGAAGGGCTCGCCGCACGTACAGGCTGTCGGCGAGGTTGGCGGGATCGAAGCCTTCGTAAGCGTCGAGGCGCTCGAATAGATTCGGCTCCGGCGGCAGCGCAAACGCCTGGCCAATCACGCGGCCACTTGCGGAGGCATCGAAAACGGCGCCTGGATACGGACCAAGGTCGTGCAATCGTCCTGGCACCGAGGCCCGGCCGAGCGGACTCAGTTGCTGCAGCGCTCGGCGGAGGCTTGCGGGCGCCAGTTCCGGCAACAGGGAGCCGTAGACAAAGAGATTGTCTGGCACGGTCAAGTCCAGCCGTGAAGAAATGTTGTCTGTTTCCACCTTTTTATCTATACAACTGATAGCGCCGGCTTTCATCGTGCCGGCGTTGTTGTTGAAGGAGGAGCGAATCATGGGATTGCGTCCGCGCGTCAAGAAGGCCAAGCGCAGGCGATATCGCCGCTGCCCCAAGTGCCTGAAACAGGTCCGCATTCACCAGGTACGCTGTCAGACCTGTCACCAGCCGCTCAAACTAACGTAGAGCGGCGCGCGGTGAGGGCCGGCAAGTGCCATCCGCAAGGGCTCCTTGCGTTCCGGCGGCCGGTAAGTCATAATCACCCTGAGTGCCGGTCATCGGTCTTTCAAGGACTTGTTTCATGGCAAGCCCCGACAGCTCCGTGGGTGACGTATTCCAGCCCGGAGGCCGGTTGCGCATGGAGCTATTCTCCGACACCAGCGTGGCGGCGCTCACGGAGTCGCTGCGGCTGGCGCGGGAGACGCGATGGGACAGTGTGCGCAGTCCACACGTCTTCATGGGACTGCTGGCCGTGCCCGACCCCGGCGTCCAGAACTGGGGCCAGCGCTTACCAGCCGACCTGCCGCGCCTGCTGGAGCAGTTCCAGGACCTCTTCCATCAGGAAGAAGGCGACCCCGAGCCGACGCTGATCCTCAACCGCGAGTTCTTCTCCGACAATGTCATCCGTTTGCTGCGCGAGGCCCACGATCGGGCCCTCGATCACCATCGTTCGTGCATCACACCCATGGACTTGCTCATTAGCATGCTGACCGCCTCGAACAGCATCGTCGCCGAATGCTTCGAGCGTATCGGCTTCACCCGCCGCAAACTCACCGAACTGGCCGTCATGGCCGAACAGCAAACCGCACGCGGCTGAATTTGACCAACACCGGGAGCGCGGAGCGCGTGCTCCGCCGCGCGGCGCAGCTGGACGAACACTGCACGTCCCCTTCCAGATCACCTAATCGCTACTCTCCGCCATGGCGCGGGCCAATCTCGGTCACTGCACGCTCTCCTGCTCTGGGGTTCGCCGCTGGGTCCCAATTACAATCGAAGGTCGGAACATCGGGACAGAGAAAGAGAGGCAAGTCATGAGACGGCTGGCATGGTCGATTTGCGCGGTTCTTGCCGGATTGGCGGGGGCCGCGGGCTGCAACCACTGCGGCTACGGTACCAGGGCATCCTCGTCCGCCTATTCCCGCTGCGATCCCGCACCACGGCTCGCGTATCTGCGTCCGTCCGTGCCGGTGCCGGGTCCCTGTTGCGCGCCGCCGCCTTGCAACGGCAGCGTGAATCCAGGCTACAGTTCGGCGGCTCCCCTGTCCAACACCGCACCTCCGCCCCTGGCCGCGGCGATACCACCCGGAGATGCCGGCGCTGGTCCTGGCGTACGCCTGTCCGGTCCAGAGCCAGTGACCGCCGCGGCGCCGCCCGAGCCCACGCGGCCGGTCGTGCCCGAAACGCCGGCGCCGCCGCTGGCAAAAGTGCCTGGGGCGAACGAGCAACAACCGGCGACGCCGCAACCCGGCGCGGGTCAGGACAAGCCGGCCACTCCCGCGCTGGCGGTGGGCATTCCTCAATTCGCTATCGCCAGGAAGGGAGTTGCGGCCGGGCTGCGGCCCATCCTCGATGGCCTCGACTGGCTGGCAAACAACGGCTATCGCACCGTGCTGCACTTACGCCAGCCCGGCCAGGACGACAGTTCCGATCGCAAGCAGTTTGAGGGACGCGGCCTGCGTTATGTCAGCCTGGAGGTTTCGGCTGAAACCCTCGGGCGCGACGTGGAGGAGTTCAATCGCCTCGTCGGCGCCGCCGCTAATCAGCCGCTGTTCGTCTACGACAAGGATGGTGTGCTGGCCGGCGCCCTGTGGTATCTGAACTTTCGCGTCGCAGAGGGAGTGAACGACGCGGAGGCCCGCGCCAGGGCGGCCCGCCTCGGCCTGAAGGAGGATGCTCCCGGCGATGCAAAGCTCATGTGGGTAGCCGTGCAAAGGTATTTGGAGAATCGCAAACTCTGACCCCGCGCCTGTCAGCGCCCAGAAGGTCAGCTACGGAATCATCGTCCCGTCGCTGACGCTCCAGGCTCTGTCAGCCATCGATCAGAGCCAGCGTTGTCCGGCGAGGTACACCTGGCGCACCTGTAATTCCCGATCCAGGACGAGCAGGTCGGCCCGCTTGCCCGGCGCGATGCTGCCAATCTCGTGGTCCCAGCCGGCGATGCGGGCTGGGGTCAGGCTGGCCATGCGCACCACCTCGACGAGTGGCACGCCGGTCAGCTGGTGAAAGGTGCGGACGCACTCGTCCATACCGGCGACACCGGAGGCCAGCGCCTTGCCGTCCGGCATGAGGCCGACGCCGTCGCGGCGCACGATCCATTCCCCACCATCCAGCGGGCCAAAGAGATACGGCCCGTCCACCATGTCCAGAGCGCGGTTGCAGTCGGTCACGAGCGCCAGCCGCTCGGGGCCCTTCAGCTTGTGTGCCAGCAGCAGCAATTCGCGTTGCAGGTGCTTCCCGTCGGCAATAACTTCCGTGGTCAGCTCGTCGTGGTAGAGCGTGGCTTCAAGGACGCCGCCGCGCATCGGATAGGTCTGGCCCAGGCGCAGCCGGGCGCGATCGGACATGGCGCAAAAGAGATGATCGACGTGCCGCACGCCCCAGGATAGCGCCGCTTCCATCTGCGCGAAGGTGGCATAGGTGTGACCGGCATTGCAGCGGATGCCGCGTTCCCGGCAGGCGCGGACGAAACCCTCCGCGCCTGGCAATTCCGGTGCAACCGTCGCCGTGACGATAGCGTCGGCATGGGCCAGGTATTGCTCGTACTCCTTGGGCTGCGGCGGCCGCACCGGGGCGCCTGGATGACAGCCGCGGGCCTCCGCGGCGAAGTATGGCCCGTAGAAGTGGGCGCCGAGTACGTGGGCGCCGCCCGTACTCTCCCGCCGAAAACGGCGGCATAACTCCAGAAACGTCAGGTGCTGCTCGTGCCGCGCCACCGTTGTCGTCGGCAGGAGGCTCGTGGTGCCATGGCGGGCGTGGGCCTGGCAGACGGTGCGGAAGGCGTCCGCGCTGCCGTCCATGAAATCGGCGCCGGCGCCGCCGTGGACGTGCAAGTCCACGAAGCCGGGGACGAGATAACCGCCCTCCAGATCGACAACGAGCCGAGAGCCGGCAGCGGATGCGGGGTCGTCGCCCAACCCCGCGATGCGCGTTCCCTCGACTGCCACGCAGCCATCGTGCAGCAGGCGGTCGGCAAGGACGACCGTGCCGCGGTGGAAGAAGAGGGTTGCCATGAGCAGACTCCGGATCGTCCTACCAGGTGTCCGCCATCGGCTCGTGCTCGTCCAGGAACCTGCCCAGAGCGGGCAGGAAAGCGGCTTCGAGACCGCCGTGCCCGCCACCCTCCACGGCGAAGAACTCCTTCGGCTCGTTGGCGGCGGTGAAAAGTCGCTGTCCCAGCGTGAAGGGCACCAGGCTGTCGGCCGAGCCGTGGGCGATAAAGACCGGCCGGCGACACTTCCCGATCTTCGCCAGGCTGTCGAAGCGGTTGCGCATGATCCAGTGGGCCGGCACGAATGGCACGAGGTGCTGGCCGACATCGGGCAGTGAGGTGAAGGTCATGACCAGCACGAGCGCCCGATGCGGGCGTTTGCTCGCCAACTCGACTGCCACGCCACCTCCCAGCGATTCACCGTAGAGCAGCACCTGGTCCGGCCGCACCCGCTGCGTCTCTGTCAGCCAGTCGTAGGCCGTGCCGGCGGCGGTGTAGCAGCCGGCCTCGCTCGGCTGGCCTCCGCTGCGGCCGAAACCCGGATAGTCGATCGCCAGCACCGACACGCCCAGGGACTGCTCCAGTGCCTGGAGTCGTTTGCCGAACAAACTGACGTTACCGCTTTTGCCGTGGCAGAAGAGGAGCGCTCCCGACAAACGCGGATGCGGCAACCACCAGGCATGCAAACGCGTGCCGTCCGGTGCGTGGAGTTCGACATCCTGGCACTGGTCGCTCGGCGGATCGCGCCAGTCACTTGCGGCGGGAATCGGAGAGTAGACCAGAGAATCTTCCATCGCCATGAGCACGCCGAGGACAACAAGGTAGCCAAGGACCGCCAGCAGTGCCAACCACAGCAAGCGCCGTCGCCAGGTAATGCGAGGCTTACTCGAAGCGGGGACCGCGGCTGCTAGGGACATGGCGGATCTCCTGCCGGAATGATGAAGCCGGCGTGCATGCTGCCGTGGGCCACGGCGAACACGCACGCCGGCTCCATGATACCGGCGGACCGTCAATTCCGATACGCGCTCAATGCCGGAACAGGAACTCCTTCGAGTTGATGAGTGCCCACTGCACGTCTTCCCACGCCTTGCGCTTGTCGGCGGCCTTGGCGACATGGCCGAGGGCGGCCTTCACCTCACCGTCCATTGGCAGACGCGCCAGCGTGGCCAGGTACAGATCGTTCAGCATCTCCGGCTCGGGCACCTTCTTGGCTAGGAGACGGCCGACGCGATTGGTAGGGCTGCGTAGTTTCTCGTTGACCGTCGGGCCGTTGATGAGCTGCAGCGCCTGGGCGAGGTTGCTATCGCTTTCTCGCTCGCATTCGCAGGCCAGTTCGCGGGCCGGCTGACCGAACGTCTTCAGGAACGGATGATTGACCTCGCCGTCGGGCAGCTGGGTCGCGCGAGTGCCGAGCGGCAGACCCGCGAACTTCTCCGGCACTTCGGTCACGGTACAGAGAGCGTCGAGCAACTGTTCCGCGGTCAGCAGCCGGGTGACAGCGTGCGAGAAATACTTGCCGTCCTCCTTGTTCGAGTCGTTCCCCTGGGCACTGAGCTGATACGTCCGTGACAGCATGATGACGCGGATGATGTGCTTGACGTCGAAGTTATTGCCGGCGAAGTCCTTGGCCAGAGCGTCGAGCAGCTCGTCGTTGGCCGGCGGATTGGAGTCGCGGAAATCGTCGACCGGATCGACGATGCCCTTGCCGTTCAGGTGATACCAGATGCGATTGACGACCGATTTGGCGAAGAACGGATTATCGCGGCTGGTGAGCCAGGCGGCCAGCACCTCGCGGCGGTCCGTCCCCGGCGGAACGACCGCGACGGGACCACCCATGAACTTCGGCGGCATGACCTTGCCGCTGCGCGGCTGCGTCACCTCGCCGGCGCGGTCGCTGTACACGATCTCGCCGCCAGGAGTCTGCGGGTTCGGTCCAGGCTCCGTCGGGTCCTTCTTCTGCTTGACGCGGGCGAAGAAGGCGGCAGTGCTGTAATAGTCGTCCTGCGTCCACTTCTCGAACGGGTGATTATGGCACTTGGCGCATTGCATGCGGATGCCGAAGAACAGCTGCACGGTCGTTTCGGCGAGATTCTGCGGATCGCGGGCGATGCGGTAGTAATTGGCCGGCGGATTGGCGAAGGTGCTGCCGCTGGCCGTCAGCAGATCGCGCACCAGCTCATCGAAGCGCGTGTTGCGCGCGACCTCTTCGTGAATCCAGTCCTGGAAGACGTGGATGCCCTTCAACTGGATTGTCTTGCGATTGCTGCGGAGCACGTCCGACCATTTAAGAGTCCAGAAGTCCGCATACTCGGGCCGCTCGAGCAGCGCATCGATCAGCCTGGCGCGCTTGTCCTTGTCGGGACTGGCCAGGAACGCCTTCGACTCCTCCGGCGCCGGCAGGATGCCGCACAGGTCGAGGTAGGCGCGGCGGATGAATTCCTGATCGGTGCAGAGGCCCGAAGGGTTGATGCTGAGCATCCGCAGCTTGGCGAAAACGGCCTTGTCGACGTAGTTGGTGTCCGGCGGGTTGGCCCAGACGAAGTCCTTGCGCGTCTCCAGGTAAGTCAGACGGACCGTGTACAGTTGCTCGAGGTAACGACAGAGGATGGCCGCCTCGCCGGTCTGCCGGAACTCGACGAGGCCGTTGGCGTTGACTTCCGCCACGGCGGTATCGCTGCTGCTGAAGACAGTCAGGCGGGTCACGTCGCGGGTAGAACCGTCGCTGAACTGAGCCACGACCGCGAGTTGTTGCCAGCGGGCCGGTTCCTTGAGGACGCGCGGACCGGGCAGGACACCGATCGCCTTGAGTGTCGGCAGCGTGGCCGGATCGTCCTTGAGGCCCTCGGCGAGCCACGTGCGCATCATCTGGGCGGGTACACTGTTTGGCTGGAAGCGCTGCCCACCTTCGTGCGGCACCCGGCCGAGCGCCTTTTGCAGGATCAGACTGGCATCGGGATTCAGGCGATCGGTGCGCCGGCCGAGGACATCGCGCGTCAACTGGAGGTAGTCGGCCGGCGGGTCGTAACCGCGCAGGCTGAGGCGGAACCCATTCTTGCCGCTGGGCGTGCCATGACAGGCGCCCGCGTTGCAGCCGCCGACGTTGAGAGCGGCGATGAGGTCGTTGCGGAAACTGACCGGCGCCGGCAGCTCATAAGCGCTGACGGTGACCGGCACTCGCGCGGTCAGGGCACCGGCCTTGACGAGCAGCGCCGTGGTGCCGCTCTTGCGCGGCTGCAAGAAACCGTCGGCTTCGAGAACGGCCACGTCCTTCGCCTCCATGGCCAGGTCGCAGAGGGCGGTCAGGTCGCGCACCGAGCCGTCGGCATACTGGCCGGTGACGATGACTTGCTGCACGTCTCGCGGCCCGTGTAACGCAATGGCTGCAGGAAGCACGTGCAGGACCGTGGGTTGGCCGATTACCACGGCTCGCGCCGCGGGATCGGCTGGCGGAGCGGCGGCGAGCGACGCGGCGGCAAACAAGACCAGGGCCAGGGCGGCCAGGGAACGGTGCCGGAGGAAGGAGAGCGCGGGACGCTGAAAAGCGCATGCGGAGCCGAACATAAATCGATACCCCCCCTAATGCGACCACGGGGTTGAGGATGGCGGGAAATACCAGCGGGTTCGTGGGCAGCGTGAGGTCTCTTCTCGACCCTGTCAGACAGTCTAATAGTACCACGGTGGAAATGCGATGGAAAAATCCCGCATTTTCTAGTGGTGTCCGATTTTGGCCACCGATCTGCCAGGCCAGGATGCGGCTTGTTCGCTACCGCCTTCTTGAAGGAGGATCACGCCAGGAACTCGTGCCGGACGCGGGCCGAGTCCTCGGGACCAATCAATCGTTGTTGCAAACCCTGGTACGGCACACGCAGCTTGAACGGGTCGAGACCGAGCAGGTGCAGGATCGTCGCCTGCAAATCGTGGATGCCGACCTTGCCATCGGTGATGAAGTAGCCCAGCTCGTCGGTCGCACCGAAGGTCGTGCCCTTCTTGACGCCGCCGCCCGCCAGCCAGATCGTGAAGCAGTGCGGATGATGATCGCGTCCCAGGTACTTCGAGCCGCCGCGCGCCTCGTTCATCGACGTTCGGCCGAACTCGCCGCCCCAGATCACGAGCGTCTCGTCCAGCAGGCCGCGGGTCTTCAGGTCGCGGAGCAGGGCGGCGATCGGCCGGTCGATCTCCTTGCACTTCTGCGGCAGGTGCGTCACGATGTCGTCGCCGGGTCCAGTGCCGTGGCAGTCCCAGCCCCAGTCGAACAGCTGCACATAACGGACGCCGCGCTCCACGAGCCTCCGAGCCAGCAGACAGTTGTTGGCGAACGAGGCCGCTCCCGGTTGGGCGCCATACGTCTCCAGCGTCTTCTTTGTCTCCTGGCCGAGGTTCATGACCTCGGGCACCGCCATCTGCATGCGGAAGGCCAGCTCGTACTGGCTGATGCGTGTTGCCGTTTCCGGATCGCCGAAATCCTTCTCCTCGATCTCGTTCAGTTCCCGCAGCGTGTCGAGGCTGCGCCGGCGTACGGCGCGGTCCATGCCGTTGGGATTGTTGACGTAGAGGACCGGTTCGCCGGTGGTGCGGCACTGCACGCCCTGATAAACGGATGGCAGGAAGCCGGTGCTCCACAGCGCCTTGCCGCCGGTCGGGTCGGTGCCGCCGCTGATAAGGACGACGAAGCCGGGCAGGTCCTGGTTCTCGGAACCGAGGCCGTAGGTGATCCACGAGCCCATCGAGGCGCCGCCGCTGCGCGGCGAGCCGGTGTAGAGGAACAGTTCCGCCGGCGCATGGTTGAACTGGTCGGTGTTCATCCCCTTGACGAAAACAACCTCATCGACCAGTTCGCTGAAGTGCGGCAGGAGTTCGCTGACCCAGGCGCCGCTCCGGCCGTACTGCCTGAACTTGTACGGCGAACCGAGCAGGACGGGATGGCCCTTGATGAAGGCGAAGCGCTGTCCTTTGAGAAGGTCGTCGGGGCAAGGCTTCAGGTTCAGCTGAACGAGTTTTGGCTTGTAGTCGAACAGGTCGTGCTGCGGCGGAGCGCCGGACATGTGGAGGTAGATGACGTTTTTCACCCTGGCAGGGAAGTGCGGCTTCTTCGGCGTCAGCGGATTGGCGGCGTGGCCATCGCCCTCCAGGAGCGTCGTCAAAGCGAGGGCACCCAGGCCGACATGGCAGTGCTTCAGGAATTGCCGGCGTGTCTGGGTGCGAGCACGTTGCAGGTAAAGGTCCATGGATGGGTCCTTTCGTCGGGCTATTTCATATTACCACACCGTCCCGTTCTGCCTCTGTTCATCACCCCTTCGTCAGCACTCCATCCAAATTGAGCAGGACATTCGCCACCACCGTCCATGCCGCCAGTTCGTCCGCCTTCATCCCTGCCGGCACCGGTCCCAGCGGGTCCGTCGCCAGGGCCAGCGCCGCCTTGCCGTCCTGCCCATAGTGCTCCTTCGCGCCGCTGAACAGCGCCAACGCCTGGCCTACCTGTTCCTCCTTCGGCGGCCGGCACATGCACAGACGCAGCCCGTACCGCGCCCGCTCCGCCGTCGTGGCGCCGCCTTCCGTGACGATGCGTCGCGCCAGCGCCTGGGCCGCCTCGACGTAGACCGGATCGTTCAGCGTCACGAATGCCTGCAACGGCGTGTTCGTCCTTATTCTGCGGACCGTGCAGATTTCACGGCTCGGAGCGTCGAACGTCGTCATCGACGGATAAGGTATCGTGCGCCGCCAGAAGGTGTACAGGCCGCGGCGATGGCGGTCCGCGCCGCTGCTCGTCGCCCAGGTGCGCTGACCGTTGAACGCTGCCTGCCACAGTCCCGGCGGCTGCGGCGGGAACACCGAGGGACCACCCATCTTTCGGCTCAGCAGGCCGCTCAACGCAAGCGCCTGGTCGCGCACCATCTCCGCCTCCAGCCGGAACCGCGGCCCACGCGACAGCAGGCGATTCCGCGCGTCCTTCGCCAGCTTCTCCGGCGTGACCTTTGATGACTGCCGATATGCTGCGGAGGTAAGGAGCATCTTCAGAAACGCCTTGGTGTCCCAGCCAAGGCGAACGTACTCAGTCGCCAGCCAGTCGAGCAGTTTCGGGTGTGAAGGCAATTCGCCCTGGGTGCCGAAGTCCTCTTCCGTCTCGACAAGACCGCTGCCCCACACCTGCGCCCAGTAACGATTGACCGCGACGCGGGCCGTCAACGGGTTCTCCGGCGACACGAGCCACTCGGCCACGCCGAGGCGGTTGAGCGCCGCCCCTTTCGGCAGCGCGGGCAAGGCTGCCGGCAGGCCCGCCTCGACCTTGTCGCCGGGGGTGAGGAAGTTGCCCTTGACCATGATGTGTGTCTCGCGCCGCTGGTTCGGCGGCAGCTCCATCATGACCGGCAGCGTCGGTACCGCGGGCCGCGCCTGGTTGAGCTTGCCCATCTCACTGAGAATGACCAGGACATCGGCCGGAGGTAGCAGGGAGCGCTGCAGGACCAGGGCGGCGACTCGCTGTGGTGTCGGCGTCCCGAGCCGTTGCTTTAGCCCGGCGATTTGCGCGTCGATCCGCTGATTCTGCTCCGCGATCTCCGGTGTCGGCGCGGGGAGGGTTGGACGTTCATCGGGCTGGTCGTTGTCGGCGCTCTGATTGAAGAGGGCGAAAAAGCGGTAGTACTCGGCCTGGGTGATGGGATCGTACTTGTGGCTGTGGCACTTGGCGCAGCCCATCGTCAGGCCCATCCAGACTTGCATCGTTGTATCAACGCGATCCTTGATGGCGGCGACGCGGAACTCCTCGCGGTCGGTGCCGCCTTCCGTGTTCGTCATCGTGTTGCGATGAAAGGCGGTCGCCATGCGTTGCTCCAGCGTTGGATTCGGCAGCAGATCCCCGGCGAGTTGTTCGATCGTGAACCGATCGAAGCGCTCGTTCTTGTTGAAGGCGTCGATGACCCAGTCGCGATAGCGCCAGATGGTGCGAAGCGGATCGGAGCCATAGCCGGCCGAATCGGCGTAGCGCGCGAGGTCGAGCCAGGTGCGCGCCCAGCGTTCGCCGTAAGCGGGATCTTCGAGGAAGCGCTCGACGGCCTTTTCGTAGGCGTCGGGATGGGTATCTCGGGCGAAGGCGTCCACTTCCTGGGGCGTCGGCGGCAGGCCGCGCAGGTCGAGACTGGCGCGGCGGAACAGAGTATAGCGGTCGGCTTCCTCGGCGGGTTGCAGACCCTCCTTTTCGAGGCGGGCGAGGACGAAGTAATCGAGGTCGTGGCGCGGCCAGGAGCGATCCTGGACGGCGGGCAGCGGCGGCCGTTGTGGTTTGACGAAGGCCCAGTGCTCGGCGTACGGCGCGCCCTCGGCGATCCAGCGCGTGAGCAGGGCCACCTGGCTCGGCGTCAGGCGGTTGCCGTTCTCGCTCGGCGGCATGCGCACGTCATCATCGCTGGCGCCGACGCGGCGAACCAGTTCGCTGCGCTCGGGGGCGTGGGGCACGATGGCAATGCGGCCTTTTTTGAGGGTTTGCGTGGCGAATTCACGGCGATCGAGGCGAAGTTTGCCGGCGGGGTTGGCCGTACCCTGGCCGTGGCAGGCGTAGCAGTTCTTGGAGAGGATCGGCCGAATGTCCCGGTTGAAATCGACCGGCTCCGCGGCAGCGGTGCGGGAAGCGACGTCGGCGAATGCGCCAAGCAGGAGGAGGCAAGAGAAGGTTCGCGGTCGCATGGCATACCTCGCGGCGGGAGTCGTGGTGCATCGTCCGGTGGGCGGGGGGGAATTCAGTATACGGCGGAAAGGAGGGGGAGAACAACAGCGTAGTTCCGCAAGGCTTGATTTTGCTCGGGCCTTTACCTGTCCGGTATAATGTCTATACACGTCCAGCGCGGACAACCGTCTCCCGGTTCTTCAGGCGCGAGCAGCGTCGGCAGGAGGTAATGCGTACATGTTTCCCAAACCGCTCAGTGAGGCAGTCCACAAGGGTCTCGCCTATCTCGTCAATCAGCAACACGCCGATGGCGGCTGGAGCCAGGGCGGCGGCTGGCGCACCGAAAAGGACGGCAAACGTGTCGAAGGCCCCAACGTCCAGGACCCGGCAGATGTCGCCAACACCTGCATGGCCACTCTTGCCCTGCTCCGCGCCGGCCACACGCCGCAGGACGGCGACCATGCCGCCCACGTCACTCGCGGCCTCGATTACGTCATCGGCCACGTCGAGCGCGCCGATGCCGAGTCGCCCTATGTCACCGACGTTCGCGGTACGCAGGTGCAGACCAAAATCGGCCCCTGCGCCGACACTTTCCTCGCAACCCTGGTCCTGGCCGAGGCGCGGGGACAAATGCCCGACGAACAGGGCGAGTCACGCCTGTCGGCTGCACTGGACAAGGCGATCGCCAAGATGGAACGCAACCAGCAGGCAGACGGTTCCTGGGCCATGAATGGTTGGGCGCCGGTCGTCGGCCAATCGCTGGCCAGCGCCGCGCTCGGACGGGCACGGCAGCGCGGCGCCCGCGTCTCCGATGAGTCGCTGCAGCGCACGGAAAAGCACGCGCGGTCGCACTATGACGCGCGCTCGAAGAGCTACCGCATGGACGGCTCCGCGGGTGTGAAACTGTATAGCCAGGCCAGCCACCTGTCCGCTTCGTCGGGCTCTCTCTACAACCTGAAACTTTCCGAGGCCGAGTTGCGCCGGACGGTGGAGAGCGAAACCGCTACGCCGGCGGCCAGGGCCAAGGCTGCCGAGGTACTCAAGGACATCGCGGACGGCGAAGTGATGCTCAACGAGTCGCTCAGCAATGCGTACGCCGACTTCCGCGATCCCGGCTTCATCCAGGGCTTCGGCTCCAACGGCGGCGAAGAGTTCCTCAGCCATCTGAACATCAGCGAAACGCTGGCGCGCAAGGGCGGCGAAGAGTGGGAGCGCTGGGACAAGCGGATGACCGAGAACCTGGAGCGTATTCAGAACGCCGACGGCAGCTGGGCGGGCCACCACTGCATCACCGGCCGCACCTTCTGCACCGCAGCTGCTTTGCTCGTGCTCATGGCAGATCGCGTTCCCATGCCCGAACCCGTGGCCGTTTGAGGTCCCGCTTGCGGGTTGGCGTTCCATGGTTGACGTTCACGACACGGATCGCGCCCTGGTGCCGACATGCCGGTTCCTCGTCGAGGGCCAATCTCCCGATGGGACCTGGCGCTCGAACCGCTACGGCATCTTCAAAAACGGCGACGCCCTGACGCCGTTGGTTGCTCACGCTCTGCTCATCACCGGCGGGACGCGCAGCGCGCCTTCCGTCCACCGGGCGGCGGCATACCTGGCGGCCATGGCCCGGCTCGATGGGACCATCGATGAAGGACCGTACGGTCTCAGCTATCCCGTCCACACGGCCGCCCTGACCGTGCAGGTCCTCTCTCCCCTCGCTGCGCACCGGCATGCACGGGACGCCTGGTTGTCATTTCTGAGAGAGCGCCAGCTGACGGAGGCCCTCGGCTGGCACCCGAGCGACGAGGATTACGGCGGCTGGGGCTACGCGCACGCATTGCCGCGCAAGCCGACACCGGACGAACCGGCCGGACTGCTGACCGAGGCGAACCTGGCGGCAACGGTGCTAGCGCTGGAGGCGTTGCAGGCCGCCAGCTGCACGATGAAGGATCCCGCCATTCTCAAAGCCCGTTGCTACCTCGCGCGCTGCCAGAATTGCGCGGACGATCCCGCTTGCCATGATCCCACCTTCGACGACGGCGGCTTCTTCTACATCCATCGGGACGCGACACGCAACAAGGCAGGCACGGCCGGCATCGACCGTGCGGGACGGCCGCGCTATGTCTCCTACGGCAGTGCGACGGCCGACGGCCTGCGCGGCCTGCGTGCGGCCGGCCTGCCGCGCGAAGACCTCCATGTGCTGGGAGCATGCCGCTGGCTGGAACAAAACTTTTCCGCGACCTGTCAACCGGGGAACTTCGCCAGCGATCGTCACTTGCTGCGCGACTCGGCTTATTACTATTACGCAGCCTCCGTGGCCCGCGCCCTCCGCGGGATGTCCGGGGCATCGGTTGGTTGGGCGGAAGCGCTGGCCGACGAGTTGCTGCGTCGCCAGCGGCCGGACGGTAGCTGGAGCAACGACGCCGTCGAGATGCGCGAAGATGAGCCGCTCGTCGCCACGGCGCAGGCCATGGTAGCCCTGGTCGCTTCCTGGCCGCCAGTTTCTGGCCAGCCTGGTTGTCCTTCACTACCTTTCCAGCCGCGTGCTCAGCGCCCCGAGGAACCCTCCACAGAACAAAGCGCGCCGCAATCCTCGACTGCCGCTTCGTCGGCCAGCCGAAAACCTTCCCGCGCCGTGGCCGCTGTCACCCCGGCATTGACCGACGACGCGACAGCAATCAACGCGTTGAGCACGTCATCCCCGATGCCAGCCGTCCGGGCTTTCTCAATCCGGTTGCGCGTGCAGACCTGACAGCCCCTGGTCATGGTAACGGCCAAGCCGATCAGGTGCTTTTCCCGTTCTGTCAAGAGCTGCGTCTCGTGCGTCGTGCGCAGGTACTCGCGGACTTTTGTGTCGTCGAATGCCATGATATGAACTCGCGTATGTTGAAACACCTGGTCATGCCGGTCATTCCGGCTTTGCCTTTTGCTGTACGCGTTGTGCAAAGCGGTCCACGCGGATCACCCGCAGGCGGTGCGAGCCACGGGCGATCCGCTCGCGTTCGTCATGGGCTTCCAGTTGGAAGGAGACCTGAGTTCTGTCGGCGAAGAGAACGCGGGCCCGGCAGGTTACCGTCTGCCCTACCGGCGTCGGCGCCAGGTGGCGGACCTGGATCTCCATTCCCACAGTACTCTCGCCCGGYTCCAGCAAGGGSAAGACCGCCGCGCGGGCSGCGTGCTCCAGRAACCAGATCAGCCASGGAGTGGAAAGCACGGCCGGCATGCCCCCTTCGGCAAAATCAATCGCATGGCGGGGCTCGACGAGGAACCGCTCTTCGCCGAGCGTGCCGACTTTGGGGAGGCTTTTCATCAGTGCCGCTCCGCCATCTCAAGGGCCAATCACAGCCGAACTGCGGCCGACCGGCGCCACGGCTGCCACCACCCTGCTGCCCGGTCTCAGGACGTAAAGAGGCAACAGTGAACCGGTCAGGACGACCTGCCCCCTGGCAAGCGTCAGCCCCTTTTCTGCCAGTCGATCGGCCAGCCAGCGCACGGACCTGACCGCCAACCCTGTGACGTCGGCTCCCGTTACCATACCCATCCGCTGGTCGTCGATCCAGACGCTTAAACTCTCCAGATTGGGCAGACCGACCTCGGGCTCTTCCTCCGCAAGCACGAAGCCCGCGTGCATCCCGCCGCTGGCGATCAACTCCACCAGCGAGGGCTGAGGGCTGCGCAACACGTAGTGGTGCAGCTCGATCACCGGAAAGACTGACGCAATGGCGGCACGGCACTCGTCTGGTCCAACGATAGAGTTAGACAGATCCTGGCCAAGCCGGACAGCCAACTCTCCTTCCACCGCAAGGTTGGCGTAACATTGGTAGGAGAGCTTCGCGCCGCACGGGAAGCAGCCCGTGTCAAAGACGCGGGCGAAGATCGGTTCGCAGATCTCCAGCTGCTGCTGCACTGCCGCACTCGTGCAGCCGACCTTGTAGCCGATGACTTTTTCCCCACGTTGCTCGCGCAGCCGGGCGATCTCCGCCTGGAGAGCGTATGCCTGGACGGTCGACAGGTCGAGAGGTTCGCCGAAGAGTTGGCCAGGCGTCCTGGCGTCATAATCCGCCAGCATCCGCCGAGCCAGTTCCTGGAGATCAAGCAGCATCGTTCCACTTCCTGCGCTTCCGGGACCACAGATCGAATCAGTCGCCCAGTGCCGATGGCTTGCCCAGCATTTCCTTCCACTGCTTCTTCTGGGTGTCACTCGGGAGGGCCTCAATTCGGCCCACGAACTCCTCACGGATCTTCATCACCCTGGGCCAAATCACCTCAGGCTTGCCGTGCTTCTGAGCCTCCTATCGTACCGGCTCCATCTTTTTCTGCATCTCCCGCACGATTTCGACGAACTGGTGTCTTTGCTTGTCGGTGATTTCCAACACTTTCATTACCTCCGTGTGGCCTAGGGCGAACAAGCCTTCCCGCTGCAGCATCACCTGCCGCAGCCGTTTGAACTGTTCTTCCTGGAGGAGCCCCTGAAGGAAGGCCGTCGGGTTTCCCCGGGGTTACTCCACGTAGTCGTGGAGTACTTTATCCCGTTCCTCCGGTTTCCTGTCGCCGAGCTTCTGCAAGAATTGCAGGGCGTCCTGGACCGTGTCCGGGAGCCGTTTCTCCAGCTTCTTTCTCTGCGAGTCCAAGAGTTCTGGTCTTCCTGGACCTTGTTGCAGAAGACCAGGAAAGGCGACCCCAGCATCTCGGTGATCCGTCGGCGCGCTTCTTCGGGTCGGGCCGGGGCGTGGGCCGCCACTTTGTGGGGGCCAGCCGGTTTACCGAAAATACCATAACAAACCCCACACGCCATCTCGATGCGGTGCCGCCCGGAAGCGACGCCACCTCGTTGTCGGCTTCACCGCGCGCCGATCCGACCTTGAGCTGCTGGGTACCGCCGACGGACAGCTGCAGCCGTGTCATGCAGTTCCAGTCCAGCTCGATGAAGCCGTGCCACTTCAGCTTGACCTCGTGCATGTCGCCAAGTCCCACATTTGTGATCTTGCCGATGAAGAATTCCGACTCACCCTCGACGCGCCATAACGTCAGTCCCTTGACATGCTTGAAGAAGGCGAGCAGTTTCTTGTCGTCGAACATCAGTGCCCAGTTGAGCACCTTGCCTGCGGAGTTGACGGCGCAGATTACCTGGGGGCAGGTTTGGAGCGCTCGTTCAACGACGCGAAGGGACCGACCCACTATCTCATTCGCAGCCCGCGCGGGCATTTGCACTGGGCCGGGGCCGACTACCCTACACGATTAGCCCACGGGAATCGTGGAAATGGTGGAACAAATGGCCTACAAGCCGAATGCGGCTTGTTAATAGGATTGCCGGACCACACCGAAGGTTCGATGGATTGAGCGGTCCTGCCTTCGGCTACGATTTGCCGGTGGCAGGTCTCCGATTGTTGGTAATCAGTTGGAAAAAAGCCGCCTCAGGGATTTGAACCCTGGACCCCAGCTTTACGAAAGCTGTGCTCTACCGCTGAGCTAAGGCGGCAACTGGTAATGACTTACGTCAATTTTGTCATTCTGACATCTGTCTCCATTTCGATCTTCGTCCGCCGTACGACGTCCGCTTTACGAAAGCGGTGCTTCGCTGTTGAACTCCATCGGCATGCTGGGGCAACGGCGGTCATTTTAGAGGTCCCTCCGCCTAAATGCAACACCGCCCGTCGCGCGCCAACCGGCCCGGCGCCTCGATCAAATGCGACGACCCCGCCAGTCAAACCAGTCGTGCCGCCACGCCTCTCCGCGCTGCACGTCCTTTCCTTTCAGCAGCGCGCCCTTGATCTCCGAACCTATGACACATGTGATTCGGATTGGCATAACTCCTTATGCAGCAGGCTGATCTGACTTTTGGTTTCGCGGCGATTCTGCGATGGTAGGGAAAGCGGTAGGGAGAGATGCGGTCAGGGGTTGCAAGGTCCACTCGCCTTCCCCGGTGCGATCCAAGCCGAGGTCCAGGTAGATGTTGGCGGTCAGTTGAATCGAGGAGTGCCGCATCAATTTCGAGACGACTTCCAGCGGGTAGATGCGCGCCAGGAGCGTGGCGAACGTGCAACGCAGGGAGTGAAAGTCGGCCACCCTACCGCGTTCGTCCTGGTAGGGAATGCCTGCCTTGGCCCGGTGACGCCGAAACGTGGCGGGGTGGGGCACGTCCACCAGCGCGCCACCGGCTGGTAAGGACTGCCAGATGGGGGCCAGTTCAAGGGCGCATTCCGGGGACATCGGCAGGTCCACAGGTTGTCCGTTCTTCGTCTTCGCGGCCGGGACATGCCAGCGGGGACGGTCGCCGATGGGCGTGCAGTCCTCGCGCTGCAGCCGGCCGAGTTCGCCTCTCCGGAAGCCACTGAAGGCGGCCACCCGGTAACAGCGGCGGTGCGCCTCGCCGGCCGCGGCGCAGAGTCGGTCCAGTTCCGGGAGGAGATAGGCGCGACGGCGGCGCCGCCGTCCAACCTGGCCGACCTTCAGCGGTTCGACCCCCTCTAGCGGGTCCTTTTCCAGCCAGTGCATTTTGACAGAGAAGCGCATCAAGCGACGGACGGCTTCGACGTACTTGTTTTGGGTCCTCGGCGCCCGGCCGGCGGCGCTGAGCCGGCCAAGAAAGCTGAGGAGCGGTCCAGGTGCCACTTCGCGCAGGTCGTCCCAGCGGGTCTCCCTGGCGATGCGCTCCAGGAGTGTCTTCGTGACGTAGTGGTGATGGCCGCCGGCCAGGCTGCCGCGACGATGCAACTCGACCAGGTAGGCTGTGATCGCCTCCGTGAACGTGCTGCCTTTGATGAGGCCGAGGATTTGGCCCGTGATCTGCAGATGTCGGGGTTCGCGGCCGGCGCGTAGGCGCTCGGCATCTTCTTCGAGTTTGAGCGCGAGGGCCTGGGCTGCCCTCGCGTCCTTCATGCCGGATGAGACAGTCCGCGTTGCACCGTGCTGGTCGACAAACTCGATGCGATAGGTTTTACGGCCAGTCGGCCGGTAGACGGAAGCCATGGGGCACCTCCAGCAAGCGAAGAGGGGGGGTCACTGCGTTCGAGGCCGGCCGGGGCCACGCGGGCCTGTGCGCAGGCCGGTCAGGACGTCGAGAGAGACGCCGAGGCCACGAGCCAGGGCGACGAGGGCCAGGAGCCGCGGCTCGGCCCGGCCCTGCTCCCAGTTCTGCACGTTGTTGACCGCCAGGCCGCAACGCTCGGCCAGTTCCTGCTGGGACAGGGCCTGCGCCTGGCGGCGCTGCTGCAGGCGCTGGCCGAAGGCGGCCAGCGCGGCCGCACGGTCGCGCTCACGGGCGCCGTTCTTCTTCACCATACGCCACCTCCTTTCTGGCATTCATTGTACCATCAATTGGGTACGCAAACAAGCAGACAAATTGTCTTTTTCATGAGATTTTTCTTGATTCTATACCCATATATGGGTACAATAAAAGGCAGAAGCGGGGCGAGCGCTCCGCCAACAAGTTGGGCCGGCGGCGGTTGCGACCCGCCCCGGCCCGTGGGCACCCCTACAAAGGAGGGGAACCATGAGCGAGGTTAGCACGGCGAGGCGGGCGAAGCAACCGACGAAGGCGGAGTTGCGAGAGCAGCTGGCGGCGGCGCTGGCGCGGGCGGAAGCGGCCGAGGGGGCGGCCACGCCAGCCGCTGGCGGTCCCACACCGGAGGCGTTGCTGGCGCCGGCCGAGGGGGTTTTGCGTTTGTGGATGATGACGAACGCGGAGGGTTACCGGCTGCGGCTGTGTCACCTGGGGAGCGACGGCGTCGGCTGGGAGCTGACGAAGTGGAGTGACGGCACGCGCTACCACCTGCACGAGGCCGACGGCGGGCCGATCACGTGCGATTGCCCGGGCGCGACGGCGCACGGGCCGCGGTGCAACGGGGGCAAGGGGTGCAAGCATGCCCGCATGCTGCGGGCGGTGCGGCAGGTCGTTGACCCGGGGCTGTAGCGGTGCGACGGGCGGAACAGGGAAGAGGCCGGCCGCGGAGAGCAGGGCCGGCCAGGGGGGAGACAGCGACCTGCGACCGCCGGCAGGGATGCCGGCGCCCCCGCCCGACCCGCGCCCGACCCGCGCCGGCCGCCGCCGCCATCGCCCCGGCAGGCCGGCCTAAGCGAGGCCGCCGGGTCCCAGCGTGTTGCGGCTGTATGGCACGTGCCCCTGATCGCTTTTGGCCCGGCATGCAGTGACTGGTGATTGGTTGCAGTGGCATGCCTGGCCGGGCCAAAAGCGATGACACTGGGGCAGGGGCGGTACTCGTTTGCCGCAACACGATGGGGGCGGCCTGCGACCGGCCTGCTGAAGGCGGCCACCATCAAAGTGCGAGTGCAGCGCAGCGGAACGAGCAATCTCACTCTTTGTGGGCATGGATGCCCACTTGCCGACAGGAGGCGGGTAGGGCCGCGAGTCTGGATGGCGAGCGGCCGGGGCGGTGGGAGGGCGAGCGGGAAGCGCAGCGGACCGCGGAGGACCCAGGACTGGAAGACGCCGTAGAGACCCCGCGGATCGGCCTGGCCAAGGGCGGGGAAAGAGGTTTCGGGGGGAGGGAGGGGACAGCAATGACCGCCACCGCCTTCCTCGTGCGAGTCTTATTGTCGTCAGAGCGAACGGGTTGCGAGGCAGACGGGAGAAGCAATCGCCACCCACGCGGCGCGATGCCGGTGGGGGGTGGGGAAAGGCCACGTATTCTGCTTGCGACAGGCGCGGCGGGGGGTGTACAATCTGCGTGGCCGGTGCATGTGGCCCTGGAACGCCCGTAGCCGAGGCAGTGGTGACGCGGTTCAGTTCAACACAGTTCCAGGCTGCGTGCTCCGCCCCGACACGCCGCGGGTGAACCAGGCAGCCTCAGAAAGGCGGAGCATGCCGCCTGGAACTCAAATGATCGGCGAGGGAGGGACAAGCGATGACTCATCGAAGCAAACCGGAGCAGCCTGCCGTTGGTGATCCGAAGCCATCCCAGATCACCGATGCGTATTGGGTGTCCACGGTGCGAAAGGTCGGAGAGTACCCTGCCCACACCGAGCGGGGCGGAAAATGGTTGGTATTCGTTCCCGTAGCGCAGATTGATGAGGTTTGGGCGAAGATCAAGGATGCAACAGACAAGGGACTGCTTGGCAGCTCCGCCAAGGTGAATACCGCGGTCCCCAACCCTAACGCTACAAACCCCGACACGAAGGTGATTTGTGTTTACACCTATGACTGGACCGACGAGGAGGACGTGCGGCGAGTCCGTAGAAAACTCCGGGAACTCGGAATTGTAGCCAAGATTCCATACAAGGCGGACAAGGAGACAGGTGAGGGTATTTATGCGAATCGGGGTCATAAGCGAATCTCAAAATACTACGAGTAGCCGCCGAACCCGTTTCATGGCCTCCATGTCAATAGAGCCCACCGCGAAATCTGAAGAATACTTTCTTCTTCACGCAGAGCTCGCGGGTCGCAGTATCGCTCGTTCCCAAACTGCGGTTTCGCGTCCTGTCATGGAACCGGACGCGAAACAGGAGTTTCGGCAAGGCGCTTGCCCAAACGGGAGTGTGGGCACGAGGGAAATAGACCTGCGCAGAGGGGAAATAGCGTTGCGCATGCGCAAGTCACTCACAGGTTAGGCGCAGAAGAGCTGCCAACGATTATGCAGAGATGGATGGATGACTGACACCTTGACCCAGCTTGCCGCCAAACAGCAGCGGCATTTTGACGGAACCACCTTGCCTCTAACGCGGAAGGAGCGAGGACACTTCGGAACGGCTCCGGCCATCGCAGATTTCATGGCCGGGATGTTCACCGAGATTCCGCACGGTCCGGTCCGCATCCTTGACGCCGGCGCTGGCGTCGGCACGCTCTCTGCCGCTGTCTGCCAGCGGATTCTGCAACAGGGAAACCGCCGCCATCTTCTCTTCGAGTTGTGGGAGAACGACCCACGCCTCGAAGTCCGCCTTCGCGCTACGATGGAAGCTTGTCGGAAGGCGCTTAAGGACGCAGGGCATGAGATGGTCTTCGAGATTCAGACGGGGGACTTCGTGCTGGAGCACGCCCAGCCGTCCCTTTTTCGCAAAGGGGACACTCTTCCATTCGATTTGGCGATCATGAACCCGCCTTATTTCAAATTGCGAAAGGACTCCGAGAGCGCTCGGGCGATGGCCCACGTCGTCTACGGCCAGCCGAACATCTACGCCTTCTTCATGGCCATCGCCGCCGACCTCCTTCGGGACGGGGGCGAGATGGTCGCCATCACACCCCGGAGTTACTTCAACGGCCTGTACTTCAAGCGATTCCGCAAGTGGTTCTTCGACCGGATGGCAGCACGGCAGATCCACGTCTTCGAGTCACGTACGGAGGCCTTTCAGGAAGACGCGGTTCTTCAAGAGAACGTGATTCTGCTAACCGAGAAAGCGGGAAAGCCGAAGGACGTGGTGCTTACGTCCAGCCCCGGTCGAAGTTTCCAGCAGGTGGACCGACACGTTCTACCGTACACGGGGGTTATTGAAGACTCGTCCGGCGATCATCTGGTTCGGGTGGCGACAAGCAGGCTCGATCAAGAGATCGTTGAGGCCGTGGACGGTTTTCCTCATCGCTTTCGGGAACTTCCGTTCAAGATATCGACTGGGCCGGTGGTCACGTTCCGTTCAAAGGAATTCCTTCGTCGGGTCCGGTCAGACCAAACGGCCCCGCTCTTGTGGATGCACAATGTCCGCCCCTTTGTAACGCGGTTTCCGCCGAGGAATGGCAAGCCGATGCACATCCTCGTCAGCGAGGAGTCGAATCGGCTGCTTCTACCAGCGAAGCGGTATGTGCTGCTGAAGCGGTTTACAGCCAAGGAGGAGCGGAGGCGGCTCGTGGCGGGCATCGTCGAGGCCAAGGACTCGTACTCGTCATTCGTCGGGTTGGAGAACCACCTGAACTACATCTGCAGGCCGGGTGGTGAGCTCTCCAAAGAGGAAGCACTTGGCCTCGCAGCCTTGTTCAACTCGGCCCTCGTTGATCGGTATTTCCGAGCAATCAGCGGGAACACGCAGGTCAACGCCGCCGAGATCCGGGCCATGCCCGTTCCTTCTGAGGAGGTCATTCAGCAGATCGGCCACGTGCTGAAGGGCAGCGATGACACAACACCGGTGACGGTTGAGCGAACGGTCGGTGAAGTCCTCGGCCTCCCCAAGAGACTTATCAAGGAACTCTCCGAGGCCTCCAAATGAGCAAGCGTGAAGAGGCACAGGAGATCCTCAAGAGCCTCGGCTTGCCGAAGCCCCAGCAGAACGATCGCTCCTGCCTGACGCTCTTGGCATTGGCCGAGTTGTCGGAAGATACTCCGTGGGCCAAAACCCAGCGACCCCTGTTGCGCATCTGGGACATCATGGCCTGGATGAAGGAGAAGTACGGCAAGGAGTACGCGGCCAACAGCCGGGAGACGATCCGCCGCCAGACGGTCCATCAGTTCGAGCAGGCGCGGCTGATTGACCGTAACCCAGACGATCCCACGAGGCCGACGAATAGCGGCGACACGAGATACCAGTTGACCAAGGACGCCGCCGAGGTTCTTCGAGCGTTCGATGGGCGTGACTTCTCGAAGAAATGCGAGCGGTTTCTGGAACGCCACGGCAGTCTCACGGTAGCGTATGAAAGGGCACGCAAGCTGCTCAAAGTCCCGGTCACGTTGCCAGACCGCTCGAAGGTAGAACTTTCACCCGGCGTTCACAACGAACTTCAGCGACTCATCGTGGAAGACTTCGCGCCCCGGTTCGCTCCGGGCTGTGTGGTTCTCTACTTGGGCGACACCGCCAAGAAGCGGCTCTTGGTTGCCACGGACATCTTGAACACTCTGAAGATCCCGGAGATGAATCACGACAAGCTCCCTGATGTCGTCCTGTTCGATCAGCAGCGCAAATGGCTCTTCCTCATTGAAGCCGTCACGACGCACGGGCCGGTCTCACCGAAGCGGCACGCCGAACTGGAGGCCATGCTCAAGGGATGTCCCGCTGGACGGGTTTACGTGACGGCCTTCATGGACTTCACAGGCTTCAAGAAGTACGCCTCCGAGATCGTTTGGGAGTCGGAGGTCTGGATCGCCGAGTTCCCCGACCATATGATCCACTTCAACGGCGACAAGTTCTTGGGGCCTTATCCCGCGCGCGAGGAGGACGTATGACCCCTACTCTCGGACCCTCTTGGCCGCAAGCTGTACTCCGTCGGCCAAGCTCGGCTTGCCGATCTCGGGGCCGCGGCTAACAAAGCGCTGCAGCAGACGGCGGCCGCATCACGGCTTTCCAAGTTTTGAAGGCTAACCACGGCGCGGCTGAGAAAATGGGGCGTTCGGCCCGAGTGCTTGCTGGTGAAACGGATGACAGTTCTTGGCCACCCGCGGTTTTCTGATTCGGCATTCGGATGGTTCGACTTCATGGGTAAGCGCTGCCGTCTCGAAGTGTCGGGCGTAGAACAGGGCTTCGGCCTTGCGGTGTTTGAGTTCGACCACACGACGGCTGAGGTGTGCTTTGCCTGGCGGCGTCTGGGGCCTGAGGTCGAACTGGTCGAGACAGACGAGAGCAAGCGATACTGCCGGTTCCTCGACGACTGGCAAAGTGCCTTCTGGCGGTCGGATGGGATTCGGCGGCTGTTGAGGCGGCGGGTGCGCCAGGTGGCTCAGCCCACTTAGCTTGTCCTTCGGGCGGCTGGGCCAGAGAGATCAGCCCCGAAAAGGCCGAAAAGGGGACATCGTAGATTCTCAAGCCCGAACAACCGGATGCAGTTGACCGGGCCGGCATTTCGACTTTCAGTGTCTTGAAGTCCTTGCAGCCGGCCCGGCAACTGATCCGAGGCGTTCGGCGGCGGAGGAGTGACCTATGCGGATAGCCTACACTGCTCTTGTGTGTTGTTTGCTTCTCTCCCTGCCAATCTCAACAACCCCTGCGGGGGAAGTGAGCATAAAGCAGACAAAAGAGTTGAACGAGGCCATCGCCGTTTCCTCTGACTTCAGCCAATACGCCGAGAGAGTCAAGACCGGAAAGGGCTTATCCGACTATGGTGTGAAGATCAAGGAAGTCAGTTCCGGCAAGGAGCTCAGGACCCTGGAATGGGATAAAGATTGGGGCGATCCGCAGGCCGCCTCGTTTTCCCCTGATGGGAAGAAGCTGGCTATTCTGTGCGGCAACATGGGCGAAGTAAAGACTGCCAAGGTCTTTGACCTTGGTTCGGGGGAAATGAAGTTCAACGTAAGGCACCCCGATCTGAAAATCGTTGCCTTCACTCCAGATAGCAAGTTGTTGGCGTCCGCAGGTGGTCCAGGTGCATTCACCCCGAAGGAGACTCTTTGGATTTGGGATATCGAAACCAGGAAGAAAATCGTAACCGAGTGTCCCACAACGCCAACCTGCATTGCATTCTCACCTAATGGTAAGTTGGTTGTGGCAGCCCATGGGAACTATGGGGATAGCACGCCCCTTCTAACTACCTGCCAGATAGCAAGGGGCAAACGTGCGGCGACCTTCAAAAGGGAGGGGAACGAAGACGTTGTTGCGGTGACGTTCTCCCCGGACTCAAAGCTGATAGCAGCAGGGACCCGCGACGGAACTATCAAGCTGTACGATGCTGCCAAGGGCATAGAGGTGGCGAGCCTTGAGGACATCCAGGACGAAATCTTCTCGGTTGCTTTCCACCCAAAGGAGTACCTCCTCGTTGCGGCAGGTAAGGATAAGACGATCAGGTTTTGGGATCTGAAAGGCAAGAAGCAGTGGGATCTGAAAAGCAAGAAACTGGTATCAACTACCAGGCTGCCCAACCTGGAATACTTCCTGCAGTTGCAGTTTTCGACCGATGGCATGCAGCTTGCAACCTACACCCCTCGGGGAAATGTGAACAAACTCTGGAGCGTTGAAGTGAAAAGGTAAAGCGTGAAAATGGGTATGTTCATAGTTCAGGTCCAGGAAAGCTGAACATGAACAGACCCCCATTCTCTCTGGATTAGGCTACATCTGACGCGGGCTGCGAATCCCGGTCAGGGTCCGGAGGCTGCCAACCATCCGTGCCGACGAAAACGAGGACGTTCATTTCTAACCCATGGGCCAGAGCACAGACAGTTTGCCACTGCGGGTTCGTCCGCGTCCCCTGCTCAAGCTGGCGGACGGTTCCCACGTCTAGGCTCGATTTCTCGGCGAGTTGCTCTTGAGTCAACTTCGCCTGTTCGCGGAGCCTCTTCAGCCTTGTGGCGAACGGCTCGTCGCGGACCCATCGGTTCTCAATCCATGAACTGCGCATGACCTCCCTCGTCACGTGAGTATGGTAGCGGTTTGATGGATCAGGGGAGTCCGCAGGTAACACGCCGCTGGCGATCAGCTCGCGGTGAAGCTGTCCGTAGAAGCTGACGTTGCTCATCGGATCGAGCTTGCGTCGCCCCCACAGGCCTTGAATCAGCCATTCGCCCTTTTGATGCTTGACCATCGTCGGACGGTAGATTTGGGAACCCATTGCTGCACCTCCTCTGTTGCGTATCCCGGCTGCTACATCAACTGTGATAGGAGTATATCAGTCGAAGTATGAGCGCGTCAAGTGAAGGAGTCCAAAAGAAACGGCAGAGGCCATGAACAGCTTTGCACGACAGAGAGC
>JRHI01001051.1_pt1 | contig 25748 bp, 12 predicted proteins | sample 215371 | NCBI WGS metagenome assembly JRHI01 (sample SAMN02929681, study PRJNA255918) | sediment metagenome | biome: cave system; feature: Ice Cave; material: Sediment; isolation source: sediment from deep within a dark volcanic ice cave with no known source of... ...
GCTGAACACTTGTGTGCCGGAGCCTTCAGTCAACAAACTGACTTGAAAGCGATTCAACACGGGATCGCCGTCTACCATGCGAAGGTCTTCAGGACGCAGCCGAGCCAGGATGGTCCGTAGCGTTTCCGGGCCCATTCCCGCCGATTGAATTTCGGCCTGCATCTTCTGCAGCAAAACGCCACGCACGTTATCCAGCGCACGGTACGAGACGCACGTAAGCAGCGACGTATCATCGACCGCTTGGGCGCCATCAATGTACCAATGACCGTAAGGCGCTGGGTGCTGCTTGGCGCGATCAGCCACGGCATCGAGAAGAAGCTTTAAACCGTTTTCCGGTCTGACCCGATTGAAATACACACCGTGCGGACGCAGCTTGCGAAAAAGTGGGTAACTATTTTCCGCTACGCCCTTGCCGATAACGGCGATGCCCAAGCGAGGTATGGGAGGAGGTTGAGGAGGTGTCACTGCCTGGAGATGATCGGCATAAGTCAGTGCTCCCGTGCGAAAAGAATCGAGTTGATGGCTGGTCCAGAGATAGGCGGATAATTTTTCTACAAATTCGCCTGGCGCATTTACCCAGTCCAATTGTTCAAAGTTCGCGGGAAGACCTATCTGCAAAAATCCCTGAAACCATACGCCTCTCTGTTCCGAAGAAAGAGCGCTGATATTTCGAAGCTCCGATTCCATTTGCTGCCGTTCGGCAGGGAATTTCCAATCGTAGGCAATTGCTTCTCGTAACAGGTTTGGCAGAAAGCTCAACGGCAGTTGCTTTAGTGCATCCAAATGCTCGACCAAAAGTTTTCGCGCCTGTGCAGGATATGCGCGAAAGTGCTCCGGCTTGAGCTCGGTCGGCAGCATCGCGGTTACAGAACCTCGGTAATGGGTTTGCCTTGCGCGAACGACGTAGAAAAACCGAGCAAGGAACCAAGCGTGGGGACAACGTCAGTCGATTCGATGGCCCTATCCACAACGACCCCTTCGCTCAGGCCTGGTCCCATGAGCATCATCCATGTGGTTCGCGAAAGCGCATCTCCCGTTCGATGATGTTGAAACCCATTGCCGCCGGGTTCCATGTCCGAGTCCCGCCCGAAATCCGGAAGGATTAGCATCGCAGTTTTCCCCGCGTATTCCGGCAGCCTTTGAATCTCTTTCCATAGTTCGCCGCATAGACGGTCCGTGCGCTGAATACCGTCGACATATAGTGAGTAAGCACCCGCATGCGCGATGTCAATATCGTGCAAAGTGATCCACAGCATGCTGGGCGCGAGTTGCTGCATGAGCTGGCGGGCGATAAATACGGAAAGCTCATCGGGGCTCGATAACGTACGCGCATGGGAAACAAAATCGGCCACGGATAGTTTCAAAACTCCTTCCAATTGCCGCATTTGAAATTCATTGCCGGCAAGTTCCGGGGTGTAAAACGGGGTCTCATAGTTGTCGCGTAACAAGTGCTGATAGTCGCTGCTACCGCCGGAAATCGCCGATTTCAGCAGCTTCTTGGGCAGGATCACGCCTGCGCCAAGGCCGGAACCGTAGGAACGGTGACGACTTTCACCAATGCGATTGAATCCATTACTGGGAGCGATCACCCAGGCATCCGCTGCCGGGCGCCGTAAATCCTTGCGGAAGTATTCGAAAATTGTGGGATGTTCCGGCGGAAGCGAAGCAAAATTGTTTACGCTCTCGTAGACTCCAGTGGCCAAACTCGCGGTGGCGACATAGTGGCCGAGGATGCCGCGATTTACTACCTGTGTGAAGAACGTGGATTGCGGGATAAGTTCTTTGATGAGGTTAGGAATATTTTCCTGGCCCTCCGGCGAAAATGTTTCCTGATCCCGCGCGCCTCCGCCAAAGGTAACCACAACGGTTTTCTTTATCACGGGCCTTGTGATTGCCGGAAGGTAAGGAGCAAAGCCCATTAAGGTACCGCCGATTCCCACTCCCGCCGCCGTACGCAAAAAGTCGCGCCTGCGCCAGGCTACTCGCTGCATGACTTCGCGCGGAGAAGATACGGTAGGCGAGAACAGGTTAGACATGGAACCCTTTATGGTTGGCAAAACGTACGCCCTCGAATCAGCTAAGTCAACACTGCAAACCGTGCCTTTGCGCTACTTTCTATCAAAAGTGTTCGTATTACGCAGGGTATACACAAACTGGAGGATGTCGGCATTTTGCTTATCTGTTTCGACCGCTTCGCGAGCGTGAAGACGTTCAAATTCTGCGAACTCTTGTTGTGCTCGCGTGCCGGAGCCCGTGTGAGACAGGGCTTGGCCAAGTCGGTAGTGAACGGCCGCGATATCGGAATTGATTTTAAGGGCTTGTTCATATTCAAGAACGGCTTCGCGGTATTTGTGTTGACTTGCATAAACGATGCCAAGTTGTAAAAACGCATCGGCTTTACGCGGATCCAACGAAACCGCAGACCTAAGGAGCGACTCAATTTCTGCCAGCGGCGCCGCGTCTAGTTGAGATTGGCTCTGCTTCCAGAGGATCATTGCATAGTAATAGCGGACCGAGGCGTCGTCTTGCTCAGTCTCGACGAATCGATGCAGCCGGGATCTAACCTCGGCCGTTATAGCCGGCGACAGGTTTTCGTAAGCTTTTCCAAGAAAAATCAGCGGCAACGGATCAGCGGGACTCATGTCTGAAGCCCGGGAAAAAGCTTTCCCACCGTCGTCGAAATGTCCCAGGCCATATAACGCTATACCGAGACCAAGTACCATACGGGTCGAGTCCCGGTAACGGGCCGTGCCAGTTTGGAAAACTTCGACGGCGGGTTCAAAAGTCTGATGCAGCAATAGTTCCGCCCCCCATTCGAAGATGTTGCTTTCACTCGGGTCCATGTGCGCGGCTTGTTCAAATTGCGCCGCCGAAACAAGATAATTTTTCGCCTGCTCCTCAATGTCTGCGAGGAGACTGTGAAGCTCGGGGGTGTCGTTCGTTTTAATGAGCTGTTCCACCTGTTGGCGGGCTTCATCCAGTTTGCCCGTTTGTTCATACGCGAGAGCTAAGTCGTACCCGTTGTTGTAAGCGCGGGGATTAGCGCCTTGAGCGCGTTTGAGGTAGGGCAGAGCCTCGGCCAGTTTGTGGACCCCAATATAAAACTCGCCGAGATTATGGTTGGCGTCGTAACCTTGCGGTTCGAACTCCACTACTCTGCGAAACTGTGCTTCGGCCTCCGTGTCTCGATGCAGGCGGACCAGGTTGGCGGCTAGCGCAGTACGTGCTTCCGCAGAATGTGTATTCAATTGCGCCGCCCTGGCAAGATATTTATGGGCTTCCTGATCCTGACTGAGTCCAACGTAAACCAGTCCAATCAATTCGTTAATCTTGAAGCTATCAGGGTTAGCTGGGAGGAGTGGGAGAAGTTGTCCTTTGGCCTCTTCATATCGGCGTGCCTGGTAGGCGGCGACGGCAGCCTCGAATTGGCGAGAGGACCGCTCGGAGGTCAAACCTGACTTTGCGGGGTGAGACAGTTGTCCACCAAGCGCCGATTCGAGACTGCCGAAGCCAAAACCAATCTCGAACGCAAAGATGAGCAAACGCGCTTTCATGAACATACTGCAGTTCCCGGCCATGATGATACTCGTACACAGAGAGGTTAATTCAAGAAAACGGCCGGGATCAATGGAGCATAAGGATTTGTATAGCGCGACCTCACGAAGTCCGGACGATGCCCGCGTGAGGGTAGGTAATCATCTTTCCCAGAATGCGGAGGCTCGCTCCTGCCCGGTAGACTCCGCCGTAGGTTCGGAGCGATTGACCGTGGATTACAACACCGAGAACTAACGAATCTGATCATGCCGAGACGCCTGCAACACATCAGACTTCGGAAAGTGTTGCCGCTAGTTAAGTTCCCTTTACGGTCTTCTACCAGTAAAATTTCAAGCCCAATTGGACTTGTCGCGCAATTCCTCTCGTCCCGTTAATAACAGTGAAATTTTTCGGATCCGTGAAATTCAGGCTCCTGAAGCTATTCGAAAAATTCGGATGGTTCAGTAAGTTGAAGAATTCACTGCGGAACTCGAACTGAGTGGTCTCGGTAACTTTAAACTGCTTAAACAATGAGAAGTCAAAGTTGTCGAACCCCGGTCCGTGCACCTGGGTGTCCTGACCTCCCAACGGCGAATAGTCCGTCTGTCCAATCGTCGTAGCTACGGGCGGATTGACAAACGCCGCGGGATTAAGAAATTGGTTGATGCCGTGAGGCCCCGAGTGCGCGTATAGATCCTGACCTTTGACCACAAAAGCGGTGCAGCCAAAATCCGCAGTCGTTGGAGTTGGGCAGCCTACGGTAAATGGGAAGCCATCCTGGAGCGTATAGATCCACTGGGCGCTCCATCCGCCAATCAATTGGTTTACAAAGCGAGGAGCGTCGCCAGCGAGGCGGTGGCCCCTGCCGATAGGAAGTTGCCAAATCCCGCTGGTGCGAAAGATATTGGGAACATCGCTGCCGCAATAGCGGTAATCGCGCTTGAGGCCAAAACCAGGGAGGAGAGGCGCACGAGCGAAATCATTTTCGCTGATACCAAGAATGTTCCGGTTATCCGTTTTGCATACCGAGCGCGTGTAGTTGAAGAGCACGTTGAGACCCTGACTGAATCTTCGCTCGAAGGAGACGGAAACGCCGTGGTAGAATGCGTCCCCGTTGGGAGCCACGTAATCGCTATTTCGAGAAAAATCGGGAAAAGGAACAAACTTCTGCGTATCGGTTCCGGGTGGCAGAATCTCGGTGGCAACGTTTCTCTTGTCGCCATTCAGCATGTGGTGAGTGCTATTCCCGACATAGTTCAGCGTAACGGTTTGACTAGGGGTCAGCTGGAATTGGAACGCTAAGTTCCACTGCTGCGTCATGGCAGTTTTCCACGGCCGCTCGAGCCCGAGCAACCCCAGTCCGTGGGGGTCAAAATTAGGGCTTGTCGGATCCGGGTTGGCTGCAGATAACCCATTCTCTAACGTGGCTTGCTGTCCGTTGGGATAGAGCAGCGGAGAGACGTCGTTCGGAGCAAAGAATGCCAGATTTACGGCGTACGGATATGTGTAGCCTGGGTCCGGCGCGCCGCCGATATTTTCAAATCCCCCATAAAAAATTCCATAGCCGGCGCGTGCCACTAGCCTCGGCGTCAGCTGGTAAGCGAGCCCGATGCGAGGCGCAAAATTGTTCAGCGGCGTGGTACTGATGCTGGGATCATTTATATAGCGAAGTTGAATACCGTCCGTAGCGAGAAGCGAGGTAAACGCGGGAGAGAGGGCTTGGTTCTTTTGTGAGGCCAGGAGCAAATACTGAGCGCCAGCGCCGGTAGGGGAGCCAGGAATCAGGTTAGCCTGTTTACCGCTGCCTTCTTGAAGCTGGCCGAAAACTTCCCATCGCAAACCGAGATTGACGGTGAGTTTGGAGGTTGCTTTCCAATCGTCCTGAAAATATGTTCCGTAATAATGCCGGAGATCGTCGGGCTGCGTGATGTTTGATGCGAAGACGGCGCTAGCGCCGCCTACATTATCTACACCGTTCGGCACCGTCGTGGCCACAGGGGCTAAAAGAATATCGGCGGTGCCCACCCCAGGGCTCTTCCCGTTCGGAATTCCAGTATCGCCACCGAAGCTAAAATCTCCCCGTGACCATGCCGGGGCTATCCATGGGAAGTGCGCATGCTGGTACTCAAACCCTCCTTTAAAGCTGTGAGCACCATGGGTTTTTGTCAGGTTTTCGGTAAATTGTATAGTGTCGCTAATTCGGCGATTCGGACTGGCGAACGCACCTGCCCCTAAGTGGGTAAGGCCAGCAATATCTATTTCCGGCAGACCCCCGTTTCCATTGCCTTGAGGGATTCCCGGAATTCCAAACTGCTCCGGGATCCCGAGAGTGTCAGTGATCGGGGGGTTGATGGCCGTGCGCAGCCGGCTGTAGCCGAAACGCGCTTCATTGATCAGAGTGGGTGTGAAGAAATGCGTATCGCTAATGGCAAGGTTGATAGAGTCATCTTTATTGGTTCCCTGTCCGAATGAGGAGTTGTCTCCCAGCCCACTAAAATCCCCAGGAATGATGCCGCGCCTCCTTGTATAACTTATGCGGCCGAACAACTGATTTCGTTGGCTGAAATTCTGATCCGCTCGGATGTCGAAATGGTTGATGTCATCCGGTTGACTACGGTTGATGGAGTAATTATTAAAAACCCCCGCCTGATTGGCTGTGGGATAGAGGTTCAGAATCTTTATTACATTCGGATCGAGACGGCCTGCGGGTAGCTGATTCAAGAATTGAGGCTGGCCTGTGAAATTTGTGATGCCGACAATGCTGCCCCCAGTATAGAAGGGATCCCGAACGAACCCATTGCCGGTAGCTGGAAGGCCGGTGACCGAATCAACTTGCGCTGCTGCCACCGGGCGAGTGGTGGCCGGGTCAAATATGGTTGCCGCGGGGAATGTTCGGCCCAAAAGGTCCATTTTGGTTCCGCTCACCGCTGCGAGTACGTCACGGAAGTCGGTGAAGCCACTGTTCCTCTGCAAATCGGTCGGAACGGCCGGGTTATGAAGCGTACCTTCGCGGATTCGCGTACCGTCATAGTCGCCAAATATAAAAGTCTTGTTTTTAATAATCGGTCCGCCCGCGGAAGCACCAAACTGATTGCGCCGAAGCGTGGCCTTTTTAGTTGTGGTGCGGTCTACGAAATATAAATCGGCGGCGTCCAACTTATCGTTGCGCAAAAATTCCCATGCACTTCCGTGAAATTGATTTGTACCGGATTTGATCGTGGCATTCAGGACTGCTCCTCCGGCGCGTCCAAACTCCGCACCGAAATTGCTGGTTTGCACTTTAAACTCTTGGATCGCGTCCGGCGGGGGAAGATTCACGTATGCAGCGCCATTGAGGTAATCAACAGAGTCGTTATTGTTATCGATCCCGTCGAGGATGTAATTGTTATGGACGGTGGACAAACCGTTGGCCACAAAACTCCCCGATCGGTCCAATCCGCGTGTGGCACTGAGGCTGGTGACGCCGGGACCTAGTTGTGCCAGGAAGGTATAGTTGCGACCGTTGAGGGGCAGATTGTTGATCTGCTCGCTGCTGGCCAAGTTTCCGACGGAGGCATCTTGGGTCTGCAGCAACGGCGCGACCGCGGTGACCTCAATACTTTGTGATAAGGAACCTGGTGTAAGGGCAAAATCCGCTTTCACCTGCTGCTGAACATCCACTTTAATGTGGTGTTGGGTCTCTTTCTGGAAGCCCTGCAACTCTACTTCAAGAGTGTAGATGCCGATCTTAATGGGCGTAAAAGAAAAATTGCCGTCGTCGGATGTTACCGCTTCCGTTGCCAGCGAAGTTTCTTCGTTTGTGAGGGTAACCTTTGCGCCCGAAACGACAGCTCCGCTGCGATCCTTTACCGAACCACGAATTCCGCCATTGTCTACTTGCGAGTAGGCGGGAAGAGAAACACACATATAAAAAGCGAGAGCGACAAATGTTGAAACAACGCTGTATCGTACGAACTGTATTATTCTCATGACGCAACTCCTTTTAGCCCCGCAGCCAGGCGACTCGCTGGGACTTGACGAGAAACAAAAGTGCATGGACACGGTTGCCCATGAAAAGTAAGAAATAGTGTGAAGTACCCCTATTTGGCGGGCCGTGCAGGTGCACGCTCGCCGTGCGCGTGCACGTTAACGTTAAGAAACGCTCATTGTCAAGAAAAAAGTGATATGTTGCATTCGAAAATTGACTTTTGCGATAAAGAAAAACGTGCAGGTGCAGGACGCGATTGTCAGGCGTGTTGCAAGATATTGGGATTGGCAACGGGCTAAATCGTTCCGCATCGCAGAAGAAAAACACCCACGGGAGGTAGCGCACTGTCTGATCGAGGATCAAAAACGGCGTTCAAATCCAATTCGACACACATTGGAGTTCAGGACGTTGCGGATTTCCTTGGCATCTCGCGCGGAACTGTGGACCGCGCCCTGCATGATAGACCCGGAGTAAACCCGGCAACCAAACGAAAAGTAATTCGAGCGGCGCAAAAGCTGGGATACCGGCCGAATTTAGCGGCGCGCTATTTGTCGTCCAGTAAGGGCATCACCATTGGTGTAGCCATCCCACACGAAGTTGCTTATTTTTATGATGAAGTAAGAGAGGGCATCTTTGAAGCTGCGAATGTGTTTGAACCGCTGGGAGTCAAAATCCTGCACCGGCCGTACAAACGGTTCGGGCAACACGAAATCGAGGCCTTGCAGGACATCCTGCAAGAGGAGATCAGTGGTTTGGTGATTTCACCTGCCTACCCAAACCGCCTTTTGCCCCACATTGAGGAAGCTGCCCGCCGCCAGATTCCCGTCGTGTGCGTAGCCACAGATGCACCGGGAACGAAGAGGCTGACGTCGATTTCGGTAAACCCGCTAGTGAGTGGAGCGCTCGCGGGCGAACTGATGGGGTATTTTCTTCGAGACAACGCGGAAGTAATTGTCTTTATCGGCATGCATGCTACGGTCGACCATGAGCAGAAACTGCACAGTTTTCGTTCCAGTTTTAAAACTTTTTGCGCAAAAGGGGAGATTGTGGCGATCGTTGAAACCCATGACGAAGCCACCGAAGCGTATCTTAAGGCGCGCAGAGTTCTAGAGGATCACAGTTCCGTCAAAGGGATCTACGTGGCAACGGCCAATTCCATGCCGGTAATCAAGGCACTGGAAGAGTTAGGCCTAGCCCGCAAGATTAGAGTCATAAGCACAGACTTATTCCCGGCAATGTTTCCCCACATCCGATCCAGCACGATAGCCGCGACTATTCACCAGCGTGCAAGAGAACAAGGTGCGATGGCCCTTCAAACCATCGTGCGATTTCTAACCGAGAAAGTGCATCCCGCCACGCAAATTTCCATCAACCCGGCGATTGTGATGCGAAGCAATCTGGAGTTGTTTATTCCCGAAGATAGTTCCGCGCGGCCAGACACTATTCCGTAACTTCGTCCTGACACCAGTGCGCTTGCGCCGCTGCCTCGCACAAAAAAGAAAGTAAAACTAGTCCTGAGAACTTAAGCGTGCTTGCGATTAGCGGTCTTGCTCCGCCATCATCAACACTAATTGATGGAATTCCTCACGGGCTTTTGCGGAGAGGGCGCTATTTTCCGGGAAGTCCGAAGCGGAGGCAGCATTTAGCGTTTCTTGAATTTTGCCCACATCAATGGAGCCATGGGGAAAAATCTCGGCGTAGCGTTGAAGCACCTCACGCGCTTCGGCAATTCTGCCCGCCTCGTAATAGAAAATTCCTAACGTTGTGAAGGTAATCTCGCGTGAGGGTATCAAGTCGACGGCTTTTTTTAAATACGATTCGCCACGGTTGGCTTCCCCTTGCAGAATCAACGCCACGCCAAGCCCCCAATTTAGCATCCCGGAATCCGGGATGCGCTCCAACCCCTGCCGCAAAGTCGCGTAGGCCTGACCAATCTCCCCGGCATGCAGCTGGGCGAGGGCCAGCGAAAGGTAATACTGATCATTGTCGGGACTATTACGAACCGCCTCGCGCAAAACCTGTACAGCCTCTGCGGGACGGTTCAGGTGAGTATAAATATCTCCCAGCAGTGCTAGGTAAGCGTCGTCTTTCTGAGCTTCCGGCGCTGCCTGGAGTATTGATTGCAGCGCTTGCGGATCCTCATGATTTTGAAACTGAGCATTCGCGAGATTATATCGCGCTTCATCGGAAGCGGGATTTTCGGCGATGGCGTTTTGAAAATGGCGAATCGCCACGGGATATAGCCGGAATTGCGCCAGCAGCACACCCTCACCGAGCAGCGTACGAAAGTCCCCGCCACTGACGACATCGAGTCGTTCGATGACTTTCAGCGCGTTGTCAACGCGACCGGATTTTAGATAGCTTTCCGCGAGAAGGTAGAGGCTCCGTGGATTGTCGGGATGCTGCTTAACTTCTGTCTCGAGCTCGCGAAGATCGGTTTCCTTCCGCTGCTCTTGAGACAGACCTCCGCGCCGATCCAGATATTCAAAAAAATTTTGCAGCGGGTAAGGTCCGGGCTGTGGAGTTTTGGACAAAGTCAGGAAGACCTTCATGTCCCGTTGCGAGGCTTCCAGCTGGTGAAGATTTCGTTCCGCGATCGCTAACTTGTAGTATGCCTGTCCCGGCTTCGAACATACGCGGGTACAGCGGCGTAAAAATGAGATTGCTTCGGCGTTTTTCTTCTGTTCTATCTTTAGCCCGCCCATCTCGACGAGGGCATCGGCATAGTTCGGTTCTAAGCGCAGGATGCGGGCGAAATAATTTTCAGCGTCGTCGTATACCCCTTGCGTCTTGGCAATAAGCCCAAGGTTAAAGAGAATCGGGAGATTGTTGGGATCCGCTTTCAGACCTTGATGCAGATACTGTTTGGCCTCATCAAACCTGCCGAGATGCCGATAGCAAAGACCCATGAAGGAGTAGGATCTGGCGGACGGATCGAGCTTCAGCAGCAATTTGAATTCTTCAAGAGCCTCAGGGACCTTACCGACCGTGAAGTAACTTTCTCCGAGTGCGGCATGAAGGTCTGCTCGACGCGGTTCCAGTTTTATGGCTTCGTTTAGCAACGGAATGGCATCTTCATAGAATGATTGCTTCATGCTGACGCGCGCTAATAGAAGGAGGATGTCTGTATTCTCTGGTGCAAGCTTGCGTGCCCGTACGAGAAGTTCAAGAGCTTCTACATCCCTGCGTTGGTCGCTTTGCGAACGGGCCAGAAGATAAAGTGTGTCGGCGGAGTCTGGTTGTAACTCGAGTGATTGTTCGAGGACTAGTTGCGCTTTAGCCGGGACATTGTTACGAAGATAGGCCTGACCAAGATCATGAAGTATTTCAAACGTCCGAGGTTTCAGGGCATCGGCCAACTCGAATTCATGTATCGCTGGAACGTACATTTGCGCGGAGGCCAGTAGCACGCCCAGAGAGAAATGGACTTCTACATCCTTAGGATTCCGCGCAGAAAGGGTCTGCGCGGTCTTTAATCCCTCGGACGTTTTTCCGGCTATCAAAAAAGCTTTGGTAAGGTTCAACAGCGCGCTGGCGTCGGGAGGCTGAACAAGCTTCAGCGCCGCGATTGCTTCTTTCGGCCGCTGCGTGGCAAGCAGAATGAGCCCGAGATTATAATTCGCAGTGACGTTTCGTGGTTCCAAGCGCAAGGCCTGCCGGAAGATTTGTTCCGCCAGAACCAGTTTCTGCTGGGTTGCGTAGCTGGTCGCCAGATTGTTCAGTGTCTCGACAGAACGAGGGTGAAACTGCAACGCTTTCTGGAAGGTCGCAACGGATTCCGCGTGTTGCTGCCGCTGGTCATAAATCAGTCCGAGCAGGTTAAGAGCATCCAGACTCTGTGGAGAGTTCGTGAGGTAACGCTGAATGGCGATGAACGCGTCGTCCAGCGACCCCTGCCGGAATAGAGTTTTGGCATGCTCCAGCTCCGAAGCCTCGTCGTAGACAGTCCACCCTTCGTCAGTCAGTGATGCAGGAATCGCAGGAACCTCCTGCGGCCACAGAGGTTGCACACAGAGGAACAAACCAGCACCAAAGATTCGGCAAAAACATTTCATCGGACGACCCATTTAAGCGGAAGGGCTAGCCGTGATATTGTGAACATCGCCTTTTCCAGTTTCGGCATTAAACGATTTACATCCAGAAAGGGCATTTCGTGTTGCTCATCGGCAAATGTTAACACGGCAGAAGGAGCTGAGCGGACGTGTTCGCGGGCAAAGATCGCAAATCTTATAGAACCGCTCGCCCGAAACTAAGAGTCAAGCGCACGGCGCTTCTGTGCAGCATTTCTTTTTTATTTGCGTGGAACAAAGCAATTTTCTTTTCATACGAAGGTAGCCCGGCACAACAATCAACCGCTATAGCTCCAAAATTCAACGATGTAACTTCAGCCCTGGACGTGCGATTCCAGCATCAGGCTTCGCATACCTCGAAGAAATATCTGATCGAAACGATGGGAGCGGGGGTAGCACTCTTCGATTACGACAACGATGGCCGCCTAGACATATTCCTGGTGAATGGAGCGCCCCTAAGTGATCCCACGATAAAGGGATCACTGCCGCAAAAGAGTACTTCCAAATATTGGAACCGTCTTTACCACCAAAAAGCAGACGGCAAGTTTGAAGATGTGACGGAAAAAGCAAATCTTCAAGGCGCAGGCTATGGAATGGGCGTCGCAGTAGGAGATTACGACAACGATGGCTTTGAAGATCTTTATGTCACAGCTTACGGCGGCAATAAGCTCTACCACAACAACGGGGATGGTACGTTCACGGACGTAACCGAGAAGGCAGGAGTTGCGGGCAGCGGATGGTCAACCAGTGCTGCCTGGGTGGACCTGGACGGCGATGGCCTGCTGGATTTGGTGGTGGCGAGATATGTTCAATGGGATTTCGATGACATCTGGTGTGGAGAACGTAAAGCGGGATCCCGCGCCTACTGCCATCCCGATCAGTTTCAGCCAATCTCTCCTTTAGTATTTCACAACGAAGGTCACGGCCGATTCACCGAAATTTCACGAGCAATCAATCTATCCAAGCCGGGCAAAGGATTGGGTGTGGCGGTGGCTGATTACAACCGAGATGGTCACCCGGACGTGTTTATCGCCAACGACTCTGTTCCTGAATTCCTATATAAGAATAAGGGTGATGGTACGTTTGACGAGGTAGGACTGATGTCCGAGGTGGCCGTTGATGGAGACGGGCGTACTTTTGCCGGCATGGGCGTGGATTTCGCTGACTACAATAATGACGGTTTACCGGACCTGGTAATTACCGATCTCGCTTACCAAATGTACGCGCTTTATCAAAACAACGGCGATGGCAGCTTTACTTACGCCAGCCAGACCACCGGCCTCGGACAAATGACGAAGCTACATTCGGGCTGGGGCGTGCGTTTTATGGATTACGACAACGATGGACGGAAGGACCTTATCTTCACCCAAGGTCACGTCCTGGACACCGTGGAGATGAATTTTCCGCAACTGCGTTATCGCGAATCCATGCTGCTCGCGAGAAATACCGGGGACCGCTTTGTCAATGTTTCGGAACAGGCGGGAAGCGTTTTCCACGAGGAGTGGGCAGGGCGCGGCATGGCCATCGGGGATATCGATAATGATGGTAGGTTGGACGTTGTCGTTACAACTAACGATGGGGCGGCATACATTCTTCACAATGAAACGCCGGCACAAAATCACTGGCTGGGTCTAAAGCTTGTTGGACATAAGAGTAATCGGGATGCCATTGGCGCCGAAGTTCGGATCTTAACGGCTAAAAGTTCGCAGTATGCCACCGTTACAACGGCCGGGAGCTACCTTTCTTCAAGCGATAAGCGTGTTCATTTTGGGCTGGGTTCGGAAACGCTGGTACAAAGCATAGAAATTCGCTGGCCGAGCGGAATAACACAAAAATTGAAAAGTGTTCGAGGCGATCAGAACCTCCCAGTAGACGAACCTTCTTCGAGCGAATAGCAGGGTGGAAAGCGCCTTCGACGCCATTCGAACCAATCCTGAGTTACTTATATCGTTACGAATTAATGCCTTCATCCGCAAAATACGGAAATCTACTCCCCTCCAGTACCTTTGCGTGTTGACACCGAGCAGGCAATCATGTATTAATCCGCACCGTGCACGTACACGATCAAGGACCGTTGTGACCTCCAGGCGAGAGTTTATAGCGCGCGGGTGCCGTTTGGCGGCTGTTGCATCTGTGCATGGCTCGCCCGTGGTGATGCTTCCGAAGATGGCCGACGCCACTTATTGTGCTGCCCGCGTCTCGCTGACAGGAATTTGGCAGTTCCGATTCGATCCGGACCGAGCCGGCGAAGCCAATGGCTGGCATAACTCTCCCTCAGCTGCGGGATGGTCGCCGGTAGTGGTTCCTCATACCTGGCAGACCATAAAGGAATCGGCTGAATATTTTGGCATAGCCTGGTATCAGCGAAGCTTTCAGGCCCCCGTGGAATGGCGGGACGGTACCGTTCGCGTTGAATTCGAAGCGGTTTACCACTCGGCTACAGTGTGGGTGAATGGGCACGAGGCCGGTAAACATCTGCGTAAGGGATACACTGCTTTCAAACTGGATATAACCCCGCACGTCAAATTCGGCGTCCCCAATTCTATTGTTGTGCGCGTGGACAATTCCTTTGACGAATTCATGTTGCCTCGCGGAAGGTCCTTCGATTGGACACCGGATGGGGGAATTTATCGCCCGGTTAGTTTGATCGTCACTCCAAAAGTTTTTATTCAGCGCGTCGATGTGGAGGCCGTTCCCGATATTGCGGCTCAAACTGCTTCAGTTTCCATTTCGGTGGTTTTGCAAAATGCAGAAAAACGCCCATGGACAGGATCAGTCGGGTTCAATATCACGGACAAGCAAACCGGCCTGATCGATCGGGAAGAAAAAACCGCGCTGTCCATTCACCTGGAACCGGGCGAGACGAAAAATTGCGCCGTGCCTATCGCCACATTGTCCGACGTTAAACTATGGCATTTTGACCATCCCAACCTTTACGCGCTACAAGTGATACTCATCCAGCGCGATCACAGTATCCATGCGATGGAGACAACCTTCGGTATACGCAGTATCGAAATTAAGAATTCGGGATTCTTTCTGAATGGGCAGCGTGTGTGGCTGGCTGGTGTAGAGCGCATGGCCGGGAGCAATCCAACATTCGGAATGGCGGAACCGGTCGAGTGGCTGACGCACGACCACGACGATTTAAAACAACTGAATTGTGTATTTACGCGTGTTCACTGGCAGCAGGATCAGCGTGTGCTCGATTATTGCGATCAGAACGGCATTCTGATTCAAACGGAAGTGCCGACTTGGGGTCCGGACACATTCAAAGGTATGGGTGATACTCCGGCCCCGGAAATCATGCAAAACGGCCTGGAGCAACTGCGAGAAATGATTGCGCGCGACCGCAATCACCCGTGCATTTTTTCCTGGGGACTGTGCAATGAAATTAACGGCCAGAACCCCGCTGCTTACGAATTCGCCAAGGGCATGCTGCAAGAAGCAAGAACACTGGATCCCCGGCGGCTATGTTCCTACGCTTCCAACTCCCTGCAAAGTAATCCTTCTCGAGACGTCTCGCAACTCATGGATTTTGTGGAGTGGAACGAATATTACGAAAGCTGGTACGGCGGGACCCCCGAGGATCTTCGGAGCAACCTGGAACAGATACACGATGCGTTCCCGGGAAAACCTATCGTTATCTCCGAGTATGGCTACTGCGCCTGCACACCGGAACGTCCCGAGGGAGACACCCGGCGCATTGAAGTGCTGCGTGAACATAACCGCGTTTTTCGAGAGAAGGAGTATGTCGGGGGGCTGATTTTTTTCTGTTACAACGATTATCGTACTCATATCGGGGACAAGGGCGCCGGGGTCATGAAGCAGCGCGTTCATGGCGTCGTGGACCTGTATGGAGCCCGAAAGCCATCGTGGGAAGTATTGCGAAATGAGTCCAGCCCTATCGAATCGTTGGGGGTACAAGGGTTCGGAAAAGATTTCAGTGTCCACGTCCGCGCCCGAAAAACGGTACCCGCCTACACGCTTGATGGGTACACGTTGCAGGCGGTCTTGTACGGTTATTCGGAAATACCGCTGGAGCGTTATGAGACCCCGCTCTCCGGGCTGGGCCCCGGGGACGAGGCCAGAGTAGCGTTCCAGTGGAAGGAAAACGCTCCGGTTCGCGTCGAATTCGAGGTTAAAAGACCGACTGGATTTTCAGTTTTCTCCAAGGAATGGAAACCGTAGAAATAGCGGCGAAATTATAAAACTGTTTCGGATTGATCCAGCAATACAGTCGCACTGGTGCGGCCAAGTTTCTGCTAAGCAAGCCGCAACTGGAGATTTCAGAGTGAAAGATTCATCCCCAACTGATCAAGTACAGGCTTGGGAAGAGACGGTAACAATTCCAACGTATCCAGTACCAGATGCAGATCGCAATCCCATGTTTCTTGATAAGCGCGTTTACCAAGGCAGCAGCGGCAAGGTCTATCCAAACGCTTTTACCGACCACATCTCAGATACAAAAATAGACAAACCATACCGGGCGGTATTTCTAGAAAACGACTTCATCCGCATAATGATTTTGCCGGAGATTGGCGGACGGATTCACATCGGACAGGACAAAACCAACAATTACGATTTTTTCTATCGACAGACGGTAATCAAGCCCGCGCTCGTGGGCCTACTGGGGCCGTGGATTTCCGGAGGGGTGGAGTTTAACTGGCCACAACACCACCGGCCTTCCACATTTATGCCCGTCGATCACAAGATCGAAAAGCACGAAGATGGAAGCCGCACCGTCTGGCTCAGCGAGCACGAGCCGATGAATCGGATGAAAGGCATGGTGGGGATTACACTGCACCCTGGCAAGAGCATCATAGAAGCCAAAGCTCAACTGTATAACCGCACACCGTTCGTTCAGACGTTTCTGTGGTGGGCCAATGTGGCCGTCAAAGTACATGAACAATATCAGGCGTTCTTTCCTCCGGATGCCTCCTACGTCGCAGATCACGCGAAACGTGCTGTATCGTCGTTTCCGATGGCGCGAAACTTTTATTACGGAGTGGATTACACGAGCGGGGTGGACATTACCTGGTACAAAAATATTCCTGTACCAACGTCGTACATGGTCCTCGACTCCAAATATGATTTTTTCGGTGGGTATGATCACGCACGTCGCGCCGGCCTAGTGCACGTAGCAGATGGGAATGTTTCACCCGGGAAAAAATTGTGGACTTGGGGAAATGCTGAGTTCGGGTACATGTGGGACCGCGAGCTAACCGACTCAGATGGCCCTTATGTGGAATTGATGGCCGGTGTTTTCACGGATAACCAGCCGGATTTCTCGTGGCTTCAGCCATATGAGACACGCACCTTTAAACAATATTGGTATCCAATTCAAGAAATCGGTCCGGCCAAGAATGCCAACCGGGTCGCCGCCGTAAACCTCGAAATGGAGGGACGTAAATTAACAACGGGCGTTTCGGTTACGGAATCGTTTAAGCGCCTTCGCGTGATCGTGACGGCGGGGGAAAACGTTGCCTTGGACGAAATCCAGCACCTACGTCCTGGGCGGCCTTTCGTAAAAACCATTGAACTTGCCAATGACTTTTCTGCACCGGATGTGCTCCTCCGTGTACTCTCCCCCGAGGGAAAAGAAATTATTCGCTATAGGCCCCAGGGAAAGCGTGCAGGTCCACTGCCAGAGCCCGCAATGGAACCTCCGCCGCCAGCGGAAATCGGCACAACCGAGGAGCTCTACCTGACCGGGCTACACCTGGAGCAGTATCGCCACGCAACGCGGTCTCCCGAAGCATATTGGGAGGAAGGTATCCGCCGCGATCCAGATGACGTGCGCTGCAATAATGCCATCGGATTATTGCGCTTGCGTCGTGGAGAATTTTTAGAAGCCGAGCAATATTTCAGCCGCGCGATCGCACGACTTACACGGCTGAATCCGAATCCCAGGGATGGCGAGCCCTTCTACAATCTTGGGCTGGCTCTGAAATATCTAGACCACAAGGATGCGGCTTACGCCGCTTTCCACAAATCAATTTGGAATCAAGAATGGCAATCCGTGGGTTACTACGCGCTGGCAACCATTGCATGCCAACGCGCCGATTTTGAGCAAGCTATCGAACATTTGAACAGCTCGCTCTCCGTCAACGCATCCCACTTGAAAGCCCGCAATCTGAAGTCAGCAGTGCTGCGTCAAATGGGCAGAAACAAAGAGGCGCTCGATCTGGCTCAAGGCACAATTGGCATGGACCCTCTCGACCTCTGGTCTCAAAACGAACTGACCACGCTTGGCACCCGGGCCCAACACTCTATTTCCGAAGACGCTCTCACACCTTCTTTGCTTCTGGACGTTCATATCTGTTTGGATATCGCTTTCGATTACGCCGACGCAGGTCTGTGGGGTGAGGCCATTGCTCTTCTCGAGCGGCACCTAGCGGCTATTTCCAAGCCGCAAGAAACGTATCCAATGATTTTGTACTCGCTCGGCTATTTCTACGAAAAGAGCGGACAACGCCACAAATGTCGCGAATTTTATGAGCAGGGGGCGCAGGGCCGCGCCGATTACTGCTTTCCAGCTCGCATCGAGGAGATGCTGGTCCTGCAAAATGTGATCCAAGCAAATCCCGCTGACTCCAAGGCGCCCTACTATCTTGGCAATCTGTTGTACGACAAATGGCAGCGTGAAGAGGCGATCCGACTTTGGGAGCGATCGTGCCAGATTGATCCCTTGTTCTCTATTCCTTGGCGAAATCTAGGAATCGCGTGGTTCAACGTCCGCAAGAACCCCGAACAGGCGCTCGCAGGATACGAAAAAGCATTCCAAGCGGATCCCTCCGATGCGCGTTTGTTATATGAGCTGGATCAACTCCGCAAACGCGTCGGGATTCCGCCCACGCTGCGTCTGGCTAAGTTGGAGCAGCATCGCGATCTGGTTTACCGGCGGGACGACTTGGTCGTCGAACTCGTGACTCTCTACAACCAGACAGACAAAAGTGCGCGTGCTCTGGAAATCCTTGGTTCGCGGCGATTTCACCCTTGGGAGGGTGGCGAAGGCCTCGTGTCGAATCAGCATGTCGCGGCGCATGTCTTGCTGGGGCGCAAATTGCTTGAGGGCAGGGAATCAAGCGAGGCCTTAAAGCATTTTGAAGCGGCGAGAAACTATCCCCAGAATCTGGGGGAAGGCAAACATCTGCTCACGCTAGAAACGCACCTGGACTACTTCACCGGTCTGGCTCTTTTTAATTTAGGGAACGCGGAGGACGCGCGGCGGTCGTGGGAAAAGGCCGCCGTTGCGCAGGCTCCACATAACGATATGACTTATTACAAGGCGCTGGCTCTCAGGGGCCTTGGGCGAGAAGCAGAGGCGGTCTCGCTGCTGGAAAATCTGCTGGACTTCGCCAATAGTCAGATGCACGCGGAAATTAAGATAGACTATTTCGCCACATCCTTGCCGAACCTTCTGCTCTTCGACGATGACCTCCAGAAACGAAACCGGACGGAATGCTGTTACTTGCGGGGCCTCGCGAACCTGGGGCTTCGGAGATCAGAGGAAGCGGCGGCAGATTTCCGGGAAGTGCTGAGTCTTGATGTAAATCACGGGTGGGCCCAGACGGAACTGGAACGCATGGCACCCGTTCGGACCGAGAGATTAAAGTCATGACTGGCCCAGCGCAGGTCCAACCCGTTCGAGAGACAATTCCAGCGGAAGGTCTAGCGGAATCCATGAAGATTCCAGCCGACGGCAACTTGTATCTCTGGGCAATATCGATTGTGGCGGCGTTGGGCGGGTTGTTATTTGGCTACGACTGGGTCGTGATTGGCGGAGCCAAGCCGTTTTACGAGAAATATTTCCAGCTAACGACGGCGTCACAGCAAGGATGGGCGATGAGTTGTGCGCTGATCGGCTGTCTGCTGGGAGCGGCAATCTCAGGTAGCCTCAGCGACCGTTATGGCAGAAAACGTCTGCTTATCTTGTCGGCGTTACTATTCGGAGTGTCCTCAATTGGCACTGCCCTGGCCCATGGGTTTCAGAATTTTGTGACATGGCGAATTGTTGGGGGCATGGCCATCGGACTAGCCTCTAATCTTTCGCCCATGTACATAGCAGAAATTTCCCCTGCGGCTGTGCGAGGGAAGTTGGTTTCGTTGAATCAGCTCACCATCGTCATTGGAATTCTGCTTGCGCAGTTGATGAATTGGGTCATCGCGCAGCCTGTTCCAGTAGGCGCCTCCGCGGTTGAGATTCTGAATTCCTGGAACGGCCAAGTTGGTTGGCGCTGGATGTTTGGAATCACCGCGATACCGTCGCTGCTATTTTTTCTCGGAATGCTGGCAGTGCCGGAAAGTCCGCGCTGGCTTGCGAGGAACGGCCGGCATGAACAAGCAGGGAATATCCTTGCGCGCCTTAACGGAGAAGCACACGCCAAACAGGCCCTGGCGGAAATTGAAACGAGCCTGGCGACAAACGAAAAGGTTAGCTTCTTTACCCTCCTGGATCGCAAACTTGCGGGCGTTTTGTTCCTCGGCGTTTCGCTCGCGGTGTTCCAACAGTGGTGTGGCATTAATGTGATCTTTAATTATGCGGAAGAGGTGTTTTCCGCAGCCGGTTATCATGTGTCTGAAATTCTGCTGAATATCGTAATTACTGGCGCCGTCAATCTGGCTTTTACTTTCGTGGCTATCGCTCTCGTGGATAAAGCGGGGCGTCGCAAATTGATGCTGTTCGGATCGGCGGCTCTCGCACTGATTTACGGCCTTCTAGGATTTGGTTTTCATCAGCATAGCCAGGGAGTTCACATGCTGTTGCTGGTGGTTTTGGCAATCGCTTGCTATGCCATGTCGCTAGCTCCAGTTACCTGGGTGGTAATTTCGGAAATTTTCCCGAACCGTGTTCGCGGCGCAGCGATGTCTGTGGCGGTTACCTCACTATGGATTGCCAGTTTCATTCTTACCTACACGTTCCCTTTATTAAACCGCGGCGTAGGGCCTGCGGGAACCTTCTGGATCTATTCCGGCATTTGCGTTGCGGGGTTTTTGTTCATTCGCTGGCGGCTTCCGGAAACAAAAGGGCAAACGCTGGAGGAGATCGAGGGCTCCCTGGCGCGCTGAGTGGAATCCCCGCGATGACGACGCTGAATGGTGCCGGTCTTTTTACGGATTGATCCGGCGGAACGGTGAAATAGGTGACAACGATTCAATTGGATTCATGGGAAGGACTCGTCCGTATCACCCTGGACAATGGCGTAATTCGCCTGGCCGTGCTCCCTCAACTAGGTGGAAAAATAATTTCGTTGGTTCGCCTAAAGAGCGGTCGTGAATACCTGGTTTCTCTCGAAGGAAGCAAACGAAGTTTTCGGTCACCAACTTATGGCGGGATTTTTGTGGACTACAACAACGTAGGTTTCGACGAATGCATTCCCACTATCGCTGCGTGTCGGTATCCGTCAGAAAGCTATCGGGGCAGAGAATTGCCCGACCACGGCGATGTGTGGTCTTTGCCGTGGTACTACGACGTGCATGGCGAAGAGCTCTTGTTGTCCATCGAAGGGCACAGTCTTCCATATGTGTTGCACAAGCGTTTGCGCCTCTCGGACTGCCAGTTGACTATTGATTATGAGCTTCAGAATAAAAGTGATGATGCTTTTCATTATCTTTGGTCCGCTCATCCGCTCTTGAATACCGAACCTGGAGCTCGCATCTTGCTGCCACCGCAAGTTCGGGAGGTGCTGATCGATTCGTCTAAGGGGAACCGTCTGGGATGCCAGGCTGACAGTTGCACCTGGCCGATCGCAATTCTGCCAGACGGTAGATCTGATGATTTAAGCGTGATGAAGGCTCGAGGCAGTCAGAGCGACAAACTTTATACCTCACGCCTGTGTTCCGGGTACTGCGGACTCTTCTACCCAAGCACCAATGAATCTATCCTTTTTCGTTTTGATCCTGAGCGGGTTCCGTACGTCGGAATGTGGATTTGTCACGGTACTGTGGCCGACGACCCCAAGCAGCCCTACACCGTTGCGTTGGAACCCTGCGTCGGAAGACCTGACGCTCTCGCGGAGGCGATGGAGCGCAAGGAGTGTGCCCTGCTGCCGTCACGCGACGTAAAACAATGGACCGTTCAAGTGGAACTACATGAGGGCGTTTCGGTTCCGGCGCAACTGAATACGGAGACGTGATGAAATTTGCTGTCAAATCCGCAAGACTGAACTGGATTTCGATTGTATTGGTGCTGTCCTCTTTGGTGCCTGCAGCGGCGCAGTCGCCGATCCGGTTTGTGAAGACCAGCAAGATTTTTATTCTCGATGCGGGCAAGGTCTCGTACGTCTTTGGCATCAATGAACAGGGCATGCTGCAACACATTTATTGGGGCGGGCATGTGGGACGTGACGAAGATTTCACAACGCCCAACACAAAGGAATGGTCTTCCTTCGACCTGAGCAGCACTACCACCCCACAGGAATATCCCGGATGGGGCGCCGGCTTGTATGTGGAACCTGGACTCAAAGTCACCTTTGCTGACGGCAACCGGGATCTGGTTCTGCATTATGTTGCGCACCAGATAACGGCTAACACACTAACCGTCACCGTTAAAGATATCGAGCGTGACCTGCTGGTCCATCTGCACTACACGGTGTATCCCCAGACGGGTATGCTGCGACGGGAAGCTACGATCGAGAATCGCACGGACAAAGCGGTGACCCTTGAGAGTGCGCAGTCGGCGTCGTGGTATCTCCCGCAAGGCGATGGCTATCGGCTGCGGTACCTCACCGGGCGCTGGGCTGGGGAATGGCAACTAACCGAGGAGCCCGTGCACACGGGATTGAAGATACTTGAGAGTCGCCGAGGCAGCACCAGCGTCCAGGCCAATCCCTGGTTTGCGCTGGATCGTGACGGCAACAGCGATAGCGAGCATGGTTCGGTATGGTTCGGCGCGCTGGGGTGGAGTGGGAGTTGGCGTATTGGAGTGGAGCAAACAGCGCATCAGCAGGTAAGCGTTACTGGGGGATTCAATCCCTTCGATTTTGGTTATCGTTTGGCGGCCGGGGAATCCCTCACGACTCCATCGTTTTATGCTGGCTACACCGACGGAGGCATCGGTGCGGCGTCGCGTACCCTGCACACTTTTGAACGCACGGAGATTCTCCCAAACGGCTCTGGGTTGCGTACCCGCCCGGTACTCTACAACTCGTGGTATGCAACCGAATTCAAAGTAGATGAAGCCGGGCAGATGGCACTGGCGGAAAAAGCAGCAAGCTTGGGAGTGGAACGCTTCGTCATGGATGACGGTTGGTTCGGCAAACGAAATGACGATCACGCAGGTCTCGGTGACTGGAATGTGAATCCGCAAAAATTCCCCAACGGGCTCGGGCCGCTAATTCGGCATGTAAAAGATCTTGGCATGGATTTTGGACTGTGGGTCGAGCCGGAGATGGTAAATCCGAACAGCAACCTGTACCGCCAGCATCCGGACTGGGTCATGCACTTCGAGGGTCGCCCGCGGACGGAGGCGAGAAACCAGTTGGTTCTCAACCTCGCGCGGGATGACGTTCGAGAACATGTCTTTCACTGGCTCGATGAGCTGGTGACTATAAACGACATTGCGTTTTTGAAATGGGATTACAACCGCAACTTCAGCGAACCTGGCTGGCCGGAAGTTTCCCCTGAACAACAGAAAAATCTCTGGGTGCGTTACACGCAAAATCTTTACGACATCCTCGATCGACTACGGCAAAAACATCCGAGACTAGAGATTGAATCTTGTGCTGGTGGTGGCGGGCGCATCGACCTGGGAATTCTGCGGCGGGCTGAGCAGGTGTGGCCTTCGGATAACACCGAAGCTCTCGACCGGTTGACTATCCAGCAGGGATTCACCCATGCCTACACGCCGCACATCATGATGTCCTGGGTAAACGACGTGCCAGACTTCAACGGTCGTAGCGTGCCGCTCCAATTCCGCTTTTTGATGGCCATGCAAGGATCTTTAGGCATCGGCGCGGACCTGAACCGCTGGCAACCAGAAGATTGCGCGCTCGCGAAACGCATGATTGGCTATTACAAATCGATTCGCGACACGGTGCAAAATGGCGCGCTCTATCGCCTGACGTTACCGAGTTCCAGAAACTTTTACGCCAGTGAATACGTTTCCGAGAACAAAGCGCAAGCGGTGCTGTTTGCTTTTTTGCATTCTCAACAGTTCGGCCGCAGCGTTCCAGCGCTGGTGCTGCAAGGGCTGGATGGGACCGCTACTTACTCGCTATCGCGCCTGGATGCAAAGACGGAAGCGAAGGATTCCACGCTACCCGCGAAGCTCAGCGGCGCGTATCTGATGCAACATGGCGTGACGCTGTCTCTGCAAGGTGACTACGATAGCATTGCTATCAAACTGGAGCGTATTTCACCGTAGCCAAATTAGCACACTCACAGACTCGAAGGCGCAGTTAGAAGCTATCTCTTCTAGCCTCCGGTGCGGCGAAACCAAGACCCATTCCCACATCTGAAAAATTACCTTGGCTCCCGATCACGAATGTTCCTGTGCAATTTGCTTATGCACACTTGCAGCGTGATCCCAGCCAATCCGAACGATCCCTGCCCCCGGCGACGCTTTGCAATCGTAAATGTCGGGACGAATACCGGTAGCAGTTTCGTACTCAGCGCGCACACCTTGCTGGAAGTCACCTACGTTTGCTTCATCCACCAGATTAATGGTGCAGCCACCGAAGCCGCCGCCGGTCATGCGCGCGCCGTAAACACCGGGCTGTCGGGCAGCAATTTCAACCATGATATCCAACTCCGGGCAACTTACTTCGTAATCGTCGCGGAGACTGCGATGCGAATCGGCCATCAATTGCGTAAGATTCTGCAACTCTCCGCTTTCCAACGCAGCCGCAACATTCAACACCCGGCCGTTTTCTGTGATCACATGGCGCGCACGCCGGTAAGTAACCTGCGTCAACAACTGGCAATGCTGTTCTAATTGAGCTGGCGTAACGTCTCGCAACGCGCGAATGCCCGGCAATACTTTCACTAACTGTCGTACCGCCTCTTCGCACTCCGCTCGTCGTGCGTTGTATTCGCTCGCGGCCAGTTCGTGCCTCACCATGGTATTGCAAATGATCAGGTGGACTTTCGTCGGAATCGGCAGCATGCGCCTTTCCAGCGAACGGCAATCCAGCAATACAGCATGGCCCGCCAATCCATGGCAGGCTACAAATTGATCCATAATGCCGCAGCGAGCGCCAACAAATTCATTTTCAGCTCGCTGACAATTTAGCGCCAGCGCAGTGCGGTCAATGGGATGCCGCGACACACTCAGCATCGCGTAGCCCGCGGAAACTTCGATGGCTGCGGAGGAGCTCAACCCCGCGCCCAAAGGAACTTCTCCGGAGATATAGACATGTGCTCCGCGCAAGCGGTGTTCTGCTAACCCAAGAGCCCAAGCTACTCCGAGCGGGTAATTTGCCCAGTGCGTTCCTGGCAATCGCTGTAGATCATCCAGGTCCGCTTCGACTGATTCGCTATAATTCTCAGAGTGAATGACTAATCTGCGATCGTCGCGAGCAGCGATCGCCGTCCAGCAAGAAAATCCAATGGCCGCTGGAAGAACAAATCCGTCGTTATAGTCGGTGTGCTCGCCGATCAGGTTCACCCGACCTGGCGCGCGATACAGTGCTGCGTCAGTGTCGAACGTAGATCGAAAATTCGCTAAAAGCACCTGCTCCCTGTTCATATTTTCGGAGTACCTCGTTTTAGTGTCAGTTTCCAGAAACGGGAGAGGATCAGAAAGTCCCTCACGCCCTAACCGCTCGCCCAGTTCCTCGCGCTCGGTTCGCTTTAAAGGATTGTACCGTGCACGTGCACGGTAGCGCCCGCAGATTATAGCTGTCAACCATTAAGAGATATTCCACAATTCGCGAGACCGACAGCGCCGGTCTTTCCATTTCTCAAATCAGCGAAATTGGTGCCGGTCAATCCACAAGCTCGTCAAGCCAATCAAGGTCGCACCGCGCGCAACCGCGCATTGCCGCGTTTGAATACGTTCGGCGCGCTTTACTGCTTTTTTATCATCGGCCACGATCGGCGGCGAATCTTGCACTTCAACGTCACCAAGCACCCGACGAGCCTGTGGATCGTCCAGCAGTTACGGGAAGCGTTTCCGTTCGAGTTGGTTTCTAGATTTCTCATGGCTCTGTTGACATCCTCAATAACTCAAGAAAAGG